>Ga0116156_10001408_pt1 | contig 23591 bp, 14 predicted proteins | sample AD_UKC045_MetaG_FD_89891 | JGI IMG/M metagenome (GOLD analysis project Ga0116156, IMG submission 89891) | Active sludge microbial communities of municipal wastewater-treating anaerobic digesters from USA - AD_UKC045_MetaG | ecosystem: Engineered > Bioreactor > Anaerobic > Digestate | place: USA... | reverse complement strand
TATTTCTGCTGACGGCACTTCGATATATGCATCAAATTATGGCGGCAACACTATTTCGATGTTTAGCCGCAATCCTTCCACTGGCGCTCTCACTGCTCTTTCTCCGGCGACCATTGCAGCAGGAACAAATCCGCAGAGTGTCACTATTTCTGCTGACGGAACTTTGGTATATGCAACGAATTATGGCAGCGGTACAGTTTCACTATATAGCCGTAACACTTCCACTGGCGTTCTGACTGCTCTTTCTACGCCGACCATTGCAACAGAGTCATCTCCTAGTGGCATAGCTATTTCTGCTGACGGCACTTCGATATATGCATCAAATTATGGCAGCAATACAGTTTCAATGTATAGCCGAAGTCCTGGTGCTTCTTCCGGCACTTTTACTTCTGGTGTTATTGATACAGGTGCGGCGTCAGCTTTCACAACTCTTTCCTATTCTGCCACTCTCAACAGCCAGACTCTCACCATAAAAGCTCGCGCTGGGAACACAGCCACTCCGGACGGATCATGGACAGATTGGACTTCAGCCATTGCTAGTGGCGGTAGCATTTCATCTCTCTCTGGCAAACAATATATTCAATACAAAGCAGACTTTTCAACCACTGATATAACAGTCACTCCAACACTCAGCAGCGTAACCATTAACTATGGCGGATATAACACTAGCGGAACCCTGACTTCTTCTATTTATAATTCAAGCAACTCCGCAAATACCATCAGCAGCATGACTTGGACAGATGCAGACACTTCAGCTACGGAAACAGTTAAATTCCAAATCCGCAGTGCTTCAACATCTGATGGCATTGCAACAGTGGCTTGGTGCGGACCAGAGGATGTTTCAGCTCCTTGCAGCGGAACTTCATATTTCACCACTAGCACCGGCGATGCAATTCCTGCTAATAGCCCTCTCAAAACCGGAGGAGATGACCAATATTTCCAATACAAAATAACTTTAGCTTCCAGTGGTTTTGCCACACCGACTGTCACAAATGCCTCAGTGCAATATGAATACAATATCGCTCCGGTTATCAGCTCCGTAACTTATACTCAGAACGCTAATGGCACAGTGACGGTTCCATACACTCTTTCAGAAACATATGATGATTTAGGCAACATTGCTCATGGCACCAACAGTGCGCCCATCAAAGTTTTGCTTTTCTGGCAGCCGGATAGCGGAGTGACGGCGCCGGTGCTTACTGATGCACAAACCGGAATCATAACTTTGACCAACACCAACAGCCAGCCGATCCCGACTAGCGGATCAATGCTGATTGATACTGAACTCATAACCTTTGATTCAGCGGGCTGCACCGGGAACCAAAGAAATGTGCTCACGAGAGGAGCAACTTTTGACACTGCTTTTCCAACCACTGCCGCTTCGCATTCAGCAGGAACAGCCGTCTTCTTCAAATCTTCTTCCGCAGTGCAAACTGTCAATACTTTTTCGGCTACCGGCACTCCGGGCGACAGCGTTGCTACCAGCGGCAATTCTTTTGTGTGGGATCCGAGAAATGATTCAAACAGCAACCTAAACACAAACAAGCTGACCGGACTTTTGCTCAAAGTAGTGGCTAATGATGCAGATGCAACGAATTTTAATACTATCGGGCAAAGCAGTGTGACAGCGGCCCAGACTTTGGATCTGCAACTCCCGACTTTCACCGTGCAATATTATTCCGATTCAGGTTTAACCAATTCTCTCGGCGACAATCCCAAATTGAAAGCCGGAACTTACTACATTAAAATATCCGCCAGTGAAGCGTTGACTGCTGCGCCGACAATTTCCATTGCAGCTGAAGGCACCGCTAATGACGTGACGAGCGCGGCCACGACTTTTGTTTCCGGCAATGATTATCGATATACGCGCACGATTGCAACTGATGTGGCGGCAGTCGGAACCGCGCTGGAAAATATTTCCCTGACCGGCACTGACAATTTCAGCAATGCTTCGACCAATGTTGATCCGACTAACGAATCAAACAAGGCCGGCTACACGGACACCAATGCGCCAACTTTCACCATGCAATATTATTCCGATTCTGGTCTGACCAGCTCTTTGGGCAATAATCCAAAACTGAAAGCCGGAACCTACTATATTAAAATATCCGCCAGTGAAGCTTTGGCTGCTGCGCCAACAATTTCCATTGCGGCTGAAGGCACCGCTAATGATGTGACAGATGCCGCCACGACTTTAGTTTCTGGCAATGATTATAGATACACAAGAGTTGTCGCCAGTGATGCGTCCGCTGTTGGAACGACCATCGAAAACTTTTCTGTTACTGGCACTGACAATTTCAGCAATGCTTCTACCAATGCTAATCCTACTGACGAAGCGACCAAGGCCGGATACACCGACACAGTTCTGCCGACTTCTCCCGGAACAGCCACGCTCAACAGCTATCTCAACAACACCGGCAATCAAACCGTCAGCTGGACGCAGGTTACTGAGGCCAGTTTCCAAGATTATCTGGTCCAAAGAAAAACCGGAGTGGGCGGAACTTTCGCTACTGTTGGTTCGCCAATAACAAATATTGCTACCGTAAGTTACGCCGATAACTCCGCCTTGGCGGAGGGCACATATTATTACCAAGTCATTGCCGAAGATACAGCGGGGAATACGGCGACCAGCGCAACATCCTCAGTCTTAACCGTGGACAAAACCGCTCCTATTTTACAATCTTTCACTTCTTCCAGTACCAATTCAGACCCTGATGATCCACTGACGATGTATGGCACGGGAGACACAATTAATATTCAAGCCGTTTTTAATGAGAATCTGGCCAGCGGCTCCACGATGACAGTCGAATTGGAAAACACGGCTAGATCTCAGGTTGTGCTTAATCAAATTTCCGGTTCCACTTTGTACGGAACCTACACTGTCAGCGGGCCGCATGATGGAATCAGCGATGACTCGATAGACTTGGCTGTTCGCCGGGTTGTTTCTATGAGTGTTTCCGATCTGGCGACCAACCTTAAAAGCAGCGAGAGTGTTCCAACAGGACAAAATCTATCTGACAATAAAGATATTATCGTGGATACGGTTCCGCCAAGTTTGCAAAGTTTTTCCGCCACAGCCGGAAACTATAATGCTGGAGACAGCATCACGCTGACGGCTCATTATAACAAATCAGTGAAGGCTGGCAGCAATATCCATGTCAAAGTTAATTCTGACGGAGGAACAGCGACTATTGATATGACAACTGTTTCCACTTCCACCATTTCCGGCCCATATGTTGTGCAGTCTGGCGACAATGTTCAAAATCTGAAAGTCGCTTCCATTGTTTCTCAAGCCGTAAGCGATATCAAAAACAACCAGCTGACGGATACGATTATGCCTAGCACGAATATTAGCGATGGAGTTTTGGTTGATACCACTGCTCCAGTCATAACTTTTACTAATGATGTCGACAGCGGTCCAACCCAGAGCGATGAAGTGACTATCAATGTTTCCGAAATCAATCCTTCCAGCCATAAATATATTTTCAGCGCGGATAATGTTTGCAACACTAAAAATTATACCAGCGCTACCAGTTTTGGTTCCGATACCCCGATAACTTTTATTGCGGAAACCAATAATACTAAATATATCTGCACTAAATCTGTCGATACGGCAGGCAATGAAAGTTACGCGGCCAGCGCCAATCCGCTAAACATTGATATCACTCATCCTACTGGCACTATTTTGATCAACCGTTCCCTAGATAGCGGGCAAATACAACTGACCGCCGCTGATGGCAGCCGCGATATCACGGGACTACAAATGCGCAGCGTAATCTATGACAATGACACAACCGCTTGCGATTTGTCCGGCGCTAGCTGGGGAGATTTTGCTGCCACGCTGGATCTTGTGAGCGACAGCGGCTTTGTCAAAGCCTGCGTAGAATATCGAGATGTCGCCGGCAACACAACAATAATCAGCGCCACTCCGCCGCAAACGCCGGAATCTTTTCAATATTATGATGTTTCTGATCCGGACGATTTCCGCCTCTTTTTGTCTTGGAGAATTCCGACCGGACACGAAGGTTCAAAGGGATTTTATCAGTACCAGTTATTTCAATGTTTGGATGACAAGGATAATGCGGAGTGTACGATCAACACCGCCGGCGCGCCGGATATTATTATTAGTCAGGAATCGACTAATTACAAAAATTATCTGGGCCTTTCCAATGAAAACAAATATTGCTATCAAATCAGATTTGCCAGTCATGATGCTGACGGCACGGATTATTCGGAGTTCAGCGACAAAAAATGCGTAATACCAAGCTCTGGAGGTTCTTCAGTTACCAAGGATTTGGCCATTTTGTTTCCGGCTGATCCGGTTCCGGATGCGGAAATTTTTGCCAATCAGGTAACTATTCATTGGGACACAGTCAATGCTAATGATCCGAGCGAACTTTTGCCGGCGGACAGCCAGGTTTGTTGGCGCGTGCATTTGCCGGAGCCGCCAGGATGGAACTGCCGCAGTTTTGAATCATACGAAACCAGTCATACAGTGACCATATCTAAAGCCACGAATCAAATCTACGACTTAGTGCCAGATACAGAATATGAATATCAAGTACATTCAGAAACTTCTTGGGGCAAGGAAGCTACTCTGGATGGTCCGGCAACTTTCACAACCAAAAACGGTCCGGTCATCAAGAATATCAATGCCGATCCGATTGGCAATTCTACGGCTACCATTCGGTGGACGACTGAAAATAAAGATGGAAATGATTTAGCTTCCAGCTCTTCCTTGTGGTATTCCTCGACATTAGATGAGGAGGGCGATTTGGTCACTCCTAAAGCAGCGGCTTGCGACAGCACGGATGTCATAAGTCATACTTGCACCTTGTCAGATTTATCAATCGGAACCCAATATTACTATTATGTGGAATCCACAGCTAACAGCGCTACCGCCAGAGACACAGCTAGCGGTGCTTTCTACCGCTTCACTACTTTGTCTGACTCCACTCCGCCGGTCATCACCGCCAATCCCGACAATCCTTTGATTACAACAGACACACAAGCGGCCATCTCTTGGGAAACAAATGAACGTTCCAATTCTTGGCTACTGTATGACACTGCAAATCATGCGGCTTTTGATAATTTCACGGACACTGATTTTGATCCGACCATTGTTCTTCGCAATCCGTACGCCAGCTATCTTGCAGGCGGCAGTTCCAATTTGACTCATAATTTCATAATGAGTCTGAATTCCCTAGAGCCCAGCACTACCTATTATTACCGCTTAGTTTCGCAGGATACTTCGGAAAATGTCAGCGTTAGCCAAGAATATTCCTTCACCACGTTGCCGATTCAAACGGATCATCCTGATTTGACCAATCCGGGCAATCCTGTGGTGGCTGAATATTCAGACACTGAAGCCGTCATCTATCTGCCGGCGGCGAATACGGACTCAACTTCCAAAATTTGTTGGGACACCGAAGTTATTACCGATGTGGACAATTGTGCCGACTACTCGGAAATCAGCACGGCCACTAAATCGCATTTCTATCACGTGACCGGACTTACGCCGGACACTGACTATCACGTGATGACCAAAATTACCGATTCGGAAACTCCCGGCATTAATTTTACTTCCGAAGATGTCACGTTTACCACGGAAAAAATCCAGATTGATCAGCACGAACCTCTTTCTGAAATTACAGATATATCCGATCCACCATCGGTTATTACTGATACCAAAGCAGTTATAACTTTTGATACTGATCAAGTTGCCCAATGTTCCATTGAATACGGAACAGAAACCGGCAACTACAGCGAAGTTCCTTTTGTGGAATCAAGTTTCAATGTCAACCATTCCATCCATATGACCGGACTCATATTTTCTACAGCTTATTTCTACCAAATCGCCTGCATTGATGACTTGGGAAATACGGAAGAATCCGATGAATACACTTTCACTACTTTAGATAAACAGCTTGGAGAAGGGGAATATAACGCGCTGCAAGATGCTACTGCACCAGAAATTTCCAGCGTTAAGGTTGACAGTGTGACCGGCGAAACTGCTGTTATTATTTGGAATACGGATGAAGAGGCAAGCAGCAGCGTTGGATTTGGAATAGAATCAGGCAAGCTTGATAAAATGGCGGGCAATTATTTGACAAACATGGACAAGGAAAATTATTCCAAAACGCATACGGTAACCATCAGCGGACTTATCCCAAGCACGAAATATTATTACAAAGCTTCTTCCCTTGATGCATCCGGCAATATCGGAGAATCCTCCGAAGGTTCTTTCACGACTTCGGAACCATCATCCCTTTCTTCTGTTAAAGTTGAGTCTAACAAAATGGGAGAAGCTACCATAACCTGGACAACCGGCAACAAAGCTACTTCTATTGTTGAATATGGACTCACCACCAGTTATGGAGATAAAAAAGAAAAAACTGATTACGTCGAAGAACATTCCATAGAACTTTCCGGATTGAATCAGGGGGAAACCTATCACTATCGCGTCAAAGGCGAAGATGAAGACGGCAACCTTTATGCTTCTTCCGACAACACTTTTGAACCTAAATCACCGCCGAAGATTGAAAACATTGTAGTTTCCGATGTTACTGAAAATGGGGCCGTGGTTTCTTTTACCACCGATGTTCTGACCGATGCCAATGTGATTTATACTGATGCTGACAATTCAACCGAAACCGGTTCTCAGGGAACTCAGGAATTATCAACCAAACATAAAATCACCCTTACCAACCTAAAACAAGGCACCACCTACAGAATCAGCGTTTCCGCCAAAGACGAATTTGGTTCTGAAAGCAGAATGGAAGCCAAGGATTTCACCACTGGCAAAGATGAAAATCCGCCCAATATTGAAAGTGTCCATACTGACAGCGCGCTTACGCAGTCAGACAAAGTCCAGACAATAATTTCCTGGAAAACCAATGAGCAGGCCACTTCAGTTGTCATTTTCAGGGAAGGGCGGGGCGGATCAGAAGTGGATTATAAAAACACGGACAGTTTGTCTACCAATCATGTCGTGGTTATGCCAGCTCTAAAAGCCGGTACAGTTTATAATTTCAGAGTTAAATCAGCTGATGCCGCCGGCAACGAATCTGTTTCGCAGTATTTCTCTTTCCTTACTCCAAGAACCAAAGAAAATATTATCCAAATCATTATCAACAACTTTACGGAAATCTTCGGCTGGACAGGAAATGTCGGGGTGAAAAAATAATTTGCAACCGCTTGCTTTTAAATTGCCTTTGGTTCTATAATTATATTGAAGATATAAAAAATACAGTTATGAAAGACGGCAAAAAAACAATTCTACTTGTTGAAGATGAAGAGGATCTTTTGGAAATGTACACCATGGCACTTATGAATAAGGGCTATGAAGTTTTGTCAGCTAATAATGGGGTTGAAGCACTGGCTTGGCTCGAAGAAAAATATACCGAAATTGATATGATTCTGATGGATATTGTTATGCCGAAAATGGACGGTCTTGAAGCGCTGAAAAAAATCAAAGCCGATGATCGTTTCAAAAAAATAATGGTCGTTTTTTCCACTAATCTGGACGACAAAGATGACAAAATCCAGGCCCTTGAAATGGGAGCCAGCGATTATTTGATCAAATCGCAGCACACGCCTTCAGAACTGGCGGAAAAAATCGAACAGTTGCTTGGATAAAATATTCCACAAAAAACAGGCGCCAAAAGCGTCTTTTTTCATGCCTTGAAAAATGAAAGAAATAGGCATAAAATATAAATATATAAAAATACAAATATGAAAAAAGTTGCCATATTCGACATCGATGGAACAATTTTTCGTTCCAGTCTGCTTATAGAAATAACCGAAGCTTTGATTGCCGAAGGGATTTTCAAACCGTCAGTCAAAAAGCATTATTCCAAACACTATCAGGACTGGCTTAACAGGCAGGGCTCTTATGAAAAATATATCGATGGGGTAGTCAAGGCTTTTGATGCCAATATTAAAGGCAAAAAATATGAAGATTTTCTGAAAATTTCCAAAAGGGTCGTGGCCATCAAACAGGGCCAGACCTATAAATATACCCGGGATCTGATCAGGCAGCTGAAAAAGAAAAAATATTTTTTGCTGGCCATCTCTAACTCGCCCAAAATGATCGTGGATGATTTTTGCAAGCAGTTGGGTTTCGACAAGGCCTACGGCCGGATGCGGGAAATAAACGAGAAAGGCATATTCACCGGCAGACTTATGCATGGAGACATAATCAACAACAAAGCCAATGTCCTGCAGCGGGTGATGGAGAAAGAAAATCTAACCATCAGGGGCTCCATAGCGGTGGGCGACACGGAGTCCGACATTCCGCTTTTCAAAATGGTGGAGAATCCGATCTGTTTCAACCCCAACAAAAAACTTTATAACACAGCGAAAAAACAAGGCTGGAAAATAATCGTGGAAAGAAAAGATATGGTTTATGAAATCAAGTGAGCGCTTTGATATGCTGGAAATAAGATTATTTTGCAGACAACCTCGCCTTAATACTTACCTTGATACGTATTAAAATGCTCATCCAAAGGGCGGACGAAAGATATTCTTCAGTCGTAGTTATTTTCTAATATATTGGAAACGAACAGGATTGTTCAGTGACCAGTTGTTGAACAATTTTTAAAGCATGTCTGTTTGCAGGCATGTTTTTATTGACTAAGAAGCCGAAAAAAGATAAAGTTAAGTATGCAGATGAGCTGAATCAAGGCATGGAATTTTTGTTTTTTCAGCCCCAGCGCTATTAGGTGCTAACCTAAAAAAACAAAAAGTCCGCACCCAAATTTTTTCGAGAGCAATTAAGCGCATAACTTCTTAAAAATAATGAATAAAGCAAACAAGATAGAAAATAAAATAGAACTTCTGGCTCCGGCGGGGAGCCTAGAGAAATTAAAATACGCGATCGAATACGGGGCGGATGCGGTTTATGCCGGAGTGCCGTCTATTTCTATGCGGGCGAGGGTCAATAATTTTTCCGAAAAAGATCTGGCGGAAGCGGCCGAATATGCACACAAAAAAGGCAAAAAGATATTTGTGACAGTTAATATTTATGCCCACAATTTTCATTTGCCGGCGATTGAAAAACATTTGAAATTTCTCAGCAAGATAAAAATTGACGGCGTAATTATTTCTGATCCGGGAATTATAACTCTAGTCAAAAAATATTTACCAAAAGTCGACATTCATCTCAGCACGCAGGCTAACACCACCAATTGGCAAGCGGCTGAGTTCTGGCATAAAGCTGGAATAAAAAGAATTATTCTGGCGCGGGAAGTTATACTTAAAGACATTCAGGAAATCCACCGAAAAGTTCCTCAGTTGGAACTGGAATATTTTGTGCATGGCGCCATGTGTATGAGCTATTCCGGCCGCTGCATTTTGAGCAAATGGATGTCTAACCAAAGCGCGAATGAAGGCGGCTGTACGCAACCGTGCAGATGGGCATATAAAAAAGTTAAAAGTTCAGAGTCGAGAGTTCAAAGCTTGAATGTTGCAGAGGTGCAGAGTGGGGTTGAAATGGAATTGGAAGAAGATTCACACGGAACATATTTCTTCAATAGTCAGGACTTGAATTTAATTAAGCATTTGGTTGAGCTAAGAAAAGCGGGCGTCACGGCTTTCAAGATCGAAGGACGCACCAAAAGCGCCTATTACGTGGCCAACACAACGCGGGCCTATCGCAAAGTGCTGGATGCGATTGAGGCCAGAAAAAGTTCAGCCGAAATCAAAAAAGTCCAGAAATGGGCGGAAAATGAACTTAACAAGCTGTCCAATCGCGGATATACGGAAGGATTTCTGCTAGGCAACGAGCCTGGGCATAATTTTTCCGGCAACCTTTCAAATGACGAGTTTCAATTTGTCGGCGAAGTTTTAAGAAATAACCAAGGGGAATTGACAGTGAAAGTTCACAACGCTCTTCAAAAAGTTGATAAAATTGAAATCGTAACACCGAATGAAAATATGCCAGCCAAGATTTTGTCTCTTTGTGATGAGAACAAAAAAGAAGTGGTTTCGGCGCACGGCGGGCATAGCAGTTTGTATTATGTTAAAATGAACAAAAAGAATATAGAGCCGTTGTCGCTGATTAGAAAAATCACCGTCTAAAATATTCTGAGAAATTGTTATTTTTTCAAAATTTAACTTGAATCTGAATTTTATAGCCAAAAATTTGCCTCAATTAACGGCTACCCAAGCAACTTTTTGGATAAAATTCAAATTCTCAAACAGAAATTTTGCAAAAATTACAATTCCTCAGAAGAAAGGTCTATTAGTATATTAGTAGGAAATTAGTAATTAGTAAAAATAATATTATGAATATTCAACAAATCTACAAACTGGCGATTGAAATGGGAATCAAAAATGATTTCCGCAAAAAAGAACAGATTGCCAAAAGTCTCAAAAGGCAAAAAGAAAAATATGAAAAACTTTCCAAAGAAGAAAAAGAAATTTTCGACTTGGAAAAACTAAATAATCCCTATTTGGATTCAAGGATTCATTTTGACAATGGAGAAAAGAAAATAAAAAAAATAATGGCAGGAATTGATATTGATACGGCCGAAATAATGCTGGCGGAAGAACTGGATATCGAAACGATCATTGCCCATCATCCAATCGGAAAAGGTTTGGCTGATTTAGATGACGTTATGCATCTGCAAGCAGATGTTTTGGCGCAATACGGCGTGCCAATAAATGTGGCTGAAAGCCTTATGAAAATCAGAATCAGCGAGGTGAGTCGAGGAATTGCGCCGGAAAATCATTATCAAGCTGTCGATGCAGCCAAGCTTATGAAAATAAGCCTGATAAATGTGCACACGCCGGCAGATAATTTGGTAGCCAAATTTGTGGAAGCAAAATTAAAAAAAGATAAGCCAGAATATGTGGGCGATATCATAAAATCTTTATTGGAAATACCGGAATATAAAGAAGCAGCGAAAAAAGGTTTTGGTCCAAGAATATTTGCTGGCAGTGAAGATAATCGAGTTGGAAAAATAGCTCTTACGGAAATAACCGGAGGAACATCAGGCAGCAAGGACATATATGAAAAATTATCCCAAGCCGGAATCGGAACAATTATTGGAATGCATATGAGCGAAGAACATAAAAAAGAAGCAGAAAAAGCGCATATTAATGTGGTTATTGCCGGACACATTTCCTCGGATTCTTTGGGAATGAATTTATTTTTAGATGAGCTCCAAAAGAAAGGAATTGAAATTGTTCCTTGTTCGGGACTCATAAGAATAAGCCGAATAAAAAAGAAAAAATAATTCACCCTGTTAAATAATTTTAAATTTTCATTGAAAATTTAAAATTAAGATTTGAAGCTATAAAAATAAAAAACAAGGTGGAACATAATAATTAAATTATAAAGAATAAATTGTATCTCAAGCGAGATTCAAATCTTATTTAACAGGGTAAATGAATTACAAAAAAACAGTTCTCAAAAACGGCCTTCGAATCATAACTGTTCCGATGAAAGGAACGGAAACAGCCACAGTGATGTTGATGGTCAATGCCGGTTCGCGCTTTGAAAGCGAAAAACAAGCCGGACTTTCCCATTTTGTTGAGCACATGCTTTTCAAAGGCACGGAAAAACGGCCGACAACCCAACATATTTCCGAAGAGCTGGATGCGATTGGCGGCGAGTTTAATGCCTTCACTTCCAAAGATAAAACGCTCTATTATGCCAAGGCGGATTCTAAGCATATTGGCACGGCTTTTGACGTGCTGACGGACATGTTTTTGAATTCGAAAATCGAGCAGAAAGAAATCGATCGGGAAAGCGGCACGATTATTCAGGAGCTTAATATGTATGAAGATGATCCGCGCCGGATGGTGGGCGACAAAATGGAAGAATTGCTTTACAAAAATTCAGCTCTGGGCCGCGAAATTATTGGCTACAAAGAAACGATCAAAAAATTCAAGCGCCAGAACTTCGTGGATTACATGAAAAAACATTACACCGCTTCCGGAACAGTGGTGTGTGTGGCGGGAAAATTCAATGAAAAAGAAACTATCAGAAAAATCCGAGAATATCTCGGCCAAATGCCGAAAGGAAAAGCAAATAGTTTTCAAAAAATTGTCGAGAAACAGAAAAATCCAGAGGCTAGCATTAAATTCAAAAAAACAGATCAAACACATTTCGTTATCGCCAATCGGGCTTATAACAATAACCATAAAAACCGCTATGCTTTGTCGCTCTTAGCCATTATTCTCGGAGGAAATATGAGCAGCCGTTTGTTCAGGGAAGTCCGGGAAAGGCGAGGCTTGGCCTATTCCGTGCATACGGGCATAGAAAGCTATCAGGATTGCGGGTATATCGCCACTCAAGCCGGTGTTGAACACAATAAACTTGCAGAAACGATTGAAATTATTCTGGGGGAATATAAGAAAATTGCCGCCACAGGAGTCAGTGAAAAAGAACTTAAGCGGGCTAAAGATTTTGTGAAAGGCAAGGGCGTGATGGGTTTTGAGGCTTCAGACGAAGTTGCTGCTTTTTTCATCAGCCAGGAATTTGAAAAGAAAAAAATCATGACGCTTGAGGAGCTTTTTGCCAAAATTGATGCTGTAACAATCAGAGATATTTTGCGTGTCGCCAAAGATGTTTTTAAAAAGAATAAATTAAATCTGGCCATTATTGGACTACAAAAAGACAATGCGAAAATCAAAAATATTTTAACATTGTAAATTTTAATTTTTAAATTTATGAACAATCGATTAATCAGCATTTCAACAGCAACCATACTCAAAATATTTGCCATCATCTTGGGATTGTGGTTTTTGTATTTGGTTCGTGATGTGTTGGCCTTGTTGTTTTTGTCGGTTATCCTGACGGCTACTTTTGATTCGCCGGTCGACTTCATGGCCAAGCACAAAATCCCGCGTCCTCTGGGCGTGCTGATTATTTATGCGGTCATGCTGCTGATTGTCGGACTGCTTTTTTCTTTTTTGGTTCCGCCGCTTATCGGACAGTTTCAGGAATTCGCCAATGAATTGCCGGGTTATGTAAGTTCGTTTGAAAATTTTTTGAATAATATAACCCGCTACGCGCAGTCGCATAATATCGAGTTCAATACCAGTGATTTCCTTTTGCAGAATACAGGCGGTTTTTTCCAGTCTTCCAACCAGATATTTTCCACCACAGTCGGAGTTTTTTCATTTTTCATTTCGGTTGTTGTCGTTCTGGCGCTGACTTTCTACATGCTGGTCAAAGAAGACGGCATGAACAAATTTCTGCTTTTTATAACTCCCAAGGCGCAGCAAGGCCGGATTATTTCTATCGCAGACAGCATCAAGAAAAAAGTTGGCAACTGGCTGGCCGGACAGCTTCTGCTTATGGTCATAATTTTCTTTTTGGATTTTATCGCCCTTTCCATTTTTAAAGTCAAATATGCTTTAGCACTGGCTATCCTGGCGGGACTTTTGGAAATTGTTCCGTATCTGGGTCCGATAATTTCCATCGGACTCGCTTCCGTGGTTGGTTTTCTGATTTCTCCGGTTACGGGCTTAATGGTTTTGGGAATTCTGACGATTATTCAGCAGATTGAAAGCAACATCATTGTTCCGCAACTTATGAAAAAGGTGGTGGGGCTCAATCCGATTCTGGTAATTCTGGCCTTAATGATCGGCATCAAGCTGGGCGGAGTGATGGGAGCAATTCTCTCTGTGCCGATTGCTACTTCGGTTAATGTGGTTTTTAATCATTTTTTTGACCAGAAAGAAACGACAGAAGAAAGTATTGTGAAAGTTTAAGATAAAATACTAAATACCAGATACGAAATACTAATTTATGAACAGCAAGCTTAATAAACACATTTTGGCGACGATCATATATTACGACGGTTTTGACTATCCGCTCACGGCTTTTGAAATATGGAAACATATGATTCGGACAGACTATGCTGACGATAAAAAAACGGAAATGCGGATTTCGCTGGCTGAAGTTATGAAACAGCTGAAAGATGAAGGTCTGGTATACTATATTGACAATCAAAATGGATTTTATTTTTTGAAAGGCCGGAAAAATCTGGTGGAAAAACGCATCGCCCGAAACAAGATTTCCATGGGCAAAATGAAAAATTTGCGAAAAGCCGTGTGGCTGCTGCGCTGCGTGCCTTTTGTGCGGATGGTCGGCATAACCGGCGCTCTGGCTATGAAAAATGCCAAACTTAAAAGCGATCTGGATTTGCTCGTTGTGCTCAAAAAAGGAAAAATTTGGACCGGCCGGACACTGGTTACTTTTTTTCTGCATATTTTGAAAAAGAGAAGACATGGGCAAAAAATTGCCGATCGCGTTTGCCTCAATTTTTTCATTACAGATGAATCACTGGAAATCATTACCAAGGATTTGTATTCCGCCAGTGAGTATATGTTTTTGTTTCCGCTTTTCGGTTTTGAAAATTTCCAGCGGTTTCAGATAAAAAACAGCTGGATAAAATCCATAAAACCCAACTATGCCATTACGGAAATTCCTCCGCTAAAAATAATCACCGACTCGGTTTTTTCCCGTAATTTGCGGAATTTTGGCGAAAAAATTCTTTCTTTTCGGTGGATTGAAAAAACACTTAAAAAGGCGGAAAGAAAAAAAATCATGCAAAATCCCAAAACGCATCAGGAAGGAAGCTTGATCTATGCCAACGACGACGCCTTGGTTTTTCTGCCCGATCCCCATGGCCCGAAAGTTTTTGAAGAATTCAAGAAAAAAGTAGGGGATCTGAGTATTTAGCAATAAAAATCTTATTTTAAGCCAAAAAGTGGCGTTTCAGCTTGACTCAAAGAGCTGGCTTTGATAAGCTTAAGTAAGTTTTAAATCTTATATATTTGTATATTTGTATTAAATTTGTAATTTTGTAGGGCTATGAAAATTATAACTATTTTGCAAATCATTGTTTCAGTTCTATTGGCTATTTCGGTTTTACTACAGAACCGCGGCAGCGGACTCAGCAGTGCTTTTGGAGGAGACTTTGGCGGCTATTATACCAAGCGCGGAATGGAAAAATTTCTTTTTTACGTTTCGATTATCCTGGGAACAATTTTTATTGTACTGGCTATAGCTATGATTTGGATTTCTAATAATTAACCCGAAAGACTCGAGAGTTTGCCCGAATGACTCGAAACAATAATATATTTTTTTCGAGACGTTCGAGTTAAGTTTTGTAATTTCGAGTTATATAAATACTATTAGTATCTATTCTGAAAAAATAAAATATCTTATGCCGAGAAATTGGAAAGCAATCGCCTACGCTTTGAATTTTAAAGAAAAGATTATTGTAACTCTGCTTATTGCAGTTATTGGTGCAGCCCTTGTTTTTTGGGGAAACATATTATACAAGCATTTTACTGTCGAAATTCCGAAAGCCGGAGGAGAATATGTTGAAGGAATTGTCGGACAGCCTTTATATATCAATCCGTTGATTTCGCAAACCAGCGAAGCGGATGCTGATTTGACGCAGCTTATCTACAGCGGTCTTTTTAAATATGATAAAGATGGAAACATTGTTCCGGATTTAGCGCAGGAATATTCCCTTTCGGAAGACAAAAAAGAATATAAAATTGTCTTGAAGCAGAATGTCCTCTGGCATGACGGAGAAAAATTGGATGCACAAGACGTCTTTTTTACATATAAAATAATGCTGGATCAGGCGTACAACAGTTTGCTGCGTCAAAGTTTTCAAGGAGTGGAAATGCGTTTGGTTGATGACTCAACCATAATTTTTGTGCTAAAAAATCCTTATGCCGGATTTATAAATAATCTGACGGTTGGAATTTTGCCTAAGCATATTTGGGAAAACATAGCTCCGGAAAAATTTTCTTTAGCTGAATACAATCTTCATCCGATCGGCTCCGGTCCGTACATGTTTTCTGATTTTCAAAAAGATGCTGGCGGAAATATTTTGACGCTGAAACTTGCAGCTAATAAAAATTTCTACAATGGGGCGCCGTATATTTCCCGGATAACTTTCAATTTTTATCCGGATGATGAATCGCTGATAAATGCTTATAATGAAAAAGAAATTATGGGCATGAGCAGCATTCCTCCGCAAAACCTCAAGGATATTAAAAATATGAAAAGCACTGTTGTTCATGAATTGGTCATTCCGCGGTATTTTTCGGTATTTTTTAATCAGACAAAAAGCGTGCCACTGGCTGATGACAATGTGCGCAAGGCTTTGGAAAAAGGCGTTGATCGGCAAGAAATTATCAATAATATTTTGGCCGGCAAGGGATTAGCTCTTAAATCGCCGTTTTTTCCGCAAATGAAAGGCTATGTTCAGCAATCAACAGATGTTAATGTTGAAGAAGCTAGGAAAATTCTGGATGAAGCCGGCTGGAAAATGGATGAAAAAGACAATGTGCGCAAAAAAAATAATGCTGCATTAGAATTTGAAATGATAACAGCTGATTGGCCGGAAATTGTCCAAACAGCAGAAACGCTGAAGAAACAATGGGAAAATTTGGGGGCCAAAGTTAATGTGAAAGTTTTGTCAGCAGTTTCTGATCTGCAGCAGAATTATATCCGCACTCGCGAATATGACAGTCTTCTTTTCGGACAAGCAACAAATTTCAGTCCCGACCTGTATTCTTTCTGGCATTCCAGCCAGAAACGCGATCAGGGACTCAATCTGTCACTGATGGACAACAAAGACGTCGACAAATTGTTGGAGGATTCCCGGCAAGAAATGGATGAAGGAAAAAGAATTGAAAGCTATCAAAAATTTCAGGAAATATTGGCGCAAGAAGTTCCAGCCGTATTTCTTTATGGACGGTATTATTTATATCCGGTTAATACCAAAGTCCAAAATATAAACACGAAAAGCATCAATAGTCCGGAACAAAGATTTGCCGAAGTTGAAAAATGGTACGTGAAAACCAAAAGAGTCTTTAAATAGTAGAATGTATAATGCAGTAAGTATAATGTATAAATGCCTATGCATTTTATATTAATACCTGATACCTGCTACATGATACATAATACATAAAATTAATGGATATTAATTTTACCAATGTTCCCAAGCATTATGCGGCTAGGACGCACGAAAAAATGCAAGAAGTGCTTATGGATCCCAATGGCATCGGACCAGCCGTTCACTATTATATGATTCGCGGGGGAGTCGATCAAAAAAATATAACGGTTTGGGAGCCGGGCACAATTTCCGGAGAGTATATCAAAACCTACGGACACTATCATGTCGGGGATTTAAGTGAAACATATTGGGTCATTTTCGGAGAAGGCGTGGCGTTTTTGCAAAAACTAAAAAAAGATACGGAAGGAAAAATGATTGCAGATGTTGTTGAAGAATTCAAAGCAATTCCAGTCAAAGCCGGTGACAAGATTTTCATGCAGCCGGAAGAAGGCCATTTGGTTGTAAACACGGGGAAAACATATTTTGTGACAGCTGACGACAGCCCAGTCTATTTTGATGATCCGGACCCAGCCGGACTTCCTGGACATGCTGACTATGAACCGGTCAAAAAAATGCGAGGCTTTGCCTATTATGTCGTTGAACATGAAGGAAAACCAGCGCTCAAAAAAAATCCGCTTTATAAATCAATCGAAAAAGAAGATTTAGGCGGACTGGCAGTCATTAAATGATAAATGACGAATTTCCAATGACAATTCAAAACCAAAATAAAAATGACAAAAATAAATATAATTTAGAAAAACGCACATCTGAATTTGGATGTAATGTAATAATTTTTGTTAAAAAAATAAAAGAAAATAATATAAATAAATCAATTATAAGCCAACTTATACGTAGTGCTACCAGTATCGGAGCAAATTATATGGAAGCCGATTGTGCGGAATCAAAGAAAGATTTTATTCATAAAATAGGAATTTGCAAAAAAGAAGCCAAAGAAACTACTTACTGGTTGCACATGTTGGCCACAACTGAACCTGATAAAATAGAAAATTGCAGAAAATTATGGCAAGAAACTCATGAGTTAACGCTTATTTTTTCAGCTATAGCAAAAAGAAAATATTAAATTAGATGATAGTTTTCGATGATGAATTTGACATTTGAAATTAAGATTTATTTAGTCATTAGTCATTGAATATTTGTCATTTTAAGTATTTATGTATTCAATTATTTTGTGTGGCGGGAGTGGCACGCGTCTCTGGCCGCTTTCCAGAAAAAATTTCCCCAAGCAATTCCTGAAACTTTATAGCGACAAATCGCTTCTGCAAGAGACATTTTTAAGGATGAAAGAAGTGGTGCCGGAAACCAATATATATTTCGTGACCAATGGGGACAATTATTATAATGTTCTGAATCAGATCAGGGAAATATATGCGGATTTTTCCGAACGGCAGATTATCAAAGAGCCGGAAAGCCGCAACACGATGCCGGCCATTGCTTTGGCGGCTAAATATCTCAAAGATGAAATCGGGATTGATGAAAATGCGCCGATTATTGAGGTTCATTCCGATCATTTTATTGGCGATAAGGAGACTTATATAAAAATTGTAAAAAGAGCTTTGGCAGAACTTGGAAATAATTTAGGAACAATTGGGATTGTGCCTACCAAGCCCGATACCGGATTAGGTTATATTAAAAAAGGCGAACAAAGCGGAAGTTGCTACAAAGTTGAAGCTTTTAAGGAAAAACCGGATAGAAAAACAGCAGAAGAATTTTTAATTTCAGGAAATTATTTGTGGAATGCCGGCATGTATCTTTTCAGCGTGAAAACTATGGCGGAGGAAATTCAAAAATATGCGCCGGAAATACATAGCTGGTTTGTGAAAGACTTTCAGACTTTTTTGCAAAGCTTTGGCAGTTTGCCAGCAGTCGCTATTGATGTGGCAATCTCGGAAAAATCTGACCGGATGGTAACCTTCGAAGGCGATTTTGATTGGAGTGATGTCGGCAGTTTTGATGTTTTGGCGGAAATTTTGGGCCGGAAAAAAGATGAAAATCCCAAGCATGTTTCCATAGATTCAAAAAATGTCTTTGTCCATAGCGCCAACGACGGTCTGATTGTAACTTCTGGCTTGGAAGACGTGATTGTGATTGAAAACAACGACAGCATTTTGGTGCAGAAGATGGGCGAGAGCAATGACGGCGTCAAAAAAGTGGTGGAATATCTCAAAGAAAAAGATTATCCGGAACTTTCCGACAACGTGGTCGGCTATCGTCCGTGGGGAAAATATGAAGTGCTGATTGATGCGGACAATCATAAGGTCAAAAAAATCACAGTTTATCCGGGAGCAAAATTGAGTTTGCAGTCGCACGACAAACGGGCAGAACACTGGGTTGTGGTGAAGGGCACGGCTGAAATTGTCCATGGAGAAAATTTGCTGACACTTGAAGAAAATGAAAGCACATTTATTCCTATCGGCACCAAACATCGTTTAGGCAATCCGGGAAAGACCAATTTGGAAATTATCGAAGTCCAAACCGGCAGTTATCTCGAAGAAGATGATATTGTCAGATATGAGGATGTTTATGAAAGAAACTAGCTTCTAGCACTGGACAAAATAATAAAATTGGTGTATACTTAACATATTGGTTAAGTCACTTCTAATTTTTTCGTTTTTTGCTTTATATAAGCCTTTTTTAACTTTCTCTTTTTTGAAAGTCTTTGTTTTCTTTACGTTTTTTGCCTTGGCCGGATAACGTAGTTAGATTAAAAAAATATATGCCTTGGTGGCGGAATTGGTATACGCGCTAGCTTCAGGAGCTAGTTCTCGTAAGGGATTGGGAGTTCGAGTCTCCCTCAAGGCACAAAACACTAAACTTGCGGCAGATTTTAATTTATATTTTCTGCTGATTAAAAAATTAACTTTAAAAAATAAGCAAGTAGTTATCTTTCAAATTTAGGATCTCAACATTTCATTTTTTGCTGCACTGCTCGGCGCGAACGCTCCTTGTTAAGTTATTGTAATGGCAGACCAACTTTATAATTGCCATCGCAATAATTGCCTAGCGCCTGCGTAAAGTTCCGCAAAAAATCAAATGCAGAGATTCTAAGATAAATAAAAATAGGTAATTTACTTTCGTTAGTGTTCAAAAATTCACCCTGTTAAATAATCTTTAAATTTTTAGAAAATTTAAAGATTAAGATTTGAGCATAAAAGCGATATGCATCATAAATAGACAGGGTAAAAATCTTAAAAAATAATTAAAGAAATAAGCTGGTTCTCTATTGTAGAGATTCAAATCTTATTTAACAGGGTAAATGTTTAACAAACAACAAGGCGGCCAGGTGGCTGCCAACGCAAAGCCTTTGTTTGCCGGGCAGGCAGGCAATAGGCAGGCGGCTGCGTTTAAAAAGCCGCTGAAAGATTTGGGAAAAATGATCGAGCAAAGGGCCTATCATGTCAGGCTGGAAAAACATTCAAAAAATTCCAACCGGCCTTCCGATCAGTTGCAACAGCGCAATGCTGCAAACAGGCGTCCGAGCAAAAATATCGGCAGAAGAATTAATGTTAGCAAGAATGTTGCAAAAACTCAAAAATCCCAAGGAAATGCGGCAAGCAAAAATTTGCGCATTACGCCGATGGGCGGCAATGAAGAAGTCGGCCGCAACATGACGATGTTTGAATATGATGGCGACATTATAATTTTAGACATGGGCATTCAGTTTCCGGAAGAAGATATGCCGGGAATAGATTATATCATTCCCAATATCAGTTATCTTAAAGGCAAGGAAAAAAATGTCAGAGGCGTTCTTTTGAGCCATGGGCATCTTGATCACATCGGTGCTGCTCCGATTTTGCTTAAGGAACTTGGCTATCCGCCAATTGTCGGACGCGATTTGACTTTGGCGCTGGTAAAGAAGAAAATGGAGGACTTCGACAAAAATTCAGCCCAAAATCTGAAAATTATGCGGATAAATTCAGTTTCTGACAAAATGAGATTGGGAAAATTTGAAATTGAATTTTTTGAAGTAGAACATTCAGTCATGGACGCGGTAGGTGTTGTTATTAGGACTCCGGATGGAACAATTATTCATCCCGGCGACTGGACAATGGATAAAAATCCAAATCATAAAATGGTGACTTATGACCATTTGTCAAAATTGCCATCGCCAAGAATTCTGATGCTGGAAAGTTTGGGCGCGACTCATATTGAACCGGCTGATAAACCGGAATCAGAAATGTATAAAAATTTGGAAAATCTGATAAGCACGGCCAATGGCTTGGTGATTATCGGAACTTTTTCTTCCCAAATCGAACGCATCGGTAAAATAATCGAATATGCGGAAAGCATCGACAAGAAAGTTGCGTTGGACGGATATAGCATGAAAATGAATATTGAAATTGCCAAAGAACTGGGCTATGTGAAAGCGCATAAAAAAACCCTGATTTCAGTTAATGAAATTCAAAAACATCCAAGAAACAAAGTGGTGGTGGTTTGTACGGGTGCGCAGGGTGAAGGCAATGCGGTGCTTTCTCGCATTGTTAATGATGAACATCGTTTTGTACACGTGCAAAAAAACGATACAATTATCTTTTCTTCCTCTATTATTCCAGGTAATGAACGCACAGTGCAAAGGCTCAAGGACGATCTCTATCGTAAATGTGACAACGTGATTCACAGCGACATTTTAGATGTGCATGTTGGAGGGCATAGCAATGCGCACGATATTCAAGATATCTTAAAACAAATCAAGCCAGATTTCTTTCTGCCGGTCTATGGCAATCACTATATGCTGAAAGAAGCAGCCAAGTTAGGCGAAAAAGTTGGCATTAAAAAAGAAAATATTTTTGTTCTGGACAATGGCCATCAGTTGGAAGTTCATGAAAACAAAGCCAAAGTTTTGCCGAACAAAGTCGAGACAGCTTATGTTATGGTGGACGGCTTGGGTGTGGGTGATGTAGGAGAAGTCGTGCTCCGCGACCGTCAGCTTTTAGCCAAAGACGGCATGTTTACAATTGTCGTTATTATTGACAGTAAAACTAAAAAAATTATCGGCACGCCGCAAATCACTTCGCGCGGATTTATTTTTGTCAAAGAAAATTTTGATTTGGTGAACGCGACTAAGCGTGTAGTAGAAAAAGTTGTTAAAGAAAAAACTTCGGAAGATTTGCCGGTCAATTGGGATTATGTGAAAAACAATATCCGCGAATCAGTTGGGTCATTCTTGTTCACTAAAACAGAAAGACGACCAATGGTATTGCCAGTGGTAATTGAAGTTTAGAAGCAGTCTCTGATTTTTAGAAAAATACAAGAGCCGCGCTTTTTGGCGCGGTTTTTTAATACTTCATTTTTCAAGCGCATATTAATCAGTGCACGCATTTTTTCTACTGAAAAAATGCTCCGAGCTCGCACCGTCGTGCTCGCTAGCCACTGCTGAATATGCGCTTGAAATACTAAATACTAAATACAAATTAGGTTTGCCCCGCACTAACTTTTAGCAAGCGCAAAGCGCTAAATTTTGTAGCAAAAAGTTAGTGCGGGGTTTGCAAAATGCGTTGATTTTGAGTATTATTACTTTATAAACTTTATAACTTTACGAACTGTATGAACTCGCAAAAACGTATTTTTTCCGGCATTCAGCCGTCAGGGAACCTCCATATTGGCAATTATTTGGGCGCCATCAAGAATTGGGTCAAACTTCAGGACGAGTTTGAATCCATTTTTTGCGTGGTGGATCTGCATGCTATCACTGTGCCGCAGGATCCGGAAGAGCTTAGAAAAAAGACTTTGGAAATTGCGAAAATATATTTGGCTTCCGGAATCAATCCAAAAAAATCCAGCATTTTTATTCAGTCTCATGTTCATGAACACACGGAACTAACTTGGATTTTAAATACAATTGCAAAAATGCCTGAGCTCGACAAGATGACACAATTCAAAGACAAGACCCAGAAGGGCGGGCGGGAAAGCGCCGGTGTAGGGCTTTATGATTATCCAGTCCTGATGGTTGCAGACATCTTGCTTTATGACGCAGAAAAAGTTCCAGTGGGCGAAGATCAAGTGCAGCATGTGGAACTAACAAGAACGCTTGGCAAAAGATTTAATAGCCGATTTGGCGAGACATTTGTTATTCCCGAACCTTTTGTTGTGAAGGAAGGCATGAGAATAATGGCGCTGGATGATCCAACTAGCAAAATGTCAAAATCGGCAGCTTCAGAATATAACTATATCGCGCTAACTGATGATGCGGACACGATTCGCAAGAAAATCAAAAAAGCTGTGACGGACAGCGGCAGTGAAATAAAATATGAGGATGATAAGCCCGCTTTAAAAAATCTTATCAATATTTATTGCGGTTTTTCCGACAAAACTCCGAAAGAAATTGAAAAGATATATGTCGGCAAGGGATATGGAGATTTTAAGAATGATTTGGCAGAAGTTGTTGTAGCCAGTCTCAAACCAATTCAGGAAAAAATGCGGGCGCTTTCAGATGAAGAAGTTTTGAAGATCTTAGAAGACGGCGCCAGCAAAGTCCGCCAAATTGCAGAAAAGAAAATGGAAGAAGTGAAGAAGAAAATAGGATTTATATTATAATCAACTTTTATAAAAAAACCGCCTTTATGGCGGTTTTTGTATTAACCCGGTAAACCACCACGCGAAGCGTGGTGTGTGCCTTTATAGCGTAGCTCTTGGGTTACAATAAAATCACCAACCTAGAAGGAGGTGATTTTATGTTGACCAAACTCTATAAACTGG
>Ga0116156_10001393_pt1 | contig 23741 bp, 22 predicted proteins | sample AD_UKC045_MetaG_FD_89891 | JGI IMG/M metagenome (GOLD analysis project Ga0116156, IMG submission 89891) | Active sludge microbial communities of municipal wastewater-treating anaerobic digesters from USA - AD_UKC045_MetaG | ecosystem: Engineered > Bioreactor > Anaerobic > Digestate | place: USA... | reverse complement strand
GGGATATCCCTTATCCGCCTGAAGGCGGCTATGCGCGCTTCCTTATCATTCATTCTATTATCGCGAAATCCGCGTGCACCACGGCAAACACCTTCTTTTCGAGCGAAGACGTGTCGTTCTCGCCCCATGCCGAGACCTCGGTCGAATTGACCGGGGTTATCTGGAAGACGCCCATGTTCGCGGAACGGATCTTGCCCACCCTGTTCCCCGAGGGAGCGAGTATTTTTTCGGCGCGCTTCCTTGCGTCCGCGGAGGCCGCTTCAAGCATCTTCAGCTTCAGCTCCGCGAGCTTGGTATAAAAATACTGCGGCGCATACGATACGAATTGCACATCCTGTTCGATAAGCTCCGTCGATTCGCGTGAGATCGCGGTCAATTTCATGACATCGACCGAGCGCGCCTCGATTACCTGGTCGAGGATATAGGCCTCCACTTCGTTGGTGGCCTTGCCGTTCTTGTCGAGCCTGTAGACGGGCGTCGTTGTCACCTGCTGGACGATTATCTCGCCCTCCTTAATGCCCTTTCCTGCAAGATATCCCTTGACCTTGCCCAGGTCCGCCCTTATCTTCGCGAACGCCTCCTTCAACTGCGCGTCCCTGGCCGAGAACTTCGACGTCCAAACAATATAATCCGATATTATCCTCTTCTCCGCGGAGCCGGTCACATCTATCACTTCCGCCGACGCCTTCTTGAAATTTATCATCCCCTGCGAGAGTATCACCGTCGATATTATCGTTCCCAACGCGATGCATATCCCCAATACCACTATCTGCACGTTCTTCAATGAACCGAACATAATCTCTCCCCTTTTGGGGCCATCCTGCAAGGAGGCACCCTAAATTTTGCGTGAATCGTAAGCCCAATGCAAAAGGGCCTGGCGCTGCTTGCGCCTGCAACCGAGATCCTTCGGCGGGCAATTCTTCTTCACCGCCATTACGTGGCGCCTTATCGCCTTCCACCTCCTTATCTGGCGCTCGTCCTCGCCCGGAAGGCGGCGCCCCATATAGTACCTGCAATACCACTGGAACCATCCGCGCGGGTCGTCAGGATTTATCCATCCCTTGTCCTGCCAGGCCTTCAGGGGCAGGGATGCGTCGATCCTGAAATAATTCAGCGCGGGATCTTTCTTCTCCGGCGAAAGCTTCGCCTTCGTGAACCAGCTCTTCGGGAATTCCTTCCTGCAATCGGTCATGTACTTCCCGCCGAAGACGCCGAGGCGCAGCATCTCTTCGGGAGTCAGCTCGGGCTTGAATTCCGGGTGGAAGCCCTTGCCTATCGGCGCAGACAGGTAATACGTATATCCCTGCTGCATCTTGTCGTTGACAGTGACCCGTTTCAGTATAACGTTACCTCGTATATATCGCAGGTTCCGTCGCCGGAGTTGCCGGGAAAATACAGGTCGATGTTGCGGACTGCCTGCAGGTCCAATGTCCTGTTGCCGCTCTGGTTGCCGTACACTGAACGCAGCATGAACTGGTCGAACGGGTATTCAAGCACCTCTATCTTGCCCGCGCCGCTGTTCGGCTCGGAGGTGAAGCTCTCTCCGTCGGCCCCGCGGACGCCTTTATATTCGGGTTTTCCCATCTCATCGGCGCCGGACTCGTTGATGAAGACCGAGAACGGCAGCCCTTCGGTGGCGGACAACTTTATCTTTATTCCCTTATATCCCTGGAGGTCGAACGAGCCGTCGGCATTCTTCATCTTCGCGTCGCAGGTGACGCTGAATCCGCAGCCCCATCCGCTGCCGGTATCGACGGCGCACCTGAGGAACTCCGCTTCCCCGCCCTCCGCCTTCTCCTTGGTGAACTTTATCTTCGCCGAGGACGAACCGTCCGCCCAGACGCCGAGCTTGCGGAGGTCGAGGACAGCGACATCGCAGAATTGCCCCGCTTCCTTCCTCTCGCCCTTGTTATTGACCGGCGCGTATCCGCTCGTGATCACGGCTTTCTCGGGATACGGCAGGGCCGTCTTCTTGTGTATCGTGTCCGCCTTCGAGTTCAGCTTCTTCATCGCGGCGGTCAACAGCTCATATTCCTTGTCGTAAATATCGACGATGCCGTAATTGCTGTTCTCACCGTCGAAGCTGCGCCCCTGCGGCGACTGGTCGAAATACTGGAACCAGTGGTAGCCGATCATGTACGGGAACTCCATCATCTGCGTTATGTACTTGTCGTAGCCCTCGGCCCTGTCGGCCTGCGTCTTGACGGTGACATCGGCGCCCTTGTTGTTCTTCACGCCGCTGCGGTTCTCCATCGCGCGGTAGGAGAACTCCGTGATCATCATGGGCTTCTGCCCGATAAAATAGAAATTGTCTATATGCTGCCTGTCGACCTTCATGTTCTTGCAGTAATAATTCAGCGAGACGACATCGCAGTATTTTCCGCACGCCGCGATGACGCCTTCAGGCGCGCTTCCCGCGAAACGCACGCCGAGGACCAGGTGGTTCGGGTCGTATTTCCTTATGCACGAGGTTATGACCGAGAAATACTCTTCCGCGACGACGCCCGCAAAGAGCTCGCGCCCTTCCTTCGCCTGCGCGCCGCGCACCTTCATGTACTCCTCGACCGTCAGGCCGTATTTATCCTTCAGGAATTCCGCTAGTTTGGCATAGCCCGGCGCGTTCTCCGGCAGGCGCGCATATTCGTCGAGCAGGAGCGGCGCGTGGCCCGTGTGCCAGCCGACATCGCCGTACCACGGAAGCTCGTTATCGATGAAATAGCCAAGCAGGTACCTCGCGTCCCTGAAGCGCCTGCATTTGCTCGCCGCAGTGGCGTCGGCGTTCTCCGCGAACATCGGGTCGAACACGTCGACGAGCCGGTGGTCGGTCGTCGACGACACGTTCAAGATTACCGTGAACGGCATGTCATAATAGAACGTAGCCGCGTCGGACCAGCACCCTACGGTATTGAACTTCCATTTCCTGAGGCGCTTGACCGCATTCTTCGCCCAGTCCCGGTTGTCCTTGTAATTTTTTGAGACGTCGTAATACTGCGAGTTCTGCAGGACCGCGCCGTCGTTGCTGAGCACTACATTGACGCCCTTCGATATGAACGGTTTGCCGGACGTGTCGGAAAACCAGTATTTCCCGTCCTTCCGCTCCACCGAGAAGAACGTCTTGCCCTTGACCATCGACTGCCTCTTCGCGAGCTTCCTGTACGGCCCGTCCGTCTTGAGCTCTATCTCCCATATCGAAAATCCCCAGGCCGTTGCCCTGTCGTAGCAGTCGACCTTCACGTATTTATATTCGGCGGGTTTCTGGAAATTTATCTTCATATCCTCGCCTTCGATGCCGTCTTCGACCATCGCGAGGGTGACCCACAGGTTCCCGTCGTTCGAGCCCATTACCGCGTAGCGGAACGCGGCGGCCGTCTCCCATTTGATCCCGATGCCGTAGAGCATCGCCGGCGCCTCGAGCTCGACCTGTACCCACTGATTGTCCTCCCATTCGGACTCCCAGCGCGTGAGCGGCTTGCCGTCGGCGGCTTTTTCTACGCGGTTGTTGTTATAATCGGACGAGGCGGTAATGGATTTGACGACGGGCGCGGGCACTTCATCTTTACAGAAAGAAGGCGCTGCAAATATTAAAAGCGCTGCAAGGGACAAGGCGATGCTGACGGGCTTATTCATGGGTCTCCTTTCGGTGCGGTTATTCATCGGGGGCAGAAACCTCCGCCTTCATCATATCGGGGTCGTATGGACGTAATAATTGTGCGTCGTAGGAACTGAGCCATGCTTTTTCCGAACCATCAGGCAATATAACGGGCATCCTGTCGTGTATCTTTTTGACGAGTGAGTTTGCTTCCGTGGTTATTATAGCACAACTGACAAGCCGTTGGCCTTCTTTTTCCCAGAGGTCCCAGACCCCCGCGAACGAGAACAGGCCGCTGTCCTTCATCGTTATTTTGTACGGTATTTTGCTGCCCTTGCCTCCGGCCGGCGCCTGCCATTCGTAAAATCCGTCCGCCGGTATGATGCACCTGCGCGAACGGGCCGAATCGCGGAAGAAAGGTTTTTCGGCGAGCGTCTCCGCCCTCGCGTTTATCATCGGGTGGGCCTCGTAGCCGTCCTTGGCCCAATGCGGTATGAACCCCCATCTCGCGAGCGAGAGCGTATCCGGAGTGTCGTTAAGTATGACGGGGATATCTTCTGACGGCGAGATGCTGCGGCGCGGGGCGAGCTTGAACGTTATCTTCGTCAGCGAATATTTCTTTTTTATCGTGCCGTCATCGGCTTTGTAGAGGGTGAATCTTCCGCACATCAGGGGTTGCTCCTAAAGATACGGGCATTCGCCGCCTTTCTTGAGCACGAGGCAGTCGCGGCGGCAGGCCTCAATCTTGACGAAGGCCTCGCTTTCCGGAACGGCGGAGATTATATCGTCTTCCACCTTTTTGGCCCTTTTACTCGCCTCGACGAACGACAGCTGCGCCGGCAGGATGATCTTGAGATTTATGAATTTTTTGTGGCCCGCGGCGCGAGTGCGTATGTCGCTGAAATCGCAGAAGAGGCCCGCGTTCTGCGCCAAACTTACGATGACATCCATCTTCCCGGGCTCCTCTATCGAGGCGTCAAGCAGGTTCGAGAAGGCCCCTCTCGCGATGCCGAACGAAGGCACGGCTATCGCGACGCTGACGATCATCGTTACGATGGGATCAATGTATATCGCGACTTTATCGTTCCCGCGGGATACGAGGAACATCGACAGCACGAACGCCCCGGCTATCGCGAAAGAGATAAAGCCCTCGAGCATATAATGTATCCCCTCGGCGCGCACGGCGGGCGAGCCGCTCTTCCTGCCCATCTTCAGGATATAATACGATCCCCCGAAATTCAGCGTAAAGCTCAGGATGCTCGACGCGAGGCCGAGCATGGGATTGTTCACATGCGCCGGATGCACTATCGATTTCGCCGACTGGGTGATCATCACGAGCGCGATGCCGATGAGCACTATCCCCTCTATCGCCTCGCAGACGTGCTCTATCTTGCCGTAACCGTAGTTATGCATCATATCGGCGGGCCGGTGCGCGAGCTTCAGCGAATAAAACAATATGATCGATACGCTCAGCCCCACGATCGTTATCGTGAAGTCGGTGGCGATCGCGAGCGAATGGACGATAAAAAACGCCGCGCCCTTGAAAATAAAAAGCACGACGTTGCACCACAGGCTCACGAGAGCCGCGCGCATCACGTATTCCTGCCTCTTGGGGTATTTCTTTCCAGCCATGCCCTATTCCTTAGAGTCCTGCATGACCCAGTAGTCCACGCCCTCGACGGTCTTGAGCAGGTACAGGCGCCTGTTCAGGCGCGGTTCGGTGTCGAATATCCTCATATAAAAATCGTCGTAATACTCCTGGCACTCGAGGTAGTAGCCATGCTTGAAGCTCGCGTGGTTGATCGGGGTGACATCGATGACCATCAGCCGCTCGGGCGCAAGCGATTTCGTATACAGCAGGTCTCTCGCTTCCTCGAGCTGTTCGGGGTCTTTCATCCTGAGCTTCGCGCGCCCGAGTTTCTGCTCTCCGCTTATGAAGCCGCTCATGAGCAGGGCGTCGTCGTCGGAGGCGACATAGACCGTCATCTTGTCTGCCAGCGCTATCATCCCGTCCTTGAACCTGCCTTTGAACTCGTCCTTTCCGACATCGGGCGCCGCCAGGATGATATGGTCGAACTCCGTCTTTTCGTCGGAGAAATCGGGCTGCTTATACAGCTCCTCGAAGGCGTCACAGACGACCTGGCAGCCCAAACTTGAGGCCTCTATCCAGACCTTTTCCGGTTTTACCTCGCGCACGACCTTCGCGAGGACCTCGGCCATATACGGCCCCGACGCGGAGGCCAGCGACTGGGCTTTCATGTACCCGCCGAAACTGACCGATTGGTCTCCGGGCCAGTCGAAGAGCAGGACGGGCGTATTAACATCGAGCAGGTACGCGAAATACGCGGCCTTCAGGGCCGTCGCCTCGAAGCCGTCCTTGAACCCGAATACAAGAACGAGCAGCGACTTATGCGGCGACGCGTTCACCGCCGCGGAAAGCTGATCCGTGAAAACGTCCGGCTCGAGCTCGCGCGTATCCTGTATCTGCAGTATGCCCTTCTTGCTGAGCTTGTCCGGAAGCATGAGGCCTATCCGGACCCTCGGGTCTATCCTGACGTCGAGCGTGCCGTAGCGGACCTTATCGGCGAGCTTCGGCTTGTCGCCGAGGCGGCTCGTCGCGTAGAAGATATTGACCACCCTGTAGCCGCCGTCGGTCTTGTAGCTCAGGCGCTTGTAGATATCATCAAGGGAATACGACGGGGTGCTCTTTACCGGAAGCGAAGCGCAGCCCGCCAGAAGCGCGCTGCAGCACGAGAGCATGATGAACCTGCAAAGGGCCGCGCGGAATGCACGGCCCCAGATCTTCTTCTTTTCTTTCGGTGAAAGTTGCGCATTCGCGGAGCTTGTCGAGGGAAGCGACTTGAATTTTATGCCGGCCGGGAGCTTGCGGAACGCCTTATGGAACATGCCTTCAGCTTTCTTTCCGTTGAAACATACCGTTTTGATATTCGGATGCGCCTTTAACAACGTTAGTATATCATTAAAATACGGATTTTTGATATTATTATCTGAGCTGCCTGACCTGCGGCACGAACCGATCACGTCCCAGAGGCCGAGGCGCTTCTTTTTCAGCGCCCTTTTCTTTGCCGCATAACTGAGCGCCCCTGCAGCACATATAGGCCAAAACCGGTTGGTCTTGTGCGCGTAATACTCCTGCCTCGCCAGCGACTCCGGCCCGGGGAACGAGCCGAGGATGAGGACTTTCGTGCGCGCGTCGACAACCGGCGCGAGGCATTTAAGGCGTTTGGACATTTGCTAATGCTTTTTTGATAAATGAAATTTCGATTTCGCGATTTAGTGATTTTGCAATTTTTATCAAGGTGTCCAAAGTCAGGTTATCCTGCTCACCCGTCTCTATCTGGGAGATGAACTGCTGCGATACTTTCATCCTTTTTGCCAGATCCGATTGCTTTAACTTCATCTCTTCTCTCATCTCTGCAATCTTTTGGGCTAGCGCCACTTTAATTTTTTCCTGTTCGTAAAGCTTTCGGAATTTCTCACTTTTAAGCTTTTTGTTTAAATGTGCATCATATCTTACTAATTTAATATCGGCCATTTTATTCACCTCCGATTTCTAATTTTTTAAGTGAGTTGCCTAATTCTACCAATAATTTTCTTACTATACATAATTTTAAGTCCCTGTCCGGAACTCGCTTGGTATTTTTCTTGATTCCATGAAGGACTACGATATTATTGTCGAGGAAAAAGAAATAAAATATCCTGTTATCTTTAGGCCTTAGTTCGTATATGCCTTCCCTGAGATATTCTGCCATGGGCCTGCGCATCCGGAAACCTTTTTTCTTCAGCTCATGCAGATATCCGAACACTTTTGCCTGTTCCTTCTCGGTCAAGCTGTCAATGAACTCTTCCGCAGGAATCCTGCCTCTTTGGTCAACAAAATAACAGATTTGAAACATAAACAGGCCTCCTTAAGTATACAAGTTATAACTTGTATTGTCAATACGTCTTTTTACTGCCTTATTGTAATAGACGTAAAAGGAGGCGGAATTCTTTCAATTATTTACTGAAGCTGCTCCTGTTGTAATCGAACCTGCGGCTCGTATCAACGAGGAGTATCAGTTCGCCGGCGGGGCGTTTTACGCGGCGGAACATGCGCAGGTTGTCGCCGGAAGGCACGGTGAAGGTGTCTATCTGGCCGGCGGTGAGCTTGTTCCATTTCCTCTGCTCGCCCGAGCGCGGCACGAACTTCTGGAGGTGCGCTTCGGATATCTTCTTGTCGCTCTTATCCTGCCAATAGCTCCACGCGGTCAGCTCGTAATAGACCTTCACACCCTTGACCTCCTCGGGGAATATTATCGAGAGGTGGCCGCCCGTGTTCATCGTGGCGGTCAGCGCGTCCCTTACCGCGGCGAGGTCGGCCATCATGCCGTCGTTCCTGACGATCGCTATCGCCTCGTCTATGAGTTTCGTGTCGACGATCGACTCGACCTTCGCCGTCGTATCGGCGACCTTTATCCTGTACGTATGGAATTCCACCAGCCAGAGCGAGCCGACAATAGCGACTATCAGCGCGCCCGAGACGGCGAGTATCTTGAGCGTGGCCTGCCTGTCCTCCGGGGCCTCTTCCTCTACGGCGTATTTCTTCACCTGCGCCTTGGATATGATGTTGAGGTTCGCGGCGACGTTGAGCAGTGTCAGCGCTATGAGGATGATGACCGCGCAGAACCCGCTGCTGAAGAATGCCGCGGCGAGCTGGTCGGTTATCCCGGACCACTGGAATACCATGCTGATGATGAATACCGCCGCTCAGAGTATCTCGAACCACACGATCACCTGGATGATCTTAAGCGTCAGGTCGCGGATCTTTTGTTCTTTGAGCATTTTGGGCTCCTTTCTAAATTTCTATCTTCACTACACCACAATTCGGTATCCTGTTGACAGCAAGAAGATCTTTATATATTTTCATATCCTCTGAAGAAAGGTGCGTAATCTCTCCCCTGCCATGCACCCACAATAAGGCCTTGATAAATTGCTCGTGACTAAATACCGCAATAATATTCTCTTTCCTGGCCTTTAGTTTTCTAAGTGTTCTTTTTACGCGGTTAATGAAATTGTTGAACGTCTCCGCGCCTTCTCCGTCACAGTAAAAAGGGTCACACCTCTTCCAATATTCTTCGACCATCGGCCTGCGTTCCTGCGCCGTAGAATTCCCGCACTTAGCCGGCGACAGATAGGTAAATTCGTGGATTTCCCACGTTTCGCAAATGGCTTTTCGTACTTTTTTGATGAGCGGTGCGGAAGTTTCTGCGGTCCTGACATAAGATGAAGTAATTATTAATTCCGGGATTTCGGTAATTACGGTCGCCAGATCTTCGGCCTGCTTTATCCCCGCGGGACTCAATCTGACATTTGCCGGATCCGAAGTTCGCCCTCCGGCATTCGCTTCACTTTCCCCGTGACGTATAAAATAAGCCTTCTTTTTAATCATATTACTCCATCACGTATATCTATTATTTCAAACGCGTCAGGTCGCGGATCTTTTGTTCTTCGAGCATTTTGGACTCCTTTTTTCAGCAGCCTTTGTCCTCTTGTACTTTAGGACTAGACATTTTCCTTCTCTCTGCTTATGAAGAGAGGACCCCCATATAACCTTTGCCATTATTACCTCCTTGGCTATTATACTGTTTAGGTTGAGTTGGGGCATTAAACCTGTTACTTTTTGACGTGTCTCCAAATGTTATATTAATCATCATATTCTGAGATATAAAGACATGAGTCGTGTGAATTCCTTCATTTCGTAATTTAATTTATATTCTCTCATGAATTTTTCTATTGAAGGGATCTTCTCAATTTGTTCCAATATTATCCAGGCGTACGTCGCCTTATCTTTCTGATTATTTGTTTCAATAAATATTGATTTATGATATCTTCTTATCAATGAAAGTAAATCATTAAGTTCTTTCTTGGAATGCTTGATTCTAAGCTTATTTTTCTTGTCAATAATACGAAGACTCATTTCCAATGCAACAGGATCACAAAGTATATCAAATACCCTCCAGAGGCCCTTCACCAATTTTTTTGGAATATTCTTATAATCGTTAAAAGGCAGGGGCATTTTACTTAATCTATTCTGCCAGTCTGAATCATACAGAATACTAGCCACTAGTAATCCCAGAAATGATAGTTCCCAGGTCTTGTAGGCCTCTTTTTGGGAAAATTTCAAAAGTCCGTAATTACGTAATTCTCTGGCCGCAAAACGCGTATTTGTAAAGCACCTTTTTGCGCCAGTCCTTGTTCTTTCATAATCACGCGGGTGCAAATAATATCTGAATTCGTTAATGAAATTCTCTATTATATGCAGCACGCTCCTATCTTTCTTATCGTATACTAGAAGAAATATAAGAAGTGGAATCTGTAATTCTATAGATTTACGGGGTTGCTGTGATAACTTATTAAAATACTTGTTAGAGCCTGGGAGAATTCTTATTTTGCCATTTTCCAGGAAATCATACTCATAATCCTTTAATTTCTCCAAATCCATCTTATTCCTGCTGTATTCTTTAAAATATCTGACAACTTCAATTATCCTCTCAAGAAAATCAATCTTGTTCTCGTGAGTATCGCTCAGATCTTCCTTGAATAGTAAATTTGAATCGAGCCATTTCTCGAATTTACATAAAAATTCTTTTTCCTTTTCTAATAGCATATTGCCTCTTTTAGCTAGATTTTGTACTTCTCGCCATCGCTCAATATTTTAACACTTTTAAACAACTCGGGGTATCTTTTAGCTTCAAAGGTATGGATCGGGATCAGGGAGAGCGGTTTTAGCGCACCGGCGAAGGCCTGCAGGTCCTCGATAGTCGCATGGCCGCTGGTGTGAACATGTTCGATTATCAGACCCTCGCTTTCACAATATGCCTTGAATTTATCGGTCAGGTACCCATGCCACATCGAATATATTATCCTGGCGCCGCGTAAGCCTTTGGTGCCGCCGATATCCTTCAGCCTCTTAGACGAATAGTGGTTATCGCGCTCGATCATCAGTATCCTGTCTCTCATTAACTTAATCTCTTCTTTTTCGATCTTGCGCTTCTTGTACAGATATAGCAGGCTTTTCAACCCGGCGCCAACCAGAGCATCGGCATGATGCCGCTGGTACAATATTCGTATATTCTTCCAATCGAAGCTCGGTATGCTCGGCTTCATCTTATTCAGCTTATCCAATATAAACGCGGTATAAAGGTCTATCACAAAGACCGAATCCGTCTTAAGGCAGGCCCTGTACGCCGAAACAAGCCTGTCGATATTCTGCGACGAGGCAAAAAGAAAGGTTATGTTTTTCCTCTCCTTCAATATCTGCACGATCCGCCCCTCGATCTCTTCCTCGTCATTATACTTCTGCTTTCCCCTGCCAAGCATCGAGCCTTCCATGATCATGCAATCGATATTCTCCGGCGGATTATCCACCATCATTTTGAATAAAGCGCTTTTCCTCCCGTGGCCGCGGAAATCGCCGGAATAGAATACCCTCTTCCCTTCCCCTTCAATAAGGAAAGCGAGCGCGTCGAACGCGGAATGGTCGACCTGGTACGGCGTTATCGTCAGGTCGCCGACAACAAAGGGCTTTTTCGGCTTAACAACATGCACGTTTACCTTGCCGGTCTTGTTCGGTGTGAATATATTGGATACTTCGATCAACTCTTTGGCGCCCTGGCTCATATAGACGGGGATATCGGGGTGGCTGTAGCTCAGCAGCCCATAATGGTCCATGTGTGAATGCGAGATGAGAATGGCGTCCGGTTGGATTTTTGGATAGGCAGGCTTTTGCTGTATCTCTGCGTCCAGCGGTAGGCCGAAATCGATCAGGATGCGCGTCTTATCTGTCTTTAATTCGACGCAGCTTCCGCCGATTTCTCGAGTGCCGCGGTGGATTATGAGTTGCATTTCTTGAACTTACTCAATAAATGTCCAGCTTCAGTGCGGTTAATAAAGAATGTATCGTCGAGAATGTTGGTTTTTAAGAATAATCTGACCGTGTATTCACTGCTCATTTTAGCCCAGTCATCAATCGCCCTGCCTAACAATCCGTCCTGCTTGAGATCGCTCCTGATATTATAGTTATCGAGAACTACAACTCCCATAATGTCTTTCTTAGATATTTCTTCCTTCCGCGCGAACTTACAATCTATGGTTTTCAACAACCCAAGTTTTACCTTCTGCTCCAAAACATTTTTATACGTCGACATGAAATCGTCGTATTTGTCATATACTATATCTATATATCTTTTAGTCTGTCCGGAAAATACGCTTTCTATTTCTTTATTGTTTTTATTTTTTAGTTCGATGACCGCAAAAGTAAATATGTTACCCTTTATCCTTTTAAGCCCTAACAAATCTATCCTGCAATCCTTCTTACCAGGATAAACAACCTGCCTGTCGATAACTAAAATACCATTTTTACCTATGACGCGATTATCGATAAAATGATTTATTTCGCTTACGCCTTCGGAAATATTTCCCCTTTTGTGGGCTACAATTTTAGCGATTACCTGCACCATAATATCATTGAAACACTTGGAATCATTTATATCATCAATACTAATCTGCCATTTTCTAGGCCCGTAAGCTTTTACCATGCTGCTTGTCGTAGTTAACGATCCTCTTGGACTGAACTCGTTAGAGGCAATAAGATAATAACCCTTTCCCTTTCTCCTCACCTCGATTGTGTGACCCAGAAAATATAAATCGAGAAAGTTATTTCTTATTTCAACCATAAATGATTTTCGGTTATTTCGCTCAAATTCCAAAATATAGCGCATCTTACCATTAGTTAGACTTTCCATGAAATCACAGTCTAATCCTCGGAAGACACGCTTATTATTACTTTCCATTTTTACCTAAGGCAATACAAGCGTTTCTAAACGAAGAGCATCTCTTAGGCAGACCGCTTCTATTACCCATTTCATACAACATAGATACATTTTCAAAAAGCATTAACAACTTGCCTAGCTTAACTTCCTCAGGAGAATGAGAAGCAAAACCAGGCGAATGAAAGCTACCGTATTCAATATCATAATATACTTTTAGCAAATCATCTGAATCCATAAATTGTTTACAGAAATCTAGGATAAATTCTGCTCGTTTATGCTTATTGCTTTTAAGTATTTGATAAAACGTAAATAACAAACCTATGGCAGCGGCGATAAAACCAGCCATTGCAATTAAATCTCCTACGGTTATCTCATTTTTGATAAACATGTCATATTTCACATTTGTTAGACATCTCTGGTCTTTTCTTCAGAAACAGATATTCTTCCTACATCAAAATGTATAGTGAGGTTTATGGCGGCTCTCTTTCCTTCCCTAGTGCTTCTTTTATATCTATTTAACTTTCTTAAGCACTCTTCAATAGCAAGATTAAGTTTCAACCCCTCTTCGAAGCCAACAATGATATTTAATTTCTTCGTATCAGACAAGATCTTCTCAGGGCTTAAACGAGAAAACTCGCAACTGCCAAAACTAAATTCCTTTTCAACTCCCATTTGCCCCTCCTTTTGCTTTTACATCCTCATTTTCTACCCAATAATCCGCCAACACTTCTGCTTGCTTCATCACTGTATCGATAGCCTTCTGCTGTTTATCCGGTGGATAACCGTATTTGTTCAGGGTACGGCGGACAATAACCATAAGCCGAGCACGTGCGCTTTCTTTCAAATTCCAGTCGATACTGGCATTTTTGCGCACCTTATCGGCTATTTCACGAGCGATCATCTTTAGTGTTTCGTCACCCAATACTTTGACAGCGCTATCGTTCACTTCCAGTGCGGTATAGAAAGCAAACTCTTCGTTAGATAACTTAAGCTTCACCGCCAGCCCGTCCACGTCGCGGACTTGGCGGGCGATATCTATTAATTCCTCGATTATTTCTGTGGTAGTCAATAAATTATTCTGATATTTTCTAATCGACGCTTCTAACAAATCCAACAGTTTCTTGCCTTCCGTGATGTTGTATTTCAGCCGTACCTTGATTTCATCATTAAGGATCTTCTTTAGAAGCTCGACACCAAGATTCTTGTGTTTCATCTCCTTAACTTCCAGCAGAAATTCCTCAGAAATTAGGGAAATGTCGGGCTTTTTGATTCCCGCTGCGTCGAAGATATCCACCACCTCGGTAGATTCTACCGCCTGATTCACGATCTGGCGGATTGCAGTTTCGTAGCTCTTTTCCCCGCGTTCGCCATCTCCTTCGAATTTAAGCAAACGTGCCCGGACAGATTGGAAAAAGGCAATTTCATTGGTTAGTTTCATAGCTTCTTCATTAGGCACGGCCAAAGCAAAAAGCTTGGAAAGCGCGGTCGCCTCTTTCACAAAGCGCTCCTTGGCCTCTTCTTTAGATAATATAAATTCTTCCGCTTGCAAAATAATCGATAACCGCTCCGCAGTCCCAACCTTGAAAAATCGCATATAATCGAATCCATGGAATATCTGCCGAACTACCTCTATCTTTTCAACCAGCAACTTAACCGCCCTTTCCTGTGTCTGCGCCGGATCGCCTTTTCCGCCGGAACTGGCATAAAAGGCTAGCGCCTCTTTAAGGGCATTGCCGATGCCGATGTAATCAACGACTAATCCGCCCGGCTTATCCATAAAAACCCGGTTCACGCGCGCTATCGCCTGCATCAGAGTGTGGCCCTTCATCAGCTTGTCGATATAAAGCGTGTGCAAACACGGTACATCGAAGCCAGTCAGCCACATATCCCGCACGATGACCAGTTTCAACGGATCTCGTGGCTCCTTCATCCTCTCGGCAAGCACCTGGCGGCCTTGTTTATTCGTCCGATGGCAAGCGGGAATGACTAAACTATCAGGATCTTCGGGATCGAATTCCATCTTATCGGAAGAGGACGAGGTCATAACTACCTTCAGCACCCCCTCCTTCAAATCATCGCTATGCCACTCAGGCCGCAGGGCGATAATCGCATCATACAAAGCCACCGCAATCCTGCGGCTCATGGTAACAATCATGGCCTTTCCGTCGAATACCTCCGCGCGTTTCTCGTAATGTTCGACGATGTCCCGGGCCAGATTCTTCAATCGTTCGGGATGGCCGACAATGGCTTCGAGCTTCGTCCATTTGACCTTAGCCTGTTGGACCGCGGTCGCGCCGTCATCGGTCATCTCCTTTTCGAATTCCTCGATCAGCTTCCGGCCCTCTTTCGTCAAGTTCACTTTGGCCAACCGGCTTTCGTAATAGATCCTGACTGTCGCGCCGTCTTCCACGGCCTGGGCAACGTCATAGATATCGATATAATTGCCGAACACCGCGGGAGTATTGATATCTGTGCTTTCAACCGGAGTGCCGGTAAACCCGATAAATGTAGCATTGGGAACGGCATCTCTGAGGTATTTTGCAAATCCATAGGCCAGCCGTTTGCCGTCAAACTTCGCCCCGAATCCGTATTGCGACCGGTGTGCCTCATCGGCGATGACAATGATATTGCGCCGATCCGACAACAAGTCATAGGTAGAACTTTCATTCTCCGGGAAGAATTTCTGGATGGTGGTAAATACGATTCCGCCGGAGGCCACCCTTAGCAATGATTTAAGATGATCGCGGGACTCCGCCTGCATCGGCGGTTGGCCGAGTAAACTCTGCGAAGCGGCAAAAGTATCAAAAAGCTGTTGATCGAGGTCGTTTCGGTCGGTAATGACAACGATGGTGGGATTATCAAGATTATGGATAAGTTTTCCCGCATAAAAAACCATGGACAGACTCTTGCCGGAACCCTGAGTATGCCAGACCACACCGGCCTTGCGACTTCCCTTTTCGGCAATAGAGCTGCGCGTGCTCTCCACAGCCTTGTTGACCGCATGATACTGATGATACGCCGCGATCTTTTTGACCGTCTCTATCTGCGTCAGACCGGTTTTAGGATCGATCTTCTTGTCTTTTTCGAAGACGATAAAATTCCGGATCAAGTCCAGCAAGGTCGCCTTGTTGAGCATCCCCTTGATCAGCACTTCAAGCTGGCTAACATGGCTTGACGATTCCTGCTTGCCGTCGATAGTCTTCCAGGCTTGGAAGCGACTAAACGTAGAAGAGATCGTGCCTGCCTTTGCTTCCAGTCCATCGGAAATAACACAAAGCACGTTGTAGAAGAATAAAGAAGGAATGACCGCCTTATATGTTTGAATTTGGTCGTAGGCCTTGCGGATCGTCGCATTTGCATCGGCCGGGTTCTTGAGCTCGATAACCACCAAAGGCAACCCGTTAACATAAAGAATTACATCCGGCCGCTTATGCTGGTTGTTTTCCTGGACGGTAAATTGATTGATCGCGCAGAATACGTTGTTCTCCGGATTCTGAAAATCTACCAGCCATACCCTCTCCCCTCGCTCCTTTCCCTCTTTATGAGTAGTAACCGGCACGCCTTCGGCAAGCATGGCATAAAATACTTCGTTTGCGGAGATAAGCTGTGGAGAAAATACAGAAAGTACTGCCTTAAATGCTTCCTTGCGTGCGGATTCGGAGATGGCGGGATTCAAACGCTCGATAGCTTGTTCCAAAGCATGCTTTAATATTACATCTTCATAGCTGTCGCGTTTTTCAAATGAGCCATATGGCGCTTCGGGTTCGGCAATCCCCACCCCTGCCCCTGCCTCATCCGGCGCAATAGCAGGACCGGGAACATATGAAAATCCAAGCCCTTTTAGCTCATCGAGAGAATAATTTTCGATTTCGGATTCGGTGAAGTTAATCATATTTTTTACTACTCATCTATAATCAATCTTTCGACCACCTTGGAAAATGCAAATACAAACTCATCTACAGCATCTTTATTATCCTTTTTCCATCGGGATATTAACTTAACACAGCCATGCCCCCAATTACTCTTCTGGCTTTTAAACCAACTTTTCATTGTATTTCTATCTGTACTATTAACCCGACTCCGTAAAAATACTGCTTTATTATACCCGCCTAACTGAGGACTCCAAAATTCATCCTTCTCGTCCAAATCATTCAAATACTCATAAAATACATTTTCAGGACGAGTTTTACCTGGCAAATATAGCAAATTCTTATATTTTTTTATAGATTGAGATATTTTATCTCCATCAAGCACAATAATACTTTTTCTAAACTCTGGGAAAGAGCCTTTTAGCAGCGTTTGATAAAACTCTCCGCCATTATTGAATTTGCTTATTGCAATATTTTTCTTGAGACCTGTCGGCAATAACGATTTAAGAAAATACCTAGCTTCTTCATCTTCCAGATAAACATTTATTTTTTTACATGCCGCGCTTTCGAATACGGAATGTTGCAATGCTGCGATAAAACCCTTAACATCACTTTTGTTCTGATATACTTCGATAGAGCCTTTAGGCTTGTGTAAGAATATAATTTCTGACGAAGAGTAGAATTGTTTATCTTTACGATTTAACATAAAATTGATAATTTCAATAGAATGTGTAGTAAAAAATACTTGCAAATCATAGATACTCGCTACATGTTGTAATAATTTAACGAGTTCATATTGAGCGGCTGGATACAAGGTAGTTTCAATTTCATCAATCAAAAGAACCCCGCCCGGATATTCACTTTTTAAATCATCTTTCAATTTCTTAAATGAGAGAACGGCTAAAATGATTTGTGCTAAATTATCTTGCCCAGCAGAATTACCTAGAGCATCATACTTATCGCAAACGGGGGCATAAAGTTCCTTATTCCTAGATTTAATATGTTGAGTCGTAACGTTATCTGTTAAAACCAAAACTTTATTGTGCCAATCTTGATATAAATTTTTATCATCTACAGACAATTTGTCTTCTTTAACTATCTTCATCGAAGCGCTTTCCTGAGCTAACGGGATTAATCTTTTCAATCCCAGAAATATAACGGGCCGCGATACCTTACCTTCGCCACCTTTGTGGCGAACTCCGACGTCTATTCTGAAGCGTTGATTTTTTGAAACATATCTTGAAACTGCACTCTTTGTCATCCCGCTTTGAAATCTTATAGAATATGAATACGATTCGAGATAGTCCTTTTCAGGAGAAAAACGAAATACTTCTGAAAATTGAGTCTCATATGGTTTATTATCAATAGTTCTATAAACAGCTTTCATCGGATCACGCCAAGTAAATACATGGCCGATAAGTCCTAATAACGATGACTTGCCAGTTCCGTTACCGCCAGCAATAACTGTAAGCCTTTCGCCAATCTTTATATTTTTCAAACCTTTGAGATGCCTAAAATTTACAACGTCTATCTCTGTGATTATATCCATACTTCTCCTCACTTTCTCCGCCCGGATAAATCAGCCATTGCAGCCTGTAGAACTTGCCAGCTAATTTTTGCAGTGTGCGAATCCGGATTAAAACATTGTACCGCCTGCTCTCGAGGGTGTATATAATTGCGGAAATCCCGCAAGGAATGACTGTATTTTTTCACATCTAGAGACAGCAAATTTATCTCGTGGGCTGCATTAATAAGATTTTCTAACGTCCACTCATGTAGCGGCCTTACTTTTCCATTTTTATCCTTTGGAGCAGTTTTTGCCTGATTAAATCTTGCTGCGTTTTTAGCAGATACATCTAATAATAATCCTTCGAGAGTACTTCCACAGAGAAAAACAACTGATAACGAGGCGCCTATCTTTAACGTTTTTTCTATCTCATTAACACGCTGTTCAAGAACTGCTTGCAGACTAGAATCAATATTTAATCTTATCCAATCAATCTTGGTAAAATTCTGTTGCAAAAACTCTTGTTCTCGCTGACGCCCATTCGTTTCAACGGTTGTTCTCCCTAATAATCGATTTACAATTCCCCAGGCTGTTTCTTCATCATTTATATCAACCGATCCGACAACCTTTGCATATTTCAATAACGCCTCCAAAATCTTTCCTACCGCAGCATCAGATTCGATCTCCCAGAATGCTCTAAGCCGTTTCATTTTGGAGGACCCATTAAACCGATATACTTCTTTATCAATTAATATACCGTGCTCTCTAAAAAATTCCGCAAATGTTTTATCACTAAAATCAAGCACATATCCGCTTCTATCAAACAGCCTCTCAAAAATTGCTTTTTCGTGCATTTTAAGGGTAGACATAGCTTAACTCACTTTTATTTCCCTGCTCATTATCTTTGGCAATAACGCATCGCGTTGATACGTTAAATTCTGTATTTGCTTCTTATTACAGAACATTATATTAAATATTGGTTCAACTTTCGTATTGTACTCATTAAGAATATCAGTGGAGGGCAAATAACAAGGAAATTTGAATATTACATCCGGATCAATACGTTGATGGCTACCGCTTGTTCCACCAACACCAGCAGCGATCTCATCATAGTTGTCAGGATGATTCAAGAAACCATATAAAAATAGAGAATATACTTTCAATTTAGGAAGTAATACCTGAAATTCGGTTGAACATACAGAATTAGAGGGAATATCTTCTGGGATAAGCCACAATCGTTTATCTTTATGCGGATTCAATTTCGAAAAAAGAATAGTATTGCTCGATACCAAATATTTATTGCTTTGAATTGATACGCCATACTCTTTGATAGGCATTTTCGATTCATCAAATGCAGGAATACTATAGTAATAAAATATAGTATCCGGGGTTTTACGGGGATGAATACTCTGCTTTTCATGGTCGGCTATATCTTTTACCATACATTTTCCCCATATCTCTTGCCGATTATCGTCGAAATAATATCGCCAAAGAGTTGCGGCGAGGGATTCGAGGGTTTTGTTCTGGCGATGCAAAAGGTCGATTTTGTCGTCAAGGCTGGAAAAGACTGCGGCAATAGCGCGCTGTTCGGGAAGAGACGGAAATTGCCAAGTAGCATCTTTAACAAAATCCCAATCAGCACGAGGCATTCGAGTCCCAGAATCCCCAGAATTCGCCGTATCAACAAATTCTTGATTAGCTAAAAAGTAGAAAAGAAACTTTTGATCGTTATTTTTTAACGCTCGAATAACCCAAATATCGGTAGAACATACTCCATCAAAATTAGGATTAACAACTTTGCGAAAGTAAGGACGCAGTTTTCCAAACAAAATGTCATTACATTTGAAATAATATTTGTGACTAACTACTGAATCCGAATCGCCAATACTTTTTAATCGCAATTTCTGCTCCTGAATATGCTCAAGCCCGATATAAGGCAAATGGTCTCCTTTTTGGGGACGATAAACCTCTTTCACTAACTGTGCAACTTCAGCCAACTTTTGTTCTTTCCACTCGCTCACAATATTCCGATCCTCCATAAATTTCGTTTACTCTATGGCGCTGGTATTACTATCAGCACATTTTTCTGCTTGGACTTTATCTCTTCAAGACAAGGGACGGACGAAGGATGGGCGTTAGATTTGAGGAGATTGTCGATAAACCTGTTATGGAAATTGGCGAACCAAACGTATTTTCTGACGATACCAGGGATGGATTGTCTTTTTAAATTGTCCGCCACTATAGAAGCCACATGTCCGAGAATACTAAATAAAGCTGTATGCCCCGCCATCGGGGCGTATATATTCAGATAATAGATCCCATCATTATCTCGCGCCAATTCTCTATCGGGCCGGTTTTCTCGAGACAATAGTGCGATTTCCTTCTCCCCCAAAGTGCTCAATATGCTCTTATCTACCAAAATTCGGGGTACACTTGCTATGTCCCGCTCGAGCCTATGCGCATCGCATAAAGCCTCGCTAAAAATGAAGGTACTTCCCTCTAAATTCTTATAACCTTCCTGATAGTGTTTCCCTCGCACAATAGCGCCTCTAAAGAGACATTTTATCTGACGCATGCAATCTTGCACCAAATAAGAAACAAGCGTAAGAATAATCATCAGAATTTGCCATCTTAAAGCCGGACTATCCGCTTCTTCATCATGCAATATCGCTTCCTGATCAAGAACAATAATAAAAGTGTCACTTAAGACCTGTATCGAAATATGATCTTTAACGCTTGCTCCGATATTGTATTTATGCTTCGTAAGATAGTCATTCCATCTAAAAAGCGCTGAATCGATTTCAGCCTGAGTAAAATTGGCAGCTTTGCCACTTTTAACCATTTCTGAATAGCCAAGAACATCTAAATAAGCTACTAGCGCATCTGAGCTGTTTATTTTCATTTCTTCGATAAGGAAATCTTCGTAAGATTCTGACGAATTAGCTCATTCAACTTTGTTTCCTCCTTCATTTGTTCCTCTAATTCCGTTTTGAGCTTGGTGAAGCGTTCAGCAAAATCGAAATCATCCTCTTCCTCCGGCAGGCCAATATACCGGCCCGGAGTGAGCACGTAATCCTTTTGCCTTATTTCATCGAGTGCAACGGACTTGCAGAATCCGGGAATATCCTCGTATTTATCGTTTTTATTGCGCCAATGATGATATGTGTCGGCTATTTTGGCGATGTCTTCGTCCGTGAAATCGCGGGTGCGGCGGTTGATTAAATAGCCGAGGTTACGGGAATCAATAAATAAAACCTTATCCAGTCGCCCTTCCTTCTTGCGAGACAAAAACCATAGACAAGCGGGAATCTGCGTATTCAAGAAGAGTTTTGCGGGAAGATTGACGATGCAATCGAGCAATCCGGCCTCGATGATGGCTTTACGGATTTCGCCTTCGCTGTTGGTCTTGGAAGTCAAGGAACCTTTGGCCAGAACAAACCCGGCCATGCCGCCTGACGGCGAGAGATGATAGATGAAATGCTGGATCCAGGCATAATTGGCGTTGCCGCTGGGCGGAATGCCATATTTCCAGCGGGCGTCGTCTTTCAGGAGTTCGCCGGACCAATCGGAATCGTTGAACGGCGGATTGGCGAGGATAAAGTCGGCCTTCAGGTCCTTGTGCGCGTCGTTCAAGAAAGAGCCTTCATTGTTCCATTTGACATTGGAGCTGTCGATGCCACGGATAGCAAGATTCATCTTCGCTAAGCGCCAGGTAGTCTGGTTGGATTCCTGGCCGTAGATGGAAATCATATCGCTGGGATTGAGGCTGACACTCTTTGATTTCTTCTTGTAGTGGTCTTGATGGGCTTCGATGAACTTTTCGCTCTGCACGAACATTCCGCCTGAGCCGCAGCAGGGGTCGAAGACCCGCCCTTCGAACGGCTGAAGCATCTCGACCAGAAGCTTGACCACGCTGCGTGGTGTGTAGAACTGGCCACCTTTCTTTCCTTCGGCAAGAGCAAACTGTCCGAGGAAATATTCATACACCTGGCCGAGAATGTCTTTACTCCTGGCTTCTTCGGTTCCAAGGGCTATCGTGCCGACCAGATCGATCAAGCCGCCGAGGCTGGCCCGGTCAAGGTTCTGCCGGGCGAAAACTTTGGGCAGGACACCTTTTAGCGATGTATTCTGGCGCTCGATGGCTTCCATGGCTTCATCAACATAGCCGCCAATATCGACTTTCTTGCCGTTATCGAGCAGGATTTCGGTCTTCTTGGCGTTATCTGAAATGTGCTTCCAGCGGGCGATCGGCGGCACGAAAAAGACTCTTTCTGCGGTATATTCGTTGGGGTCCTCGGGACTTGCGCCTTCATATTCGCCTTTACCCTGAACGAGCTTGGAATGCAGGACTTCGAACGCGTCGGAGATGTACTTCAGGAAGATCAGCCCCAGTACCACGTGTTTGTATTCTGCGGCGTCCATGTTCTTGCGCAGCTTGTCCGCGGATTTCCAGAGGGCGTCGGTGAACGATTCTTGTTTCTTGGGCTTAGCGCTAGACTGCCTGCTTCTGGGCATACTGCCTCCCCTCTTCTGAAAAACTATAGTAATCAGCGCCGCCAACGATGATATGGTCGAGAACTTCGATTCCCAACAAATCCGCAGCGGCGGATAAATCTTCCGTAAATTTTTTGTCTTGAGCGCTCGGTGTGGCGTTGCCGCTGGGGTGGTTGTGAATGCAAACGATAGATTTGGCGAATTTTTGCAGTGCGGCGTGAATTATTTCGCGGACGATGGGAAATGCCCTATCGACCGTACCAATGGCCGTATCCGAAATATCGATTATACGGTTGTTACTGTCGAGATACGCCACCTTAAAAACCTCCGTTTTAAGGTCGCGAAGCTGGGGCATGACAATAGCTACGATATCTTTGGCAGAGGCGATCTTTTGCTTGCCGGCGGACACACCATCCTGACGATAGCGCCGCCCGATTTCAAGCGCGGCTTGGATATGGGCCATCTTGGCTCCGCCTAAACCCTTGAATTCTTTCCAGTCTCGAGCATCAGTATGCACCATATTACGAAATGAACCGAATTTTTTGAGGATAGCGCGGGCAAGGTCTATTGCGCTGGTCCCCTTTGTGCCGGTGCGAAGAAGAATCGCCAGAAGCTCCGAATCGCTCAAAGCCCCCGCGCCCCTTCTGAGCAGCTTCTCGCGCGGCCTGTCGTCTATAGGCCAGGATTTAATACCTTTTGAACTCATTATTTGTTGCTCAGCTTGTCGATAATCTTTTCTGTCGGGTGAAACAATAACAATCGCCTACCCTGCTTTTCCATCTTCAAGAAATCCTTTAAAACAAGCGCCATTAAATCTTTCCGGGCAGTATCATATGCGATACCCTGAGTATTCTTATGGGTTTCGATCGTATAAATGGTATCCGGATGTTGAATAGAGTGATATATTAAGCTCTTTTGCCGCAAATTTAATCCCCGAAACTTATTCAATAAATCATTTGCTTTGGATATTTCATGTTGTTTACTTTTGAAATACTTTCTCAAATCATTTAAAGCAAACCGAATAGAAAGTAAATTGTAATACAAAAAATATGTCAGGTCGTTTTCATCGCTTTCGGTATAAAGATATGCTCTCACATATTGACCCGGAGCCCTAAGAAAATGCTTTGAAATAGACAAATACTGAAAAAGTTCATACCCTTGGCCAAGAAGATACCAATACATCAAAGCTCTGGCCGTTCTACCGTTACCATCGATAAAGGGATGATCATATCCCAACCAGAAATGGATCATGGCACCCTTAATTACAGGATGGACCCAATTTTCTTCATCGTCATTGCTTGCAAACTCGATTAATTTCTCTATTCTTTCCTTTAACATTTCTGCCTTGAGCGGAATATGCACAACTTCGTCTCTGTATGTGACAGAAATATCGTCCGTCTCCCTGAACCTTCCTGCCTGGCTGGGAGATTCAGGGAGACGGACGATATTTC
>Ga0116156_10001384_pt1 | contig 23854 bp, 17 predicted proteins | sample AD_UKC045_MetaG_FD_89891 | JGI IMG/M metagenome (GOLD analysis project Ga0116156, IMG submission 89891) | Active sludge microbial communities of municipal wastewater-treating anaerobic digesters from USA - AD_UKC045_MetaG | ecosystem: Engineered > Bioreactor > Anaerobic > Digestate | place: USA... | reverse complement strand
GGGAAACCTTCCCGAGCCCCTCCTTTTTCCTGGCCGCAAAGTCATCGTCGGTCATGCCGAACTCCTGCTTCATCATGCGGTACCAGGCGTTGCTCGGGTGCTTGAACCCGTCCGGGGCGCCCCACTTGAAAATTGACCGGTATGATCCCGCCGGCGGCACCGCCTCGGTCCAGTCAGGTATGAATTCTTTTTTCTTTGCCATGTCTTTCTCCTTTGACCTTTCTTTGTTATCTCATCTTTATTAAATGGGACGCGGGGTTCACCAGCATCCCGTGCGTATGGTTTATCCGCGCCCTCATGATCGCCCACAATGACTTCAGCGGGTTCATGGGCGCGAGCTTCATCGGGTTAACCTTCATCAGGTGGCACATCGACTCGGTCGTGGCCCTGAGGTCGTTGCACTTGCCGCTCAGGTACACGCGCTCCTTCCCGAGCCGCTCCAGGAGGCGCGCCGAGACCTCCTCGATCGCGCAGTGGCCCGCAACGAGAACCGGGCCGGGGATTGCGTCGATCGAGCCGCGGTCGAAACCCTTGCCCATGACCAGCGTCCACCCGCCCCTTCCCGCGTAGTCCTTCGCCAGCACCTGCATTACGGCAAGGGGATTGTTGACGCACCCCTCGCGGCAGGCCATCTCCTGCCCGCGTATGATCCTGACGTCGGCGGGGAAATCAGGGAACAGGTCGAAGGGATACTTCCCGCCGAACTTCTTCAGATCCCCCATGATGTCAATGTACCGCACGTCCCGGTAATCGCCGAGCACCTCGATGTCATCGAGCTTCCTCACGCCGTCGCCCAGTCCGCGCCGGACCGCCTCCTTTATGTGAGGCACGTCGCCGATGCCGAACCCGAATATCCTCGATCCGACGATGTCGGCCGCGACCACGTTAGGGCTCCCGATCAGGATGCGGAACGGCCGGATGCAGGTATCGGCCAGCGCCAGGGCGTTGTAGTGGCCGTAGATGCTCCCTTCCACGCCCTCTATCAGCGTGAAGTCGGGCCGCACCAGGGAGAGAACGTCCGCGAGCTTGTTATGCAAATTGTAGTTGTGGTCCCAGCCCCGGTCCTCGTGCCGCGGGAATGCCCACTGGTTCTTGACGCCGAGCGTCACCACGCCCATGGAGTGGGTCTTCAGCTTGGGGAGATTGATGTAAAGGTTCTCGGCGCTCCCCGCTATGAGCTTCCCGGCCACGGTTTCCGAAATACGGAAGGTCTTCAGGTCGTACCCTCCGGCCGCTCTGCCGGAAAACTCGACCTGCGTGGTCTTCTCCTCGTCGAGGTAGACCGGTTTCGCGCCGAGCCTTTTGCAGATTTTCGCGTAGCCGGTGACCTCGAACACCAGCCGCGTGTAGTTGCACTGTGTCGAGTTCTCGAACACGAAGATGTTCCTTGCGCCCGCGCCTTTCCAGTAGGCGATGACGGCCTCCAGAACTTCGGGCCGCGTGTACGCGTAGGGCTTGGCGTCGACCGCGTTCGGCTTGATGTACACGTCGCCGCTCTTCTTTAACAGGGACCTGCCGCCGTAGTAGTCGAAAATCTCCTTTACCCCGGCGGCTATCTCGGCCTTCATGGCGTCCGGCAACGGGCGGTACTCGGTGAAGGTGCCCTGCCCGTGCTCCGTCGCGATCTTCTTGATGTACGCTGTTTTCAGCGGATTGAGCTTTTTCGCGGCCATGTCAACCTCCCCGTGCAATGATGCATTGCCGTCACTCCCCGGTCCCGGCCGGGGCGAGCGCTTCAATGGTCCTGCGCTCTGCGTAGACCAGCAGATCATGCATGATCCGCTTCGCCCGTTGCGGCTCCCGTTCCCTTATCGCGTTGAAAATATCATGATAGAATCTGGTCGTCCGCATGATGTTCGCCCCGTCCGAGAAGTAGAGGGTCAGGAACTCGGTCACCAGCCCGCTGTTGTTGAAAAAATTCAGAACGATGAGGAACGAGATATTCTTGCTCGACCGGGCTATGAGCCGGTAGATCGCCATGTCGCGATCGTTGATGCCCATGCTGTCATCGTTGAAAATCGTCCGCTCGAGCTCCGCCAGGTCTTCCTCGCTCCTGTTAAGCGCGGCGTGGTAGGCAACGTCCGGGAGAATGATTCGCCGGAGCTGAAGGAGGCCCTTCAATATCCCGATATTGATCGTTCCGCCAGATCGGATAAGCGCCGGGAGCAGCTCCAGCGTTCCTGTTTCCAGGTAGTTCAGCACGTACACGCCATCACCATGACGGATCTCTACGAGCCCCAGCATCTCGAGCTTTTTCAGCGCTTCGCGCACCGTGCCCCTGTTCACGTCGAGGCTTTCCGCGAGATCGCGCTCGGGAGGAAGCTTCTCCCCGGCACGGAACTGGCCGGCCAGGATATTGTTCGTGAGCTGGGCAACGATCCCTTCATGGAGGCGGGTCCTGGGAAGCGGTTTCAGGGCTGGATTGTTATCCATGGTGTTGGTCCTGTCTGGATTTCCCATGTATTAATGTTTCAACTCTACGTGATACTGGCAACTGGTCGGGTGGTCCGACCAATAATAATATATAATAAAATAACCCCTTTCGTCAACAAAAATATTCTAAATTTAAACAAAATTATGAATTTGTTGTGAAAATCGGGTTGGATTCAGACAGCGATGGCCTTGTTGAAGCGATAAAGCAGACACATCGATGGCATATGGCCAATCAGATGAATGAAAGTAGTTTTATATGGAAGAGCCTTATACCGGCGTATTAATCGGCAGATGTTGGTATTTGTTGTCTTCAATGAACTTTATAATGTCGTTGAGTCCCAGCACCCTGCAGGCGGCGCCGATTCGTATCGCTTCACGCGGCATGCCGAACACAACGCACGAGGCTTCGTCCTGCGCAATGGTCATCGCTCCGGCCTCCCGCAACTCAAGAAGTCCGGACGCTCCGTCGGAGCCCATGCCGGTCAGCAGGATCCCGGCAGCGCTGTGCCCGGCACACTGCGCCACGGACCGGAACAGAACATCGACTGACGGCTTGTGACGGTTTACCGGCAGGCCGTCCAGGACCTCTACATAGTAACCGTTCGCGTCCGACTTCAGGAGCATGTGCCTGTTTCCCGGCGCGATCAACGCGATACCGCGGTAGACCCGGTCCCCGTTCTCGGCTTCCTTCACATACGGCTGAGACATGCCGTTGATCCGGTCCGCGAAGGCCTTCGTGAATTTTTCCGGCATGTGCTGCACGATCACGATGCCCGGGAGATCGTCCGGGAGCGATTTGAATATGCCGGCTATCGCCTCCGTACCGCCGGTGGACGCCCCGATGGCTATCACGGTCTCGCTCCGGTGCTTCACTTTCATGGCCCGCTTCGGAGGCAGGATCACATCGGCCGAATGGCGCGCGAGGATGTCCATCGGCGCTGTATCCCGCGGGGCGGGCTGGTTCCGGGGCCTGACCTTCGACTGGCTGGCGGCAATGATTTTATCCACGAGCTCGCCCGAAAAGGCGCCGCGCGCCTCGTCGGAGCCCAGTTCCGGTTTCAGGATGAAATCGACGGCGCCCAGCTCCAGCGCCCGGAGGGTGACGCGCGCGCCCGCATCGGTAAACGAGCTGACCATGATCACGGGCATAGGCCGGGCGACCATGAGCTTTGAAAGGAAGGTCAACCCGTCCATCCTCGGCATTTCCACGTCAAGGGTCAGCACGTCCGGGTTGAATTTCTTTATCTTGTCGATCGCGATGATCGGGTCCAGCGCCGTGGCCACGACCTCGATCCCCCTCGCATTCGAGAGGATCTCGGAGAGATACTTCCGCACGACGGCGGAATCATCGATTATGAGGACACGGGTTTTTTTCATACCGCGACGAGGCTCCCTTTCACGTACCGGTATTCTTTTTCCTTGATCTGCTCAAGCACGTCGGACTTTGTTATGCTTTTCATGAACACCGTACCGGTTACGACCTCCATGATGATTTTGCGGGCGTACGTCCCGCCGACCACCATCTCGTCGATCGGGATGTCCTCGATCTCGAGCATGAGCCGGGCCAGACGCACATTATCGAAGGGAATGGTGTTGGTATCACGCATGGCCGGAATGACATTCCCCCCGCCGAACACCTTCGCGGTCATATGCTTCCGCTCCGCACCGCATTTTTCCATACGCAGCAGCAGCTCGTTTATCGCGGTGACGCCGTACCGTGCCGACCTGTCGCTGAGGATGTCCGCCTGGACAATCCTGCCGGGAAGCATGAAATGGTTCATGCCGGATATCTTCTTAACCGGGTCATGCAGGCACACGGAGACGCAGGAACCGAGCATGGTGCCGATCATATCGTCATCCTGCGAGACATGCAGCTCTCCCGGTTGAATTATCTGGATTTTTTTGCCGAAACGGCTGCTGTGCGGTATATGCATGTTACTCGACCTTCCGGTATATAGTATGGCCCACGAAACGGAACCTTGTGGTCATCCCCGCCAGGGTTTCGGAATGGCCCATGATGAGATACCCGTCATCGCTCAGGCACGCGTGAAATTTTTCGAATAGCCTGTTGCGCGAGGCGGTATCGAAATAGATGATAACATTGCGGCAGAATATGATATCGAAACGTCCTTTCATCGGGTACGTGTCGTCAAGAAGGTTCAGGCGCCGGAACGATATCATGTTCTGCACGGAATCCTTGACCTTGAAAAATCCCTCGTTTTCGCCGGTCCCCCGCTTGAAGTATCTGCGCAGCAGCTCTATGTTAATCGTGTCCACCTCGTTATAGCTGTAAATCCCTTCTTCCCCTCTGCGGAGCACCTGCGTATCAATATCCGTTGCCAGGATTTTCACCTCCGGCATGCTCCTGCCGGCAAAATATTCGCGCAGTGTGATTGCAATCGTGTACGGCTCCGCACCGGTCGAGCAGCCGGCGCTCCAGATCGTTATCCTCTTCCTCCCTGAATGCTCTAACTCGGGGAGCGCCACCTCTTGCAGAAATTCAAAATGTTTCGGCTCCCTGAAAAAATCTGTCTTGTTGGTGGTGATGCAGTTTATCAGGTTGATGATTTCGCGATCGTAGTTGTTTGTCAGAAAATGGCAGTATTCGCGGTAATCCGGCAGTTTCAGCTCCCTGAGGCGCTTCATCAGGCGGGCCTGGACAAGGGCCTTCTTCATCTCGGTAAGCCGGATCCCGCTTTCCCGATAGATGACGTCCTTGATTAAATTGAATTCGTCGTCCTTGAGTCCCCTGATTCCCGCTATGGTTACCACACATCACCTCAGTCGAACAGCAGGACTTTCCCAAACGTAGCGGTGTTCCTGAATACGCTGGAAATATATTCGCTTTCGAGTTTCATGAATTCCGAATGATCGTTGTTGTTTACCAGGAACTTTCTGAAAGAAGACCCCGTGCGGGGAGAGAAAAATATCTTCCGCCTGAAATTCCCGCCGAGGTCCTCCCGTGCCACCGGGATTTTCTCGAGCCTGAAATATTCATGGAGGAACTTGATATTGCTGCCCATGACATCTCCCGTTACGGCATTACCGCCGAACGTCCCTGCACCGTAGAGCGTGGCCCTGCAGGATTTCCGGTCCCCGCCCAGCTTCACGATATCGCCGATCAGGTGTTCCATGCTCGTAATGCCCTGCGCAGCCACCTCGTCGGCAACGATCCCCTCTGTGCCGATCGATCCGGGGACGATGAAATGCCCGATCCCGCCGATCAGCCTCCGTTCATCGTGCAGGCAGACGACGACACAGGACCCCGCCACGGTTGCCAGGAGGCAATCGTCGCCGGTCGCGAAGTAATCCCCGGGATAGAGAATAAACAGGGTCTTCCCGAACCTGTTTGAATCGCTTCGTATCATGCCGTTACCGTTTCGCTCCGCTCAAGCGCATCGACGTCTTCAGTGGAGAGTATTTTCTCGATGTCAAGAATTATCACGAGCTTCTCGTTGATCTGCCCGATCCCCTCGATGAAATCGGTGTCAATTTTAACGGTGAAGCTCGGCGTTTTCTGGATCTCCGATGTCGGGATGTCAACCACGTCGGATACGGAGTCCACTATCATGCCCACGAGTATGTCCTTGACCTCGACGATAATGATGACCGTGAACATGTCGTAGTCACGCACGTCCATGCTGAACCGGGTCCTCATGTCGATGACGGGCACCACGGAGCCCCGTAGATTGATGACCCCTTTCATAAACCCGGGGCAGTTCGGAACATGCACGATCTCGGTCATGCCGATGATCTCCTGGACCTTCAGGACCGGCACTCCATAGCTCTCGTTCGCTATCACGAACGTCACGAACTGCTTCTGGTCCTTTGTGATCCCCTCCTGCTTGCCCCCCCTGCTTTCATGTATTCCACCACTCTTCATGACAACCTCCTTTCGATTTCTGGATTCACGGACTGCTGGCGTCGCAGACTTCGGCGACGGGATGGCGGTCCGCCGTCCCTTACTTTACCAGCCGCTTCACCATATCAATCATATCCTGGTTCTTGAACGGTTTAACCATCCAGCCGGAGGCGCCCGCCTCCTTGCCGGCCTTGATCTTGCTTTCCTCGGATTCGGTTGTAAGCACCAGCACCGGGGTGAAGCGGTCCAGCTTGCGGAATTCACCGATAAAGGTGATCCCGTCCATGACCGGCATGTTGACGTCGACAATGCAAAGTGCGACGTCATCTCCCTTGCCCTTTATGCTCTTCAGCTTTTCCAGCGCGTCCGAACCGTTCTCCGCCTGGTCCATTGAAAAGCCAAGCCCGTTAAGGGCAAACTCGACGCAGGTCCGAATGGTCGGCGAATCGTCTATTACCATTATATGTTTCACATGCACCTCCCGGAATCCATAATACGTATCATTAACCGTTCACCGCGGGTCCCGCACCGCCGCTGATGCGCCGTGTACCGCTCATTTCAGACCCGCATACACGAGTAGCTGCGATACCAGTTCGTCTGCGTTTATTATCTCGCAGGTCCCGCCTCTCGATTCACAGGCGCGCCGGAGGGCGATCATCACCTGTACCACCGAACAATCGATCCGGCGCGCGCCGGCGCAGTCAAACGTACAGTTAGGACCCGATTCCGATGCCCCGAGGGCCTCGGCGAACAGTTCCTTTATCCGCTTGATTCCGCAATTTTCATCGAGAGTGATAACCGTCATATCCAGTGTCCCCTTTAATAATGCCGCGAGCCCCTAAAAAACAATCACCTGCTCTTTCGACTTGTTCCCGGCCAGCTCGCCGGCCAGCGCCTCCATGAGCGGCCTGTTCGTATCAATGTCCGGCGTCTCCCGTATCCGCTGCCACAACCCCTCGAGGTCAGGCCTGGATTCGCAGCCGTTCTCCCCGATGCAGCGGTCCACGCTCTCACGAATCGAGCTGAGCGACTCGAGGGCTGCAGCCATCCCGCTCTTCCTGCTTTCGCCCTCGATGAACCCGAGGATCTTATTGCTGGAGCGCCCTATCTCCTGGGAAATGTCCCAGTAATATTTCTGCGACTCATACAGTTTCACGGAAACCTTTTTCATTGAGCCGATGCACCCTTCCAGCACCTCTTCCTGGCGGTTGAAGTTTTCTGCGTACTGTTCGACCGCGCTCACTATGTTCATCCTGATCGCGTCATACTGGGTCAGCGACCGGTCCACGATCCGCTTCATCTGCACCGGCAGGTCCATGACCGATGTAAGAGCGCCGCTGAGGGAGCGGGTGAACAGCACATTGCGCGCGAGCTCGATGCGGGTGATCATGTTCATCGCCTCGAATTTCTTGACCGAGCCGGCAATACCGCCGAAAAGCCCGGCGAATTCGTTCAGTATGACGATGAACGACTCGCACAGGCCGAGAAGGCATTTCTTTCCCGAGATGATCTCCTCCATGTGCCCTACATACTCGTCTTTCAGGTTCTCGATCTTGAGGTAGATCTGGTCCATGCGGTCATCCTTGTTCTCGACCGCCGTCGCGTCCCCGCTGTAGAACCGCCTGATCATGTTGTTCAGCAGTGCGGTGATTTTACTGCTGAATCCCTCGACGACGACCGACTGGCCTGCGAGGTCATGCCAGAGCCCGGACAGATGGCCGGCGGCCACGTGCATCGCCGCCGTCCCGACCTCCTCCAGAATGCCGGGCGTGCCGTGGCCGGCTTCGCTCCGCGGGTCATCGAGTAGCATGATGATCCTGTCGATCTTCTGGCGGATGACGTCCTCCATCTGGATATTGCCGACGAACACCCTCATCGCCTGCTCCACCTCGGCCGATCCGGCCATCATTTCATTGACATTCTCAGACACGATGCCGAGCTCACGCACCATTTCCCCGAAGATGATCGAGAGGTTCAGCTTCATCCGGGTAAGGTAATTCTCGCTTACGACCTCGATGCGCTTCCTGATCTCGTTGAATTCTTTCCGGTACTCCACGAGGTTTCCCATGAAGTCCCTGAACTTCCCGCCGATATCGTTCACCAGCCGGGCCATGGCGCCGACCTCGCTCGATATGCGGGCAAGGCTCATACCGGCGGAGCCGTACTTCGATGAAATGATCAGCATGTTCTCCGCATACACGTCGATCTCATCGATCAGGTCCAGGATGATATCCACGCTTCCGCCCAGGGCGAGCACATCCTCTATAGCCACAGACACCCGCTCGTTCATTAACTCGTCGCCCGCCATGATGTTTACGGCCGCATCTATGGCAGCATCCAGTTCGCAGCGGCTCGGTGCAACCACCTCTGTAATGAAGCATTCACCAGGCTCATTATCGCCGGAGGGATAAAAATACCGTACATAGGGCGTTATCATGGAACCGAACATGTCCATGTGCTCGGTCGTTCTGACGATAAAATTCCCCATGTCCCGGTATATAGTAGAAATGTCGTCTCTGAGCGAGGACAGGGCAATCCGTTCCTTCTCGAATTTCCTGATGTCCGATTTCCTGTCCAGTGTTACGTTCATGCTTTCTTCCCTGCGTTCAGCATTGCGATCTCGCCGACGAGGCCGTGGATGTCCAGTATCAGCGCCACCTTCCCGTCGCCGAGTATGGCCGCTCCCGAGACAGCGCGCGTCGAGGTGATGTGGCGTCCCAGGCTCTTTATCACGATCTGCTGCTGTCCCACCAGGTCATCGACCATGATGGCTATCTGGTCGCGCCCCGACTCGACGATGATCACCAGGGCTTCCCACGGGTTACGGCAATCGGGCTGCGTTCCGAAATAGTCATAGAGGCGCACCAGCGGAACGTACGATTCCCGCACCATGATGACCTCGCCCTTGCCCTCTATCGATTCGACGTCTTCACGCCGGGGCTGGATGCACTCGACGATGGACAGCAGCGGTATTATGTAGACGCTTGCGCCCGACCGCACGAGCATGCCTTCGATTATCGCCAGGGTGAGCGGCAGCTTTATCCGGAACGTGGTGCCGACGTTCTCCTCGGTTTCGATCTCTATGGTTCCCCGCAGGGTCTCGATGTTTGTCTTCACGACATCCATGCCCACGCCGCGGCCGGACAGGTCTCCTGCGGCGGCAGCGGTCGTAAAGCCGGGGGTGAACAGGAACGAATAGAGCACATCATCGGTGGTTTCCTCGCCCTGCTTCAACATGCCGAGCGAAACGGCCTTTTCCCTGATTGTATCCAGGTCAAGGCCGCGACCGTCGTCGGTCACTTCAATGAAGATGTTTCCTTCCTGGTGGTACGCGTTCAGCCTGATCCTGCCCTCGCGGTCTTTCCCGCGGCGGACGCGCTCATCCGGGTCCTCGATGCCATGGTCCACAGCGTTGCGTATCATGTGCTTCAGCGGATCGCCGATCTTCTCGATCACCGTCTTGTCAAGTTCGGTCTCGTCGCCGAATATCTCGAGCCGTATCTCCTTGCCATGGTCCCGCGCTGCATCGCGCACGAATCTCCGGAACTGCCCGAAGGTGGGCCCGATCGGTATCATTCGTATCGACATTATCTGTTCCTGGAACTCGCGGGTCGTCCGGTCGAGCCCGTAGAGCGCGTTTTTGAGCCGCAATCCCTGCTCCTCGGGCAGCTCGTCGGCTATGCGGGTAAGCCCCGACTGTCCGATGATGATTTCGCCAAGCAGGTTCATTAAATTATCCAGCTTCCTGGTCTCGACGCGCACCGTGCCGGTGTCGATCCTGGAGCGTATCCGCTCCTGCTCGCGCAGGGCCATGCGTATATCCCGCTCGCTGGCATAGCCTTTCTCGACGATCAGGTCGCCCAGCTTGCGGTTTTTCTGGTCCTGGGCCTGCAGCACGTCGTCCAGCTCTTTCCGGGTAACGACGCCCGTGCGGATCAGTATCTCGCCGATCTTCCGGTCTTCTATGATCTGTTCCTCGCCGGTGTCGTCCTCGTACGAAGCGGTCACGTCTTCTATAACGATGTCGCTGTCGTCCTTCACGAAAACGAAGGTATCCATGACTTTTTCAAGCGTCTCCTGGCTCCTGATGGTGATGTCCCAGCCAAGATAGCATTTCTCCGGATCGAGGAGCGAGAGCTCCGGGATCCGCGAGCCGTCCACCTTCAGTTCCACAACTGTTCCCAGGGAGAGAAAATCCTCGATAATTGAAAGCGGGTCGATACCGAACTCGAAAATATCCTCCCTGAACCTGGCGTGGACTCGGTAATACCGGGTGCCCGCCGCCGCGGCCGGGCTTCCGGGCCCCTCGCCGCTCCCGGCGTGTGCGTCCCCGGTGAACTCGGTCATCCATTCGTTAATGCGCCGCTTCATCGAATCGCTGTCCGCGTCCGGCGCGTTCCCGAAGAGCGTGATCCGCACCCAGTCGAAGCTCCCGAGGAGCAGGTCGACGAGGCCGGTGTCGACCTCCAGGGCGCCGGACCGGAGACGGTCCAGGACTCCCTCGAGACCGTGCATGAATTCGCTCACCTCGCCGAACCCGGCCACCGCGGAGCTGCCCTTGAGGGTGTGCGCGTACCGGAATATCCTGTTCAGAAGCTCGGCGTCGCCGCCCTGCTCAAGCAGCACCAGGTCCGATTCGACGCTGGTGAGTATCTCGCGCGCTTCGTTCAGGAACACCTCTTTCACTGATGTTTCTTTCATGACGGTCTCCGTTCAGAGTTTCCTGCCGTTCCCTAGAATTCCTCGAACCCTTCTTTCGTCAGGATATCCTTGATATCCCGGCTCTTCGCGTCCTGTGCCGCAACGGGCGCGATCTTCTTCCTGCCGTTGCCGTCGTCATTCTTCCCGTGGTCACGGGACAAAGCCTCGGTATGCAGGTGGAGCTCCTTCCGCTTCTTTGAAAAAACGTCGCTCCGGATATCGTCCCGAATCTTGAATTTCTCCATCATGACCTGCAGCTCCTGGGACTGGTTGGACATCTCTTCGCTCGCGGACGCGGTTTCCTCAACCAGTGCGGCGTTCTGCTGGGTCATCGTGTCAAGCTCGCCTATCGCGATGTTGATCTGGTCGACGCCCCGCTTCTGCTCTTCGCTCGCGGCCGAGATCTCCGCCACCATCTGGGCGACAGACTTGACCGACTGGATGATCTCCTTCAGCGCCTCGCCGCTCTTATTGGCGAGCTCGGTCCCGATCGCGACCTTGTCGACAGAGTCCTTGATGAGCTGGCTGATCTCCTTGGCCGAGCTTCCCGCCCGCTGCGCCAGGTTCCGCACCTCGCCGGCGACCACCGCGAAGCCGCGGCCCTGCTCTCCGGCGCGCGCCGCTTCCACCGCAGCGTTCAGCGCCAGGAGGTTGGTCTGGAAGGCTATTTCGTTTATCACGGATATGATGTCGCCGATCTTCTTGCTGTACTGGCTCACGTCGTTTATCGCGTTGACGGCGTCGGCCACGACCCTTCCGCCGTCCTCCGCCATGCGGGAGGACTCCACCGCTTTCTTGTTGGCGGTAATCGCGTTATCGACGTTCTGCTTGATGCTCGCGGTCGCTTCTTCTATCGTGGAGGCCACTTCTTCCAGCGAAGACGCCTGTTCGCTCGTCCGCTGGGACAGGTTCTCGTTCCCGCCCGCGATCTCCTGCACCGCCTGGCCAAGGTTCTGCGACGCCGCGATGATCTCGGCGATGACCTGCTCGAACTGCTGCATGCTGTCGTTCATGGCCTTGGATATTTCGCCGATTTCATCCTGGCGGTTCACGCCGTTATAGCGAACGGCAAGGTTCCCCAGGGACATGGAGGACATGATGTCCTTGCACTCGTCCAGCGGCGAAAGACGGCGCGCTATGAAGGTGTATATGAACACGGCGCTGGCAATGATGGCGGCAACTGCGATAATGAACATGATGAACGCCATGGAGCGGGCCTGCTCGTTGATATCGGACATGTACATGGTGGTTGCCACTATAAAATTATACTTGTCATTCCTGTTGAATGTAAGGAACTTATCCATGCCTTCCCACTCGTAATAGACAGTAGAACCGCTGGCGGAAGACATCATCTGCTGGCCCCAATCGTATTTATTGACATCAAGTTGAAAGATGTATTTGGCCTCAGGATGGGCGATCGTCATGCCCGACTTATTCGTGATAAACGGGTACCCCGTTTTACCTATCTTGACTTCCTTGACGAGCCTCTGCGAAAACCGGCCCACGTCTACCGAGAAGCCAACGATGCCGATGACCTTGTTGCCGGCCATGATCGGTGCGGTAATGAGGATTACCGCGAGACCGGAAGCGGGAGACTTGCCGATATCGCTTACATGGACTTCCCCCTTGAGTGCGGCTTTTGCATTATTTACATACGATGGGATTTCCCCCCAGCGCAATCCCTCGGCCTTGGTGGAACCGGAGGCCATAACCATGGAGTTTGATTCAGCCGTCGCGAAGAAAAGATCCTCGTAGATGCCTTTTTCCTTGTAGAAGTTCACAAGCAGCGGGCGAACCTCCATATACTTTCCTTTCGCCACGGCGTCGACAACAAGGGGATTCCCGGCAAAATACTTCGCGTTCGCGATCTCCGTTTCATAATAATCGACCATGTTACGCTCGATTTCATTATTGAAGTTCGTAACCTGGTTCATATACGAATTCTCGATCCCGTTGTATGCCAGGTTGTAGGAGGTTACAACAAGAACGACCGTGAGCGTCACGATCACAATCACAACAATCAGTGAAAGGATGACCTTCAGGCTTTTAAAAGATAATTTTTTCATCGTTCACCTCTTCTTTATTTGTTAATGATAGACGCATGTAAAAGCGTCCGTATATTGTTTACTGCGCATGAAATGATACACGATAGCCATCCTTTCACCCGCATGCCATGTCCCGTACCGTCCGCAGCGCCCGCTCCATGTCCAGCGACTTGTCGAAAAAATAGTCCGCTCCCATTCCCCGGCATATATCCCGGTAGTGCGGGAACGTGTAGTTGGTCAGCACCAGCACCCGCGCGTCGATCCCCTCACTGCGCAATCTTTTAAGGACCTCGAACCCGTTCCCGCCTTTAAGCACGATATCGAGAATGATAACATCCGGTTTCTGCTCCTTGATCGCATTGATCGCATCGTCCGGGGTGAGAGCCATACCGCATATCTGAACACAGGGGATACGGCCAAGCTCATCCTGAAGAATCCCCTGGGTCACAGCTGAGTCCTCGACGACAAATATTTTCATTTTTGAATATTCCGTAATATCAAGGTCTGGCGATCGCGGCGCCTCTTCCACGATCCACGGGTTGAATATACCCCGGCAGGCCGGGGTACGCAATCGGGACAGGCACCAATTATGTCGTAAGAAACGGGAAAATTCCCGGCAGGGTTCTTCCTACATCGGGAATAAGGGGTGTACTTACATTTAATACAATCTTTAGGGGGTTGAGATAGGGGTTCAGACAGACATAGATTAAGCTGCAGGGTTATGCCCGGGAGTTATCGCCCCGGAGCCATTCCTTGGCATACTGGTTCAGATCAATCGTTCCGTCCAGGCCGAGCTTTTTCCTGATATGCTCGCGGTGGGCCTCCACGGTCTTGATGCTGATGTTGAGCTTCCTGGCAATCTGGGCGCTCCGGAGCTCCTGCCCGATAAGCTGCAATATTTCGAGCTCCCTGTCGGTGAGGCTCTGGATCGGAATAGTGTCCCCGCCGGGGGCCGCCGCCGCGGCCAGGCGGCCGACAATCCGGGTCAGTATCGCGTCGCTGAAGTAAATGCTGCCGGAGAGTACCTTGCGGAGCGCACCGATCAGCGTTTCGGGCGGCTGGTCCTTCATCACGTATCCTTTCGCGCCGGCCCGCAGCGCCCTTTCGGCGAACACCGACTCATCGTGCATGGAATACACCAGCGTGGGGAGGCCGGGATAGCGCGCCGTGATGGCCTTGATGAGCTCGATCCCGCTTGAGCTTTTCAGCGAGATGTCCACGATGACCGCATGGGGGTCCGTCTCGGCTATGAGCTTCATGGCCGCGTTGGCGTCGTTGGCCACGCCGCAGGCCGCGAGGCCTTCTTCGTCGTCTATCATCTGTACGAGCCCCTTGCAGATGAGGGGATGGTCGTCGACCACCAGCACGCGCCTGACCTCGCCGCGTTCGTCTTTACCGGACATACACGCTCACTCCACCTTCTTTGTCATATACGCCGGCAAGGTGCAGGTAATGACTGTCCCGCTGCCGGTGTCACGACGGATATCAAACGTACCGTGGATCGATTCCATCCGGTACGCCATTATCTTAAGTTCCAAACCGGCGCTCTCCCCCGTTTGCGGGGGAAGTCCGGCCCCATCATCCTTGATTATCAGGTTTACCCGGTCCGCGTCGGTTGTCAATTTAATTAATATGTTGCGCGCATTCCCATGCCGTATGGCATTGTTTACGGCCTCACGGGTCACGTAATAGATCTGGGTCGAGGTATTGAGGTTCGTGATCAGGAGGTCCCGGTCCTGATCGAAGATACAGGTGATGCCGAAGGTCTTCTCGATATTGGACGCGAAGTCGGCCAGGGTATACGTGATCTCATTTTCCACGAGGTTCGGGGGATAGAGCTCGCGCGACAGGGTGCGAACCAGGGTGATGACACGATAGACCTGGCGTGTCACCTCTTCCGAGCGCGCCGCCTCGTCCAGCCCGAGCTCCTTGAGCCGCCGGGTGAGAGAATTGCTCAGGAAGGCGACGCCGGTAAGGTCCTGTCCCAGGCCGTCGTGCAGGTTCTGCCCGAGCCGCTGCTGCTCAACGTCCACGATGCTGATGATCTGGTCTTGAAGGCGCCTGCGCTCCGTAACGTCCCGCAGGGTGGCGTGCAGCAGCATCCTTCCCTCGATGAAGATGGCGGTGAGAACGACCTCGCCGTAGAAAAGACTGCCGTCGAGCCGCTTGTATTGCCATTCGAACCTGGAGCTTTTTTCACGCAGAACGCGCTGAATGATCCGGTCCGCCTTGCTGGCCGATGTTTCACCGTCGGGCTGGACTTCCGGCCAGAAGGTATCGATGGCATGGCCAATAAGCTGGTCGCCGTTGGAACATCCCATGATCATGAGGGCGGCCTCGTTGCAGTCGATCGCCTTCCAGTCATCCATGAGTACCTGCGCATCGCCCGAATCCGCGAACAGGCTGTGGAACCGGGCCTCGCTCTCGCGAAGTGCCGTTTCCATGCGCCGTATTTCGGTTATGTCGACGATGACCCCTCTGACCCCGGTCCGTTTGCCATCGGCTACTTTCGCCCGGTTGTACATGATTACCGGCAGTCTCGTGCCATCCTTCCGTATCAGGGTGTATTCGCCGGAGCCGCCTGTCGCGCCCTTGATTACTGCGATAAAATTATCGCGGCACCTGACGCGGTCCTCGGGCACGAAAAAATCAAGCACGTTGAACCTGCCGGTTTCCTCAATCGTGTATCCGAGGAGAGGGAAAACGGCCCGGTTAATATAGTTCAGGGCGCCCCTCCGGTCTACTTCGAATATTATCTCCGGCATGAAGTCGGCCAGCTCGCGGTACTTTTTCTCGCTCTTCACCAGCTCTTGTTCAGCTTTCTTGCGGCTGCTGATATCACGCACTAGTGCCCAGTACCCGGCAGGTTCCCCGTCCGGCCTCTTTTTGAGATATGCCTGCAGCTCAACGGGAAACTTCGTGCCGTCTTTCCGGAGCAGCTCTTTTTCGTAGATGTCCGAATACCCGCGGACAAAGACCTGCTCTTTCAGGAGCTTCATTTCCATTTCATGATCCGGTTTCGGGCTTATATCCCTGAGCGTCATGCGTCTCATTTCTTCGGCGCTGTATCCGACCATGTCGAGATACCGGTTGTTGCATTCGATAAAATTGCCGTCCAGGTCCACCTCCGCCGAGCCGTCGCGCAGATTTTCATACAGCTCGCGGTACCTCTGCTCGGACCGCACGACCTCCTGCTCAGCGTTTTTACGCTCTGTGATGTCGATCATGATTCCCTGGTAACCGGTGACACCTCCAGCCGGATTGCGCTCTATAACCGTCCTGTCGTCCACCCATTTGATCCCGCCTTCCCTTGTCATAATGCGGTATTCCTGAATGAAGCTGTCCGCGCCCGACTCCGAATGTGCCGTTACTTCGCGTGATACCCGCTCCCGGTCAGCGGGATGGATTAAAAATAAAAATGGGACCGCACCGGACATCAGCTCTTCCGGGACGTAGCCAAACTGCACCACGTTGTTCGTCACGAACTCTACCGGCCAGCCCTCGGCCGCCTTCCACCTGAACAGGACGACCGGGCTGTTCTCGACCACGTGGTTCGTCTGCCGGAGCGCCTCCACAGCCCGCCTCCGCTCGGTAATGTCCGTCCCGATGCAGAGAACTTCCGCGACATGGTCTTCGTCTTTCTCTATAACTTTATTTGACCACGAAACCCAGACGCGTTCCCCGTTTTTCTTCATGTTTTCATTTTCGTTGTACCGGTAGCGATCCGGATCGCCGGCGATTCCCTTTATCATTCTGGCAAGGTCCGTTCCGGAGGAGTCCACCTCCGGAACGATGGTCCCGATCACGCTCCTCCCGATGATCTCGTCCCGGTCAAACCCGAAAAAGGTCTCGGCAAATTCATTGAAAAACGTAACAATACCCTGTTCGTCCATCCTGAGAATGATGCTGTTCGCGTTTTCCACCAGTTCCCTGTATCTTCGCTCGCTGTCCTGCAAGGCATTTTCCGCAAATTTGCGGTCAGTGATGTCCTGCAGGGTTTCCACTGCGCCGATTATATCCCCCTTCGTGTTCCGGAGCAAAGCCGAAGTGAAATGTATCCATCTGCCGTTGACGCCCAGGTTCGGAAAAAAGTCTATGCAGTCATAGGCCCCCGGTATTTGCGCCGATTCACTGCAGATACCCGGGTACCACTTAGTAATTCCCGCCGCCGTATCTTTATCTATTAACAGGTCGGCCATGCAGGGCCTCTCCAGGTCATAGAAGGCCTTCCAGTGATCCCTCGTACCCACAATGGAGGATGCCTTGAATCCGCTGATATTTTCGGCTGCCCTGTTCCAGTAGAGTACACGGTGATCGGTGCCGATGATGAACTGTGGTATTGGCGAGCCCTGCACAATGGCCACCAGTTTCTGCTCGCTCTCCTTAAGCTCATCGTCCAGGATCTTCCGCTTGGTGATGTCGGCCGTGAATCCCTCGATGAGGATATCACCCGTATCGTCGGACTCTGCGACCCGGGCGTTCATGCTGAGCCACACGCTCCTGCCGTCGGCTGTACGCGCCTCGTACTCGAAGCCTACAACGCTTCCCTGTTCACGCAGGAGCCGGAGGAATTCATCCCGCCGCTCTGCGCTTGCGTAGAGCTGGGAGCCCAGGTCCGAATAATGCGCCACCGCCTCTTCGGGTGTGTTGAGCCCAAGCATCCGCGCCATTGCGCTATTGGTGGCCAGGGCCTGTCCCTTCGAATTCGTGGTGAAGATGCCGATGGGCGCGTTCTCATACAGGAGCCGGTAGCGCTGCTCGCTCGACGCAACGGCCTGCTCCGCGTTCTTCCGCTCGGTGACGTCCCGGGCGAGCGTGACCAGCCGAAAATCAGGAGACGTCGCATCGCCCCTGGACGCGATGGAAAGCTCGAACCACCGGGTCCCTCCGCGCATGGGAAGCGCATAGACCGCCCCGCGGTGCCGGCCGGTCCGTGCCGCCTCGTCGAGGGCAGCACCGATGATACGGCCGGCTTCCTCCGGCAGTACCTCTCTCACTTTTTTCCCCAGGAACATCTCGGGCTGCACGTAAAGCAGATCGTTCTCCGGGGCGCGAAAGTCATGGATGCACCCTTCGGCGTCGACTTCGAACATGATATCGGGCAGGGCATTGAAGGTGGCGGTAAGCCGTTCATGCGAATTCCGCAGTTCAACTTCCGCCCACTTGCGAAGCGTGATGTCGGACATGACTCCCTGAAGGCCGGCCGGAACTCCGTTCTCGTAATACGGCCTGCTCGACGAGCGGACCCACCGTACCTGCCCGGATTCTGTCTTTATGCGGTATTCACTGGGGAAAAGTGTCCCGGCAAGGACGTCGCCGAACTCCCCGATTATTTTCTCCCGGTCTTCCTCGAAAATATTATCTATAAAGTTTCGGCCCTCGAGATCCCCCGGGTTATACCCGAACAGCTGCCTGACGGCCCCGCTGACGAAGAGGATTGTGCCGTCTTTCCGCACTTTGTATATGACATCGTTGATCTGCTCAACCATATCACGGTACTTCTCTTCGCTTTCCCGCAGCAGCCGCTCGGTCTGCTTGCGTTCCTCGATCTCACGCTCCAGCCGCGCATGGGCCTGCTCGATTCGCCGCTCCATCTCGTGCCGGTGCAGGGCCATGTCGATCGCGATGCAGATCTCGGCCAGGCGGTATGGCTTGAGGATGTACCCGTAGGGTACCGTTTCTTTTGCGCGGTCTACGAGTGTTTCATTCGAATAGGCCGTCAGGTATATGAACGGGAGGCCGTATTCTGACCTGATCCGCGCGGCTATCTCGATACCGTCCATGCCGCCCGGCAGATCTATGTCAAGGACTACCAGGTCCGGACGCTCATCCCGGATCGCGTCAAGGCCTTCCTGTCCGCTCAGGGCGATTCGCGCGCCAGTAATTCCCGACCTGGCAAGGTCATTCGCGAGCCCGGTCGCGATGAGTACATCATCTTCGACAATGAGAATCCGTGGCATGTTCATTGCCCACCTGCCTTTTCCTCGGAATGCGGTATATGGATGATATACCGGTTGCCCGGTGCGCGGTCAATCTTCATGGTCGCACGCATCTGGCGTACCCATCCCCTGACCAGCGTGAAGCCCATTGAGCCGCCCTCTTCCTCGCTGATCTCAACAGGAAGACCGGTCCCGTTATCGCCGATCGCCAGGTCGATACCGCCGTCCGCCCTCTTGAGCATTTCAATCATTATGATCCCCCGGCTCATACCGGAGAATGCATGCTTGACAATATTCAGTACCAGCTCATGCACGAGCAGTCCGCACGGTATGGCCTGGCGGAGCCCGAGCCTGATTTCGCTTATCCTGATCTGGTGGGTTATCCAGTCGGGGGAAGTACTGTAGGCGCGGAATATTTCGTTCACCAGCTCCCTGATGTATGGTCCCATGTCAATTGCGGTGAAATCCCCGCTCCGGTAGAGCATTTCATGGATGAGGGCCATGGAATACACTTTACCCTGGATATCATGAAATACTTCCCGCGACCGATCGTCGCGTATCCTTTCCTCGTTGATGTTGAACAGGCTAATGACAGACTGGAGGTTGTTCTTTACCCGGTGGTGCACTTCAGCGAGGAGGACGTCCTTTTCGTGGAGGGAACGGAACAGACGCTCCTCCGCCTCCTTCCGCTCGGTGATATCCCGGTAATTAACCACGATAGCGCGAACCAGCGGGTCATTGAGCAGGTTGGTCCTGACACCTTCAACCCAGCGCGTTGACCCGTCTTTATGAACGAACAGCGCTGTGTAATGCATCACGGCCCCGAATTTAACGGCAAACGCGCGCAGACCGTCCGCCAGGTTCTGCCGTTCTTCCGGGACCACGAACTCAGTCACGTTCCTGCCCAGACGGTCATCGATCCGATAACCCAGAATACGCATGATCGATGGAGAATCGTAGATAATGGTCCCATCCGCCGTTATCATGGTGACTGCATCGTAGCTGTTCTCGATAACGGCACGGAACATCTGGTCGCTCTTTTTTTTCGCTTCCTCGGCCAGGACCCTGCCGGTAACATCGATGCAAATCCCCATCATCCTGACCGGCTTCCCGGACTCATCATACACACCTTTGCCGAAGGCGTTGATCCAGCGTGTTTCTCCGTCCGGCCATACAACCCGGTATTCGTTGAACAGATCGCTTCGGTCCAACAGTGCCTGTTCGATCTTCTTCCCGGCTTTTTCCCTGTCATCGGGGTGAAGCGCCCTCTCCCATGTCTCAAGGGAGGCTGCCACGGTTCCCGCCTCGAGCCCGAACAGCTCGAACATCCGCGGCGACCATTCGATTTGTCCGGTGTGGAGGTCCCAGTCCCATGAGCCTGCGCCTGCAGCTTCCTGGGTCAACCGGAGGCGTTCGCTCATCGACCGCAGGGCGTCCTCTGCGCGCCTGCGATCCGTGATGTCCTCACCGGAGCTGAGAGTGCCGGTTATGCGCCCCGCATCGTCCCGGAGCACTATATTGTGCCACGCGATCAGGCGCTCCCCATCCCTTTTAGATATGACCCTGTTCTCGACGTAATTCTGCGGCTCGACATTGCCCGCCATGAGCTCGCGCAACACCCCCCTGACGAATTCCCTCTCCCTTTCAGGAATGGCGACATCGAACCAGTTTTTGCCCGTGATGTCCTCCTCCTCGCAGCAGAGCACCTCGCAGGCTTTTTTATTGGCCAGGCGGATAGTGCCATCGGCGTCGATCAGGACCATCATTACCCCGGCAATATCAAAATATTGCTGCGCCCTGTCGCGCTCGTGTTTGAGCTCATCATCGGCAAGTTTCCAGTCCGTGATATCCAGCTCGATTCCGTCCCAGACCAGGTGCCCGTTCTCCAGCCGACGCGGCGCCGAGGCGAAGTATCGCCACCGTACTTCACCGGATGGGAGCCGTACGCGCACCTCGGCCCTGAAGCTTGTCATGGCGGCAATTGCGGCGCGCTCGCGCACTTCCAGTATCGGGCGGTCTTCCCCGAGAATCTGGCCGTATACCGCCTGCGCATCGTTCAGCGCGTCCACCATGGTTATGCCGTGAAGGGGCTCCACCCCGGCGCTGATATACGTGAACCTGCGCTCCCGGCCGTCCACGCCCGTGTCTATCTGATACACCAGGCCTTCGGGAAGGTTGTCGGAGAGCATGCTCAGGCGTATACTGCTTTCGCGCAGGCGCTCCTCGGCCTGCACGCGCTCCGTGATGTCCGCGACCATTGCGATCTGCGCCCGCCTGCCGCCATACCGGATCAGGGCGGTTGCGACATCCGTCCATATTATATCGCCGTTTTTCCGGATGAACCGGTACCGGTATCCCGCAGGCGGCTCCCTGCCTTCCTGCCGATCGCTGAACCGCCTGAAGGCATTCTCCCGGTCATCGGGATGGATTATTGCGAGGAGGCCCGGCATCTTCATGCCCAGGAGCTCTTCAACAGAGTAGCCCAGCATGTCCGCCATGGACCGGTTGACAAGTATCAGGCCGTTCATGTCGCCGACAACGACGCCGAGGATTGAATTCTCTATGATGGCCCGGTAGCGGTCCTCGCTTTCGCGCAGGTCCTCCTCGGCGCGGATACGCACGAGCGCCGCGCCGATCTGATAGGCGATGGCCTCGAAACCGGAGATGAAGGTCGCGGGTATGCGATCGACGGTTCGCGATGCGAGATTAAAGGACGCGATAACAACCCCATGATGCGTGATCGGCACGATACAGACAGAACGCAGCCCCTCCCTGACGAACACCGGGTCCAGCAGGGCGCGAATCCGGGCGCGGGTATTATGATAGCATTTCCCGGAACGGATGGCATCAGCGTACTTCGAGTCCGCTTCGAACCGGGCATTCCCGCGTACAAACTCTTCGCCAAGCCCCTGGTGAGCGACGAGATCAAACGCCCCCGTCTGCCGATCGGCAAGATAAATGCCGCCTCCGTCGATGCTCTCGAAGCTGAGAACGGCTTCGAGGACGCGCGCCATCGTCTCCCTGAGATTGCCGGCCTGGCCCAGTATGACGCCGATGTCGCGCTGGATCCTGATGAGAAACTCTTTCATTTTGATCGAGGTGATGTCCCGCGCAATGCCCTGTATCACCTTCATCCGGCCGCCGAGCTTCACGGACGTTCCAATGGTCTCGATCCACACGTGGCCTCCCCTTGCAGTGTTCAACCGGAACTGGACTATGCCCTCGTTGTATCCGACCCTGACAATATTCCTGATGATCGACGCGGCGCGGGCGCAATCGGCGGGATCGAGCAGCGAGGCAAGCGACAGGCCCGGCAGTTCGCTTTTCCGGTAGCCGAGAAGCTTCAGGGCCGCCGCGTTCGCGGTTATGAACGTTCCTTTGGGGTCCAGCAGGTACGAAAGCTTGAATGATCCCCTGAGCATTGCGGTCATGATCTCCCCATGCTCCCGGGCATGCGCCGCGTTGTGCACGGGTGTCTTGATCCCGGTTTTTGTCCGGCTGGCCCCGGATGCGCCGCGTTTATGCTTTTTTTCTGTTTTCACGGCGCGAGCGGGCCTGCCCGTGCTGCTTTCGACGGACGAGCTCTTGCGCTTGCCGGGTTTTTTACCCGTGCTTTTCTCCTTTCTGGTATCGCCCGGGGTAACCATTGTACCTCAATGTTTAATAGCGATAGTGGCCATTCGGGATCCGACCGGTCTCCGATGCCTCATGATCCTGCCCCCTGCCGGGTCACACCGGAATAAAAAAGACTGTTCTCTCGCGCGAAACAACTGCTGGAGGATGGCTACAACCACAATCGTAATTAATTATTACTGCACGAAACCTTCATTAAAAAATACTATCCATAAAAATGGATGGCAAGTTATTAATTATAATTAGCTGCTTGAAAGATAAAAAATGGCTCTTCCGGTGCAACCACTGCAGGGAGGGCCCGTTATTGACCAATACCCCTTATAAAAATATTGACTCTCCTGCATGTCCATGATATGATACATCCCTCCGCTGCCGGCGGTACGATCCATCTCGCGCCCGGGACGTTGCCAAGAAAGCAACGGGTCCCCGCACCGTACCTGTTGCGGCATCTGAATATGCCGGGGCATAATCAGATGGGCAATGACACTTCCCCGGACCAGGAGGAGCGGCACCATGACCTTGAAAAAATCGAAGAACAGGATCATCGCGGGCGTATGCGGCGGCATCGCGGAATGGCTCGGGTGGAACCCGACCCTGGTGCGCATCGTTTATGTTGTGGGCTCGATTGTGTCCGCTGCGTTTCCCGGCATCATCGTCTACATTGTGCTCTGGATACTGATGCCGTCAAGCGACAGCTGACCGGGGACCGGGGGGCCGTATTTACAGGTGGCACATAAAAGCCCCCGCATAACCGGGGGCTCCCTGCGCGCCAGGCTGGGATCGAACCAGCGACCAACGGCTTAGAAGGACCAGGAAATTGTTTCCCAATCTGTCGCGCACTTGTATCGCAAAACGTTTTTATAGATTGCGATAAATCTCAAAGAAAATAGTAAAAATCAAATCAAAAAAAATTAAAAAAGGCTCTAACGTTGGCGTATGTTGCAGAGCGTTTTATTAAGTTCAATAAGATGGTCAATATTTGGTCAAACGGTTTTTCAAGTGCCGTGACTTATAATTGAATAAATCCACAATGGCAGAGCTATTCGCATTGTATTGACATAAAAAAAGTCATTGTGTCTGATAATTATACTCAACATTACAAACGCATCTGTATCAATGAGAACTGCCTACATGTTATAACATTATGTAGAAGAGCTGGCATACAGAAACACAGCCTATTGAAAACAATACTATATATGCATAATTCTTTTTATATATATAATTATATATTTATATTCATT
>Ga0116156_10001383_pt1 | contig 23858 bp, 16 predicted proteins | sample AD_UKC045_MetaG_FD_89891 | JGI IMG/M metagenome (GOLD analysis project Ga0116156, IMG submission 89891) | Active sludge microbial communities of municipal wastewater-treating anaerobic digesters from USA - AD_UKC045_MetaG | ecosystem: Engineered > Bioreactor > Anaerobic > Digestate | place: USA... | reverse complement strand
GTTACGAAAAGACCTGCTGCCAGCAGGATCGCGATTACCTGTTTTTTCATATCTGATTGATTATACATTTAGCTGACAAAGATAACCAAAGCAGGTTAAAGTCAACGGATGCGGAATGCTATCCCTGCTGCTTTTTATTTATAACAAGGCGTCCTTCCATCACTATCCGGCGCACCGCAGTAGGCGGTTCCTGCTTATTAATAAGCTGCAACAATACTTCTGTCGCTTTTTCCGCCTGCTGGTACGGGAACTGTTCAACCGAGGCGGCTGGAGGATGATCCAGGTAACTGGTTACCGGCAGGTTGGCAAAACTTACAAAATCAATATCCTTATTGATATTCAACCCAAGTTGCTTTACATACTTCATGGCATCAAGCGCCACATAATCATTAAAAGTGATAACCGCGGTCGGACGGTTCCTTAAAGCCAGCAGTTTATGTATCGCATCAGCGGTTTTTGCCGCACTGAGGTCAGTGGATACCACATAAGAAGACTCCGGCTTAATACCATGTTTTTTCAGCCCCTGCTGATAACCGAGTAAGCGTTCACGGGTGGGCAGCAATGTATCAGGACCTTTAATGAACCCGATCTTCCGGTGGCCCTGAGCTGTCAGCCAGTCCACGAGCTCAATTGAACTGTTTTGCAGATTACAGGAAACCGAATACATATCCGGAAGATCCGGAATCCGGTCAAAGAAAACGACCGGTATATTATATTTTTCCAACTGGGTAAAATGGTCAAAATTTTTGGTGGTTTTAGCTAAGGATACCACCAGGCCATCCACCCGGTGGCGGCGCATCGTATCCACAATCCGGGCTTCACGCTCGGCACTATCCCTTGACTGGCCGATGAGTACCGTATAATTATTGCGGCTCGCAATATCTTCTATCCCATTAATTGCCAGTGAAAAAAACTCTTCCTGCAGGTTGGGCAATATGACGCCCAGGGTCATCGTCTTCCCCTGTTTGAATGAGATAGCGGCCTGATTGGGCTCATAATTGAGTTCCGCTGCCAGTTGTTGTACCTGCATTTTTGTCCGCAAGCCGATACTCGAGTGATTATGAAGCGCCCTGGAAACGGTCGAAACCGAGACATTCAGTCGTTTCGCTATCTCTTTTATGGTTGTGGGTTTCTGCTCCATCCGGACCGTGGTGTTTACAACCGCAATGTTACAACATATTAAGTGAGAACTACTACTTAGCTGATTACCGGGCCTGTAATTTTACGGCCTTCTAAAAAATGATTTTGTATAAACCTGTTTATTTTGTAACTTTTGCATCAGAAACATACGCCATATGATTAATGTTGCGACTGTATTAAACAGAAAAAACTTTAAGCCGGTTACGGTTGCCCCGGATACATCTGTAATAGAGGCCCTGGGTATCATGGCCATAAAAAACATCGGTTCCCTCGTCGTTATGCGGGGTGAAGAGTACCTTGGCATAGTTACGGAACGGGATTATTCACGCAAAGTGATTCTGAAAGGAAAACATTCCAATGAAACAAGAGTGGAAGAAATCATGTCCACTGACTTACCCCATATCAAACCGTCCGACAGCATTGATCATTGTATGGAACTGATGTCAGGCCAGAATATCCGCTATATGCCTGTGTTTGACAACGGAAAATTAACCGGAATTATATCAATGACCGATGTGGTGAAAGAAACAATACTGGCACAGAAAGAAACCATTAACCAGTTACACAGTTACATCAACAGCTGACTTACCTGCTCATTAAATAGCAACGAAGCCCCGTAAGGCTTCGTTTTTTTTATTTCATATCTGCAGGGGGATCTGCTACTTTTTCTTTCACGACCACCAGTCCGGCAAGATCAGTCTGAATGGGCAGCATTCCGATTTTTACGATGGCTTTTTTACCTCTTAATTCAATCACTTGTCCCACTTGGTGATTTTTTTTCATTTTCACTTTATCACCTACCCGGATCTCGCCTCCCACTTCTTTAAACTTTTCGTCTATCTTCTTCTGCATTTTACCAACCACTTTCGTCTCATCTTTCTTAAAGAGGAGTGCCTCCATTTGTTTGATCACTTTCTGCTTATTTTCCGCTCTCCGCCATTCGATCATGATCTGTTTCAGCTTCCGCTCCATATCCTTCATATAAGCGATTTTCTGTTCAGCCACCCGGTTCTGTTCTTTTAGTAATTCCACCTGCTGACGGTGCTTTTCCTTTTCCAGTACCTGTTGCATTTCCTTCCGGATCTGTTCATTTTCTTTCAGGGTATGACTCAGCTGCTTTTCCTTTTTTTGCAATTGCTGCAGGTCCTGCTCAGTGCGGTTCAATAGTTTATCGAGCCGGTACTGATCCTCATCCACTAACTGGCGGGCCCGGTTGATCAGTTGTTTATCCATACCGATCCTTTCCGCAATGGAGAACGTGTAGGAACTGCCGGGCTTCCCCAGCACCAGTTTATATAATGGCTGCAGGTTTTTCTCATCAAAACTCATGGCGCCATTCATGATACCCGGTGTTTTACCGGCCATCACTTTCAGGTTGAGGTAGTGGGTGGTCACCACACCAATCGCATGCTTTTTTACCAGTTCCTGAAGAATCACTTCCGCAAAAGCCCCCCCCAGGTTCGGATCCGTTCCACTCCCCAGTTCATCGATAAAGAATAAAGTCCGTCCATTGGCATGCGTGATAAAATCTTTCATATGCAGCAAATGACTGCTGTACGTACTCAGTTCAAATTCGATGCTCTGGGTATCCCCGATATGGATCATCAGTTGTTTGAAGATGCCAAACCGCGAAGAAGGATGCACCGGCACCAGCAAACCGCTCTGCACCATCAGCTGCAACAACCCGATGGTTTTCATGGTCACCGTTTTACCACCGGCATTGGGTCCGCTGATCACCAGTATCCGGCTGGATTCTTCAAGGGTAACTGAAACGGGGACGGTTTCTTTATTCAGCTTACGGTTGTACAGGTACAATAACGGATGGCGGGCTTCCACCAGGTGAACGCCGGCCTTGTCCATAATCACCGGGTATTCCCCGTTCATATCTCCGGCAAGACGGGCTTTGGCCCTTATAAAATCATACTCACCCATTACCCGGTGGTACGTACTGAGTAACGCGGCATAAACGGATAATTTCGCAGTCAGTTCTTTTAACAACCGGATCACTTCTTTCCGTTCGTCGTTTTCAAGTTCATGGACCGCGTTGTTAAGTTCAATTGTTTCTTCGGGTTCCACAAAGGCTGTTTTCCGGCTGTCACTTTCCCCGTGCAAAATCCCTTTCACCGTTCTTTTCTGCTCCGCAAACACCGCTACAACCCGTCTCCCGCTCATAAAACTTTCTTCAATTTCAGCAAGATATCCCTGCTTATTAAGTTTGGAGACAATCCGTTCAAAGACTTTCCGGAGTTCATTTCTTTTGCGGTACAGATTCATACGAATGTTCCGCAGATCATCAGATGCATTGTCCTTGACCTGTCCTGATTCATCCAGCACGTCGTCAATGAGTTCCACAATGACTTTTTCATAATAGGTATCATTGATAACCTTTGTCAGCCCCGGATATGCCAGGCGGCGTTCATTATCAAACCATCGGAAAATAGCAGCTGTATTTTCACAGAGTTTGCGGATGGCAATAAACTGCTCCCCAGTCAGCATGGCGCCTGGAATCGATAACAGTTTTAATTCTTTTGAGAGGTTCAGGATTACTTCATTCGGGAAATAAATACTATTGGCAGACAGCTGACGGTATTCATGAGTCTGCCGGAGCTCCAGTTCAATAAAATCCCGTCTGGTATGCACACGTAGTTCCTGCGCTTTGGCCCGGGCATGATCGCTCTGACAGTAAAGGGCCAACAGGTCCCTGACCTTGTTAAATTCCAGTTGCACCTGCGCCGAATCGGGAAAAAGCTTCATTCTTTGATTTTAGTGAACCATCAATGGGGAGCAAATTTCGGATATTCAACGCATATTGTCATGTCTAAACAGACCGGATTCCCGGGCCCTTGACAATACTATCCCGGCCGGCCCGCTCTCATCCCCCAAAACTTCCGTTCATAGAAATCCTTATCTTTCTGATCTTCCTGTCCCTTATTCTTGTTAGTCCTTTCAAATTAAAACCCAACATATGAATAGAAAAGCACTTCTGATCCTGATCACCACAGGTACGATGCTATCTGCTGTAGCACAAAACAAGCAGGCTGCGCCCTCTCAGCCACCAGCTCCGACAGATAGCGTAAAAACCAAAAAACCAACCGGCATAGCTGACAAAGTGAAAGGCAGTAAGAAAATGGAAGGCCTTTTTACGATATACCAGGATACCGTTACCGGAAGTGTGCAGCTTTATATTAAAAAAGCGCAGCTGGGTAAGGAATATATCTACCAGAGCTTTTCAATCAGTGGGCCTACCCAGCTGTTTCTGAATCAGAGTATGCACCGGACGACTTTTGTATTTAAAGTGCAGAAAGCCTACGATAAACTTGAATTTTCGCGGGTAAATACCTCTTTTTACTACGATGAAAATAATCCGGTCAGCAAGACAAAAAATATAGACAAACCGGAAGCTGTATTCCTGGCTGAGAAATCAACCGGCGAAGATTCTGCCGGATACCTGATCCAGGCAGATGGATTTTTTATCAGCGAAAAAATGGACGCAGTGCGTCCAGCTAATATCCCAGGCATGCCCATGGGCATGAGTTTTTCCCTGGGCGGACTGAATCCCTTAAAATCAAAATACAACCAGATTCGTTCCTACCCGGGCAATACCGATGTGGTGGTGGACCTGGCGTATGATAATCCAGGTGCGTTTGTATCAGGAGGACCGGATATAACCGATCCCCGTTATGTGAGGGTACGGATGCAGCACAGCCTGATTGAAATGCCTTCCAATAATTTCAGACCCCGGGCAGATGACCCGAGGGTGGGTTATTTTATGCAACAGGTTACCGATCAGACCAGCATCAGCCCCGTGCCTTATAAGGATATGATCAACCGCTGGCATCTGGAGAAAAAAGATCCTTCCGCAGCAATCAGTGACCCTGTTGAGCCAATCGTATACTGGGTGGAGAATACTACACCGCTGGAATACCGCCAGACTATCGTGGAAGCCGGCCTGAAATGGAACGCGGCTTTTGAAAAAGCCGGTTTCAGCAACGCTGTGCAGATGAAGATCATGCCGGATGATGCTGATTGGGATCCGGCCGATATCCGCTACAATGTGATCCGTTGGGTTTCTTCGGCCCAGGCCTCCTACGGGGCCATCGGCCCCAGTTTTGTAAACCCCAAAACCGGACAAATACTGGGAGCTGATATTACGGTGGAATGGTTCAGCGGCAGTAACACCCCGATTATTGATGAATTATTCAGCGGGGCACCGGCCAATCAACCTGCTCCTGTTTTCAACATACCAGGCATGGACCACCAGCACCTGGCCAATTGCACGATGGCTCAGGAACTGAAAACACAGCTTATGACCGGAATGACCGTTGCTGATATTACGGATGCAGGACCGGCAGAGATCAAAGAAATGCATAAGCAGTTTCTCTATTACCTGATCATGCATGAAATGGGTCATACGCTCGGACTCAACCATAATATGAAATCCAGCCAGATGCTCTCCATGGCTGAACTGAATAATAAAGAGATCACCCGTAAACAGGGATTGATCGGATCGGTGATGGATTATCCGGCGATCAATATTGCCAGTGATAAATCCAAACAGGGCGATTATTATACCACGCTTGCCGGGCCTTATGATATCTGGGCCATTCAGTATGGGTATACGCCCTTCAATGCCGCCGAAGAAGAGGCAGGATTACGTGCTATTCTCAGCCGCAGTACCGAACCACAACTCGCTTTCGGGAATGACGGGGATGATATGCGTATGCCCGGAAAAGCCATGGATCCGCGGGTGAATGTTAATGACCTCAGCAGTGATGCCATTGCCTATGCAGAAGACCGGTTGAAACTGGTTAATTCAGTAATGGGTAAGCTGGTACAAAAATACAGTAAACCGAACCAGAGTTTCGCTGAACTGCGGGCGCGTTATGGAGCATTGCAGGGACAACGGAACAGTATGATTGCCGCAGCCAGCCGATATATCGGCGGGATCTATATTGATCGCAGTACACCTGACCAGCGTTCCGGCAATAAGCCATACACACCGGTTCCGCTGGCCACCCAGAAGAAAGCAATGGAATTGCTCAGCAAATATGTTTTTGCCCCGAATGCTTTTGATGCCGACAACCAGGTACTCCCCTACCTGCAACCCCAGCGCCGTGGATTTAACCAAAGCAGCACAGGTGATGATTACCGCATTACCGGGGTGGTACTGAATCAGCAGGGAGCCGCTGTTGCACATATCCTGCATCCGGCAACCGTACAGCGGATCACCAACAGCCGGCTGTATGGGAATCAATACAGTGTCGCCGATGTGATGAATGATCTGGTGAAAGCCTGTTTTGAAGCTGACCTGAGAACCAATGTAAATGTGTACCGTCAATACCTGCAAACAGCCTTTGTTAAGCAAGCCGCCTTTATTCTTGATCCGAAAAATCCGGGATATGATGATGTGGCAAGGGCCGCAGCACTGAACACATTAAAGAAACTGAAAACCCAGCTGGCTGGAGCTGTTTCCACCAATGAAGAAACAAAAGCACACCGCGGGAACCTGGTTTTCCTGATCAATAATGCAATGGAGCCCAGGTAGACTATCTTAGAATTTTTGACTCACTAAAAAGGCTCTTTGGTTTCAAAGAGCCTTTTTTTGAGTCAATAGTAATTAGTCGTTAGTATGAACCTGGAGTTCTTCCCAGGGGGTGGAGCCGTCCTTTTCGCGGGTGAACGTATATTTATCCGTATACATAAGAACGATTTCGGCCGTTGTATAAACCTTGCAACCGGCTGTCAGGTGTCCGCCAATGGTTCGGCCGGTGCTGTCGCTGATACTCAGGTGCAGGTGCGAGCCATTCACACTTACAGTACCGGTAAGACTTACAATTTCGAAATGGCCACTTCCGGCAGATGCATCGGGCTGATTGGCGAAGCGGATGGCATAATCAGTCAGGCTGCCTGAGCAGGTCGCCACCCAGCCGGCACGGATGTCTTTTTCCCGGACTATTTTCTCGATTCCGGCCCTGAGATCCTCGCCGGGTTTGAGCCGGAAAGCAGTAGTACTGATTTTTTCAGGAGTCATGGTCTTGGTTTTACAGGCTGAAAAAAGGATAATTGTTAAAAGAATTAGAACAATCCGCATGCGGCATCTGTTTTAATGATTGGTCCGTAAGTTAATGGGTATTCCGTCAACCTATTCAATAATTCACGAAATTTAACCACTTGAAACAGCGAATAAACCTGAAGCCGATGCTGGCCGTTTGGATGACGGGACTGGTCACCCTGGTGGCCTGTGCCCAGAAAGCACCCGGCACAACTGAATCTAAAAAAGAAAAGCAAACTATGATGAACTCCGCGCCCTTACCCGCCACTGCTGCCGTGGCTACTTTTGCCAATGGTTGCTTCTGGTGTACTGAAGCCATTTTTGAAGAACTGGATGGGGTGATCAGTGCCGTATCCGGTTACACGGGTGGCGAAACGATCAGCCCTACATACAAGGAAGTCTGTGATGGCAACACCGGGCATGCCGAATGCCTGCAGATCACGTATGACACGTCCAAAATCAGTTTTGATGAATTACTGGAAGTGTTCTGGCAGACGCATGACCCCACCACACTGAACCGCCAGGGGGCCGATGTGGGTACCCAGTACCGGAGTGGTATTTTTTACCACAACGATGAACAAAAAGAAAAGGCTGAAAGCTATAAAGCAGCGTTGGATAAAAGCGGGGCATTTGACCGCCCGATCGTAACGGAAATCACCCCTTTCAGTATATTTTATCCGGCCGAAGATTATCATCAGCAGTATTTTGAATTAAATGGTAATTCAAACCCTTATTGCCGGGTGGTGATACAACCCAAGCTGGAAAAGTTCCGGAAAGTATTTAAAGACAAACTAAGAAAAGACCGTTGATGTATAAAAAAGAAAGGGCTGTATCCGCGATACAGCCCTTCTTATTCAAATGAAACCCCTCTTTTTTATTGTACGACTACTTTCCTGGAATATACTACTGCCGGCGTCCTGAGTGCCACAATATAATTCCCCTTAGCAAAGTTGTCAAAGCCATCGACCGCGATACTGTTAGAACCAGCCTGCAGATTTACTTTCTGTTGTTTTACGATCCGTCCGGACAAATCGGATATCAGCACCGTTCCTTCTGTTTTTTCAGCAAGAGCAACGGCCAACGTGGCCCCTGTCTGAATCAGTGAAGGATAAACGTTCATTTCATTCTTTACCAACCCACTTACTTTAACCGCGATAACACTGCTGTATTCTGTTTTTCCTTCCAGGTTAGTGGCACATAAACGGTAAAACAGCTGGCCACCCTGCACATCGGCATCCGTATACCCTGAATGATCAAATGAACCACTGTTTGCCTCATATACTTTTGTGAAATTGGCAGATGTGTTACTTTTTTCCAATACCACTTTGCTGTATTTATTGGCCGCCAGTTCCCAGGACAATTTCACTTTATTATTTACTGCCACTCCGTCAAAAGACATGAGTCCGGAGATAGCCAGGGGAAAATGCTGATACGTAAACTTTTTATAATAAAGCGATGCATATCGTGTACTGCTTCCGCTTGTTTCGTTATTAGAACCTATCCGGTAAGTCATGCTACCCACATTGGTATTCGTTACAGAGAACATCACTTCTTTGGCCGTTGTATCTACCAGCGCCCCAAATAAATTGCCGGTATAGTTATTACCACTTACCGCAGTACCGGACTGAGAAACAGTCAACTCTGCATTATACGAGTTAAATTCATAAGAGCCACCGCCCATATCAATCCGGTTAAACTCTTTCAGTGAATTGCTGCCGCTGGGACTGCCATCGATATCAAGACCTGTGGCAGAGACAATGGGCCTGTTTGAAGTAGTGCTGGTGCCACTGTTTACAAAACGAATCTGAAATTCTATATATCCATTGGTATTGCCATTGATCCGGTATTCAGGTTGAAAAGCTTCACCATAACCATCTATCGTACGATCGATATTACGCAGGGTGATACCGGATGTAACAGCACTGATGGTAACCAGGGCATCCACACCGGTGGTTACATTTGAGAAACGGTAAACGGCACCATTACTCAGGGCTGTACCTGACTCTAAAGAATATGAACTAAAACTGAAAATGGGAGCTGCCTGTGCTTGTGATTTTTCGGTTGAAAAGATGACAAAAGATACAATGGTCATCACCACGGCGAGGAGACGCGTTTTCATAAAAGGGGTTTTTGTTTTACAAAGGGTTGTGATCGTTGGTCGCTCGAAGGATCTGGATTAATCCGGAAATGTTCCCATGAACTTTACGGAGATATTCTGCTTACCTACTCCGTATATTTCGGATACATCAAAAGTAATATGCACATTTAAAATATGCAAGCTTTTACGACAAAAAATTAATAGTATTTACTTAGTAGATTTACGTATACACATATACGTTACTGAAGATCAATCCCTTATTGAAATCGGGTGGTACGTAGTTCGAGCAGGTTTAATGCATTGGCACGGAAACCTACGACCCTTGTTTGTACCAATCGGACGGCTTTATCATACCATAATGGCACTACCGGGGCGTCATTGATCATAAGCTGATCGGCCTGGCGGTAGAGTTCGTAGCGGATTGAATCATTGGTTTCAGCAATCGCTTTTTCGAACAACAGGTCAAAAGCCGGATTATGGTAACGGGTATAATTGGGAGGAGCGGGATTCTTTGAATAAAAAACAGAGAGGTAGTTCTCCGCATCCGGATAATCGGCAATCCAGCTGCCCCGGAAAAAAGCGGCCCTGGAGCCGGAGGTCATATCTAATAACAGTGATTTCTGTACTACTTCCACCTGCACCGGTATGCCGGACTCTTCCAGTTGTTTGGCAATAAAATTGGCCATATCCGCATAGATCGCAATCGTGAGCAGCTTAATGACCGGCAACCCTTTCCCCCCCGGGAAACCGGCTTCTGCCAGTAACTGCCGGGTTTTAACCGGATCAAAATGATAGCCCCTGACCACTACTGAGTCAAAAGAAGGAAGTCCGAGTGGCACAAACCCGGACTCTGCCGGTGTACCCAATGAATTACGCAGGTAGAGGGTCATCTTACGCCGGTCAAATCCATAGTTGATGGCCTGCCTGATTTTTTTTAACCGTAACGGAGAGCCGGCAAGAAGTGGATTGGTGGTATCCATTAAAATACCCAGGTATTCAATATTAAGATATGGGCTGGCGATCAGCCTGATCTTACCCTCCCACTCTTTTCGCAGGGTACCGGCCTTGGTTAGCACTTCATCCTTAAACGATGCTTCAATATCATTAATAAAATCAAGGTCCTTTTGCCGGAATAATAAGAATTCCGTGGCCTTGCTGTCATAAAAACTCACTTTAACCCCATCCAGGTAGGGCAAGGGGTTACCCGCACTGTCTTTTTCAAAATACTTTTCATTTCGTTTCAATACCAGGGCCTGTCCTTCTTCCCAGGCCACCATCCTGAACGGACCGGTGCCGACCGGGTGCCGGCGGAAATCATTCCCGTAGTATTCCACGACTTCCCGGGGAACAATAGAACAATACTGCATTGATAAAATGCCCAGGATCGGGTTGTACGGGTAAAGTAAATTGAGCCGGAAAGTGGTATCATCCAAGGCCTCGAACGGTTGCAGGGTGTCTGTTTTCCGGCTGAAGATCCAGGCACCCGGACTGGCCACTCTTTTATCCATGATCCTGGACAGACTATACACAATATCGTCAGCCTTCATTTTTCGCCCCTTACCACCAGGAAACGCCGGGTCATCATGGAAGTAAACATCATTCCTGAGGTAAAAAGTATATACAGTCCGGTCGGCGGAAATGTCCCAGCGGGTGGCCAGGGAAGGAACAATATGAAGACTATCATCAATTTCCACCAGGGTATTGAATAGCTGGTGCGCAGGCCACATCGTTGCCTGACTTTTGGCAAAGGCCGGGTCCAGGGTCGGAATACCGGAAAACTCATTGTAATGGAAAATATTCTTTTCCTGTCCTGTCTTGTTATAACAGGAGCTCAGCAGGCAGATCGCCAGTAAAAAAGGAAAATATTTTGTTAAACGGTACATGAGTTAATAAGAGTCGGACTAAATTAGCAAAGTATCGCTTATAAAACGTTTAACCGGAAAGAATGTACCGACACTCCCGTATTTTAATTGTGCTCCCTTTCGTTTTAATATCCCTTTTTAGTGGCGCCCAACCGCTCAATAAAAAGGAAACATTCACCCGGCAGGATACATTGCGTGGCAGTAACGGTCCTGGCAGAGACTGGTGGAATGTTATTGAATATGATATACAGATCACGCCGGATTATTCGTCAAAGAAAATAACAGGCAGTGTTCAAATCCTTTTTACAGTACCCCAAGACTGTACGGACAAAATCATGCAGCTTGATTTACAGGAACCGATGCGTATTGATAGTATGAAACAGGGAAATGAACCTCTGACCGAATACCGAAGAGAGGGAAATGTGTATTTTATTGACTTTGGGAAACGGAAGTTTCAAAAACACCAGCCAGCGGAACAGAACTATACCTTTTTTTCAATTTCAGTCTATTTCTCCGGCAAGCCCCGTGAGGCGGTCAATCCACCCTGGGAAGGAGGCTGGATCTGGACTAAAGATAACCGCGGCCGGCCATGGATGACCGTTGCCTGCCAGGGTTTGGGCGCCAGTGTATGGTATCCTTGTAAAGACTACCAGGGGGATGAGCCGGATAAAGGCGCTTCCCTTACGGTTACCGTACCAGACAATTTAACAGCAATCGGGAATGGACGATGTATCAATAAAAAAGCAGGTAAAAACGGAACAACCAGCTGGACCTGGCAGGTTAAGAATCCAATCAACAGTTATAATATCGTCCCTTATATTGGTAAATATGTACATTTCGCTGATCGTTATACCGGGGAAACCGGGGAGGAACTTTCGCTTGATTACTGGGTCCTCGATGTAGATTCAGCCAGGGCGGCGAAACAGTTTGGCCGTGATGTAAAGCGTATGCTCAAAGCCTTTGAATACTGGTTTGGCCCCTACCCTTTTTATGAAGACGGATTTAAGCTGGTACAATCCTCGCACCTGGGTATGGAGCACCAGAGTGCGGTGGCCTATGGCAATCATTTCATGGATGGTTACCTGGGCATGGATTTATCCGGCAGTGGCTGGGGAAAGAAATGGGATTATATTATCATCCATGAAAGTGGCCACGAGTGGTTTGCCAATAATATCACCTCCAATGATATTGCGGATATGTGGGTACATGAAGGTTTCACCATGTACTCAGAAGTCTTGTTTACTGAATTTTATTATGGTAAAGCGGCCGGTGATGCCTATCTGCAGGGAATCCGCAATAATATAGCCAATGACCGTCCGCTGATCGGGCCCTATGGCGTGAACAAAGAAGGCAGCGGGGATATGTATAATAAAGGCGCCAGTCTGCTGCATACCATCCGCCAGGTGATACATGATGACAGTCTCTTCAGGAAAATAATGCGCGGACTGAACCAGGAATTCAGGCATAAAACGGTGGATTCAAAAGAAATCGAAACCTATATGTCCCGGGTTTCCGGCAAAGACCTTTCTAAAATATTTGACCAGTATCTACGTACCACACAGATCCCTGAACTGGAATACCGGTTAAATGGCCAGGAGCTAAACTACAGGTGGACAAATGTGGTAAAGGGATTCAATATGCCTCTGCAGCTGATGGGGAAGCCGGGTTCCTGGCTGTATCCGGAGACCGGCTGGAAAAAGATTACGTTACCCCCCGGCACCGGTATTGAACAGTACAATCCCAATTTCTATATTACCCTCAAAAAAGGACAGTGAACCTGATACCTGACAATTCCAATCAGTCCTTTACCTTTACCAAATGAGCAGTATCCGGCGGCAAAGTATTATTTCTTCATTGGTGATTTATATCGGGTTTGGCGTTGGCCTGCTGAATATTTATTTGTTTACCCGGAAGGGTATTTTTCTTGAACCGCAATACGGTTTATATAACGCGTTTATAGCGATTGCAACACTTATGATGGCTTTTTCCAGCTTTGGAATGCCTACCTACATTTATAAGTTTTTCCCATATTATAAATCACATCTGCCGGATAAAAAGAATGACCAGGCAGCCATTGCCCTTTTTACCGGTATTATCGGGTTTATTGTAATTATTCTTGCCGGCATCCTCTTTAAACCCCTTGTGATAAAAAAATATATCACGTATGCCCCGGAAATCATTACTTATTACAACTGGATTTTTGTACTTGGCTTCGGGCTGTTGATTTTTACACTCCTGGAGGCCTGGGCCTGGCAGATCCATAAATCCATTTTTACCAACTTTCTGAAAGAGCTTGGCTGGCGGCTCTTTACCATGATCCTGATTCTGTTGTTTGCAGCACAGTTGATTTCCTTTGACCTGTTCATCAAGTTGTTTGCATTCAGCTATCCTTTTATTGCAGTCATCTTGCTGGCTTACCTGCTCTATACCAAACAGATTCATTTTAATTTCAAACTCAGCAAAGTTACCCGCCGTTTTTCCGGTAGTATTCTGAAACTTAGTTCTTTTGTTTATGCAGCACTCGTTGTTTTTAATATTTCCATTGTTTTTGATTCATTACTGATCAGCTCTGTCATGAAGGATGCGCTGGCCCAGCTGGCCGTTTATTCCGTAGCCCAGAATATCGCGGCAATGATCCAAGCCCCTCAGCGGGGAATCATCAGTGCCTCTATGATTCACCTGGCTACAGCCTGGAAAGAAAAAAATATGGAAATGATCCGTAAAATTTACCAACGGTCATCAATTAACCAACTCTTATTTGCCTGTGGCTTTTTTTCACTCGTAGTTTTGAACCTGCAGGATGCTGTGGTCACTTTTGAATTAAAAGACACTTACCTGAAAGCATTTTATGTCGTGATCTTCCTGGGAATGGCCAAGTTAGTGGATATGGGAACCGGTGTAAATGCGCAAATCATTGCCACTTCCACTTACTGGCGTTTTGAATTGTTTAGCGGCATTATCCTGCTTTCGGTGATGTTGCCACTGAGTTATATCCTTACCAGGGAATACGGAATCGTGGGCACGGCAGTGGCCCAGCTCATCTCGATCAGTATCTACAACCTGATCCGGGTACTTTTTCTCTGGAATAAATTCAGGCTGCAACCCTTCTCCCGGCAAACCGTATATACCATACTGCTGGGTGCGGCCTGCTTTGCCCTGAGTTACTGGCTGTTCATGGATCTTCATAGCTGGACCGGCTTGTTTGCCCGGAGTATTTTCTTCTGTGTTGTTTTTGCAGGCGGGGCTATCTACATGAATCTTTCACCCGACATTCAGCCAGTATTAAAAAACCTAAAGAGTAGAATCGGTTGGAAAAGCTGAGGCCTATTCAGCAGATACGATTTGTTTGTCATCGATCCTGCCTGCCCCTACAAAACGGCGGAGATAATAGTTTTCAAAGAGGTCACTGACCATCACGCCCCTGGAGACAGATGCGTGAATAAATTTATTATTGCCCAGGTATACACCTACATGCGATACCCCCCTTCCATTTGTATTAAAGAAAACCAGGTCTCCTTCTTTCAGTTCGGTGGTGGAAATCTTACGGCTTAACCGGTATTGGTCACGGGAAACCCTGGGTAATGTCATCCCATAAGCGGCGGCATATACAGCTACGGTAAATCCGGAACAATCCACTCCGCTTTTAGTATTACCTCCCACCCGGTAACGGACACCATACCACTCATCCACCGCATCCAATAATGTTTTATCAGGGAGGGATTCCACTTCGGTATCCATGAGCACGGAATATTTAAAGTGAACCGGTGTAGCTGATTCCACAACTGGTGTGCCCCTTGAAGTCAGGTTATTCCCGCTTGCCGGCACAGGTGTTGGTACCGGAGCCGGATCTGTAATCTTTTTAGCTGGTTTACTTTCCGCCGGGGCCGTTTGTTTCACCACTGGCTTTTCCCAAATATCCGGTGCTGCTATTTTTTCAGCATCTGCCTGCGGGGTTATTGTAATTTCTTCAATAAATTTGGTCTTTGCAGGTGCGGGTGTTTCGTTCAGGTTGGCAACCGGCTTGTTTCCGGAAAAATTCATTTGCTTCAGTGCTGTACAGCTGCTGAAGAAAACGATCAAAAAAATGAATGTTATTAATTGCTTAACCATTGGAAATGCTGCAAAGGTTGAATTCATAGGCGGTTAAAAAGGTAATCGGTTTGTAACTCAGCCTCTCCGGAGAAAGGCCAGCAAAAATATACGATATTCCCCTAAAATCGGGGTATTCATTAAACGAAATTAGGCGCTTAAAATTGCCGGAAGCCCTAACCCGCTGAAAACTAATCAACTAAAATCCAATCCTCAATTTTTTTTGTGTCAAATCATCCGTTAATCGGATGGGTTTTATTGAATATCATTAACTTATCCTTTTATTATGCAAATACTATTCCCTTTTTTCAGTTTCCTCATTTTGAGTACGAGCTGCCAGCAAGCACCAGCCCGTCAGATTTCTATGCAGTCGATTATTGTAGAAGCCTTGCCCCTTGATACGATCCCTCAAGTGCTTCAGACAGCACCAAAACCATACAAATCAATAATTTACGAGAAGAAAGAAGTCCTCAAAGCTGCTCCCGGCACCAAATCTGTCCTTTTCAACAGCAATGGCTCAAAATTGTACGCCATGAACCTCGAGGGGATGAGTGTCTACGAGTTTGACCAGTCCACCAGAAAAATCGTCCGGGAATTTAAATTTAAACCCACCCGGGGTACGGGTTGGGATTATACAAAAAGCAAACCCATTGCTTCTTTCCAGGAAAAGCCGGTGGAAGCCTGCTTCAGCCATGAGGATAAAATTCTCTGGGTTTCCCTGCACAATGCAGAAGGGATTGTTCCGATCCGGCTGGATGATCTGAAAAAGAATACAGCCAACCCGGCTAAAGGCCAGCTGACCAAACCCGTTATTGTTCATTATCCGGGCACTGCTAAAAAAGATTCCTTTCTGGTGCCTTTGATTGAGACCGGCAAGACCCCAAAAGTTATTGCCCGCTCGGCTGACAGCCGGCACCTGTTGGTCAGTAACTGGCATTCCTATAATGTAAGTATTCTGGAAATGAATGAAACCAGCTCGCCATTTGGAAAAGTGATTGCCACAGTACCTGTTACAGCCATTCCGAGGGGTGTGGTGGTTGATGATGTGAATAAAAAATCATTTGTGGCAATCATGGGAGGCTCATCGCTTGCGGTCATCGATAATACCACCTGGAAAACAGATACCATCCTCCAGGTGCAGAACAGCCCCCGGCATATTGTTTTAGATACCAGTGGCCATTTATTTGTTTCCTACAACAGGATTGGCAAGATAGCCTGCCTGGATGCTAAGTCCGGAAAGTCCCTTTTCAGCACCTCCACCCACGCCCAGCCCAGGACCATTGCCCTGTCCAAAAACCACAAATTTATTTTTGTCACCTGTTATACCAGTGACTTCGTGGATGTGTACAAAATCAACGCCGATAACTTTGAGAAAGTGGCATCTTTGCCCTGTGGAGGACATCCTGTAGGGGTGGACATTTTTGAAAGTGAAAACCGGCTGGAAGCGTGGGTGTGCAGTTACCAGAAAGGAGAGATAGTCGTGTATAGCTTTCTGAAAAAATAACTTTGTTTCAGTCGGCAGGCAGCAGTTGGCAGTCAGCAAATGGCAGGTCGCCTTTGTCATCCTGAGCTTGCCGAAGGATGATCAGTAGAAAACAGTTGGAAGTCCTTCACGGAATAATATTGAATCAACAGAAGTGAGATTGAAAAGGCTATGAAGTTTTCGCATTTACACGTACATACACAATACTCCCTCCTCGACGGGGCGGCTTCGATAAAGAACCTGTATAAAAAAGCCATCAGTGACGGAATGCCGGCGCTGGCCATCAGTGACCATGGTAATATGTTCGGCGCTTTTGAATTTGTGGCGGAAGCTTACCGCAACAAAGATGAAAACGGGAACCTGAAAGTAAAGCCCGTGGTGGGTTGTGAATTCTACATCACCGAAAACCGTCATCAGAAAACCTTTACCAAGGACCAGAAAGACCGCCGGATGCACCAGATCCTGCTGGCCAAGAATGAACAGGGCTACCGCAACCTGGTTAAACTGACATCCCTGGGTTTTATTGAAGGGATGTACAGCAAGTATCCCCGTATCGACAAAGAGCTGATCTTAAAATACCATGAAGGACTGATCGCCACCACCTGTTGCCTGGGTGCATCGGTGCCACAAGCCATCCTGCGCAAAGGCGAAGAGGAAGGGGAAAATGAATTCAAATGGTGGCTGAATATTTTCCAGGAAGATTTTTACGTGGAACTGCAACGGCATGGCATGGCGGAGCAGGATAAAGTAAATGAAGTACTGGTAAAACTGGCGCGGAAATACAACGTCAAGATCATTGCCAGTAATGACTCTCATTATGTGGAACAGGATGATTTCAATGCCCACGATATTTTACTTTGTATCAATACCGGGGAAAAACAGGCCACCCCTGCCCTGCGTGATTTTGCCGATGATGATGTGAGCATGAAGGACCGGCGGTTTGCCTTTCCAAACGACCAGTTTTACTTCAAGAAAACGGCGGAAATGAGCAAGGTATTCCACGACCTGCCTGAAGCCATTGACAACACCAACGAAGTGGTGGATAAAGTGGAATTGCTGAGTCTGACCCGTGATATCCTGCTGCCGAATTTCCCGGTGGAAAAAAGATTTGAGATCCATACGAAAGAGGAAACCATCGGAAAGTATAAAGTTTCCGCTGAATCGCAGAACCAGTGGGAGTACCTCAAACATATTACTTACGAAGGTGCGGCCAACAGGTATACCGAAATAACGGATGAAATCCGGGAGCGGATCGATTTTGAATTGTTTACCATCAAGATGATGGGATTTGCCGGATACTTCCTGATCGTTAGTGACTTCATTAAAGCCGGGCGTCAGAAAGGCGTATTTATCGGACCGGGTCGTGGATCTGCAGCAGGCTCGGTGGTGGCTTTTTGTATCGGCATCACCAATATTGATCCTATTAAATACAATTTGCTGTTTGAGCGTTTTCTGAATCCGGACCGGAAGTCAATGCCCGATATCGATACGGACTTCGATGATGAAGGCCGTCAGAAAGTGATCGATTATGTGGTGGAGAAATACGGCAAAAACCAGGTGGCCCAGATCATCACCTATGGTACCATGGCCGCGAAAATGAGTATCAAAGATGTGGCCCGAGTAATGGACCTGCCCCTGGCGGAATCCAATGCGCTGGCTAAACTGGTACCCGATAAACCGGGAATAGAATTAAAGCGGGTGTTGCATGCCCCGATGAAAGCGAAAGAAGGGGAAAAGTCACTGGAAGAAAAAGACGGATTAGGAAATGATGAACTGGAAAGTGTAAAGAAGCTGCGTGACATATATAAACAGGTGGATACACCCGCCGGTAAAGTACTGCACGAAGCGGAACGACTCGAAGGTTCGGTCCGTAATACCGGTATCCATGCGGCGGGCATCATCATTGCGCCGCAGGATCTGACCGACCTGATTCCGGTGGCCACTTCCAAAGACTCCCATTTATGGCTGACCCAGATTGAAGGAAGTGTGATTGAGGAAGCCGGTGTAATCAAGATGGACTTTCTGGGACTGAAGACCCTTACCATCATTAAGAATGCGTTAGTCCTGATCAAGCAGAACCATGGAGTAGAAATTGATATTGACACCATCCCACTGGACGATGAAAAGACTTTTGAACTTTACCAGCATGCTTCCACGATTGGTACGTTCCAGTTTGAAAGTCCGGGTATGCAGAAATACCTCCGTGACCTGAAGCCCGATAAATTTGGTGACCTGATTGCGATGAATGCCTTATATCGTCCCGGTCCCATTGCGTATATTCCTAACTACATTGACCGCAAACACGGACGCGAAGCAATCAGCTACGATGTGCCGGAAATGGAAGAGTACCTGCAGGAAACCTACGGGATCACGGTGTACCAGGAACAGGTGATGTTGCTGGCGCAGAAACTTGCCGGCTTCAGTAAAGGAGATGCGGACGTGCTGCGAAAAGCGATGGGTAAGAAGCAGAAAGCGGTGCTGGATAAAATGAAGGCTCAGTTTATCAGCGGTGCAAAAGAAAAGAACTTACCTGAAGATAAACTGGAGAAAATCTGGACCGACTGGGAAGCGTTTGCCCAGTATGCCTTCAATAAATCGCACTCCACCTGTTATGCCTATGTGGCTTACCAGACGGCCTACCTCAAAGCGCATTACCCGGCCGAGTATATGGCCGCTGTGCTGAATAACGCCGGCAGCATTGATAAGATCACTTTCTTTATGGAAGAGTGTAAGCGGATGGGGTTAAAAGTATTGGGACCTGATATCAATGAATCGTTGAAAGGATTTGCCGTGAATGAAAAAGGTGAAATCCGTTTTGGACTCGGTGGCCTGAAAGGCGTGGGTGAAGCCGCGGTGGAAAGTATCATTGAAGAAAGAAAGAAAAACGGCTGGTTTAAAAACATCTTTGATTTTATCAAGCGGATCAATCAGCGTACGGTGAATAAAAAAACACTGGAAAGTCTCGCTTATACCGGAGGGTTTGATTGTTTCCCGGAACACCACCGGGCCCAGTTTTTCACCATCCCCGAAGGAGAAACCGTTAACGGGCTGGAAAAAATTATCAAATTCGGGCAGATTATGACGGCCCAGAATGCCAGCAGTACCAATACGTTATTTGGTGATTTACCGGCCAGTATGGAAATTCCCCCGCCCCGGATTCCGGATTGTCCTGCCTGGTCGCTGGTGCAACAACTCGATCACGAGAAAGAAGTGGCGGGCATTTTCCTGAGCGGGCATCCGCTGGATAATTACCGGTTTGAAATGAAACATTATGGAGTAACCACCCTGACTGATTTTAATGAATTCAAAGAGAGTATCCGGATGCAGCCCAATCCGGGCCGGCCTTTCCGGATTGTGGGCCTGGTGGCCGATGCCCAGCACCGGATCGCCCGGAGTGGCAATAAATTCGGAATTTTTGTTATTGAAGATTACTCCGGCAAAACAGAGATTGCCCTGTTCAGCGAAGACTATATGCGGCTGACCCCGATTCTTCAGCCCGGCAGCACTGTGCTGATACACGGCTATTTTAAACCCCGGTATAATAAAGAAGAATTTGAGTTTAAGTTAACGGCGGTCAGTCTGGCGGAATCGATGAAAAAAACCATGACCAAACAAGTAACGATTGAAGCCCATCCGGGCGTATTCAATACGGAAATGGTCAGCTTTATTGAAAAAAACATGCGTGATTTTCCGGGCAAATCAACCCTGCGGATCAACCTGGCAGAGCCCAGAAACAAGATGAAAATCAGCCTGGTGACGATGAGTGGCGGCTTTGAAATGAATGAGGAAATGATTCAGTTCCTGGAAAATAAGCCGGAACTGGAGGTGCAGGTACTGACCAGCTGACAGGTACTTAGTACGATCTTTTAACAGCTGTTAACAAGTTTCCCTGACAAGTTTTCAACCGTGGAGCCAAGTTTTACACAACTTTGTGCCAGTATCACATGTTATCAGGGCAGGACTTAAATTTGCTATCCTTAAAAGAACAAAACAAAAAAACTATACAATGGCAAAAGAATTCACCGACGCAAACTTTAAAAATGACGTATTAGCATCTGATAAACTGACTGTGATCGATTTCTGGGCAGAATGGTGCGGTCCCTGCCGCGCTATCGGGCCGGTTATTGAAGAACTGTCTAAAGAATATGATGGTAAAGCAAATATTGGTAAACTGAACGTGGACAATAACCCTGAAGTTTCCATGAATTACGGGATCACTTCTATCCCGGCTATTCTCTTTATTAAAAACGGTCAGGTAGTCGACAAATTAGTAGGCGCTCAGCCGAAAGCAAATTTTGTAAGAAAGATTGAATCACATATTTAATTTTCTATAAACAAATATTAAAAAGCCCGGACTTCCGCTGAAGCCCGGGCTTTTTAGTATACAGAGATGGCTAATGTTGCGGATTTAGTTCATCCGGATTGTGTTTGTGCTTGAATAGCAGGGCAAAAAGGACGCCTACTACAAGGGCATAAAGAGCAAAATAAAGCCAGATATTATGCCAGTCTTTATCACCTGCTCCAATGGTGAAATACTGATCGATTACATAGCCGCTAATCTTACTTCCCATATAGGCGCCAACTCCATTGGTCATCATCATAAAGAGCCCCTGGGCACTTGAGCGTATAGATGAACTGGTGGTGGTTTCAACAAAAAGGGAACCGGAGATATTGAAAAAATCAAAGGCCATTCCGTATACAATACACGACAGAATGATCATCCATAATCCGTCGGTCGGATTCCCGTAAGCAAAGAGTCCAAAACGAAGCACCCAGGCAATCATGGAGAACAGCATTACTTTCTTTATACCGAATTTTTTCAGGAAGAACGGGATCGTCAGAATAAAAACGGTTTCCGAAATCTGGGAAATAGACATGATAATCGTGGAATATTTCACTACAAAAGATTCAGGTCCGTATTCCGGTATTTTCCTGAAATCATCAAGAAAGGAATCCCCATACATATTCGTCAGCTGCAAGGCGGCACCCAAAAACATGGAAAAAATAAAGAACAAGGCCATTTTATATTTCGAAAACAGTTTAAAAGCGTTTAAACCCAGCTGTTCAATCAGGCTGGCATCTTTTGAAATGGATCGCTGGGGCGGGCATTTTGGCAATGTAAACGCATAAATACCCAGGGCGATAGCCGCTACAGCCGCAATGATAAACTGGTTGGCATTGGCCTTACTGCCCGTCAGGTTGGTGGTCCACAAGGCAACAATAAATCCGATTGTTCCCCACACCCGAATGGGCGGGAATACCTTTACCACATCATAGTTGTTATTCTTCAGAATGGTATAAGAAATGGAATTGGACAGGGAAATGGTAGGCATATAACAGATCATGGCCGCGAAAATCACATAATACAGGGTATCCGGGTCATTCACCTGGGGGACAAAAAAGAGTACTACACCATAGAGAATCTGCAGGATACCATACAATTTTTCCGCATTCATCCATTTATCTGCTATGATCCCGGTAAGGGCAGGCATAAACAAAGAGGATAGTGCGAGGGTTGAAAAGATGGCGCCAAATTGGGCACCGGTCCAGCCTTTTGCATTAAAACAATAGGTGCCGATTGTCAGTAACCAGGCACCCCATACAAAAAACTGCATGAAACTAAGTACCGTTAACCTGCCTTTAATATTCATACGGAAAATTTAAAATGAACACTTTAAAAAAGAAAGATATGAATTTTTCCGGCCCGGAAATTTTTCAGGAATTCAGAGCCGGAACCTGCTTAACTTTGCCTATTAATCTGTTTAAATCATGGTGACCGATATTGTTTTAGCGCCCGAACTGCAATCCATCGCAGCCAAGGTAAAAGCCGGGGAACGTATTTCCGACGCGGACTGTCTGACCTTGTTTGAAAAAGCCAGCCTGGGTTTTGTAGGGAGCCTGGCCAATTCCATAAAAGAAAGGTTACATGGCGACAAAGTCTATTTCAACCGCAATTTCCATATTGAGCCCACCAATGTCTGTGTATTCAGCTGCAATTTCTGTTCGTACAGCCGGCTTTATGCCAATAAGGAAGAAGGCTGGGAACTGACCATACAGCAGATGCTGGATATGGTAAAAAAATACGATGGCAAGCCGGTCACGGAAGTGCATATCGTGGGCGGGGTACACCCGAAGATGGACCTGAATTTCTTTGCCGATCTGCTGAAACAGATCAAGGCCCACCGCCCCGAATTACATATCAAGGCCTTTACCGCCGTGGAATATGATTATATGTTCCGGAAAGCCAAACTCTCCGTGGAAGAAGGTTTGAAGTTCCTGATTGAAGCCGGCCTGGACTCCATTCCGGGTGGAGGCGCAGAAATTTTTCATCCCGAGATCCGGCAAAAAATCTGTGCGGATAAAGTGGATGCGGATGGCTGGCTGAAAATACATGAGACGGCGCATCAGCTCGGGCTGCATTCCAATGCGACGATGCTGTATGGTCATATTGAGCATTATACCCATCGGGTGGATCATATGCGTCGGTTACGGGAGTTGCAGGATAAGACGAAGGGCTTTAATACGTTTATTCCGCTGAAATTCCGGAATAAGGATAATGATATGAGTAATGTACCCGAGAGTACCCATATCATTATCCTTATTCCGGAATTTCAGTGGAATAAACGTGTTAAAGCCATTTGTTCGGTCCTGCAGTTCCCTTAACCGGCGCATATGATCCACCCGGTGTGTATAGTTCTCAATATGACCATACAACATTGTGGCATCGGAATGTAAGCCAAGCAGGTGAGCGGTCTCATGTATTTTCAGCCAGCCATCGGCATCCACTTTGTCCGCGCATATCTTTTCCCGAATCTCGGGATGAAAAATTTCGGCACCTCCGCCCGGAATGGAATCCAGTCCGGCTTCGATCAGGAATTTCAAACCGTCTTCCACGGATAATTTGGCTTTCCGGAACATATAATCATATTCCACGGCCGTAAAAGCTTTGATATGTAAATCCGGGCGGTGGGCCTTGATTTGTTTCAGCAGGTCAGCAAAGAAATTCAGGTCCATTTTCGGATGTACACCCCCGACGATATGTACTTCTGTAACCGGCTTCCCGTCATATTTTTTAACCATATCCAGCATCTGCTGAATGGTCAGTTCCCATCCATCTTCTTTTTGGGCGTAGAG
>Ga0116156_10001382_pt1 | contig 23859 bp, 16 predicted proteins | sample AD_UKC045_MetaG_FD_89891 | JGI IMG/M metagenome (GOLD analysis project Ga0116156, IMG submission 89891) | Active sludge microbial communities of municipal wastewater-treating anaerobic digesters from USA - AD_UKC045_MetaG | ecosystem: Engineered > Bioreactor > Anaerobic > Digestate | place: USA... | reverse complement strand
AATATTTTGTCAAAATCAATCGGGGTAACGCTCAAACCCGCAAAATTCAAAGGCGTGTCTTCCCAGTTTTTATATTCGACAACGTCCGTTTCGGAAACGCTTATTTCTCGCATAGCGCTCGACGACGGAAATGCGTCGATTCCAAGATATGAATTACCGTTGTTAGTAGCGGAATTAAAAGGGTCAAAATACCAGTCGGCTCCGTTGACAAAAAATTTATATTCGTATCTGCTGGCTGATAATATTTTTGAACATCTCCAATATCCGTCCGTATCCAATTTTAAATTATCAGAACCTACCCAATCATCCCAGTTTCCTCTCACTGCAACGCTTGAATAAGACGGATTATTTGGAAATACGAATAAGTATTTATAAGAATTAAAATAAGAATATTCATAAACGGTTTTGCCTTCGGAAGTATAATAAAATTTATATGTTACAGATTTATTTTTTGGTATTACAAACGTCCGCGAATAAACCGAACTCGTATCGGTCAATTGCATTTGATAACTCTTCCACTCGGAACCAATTAAATCAGCGCTACCCAAATAAACCGTATCGATATTTTTTATGCCGCTCATATCGACTGTAAACGTAACCCGGACGCTTGAGCAATTAACTATGATAGTATCGCAATCATCAGGACCAGGTCCTCCGGCTCCGCTGTCGATATATACGCTTATATAATTGGTTTCAGGGTTGGTTCTCAATGATACCGGACAAGAAAACGAAGTCGAATCGGAAAGAGTTAAAATAATTGTAGAACATTCGGTATTGTTTAGATAAATTTTCACAGTATAACCCGGATAAGCGTTTGAGATTGTTCCGCCTACAACAATTTCTGCGGCTGATGTTTCTATTTTAGTATTTGCAACAGTTGGATACTTAAATTCTATTGACGCAGGCCCGCTTATTGACGCGGCTCCGCTGATAGAATTTATTATTACAGTATCGAAATCATTTATTGAAAGTTCAGGACCGTAATCCTCTTCAAAACTTTTTATTGATAAAGCGGGAATCGACAACCTGAAATCAGCGCCGGAATCAGCCGAATCCTTTGTTTTAACAGTAATAATAAAATGATTGCCCGTATCATTATTTGAAAATTTATAATCTATCGAATTATTAACCCACGAACTTCCAGACAAATTCAAGTTGTCAACAAATGTATCAGAACCGGAATCGTATTGCCCCAAAACAACGCCGTCTTCAAATAAACTTACATAATCGATATCAGCCGGATTCAATGTTCCCGCGTTTGAGACGGAAAACCCCGTAAGCGTATCTCCGGCGTTTGTGTCTCCCATAACAAAAACCGAACCCGCGGCGAATGTTTCGCCGGCCAATACGGTATCAATTATAATATCAGTTCCTTTAACTGCTGTTACGCTGTCTTCTTCCGAACCAAACCACCAATGCGACAAATGTTTTACAGGCAACGACAATAATGATTCGCCAACCGATAATTTATATTCTTGACCGGAAGCCGCGCCGGAATCAGGATGCGTCGCTTCATACCATTTTGAATCGGACGTATTCAAATAATACAATCTTAAAAATCCGTAATCCGAATATATGTTTTTTGAAGAAAAATCAAATGTTAATACCGGACTGTCCGAAAAATAATTTAAGCCGACCGGATTAAAGCCCGAATCATTAACCTCGATTTTCAACATAGCATTCGTTCCGTAAGTATAATTTTTAATATTTGAAGTATCGGTTGAATTAATATAATTCTGATTTGGAGAACTTAAAACTATATAAGCGCCGGTATCTTTAGGATTGATTGAAATCGACCAACTGTCTGTATTTAAAACATTAGACGCAGTAATAAAAACCGAATCGCAGTTATTGGAATTAATTGTATATATCGTATCTGTCCCGATAATATTTGAAACAACAATATTATATTCCGCAGTTTCGTTAACCGGACATAAAAAATCAACCGGATAATAATAAACTGAAATCGTATCGAATGCTATAGCTGAAGCTCCGCTTAAAAGATACGCTGAAATAAAATTATTCCCGCGCGTCAATAATGCGGCGTCAAAACTCCAGCTCTGACTTTGCGAACTTATTTCAAAAACCAAAGATTGCTGAATTCCGTTTATGTAAAGAGCCACTGAATCGCCTGATTTTGAATTTAAAGTTGTTCCTGAAACTGAAATTAATTGAGAAACCGTATCGGAATTATTTAACGGCGATTTTATTAAAATGGAATATACTGTGTCTTCTTCAATATTGTTGTCCGGAACGCCGTTATTATTTCTATCGATTTCTATTACAGATATCTGCTGGCGGACTAAAGCAGAGTCCGGTATAAACTGATTGGAAATATGAGTTCCGGCAGAATTTGTTAAAACCACGAAAACGCCGAGTTTTTTGCCTGTCAAAGAAATATTATTATAAATTTCAGAGAAAGGAATAGCGCATTCAAAATACTGTCCGCCGCCTGAAATTTTAGCGTTAGTCAGCCAATCCATATTTCCGTATTTCGATTCGCTTTCAAACCTTCTTATGCCTCCGGTTTGAGAATATCCGTCCCAGCCGACTGCAAGCTCAGCGCCGAATCCGCCGCCGCCCATATAACTCGCATTTATCCAGTTGGAAATAGCAGCGTCAGGATTTTCAGTCTCGTCCGTTAAAGACAAGAAATGTTTTAATCCGGTATTTTCTCCGAAATCCCGGTCAATATAACAAACCGCGTAATTATTTGAAGCGTCGTCAAATTTTCCTGTTACTCCAATATAAAGAGTATCCGCATTATACGTTAAATATAAACTGTCGAGATTATTATTTGTTCCCCAATTGCTTTCAGTTATGCAGGAATCAATAAGTTCGGCGTTCAAAAAATCATTTGTTCCGTCAATATTTATCGTATGAAACGACGACGAAATTTTTTTTGAATTATATGATGTTTGCGTATCTACAACAGATAACGTTAAAGTAACATTGTTATTATTAATTGTAAAAACAGGAGCGGAAGCCGATACAAACACGCTGTCCGCTTTTCCGGCGGTATCGTAATTATTATAAAATTCAATTTCAAAATCAAGTATCCAGCCCGTATCAATAGTAGGCGAATCGTTCACCTGTATAAACATTTTTTTAGAGGATAAATAATTTTTCAATTCGGTAACGTCAATAGCTATTCTGTTGTTCGGAAAAGGATGCGGACCTCCGTCCGCATAAGCGCTCATTTCATAAATATTTTTCACTTTATCCGGACTTGCCGGATTTCCGGTTCCGATTTTTATTTTGCAATCGTTTCTTTTGTTATGGTCTATTTTATATACTGCGAGTATCTGCGGATTATAACCCTCCGAATTAGTAAAATACCAAACTTGTCCGAAACAGCTGGTAGTTTTCATAGCCGCATACGATATCCAGAAAAATCCGTCCAGATTATTATCTCCGGGCCAGCTTCCTTTTCCCCATTGATTCGCTATTTTAAACGCTCCGTATCTTGTTTCTCCTCCTTCGGTATAAGGTCCGAAATTATCGTCGTAACCTACAACGGTATTTCCATGATTATAATCCGGAGACGTATAATTATCCGCAGTCCATAAATCCTCAGCAGTCATATTTGGATATTTATCCGCGTCAACCGCTATGATAGCAAGATTTCCGCCGCTTAACAAATTTTTTAAATTCAAAAGTCCCGCGTCGGAAGTTACGCTAAGCGTAGTATAACCAGTCGCGCTTCTATAAAGCGGAGCTTCGCGCCACGCCGTTTCAGAAGGCCACGAAACAGTGTCGTTCATATTATACGGTTTGTTTTTCCAAGAACATATTCCGGCTTCTTTCATAACATTAATATTATCGCTGTAATACGAACCGTTGTCGCCGCCGTCGTTGACAAGATGATATAAAAAATCAGGACTGAATATCTGATACTGATATGAAGCGGTAGGAGCTCCGCTGTATCCGCCGACCCAGCTTGCTCCGCTCAAATTCCAACCGTGTTCTTTCGCTTCCTGAAAAGTTTTCATATAATATCCGGTTGCCCAGCTTACGCAGGATCCTTTAGCTCCCTGATTTCCTATTGGAGGAAACCAGTCCGTAGTTGAATTATCAAAAGAAACCGGGGCTTGCTGACGCGGGTCAAGATATTCAATTTTTTCCGCGAGCATTAATTCCTCTCTGATTTTTTCCCATTGCTCTTCAGTCGGAGGTTTCAAACCGGTTCCAAATCCGTTTATTATTTTATTATAATTTTTACCTTCTTCATAAACTCCGGTTTTGCGTTTCATTTCAAAAAATTCTTCTTCCGTCAATTTCCGCATTGTTATAGACAGTTTATCCGCGACAACCGTAAAAGTTTCGTATTCTACAGAATTAAAAATTTCTGATTTAACGGCGGCGCCTGCGTCCGGCAAACCATTCCCGAAAATTTCGTCTTTGCCGGAAGCTCCTTTATCCTGAGCGGTTTCATATAATTTAGAAATTACCTGCGCGTTTGTTATGGTTTTAAATTTTGAAAATACCAGAGCGGCTATTCCGCTAACAAAAGGCGCAGAATACGATGTTCCGCTTCCATACTTATACGTATTTCCAATAGCTCCGCTTATTATACTGTCTCCCGGAGCGCATAAATCTATATGACTTCCATAATTTGAAAAAGAGGATTTTTCTCCGTTTCGATTAATCGAAGAAACGGCGACTACGTTTGCGCAGCCGGCCGGATACAGAGGTTCGGAAGTATTATCGTTTCCTGCTGCGGCAACAATAACGCATCCTTTATTATAAGCGTAGTTCACGGCGTCCTGAAGAAATTGAGAATATCCGTATCCGCCGACGCTTAAATTTATTACTTTAACTCCGTTATCCGCGGCGAAAATTATTCCTTCCGCAATATCGGAATACGAGCCGAATCCGTCCGCGTCCAATATTTTTACAGGCATTATTTTTGAATTGGGAGCAGTTCCGGCTATTCCCGCGTTATTATTGCATTTAGCCGAAATAATCCCGCTAACCATAGTTCCGTGACCGTTATCGTCTTCAGACATATCGTCTGAATTTACAAAATCATATCCGTTCGCAATTTGATTTGTAAATTCAGAATGCCCGTAATCTATTCCCGAATCCAAGACCGCTATTATTGCATCAGCGTCGCCTGAAGTCGAATCCCACGCTTCATAGGCATTGATTTTTTCCAATCCCCATTGCCGCGATAAATATTCGTCGTTTGGAAGATATAAAGCTTGCGCGACAAAATTTGGTTCGGCGTATTCAATATCCTGATTTTTTTTTAATTCTTCCGTCAATTCTTCTATATTTTTACCGGCTGGTATTTTGTATCTTTTAGTCTCGGTCGCTGAAATATCTTTTATCCGGTTCAATGAATTTTTTGAAATAATTCTGTTTCTATTATTACGCGAACTCGATTTCTTGAATTTAACTATTAATTCGTTTTCAACCGCGTAAATGTCCGGCGTATTTTTTTTCAAAGAACGGGTTGAATTAATTTTTACTTTTGATAACCTTGATTTTGAACCATTATTCCCGGCGTCAGCGCCGTTTACAAAAACAAAAAAACAAAAAAACGCCGTAATAATTAAAATAACAGTTTTTGTTTTTAAGCGGCTCATAATTTCTCCAAACACAATTTTTTTTGATAAACAAATAATATCTTATATCTGATTAAAAAACAAGTTTTTTATAATGTCTTGCTCCTTGCAAACGCGGTCAGAAATTGTTCCAATATATTTAATAAACTTTTTGTATGTCATTTCAGTTGTTTATGTGAAAAGTAATTTTTAAACTTATATTACGACGCTAAAAGTTGCAACCAGTTGCTAAAAGCGTCGAATTTCACATAGCCGTTGATGAAATCAACGGAAAAAGAAATGATTTAAGTTGGCGACCCTGAAATGGTCGAATTTCAAAACATAAAATTTGATTATCAGAACGTCTATATATTTTTTTCATACTCTGTTTTTGGATTGAACGGGTCGGATTCGGTAAAATCCGGAAAAAATATTTCTCTGCTCGAAAGTTCTTGCAAAAAAGCATTATCCAAATCGAGTTCTAAAAGACAGTTTTCAATTTCTGAATATTCTTCGTATTTCAAAGCGCGATTAATTTCAGGATGTTTATAAGCGTTGAATTTCGGAAGATACTGGGACATCGCGCTGAACCATATTTTTTTTCCATAAACCGAATTAAGATATTTTATAATTTCTATGGTATTGTCTAACGCAGACGGCATAACAAGATGCCGGATTAAAACTCCGGATACGGCAATTTCTCCGTTCAATCTCAAATATCCTTTTTTTTTCATCATAAACTCTATGTTTTTTTTTGCAAGTTCCGGATAATTTTCCGCTTTGCAATATTTTTTTGATAAATCAGGTTTAATGAATTTAAAATCTGGAAGATAAATATCGACAATTTCATCGATAAATTCAAGATTTGCAATCGAATCGTATCCGGACGAATTGTAGACTACCGGTATTGAAAATCCTTTTTTTTTTGCGGTTATAAACGCGTTTTTGATTGATGGAGTAAAGTGCGTCGGGGTAACGAGATTAATATTATGAGCCCCTTTTTCTTGAAGTTCTAAAAAAATATCTGATAAATCTTCTATTGAAATATTTTTAGTCTCGGATTTTGAGCTTATCTGAAAATTCTGGCAGAAACAGCATCCTAACGAACATCCGGAAAAAAATATTGTTCCGGACCCTTTGGTTCCCGATATAGGCGGCTCTTCGCCGAAATGCAGCAAATGAGCCGATACTGCAACGGCGGAACCGGTTTTGCAATATCCGATAATTTTAGTCCTGTCAACGCCGCAATTTCTTCCGCATAATCGGCAATCAGCATATAAATCAGAAGAACTCATATTTTTAAAAAGAAATTTTATCTTTATATTTCAATATTTTATCGTAACACTTCAATTCTTTTAAATCGTCTAACGATAGAATTTTTCCTTTTTTATCTTTCAGGTTGTTAAGCTCCGATATTTCTTCGTTTGTTAAGTTTAGATTGATATACAATTGCAAAACGTTCGATTTGTTAATATTCAGTTTGGCGTCTATTTCAGAATTGTTCTCGGGCTCAGGATTTTTATCTCTAAAAATAAAGGTCTCCCCGTCCAATGTTTTATGGTAATTAATTATTCCTCTGTCAAAAAAATCTATATCCGTCGAATCAGTCGTTGAATTTGATTTAATCGAATCGAATCCATTTTCAAAACTTTCGAATTCGTTCGAATTTTTTTTATTATCATTCGAAACTTTTATTTTTTCGATTTCATTAAATAAAACCTCCAAAGACAATTCAATATTTTCAAATCGTCTTTCGAGTTTATTAATTTTTTCAATGATAATTTTTTTTTCATCGGCGCTGAAACCTTCAATTCCTTCGTCGCCGCTAAAAATATTTTGTCCGGAATAATTGTTATTTGAACGGAGCAGACCTTCCGCGGGCAGTATATTTTTTAAAGACAAAAAACAACATAAACTTAATATGAAAACGCTCAAAAATTTAGATTGAAAAATAATTTTCATATTCTTTCATTCTCCATAATTTCTTTGATTTCAGAGGTTTTAGACAATTTTAATAATCGCGCCGCGTATTTCCCGCATCCGGAAATATCTAATTTTGAAATGAAAGATTGCAAATCCGGGATAAATCTCGGATTCACGCTTAATTCTCTTATTCCTATTCCGATTAAAAACGCCATGAATTTTTCGTTGTGCGCGATTTCTCCGCAAATCGAAATGTTTTTATTCAGCCCGGCAGCCGTCGAAACAATTGTTTTCAACGACCTGAGCGCCGCGGGATGATGCGGAGAATATAAATGAGAAACTTTTTCATTCGTTCTGTCAACCGCTAACAAATATTGAACAAAATCGTTTGTTCCTATGCTGCCAAAATCGGCGTGTTCGAATAATTCGGCGAGTATAGGAAGAACCGAAGGCACTTCAATCATAATCCCTATTTGCGGATTATCGTTGAATTTTAAGGACGCGTTCCGCAATTCATTTTTACAAGACTCTATAATCTGTTTGGATTCGAGCAATTCGTCGAGAGATGAAATCATAGGAAACATTATTCTTATGTCGGAATCGTATCCCGCTCTTAAAATCGCTTTAATTTGCTGACAAAAAATATCTTTATATATTAAAGAAAATCTTATCGAACGCAATCCCAAAAAAGGATTTTGTTCTTTGCCGGAATTATGAAAATATGATAGAAGTTTATCTCCGCCGATATCGAGAGTTCTGAATGTTACGGGTTTTCCATTCATATTTTCAATTAATTTTTTATAAATAAAATATTGTTCTTCTTCCGAAGGAAAAGTGTTTCTTATTAAAAATGGAAATTCGGTTCTATACAGACCCACTCCGTCAGTTTTAAGTTCGACCGCCGTTTTTACTTCCGACAAAAGATTGATATTCGAAAATAATTTTATCCTGACTCCGTCTTTTGTAAGAGTTTCGGGCGCGGCAACCGCGCGCGCGGCCAGCTTCAGCGCCTTATTTTTTTCTTTGAAAAGACGGACTGTTTCTTTATCAGGATTAATATAGACGTTTCCTATTTCAGCGTCCAGAATTATATCGGTATTGTCCGGAAGACTTAAGAGTTCTTTAACGTCGGAAATAATCATAGGTATCTGAAGCGAAGAAGCCAGTATGGACAAATGCGACATAATGCCGCCCGAAACAAGGACTATTCCTTTAACTTTTTCAGACCAGAATTTAATAATGTCGGACGGTAAAAGCTCGTCCGCTATAATTATTTTATCGGAATAATTTTGGCATTTATCGTTATGCTGAACTAAATTATTTAAAAGCCGGAATATTAAATCTTTAATATCTGCTATCTTTTCTTTGATTAAAGGATTTTTATTTTTTGAAAAAAGTTTTATGTATTCGTTACCGACTCTTATGATAGCGTTTGACGCGTTGAACCCTCCGTTTATAAGCCGTCTCATTTTTCCGGAAAAATTATTGTCTTTTAAAATTAAAATATGCGCCGTAAAAATAAGCGAAGCCGCGTCGTCAAGAAGTTTGTTCACTTGTATCTGTAAATCATTAAGCTGTTTTTCAGTTTTTTGCGCGGCGGTCTCAAACTTATCAATATCGTAATATTCAGTAAACCGGTTTTCATTAAACAGAATTTCATTTATATTTCGCTTGATAAAAAGGGATTTTGCAAATGCGCATCCGTTGGAAGCTATTTCTCCTTTGACAAGTTTTAAATGCTCCGGCAAATCGTATTTGTCTTTAATGTTTTTACCCGAATTTCTTTGTTTTTCATTGGTTATCAGCAATCTTGCAGTATCCAGCGTCGCGGCGAGTTGCGATGATATGGCTTTTAAGGAGATTATGTCGTTTTCAGAAAAAGCTTCTACGCTTTTCCTCTGAAGCGAGATTATTCCTATGTTCGTGTTTCCCCTGAAAATAGGCGAAGCCAAATACGCCGGATATTTTTCTTCGTCAATTCCGCGTATGGGTTTAAAATATTGGTTATCTTCGGCGTTTGCTTCGCAAATGGTTTGCTTGAATTTTAAAGACGTCCCGACTATTCCTTCGCCAATTCTTAATCTTACGTTGTTCACCGCCGATTGCTGAAGTCCTTTAGTCGCTTTTAAAACCAATTCATTGGTTTCGTCGTTATATAAATAAATCGAACAAACGTCGCATTGAATATGTTTGGAAATCAATATTACAATTTTTGAAAGAAGATTCTCTACGCCGCTAACTCCGTCGAACAAACTTGTGAGCTCGCTCACATCATACAACATTTTGATATGATTAGTTATTATAGATTCAAAATTTTCAGAATTTTGTTTCATTATTTGTTAATCGGAAAACTTGTTTTTTATTTCCAATATGCCGTTTTTATTTGTAAAAAACGCTTTTACAATAATGGGATCAAAATGTTTGCCGCTTCCTTCGCGGATTATGTCGTCCGCCATATCTTCGGGAAAAGCGTCTTTATAAACTCTTTTAGTCGTGAGCGCGTCGTAAACGTCGGCAATCGCCGCGATTCGCGCTTCAAGCGGAATATTGTTTTCTTTAAGTTTGTTTATATAACCGGAACCGTCCCATTTTTCGTGATGATACAAAGCTATGTTTTTCGCCATTTTATTTATGGAAGGATTATGGAGTATTCTTGCGCCGATAGCGACGTGTTTTTTCATTTTATCAAATTCTTCCGGCGTATATCTTCCCGGTTTTTGAAGTATATCCTGATCAATCCCCACTTTGCCTATGTCGTGAAGCGGAGCGTAAATTCTTATATTTTTTATGAAATTAGAGTCGCATCCGAGCGCTTCGGCTAACAAAGCCGCGTATTCTCCGACTCTGACGATATGATTTTCAGTATCTTCGTCGTTCATAAGATTCGCTGTCTCGAGAGCCGATACTAAAGCTCTATTCAAACTATGCAGCTGAACTGTTTTTTCCTCTACAAGACGCATCAAATGATTTTCTCTATCAGACAGCAAGTTATTTTTTATGTCGAGTTCAGTCATCAGTTTTTTAACTTTTAGATGCGAATCTATACGAGCGAATAATTCTAATTTATTATAAGGTTTGGTTAAATAATCGTTGGCGCCCGCGTCAAATCCTTTGACTTTATCGCCGATATGTTCAAGCGCAGCGACAAGAATTACCGGAATAAATTTAGATTCGTCTAAATTTTTTAGAATTTTACAGACTTCATAACCGTTTTTACCCGGCATTTCAACGTCAAGCAGAATTAAATCGGGAAATTCTTCGGGAGATAACTCTAATATATAATTAATAGCTTCGTCCCCGTCTTGGCAAGTATCGACAGCATACCCGATTTCCGATAAATGAACCTTTAATATTTCAAGATTGGTTATCCCGTCGTCAACGGCTAAAATTTTATATTTTTTTTCAGTATTCTGCATTTTAATATTTCTCCAAAACGTATACCAGAGCGATAGTTTTTTTTCGCCAAATCATATAATCGCGCGATTGCTCCTTTTTTCGCCAAATCATGTAATCGCTCGATTGCTACTTTTTTCGCCATAACAAATAATCGCTCGATTGCTATTTTTTTCGCCAAATCATGTAATCGCGCGATTGCTATTTTTTTCGCCATAACAAATAATCGCAGATGACTTTTTTATGATCAAACGCAAGCTGAACGTCAATTTTATCAGGAGCAAATATTTTAGCGTCTTTAGCGTCGTCTCCGGCTTTTGGAATTCCGGAAGCTCTGCACACATATGCGGCAGTAACCGTATGATGGCGCGGATCTCTATCGGGATCGCTGTAAAAACCAAGCAATCCGGTTATTTCCACTTGTAATCCTGTTTCTTCTTGGGCTTCTCTTACCGCGGTGGTTTCAGCCGATTCTCCGTAATCCATAAAACCGCCGGGTATAGCCCAGCCGTAAGGATAATTTTTGCGGTCGATTAAAACTATTCCTTTATACTCGTTTTTATCGTAAATTTCTATTAACGCGTCAACGGTTGGGATAGGATTATTCCAAACTTCCCATTGATTTCCGCATTTCCCGCATTTTATTGTTTTAATCGTTCCCATAATCAAAGCTTGACCCTTATAATTTTTTCACATATTGTCTTCGACTCTTATAGCCAGAACTTTTCCTTTTACGCAGGATAATTTATTGATAGCTTGAACTGCGTTCATAACTGATTTTTCCAGCGCGTTGTGAGTCATAATAACTATTATCGCATTGCCTTGTTCGTTTGTTTCAGTCTGAAGAAGCGACGCGATACTAACCTGATGATCGCTCAATATTTTTGAAATATTCGACAGAACATAAGTTTTATCAACCGTAGCGATTCTCAAATAATATTTTGTTTTCAAAGCAAACATTGGATTAATGCTTAATTCTTGTTTGCAATAATGGTAAGATTGCGAAAAACTGCAATTATCATTTATAATTTTTGAAGCAATATCCGCTATGTCGCTGACAACCGCGCTCGCGGTTGGCATCATTCCCGCGCCCTTTCCATAAAACATCAATGGTCCGACGTTATCGCCGTTAATGTAAACCGCGTTGTTTTCAAAAAGAGTGTTTGCAAGAATAGAATGTTTAGGAATAAGCGTTGGATGAACCCGCAAATCAAGATTCGTATTATGCAGTTTTGCAATGGCAAGAAGTTTAATTTCGTATTCGAGTTTATGGGCAAACTTTAAATCCAAAGGGCTGATTTCAGTGATTCCTTCGCAATAAATATCTTTAAAAGTTACTGTAATTCCATATGCGAGCGTCGCAAGAGCCGCAAGTTTATGGGCGCTGTCTTTGCCTTCTATGTCAAAAGCCGGATTGGCTTCCGCAAACCCTTTTATTTGAGCTTCTTTTAACGCGTCTTCAAAAGACTTGCAGTATAAAGACATTTGAGTTAATATAAAATTCGCGGTGCCGTTAACTATTCCGTAAATAGAAGTTATCTTATTTGCCACAAGCCCTTCTTTTAAAGCTTTTAATACGGGTATTCCGCCGCAGACGCTCGCCTCGAAATTTATCAGCAAATTATTATCTTTACAACCTGAAAAAATGGATTCGGCGCATTCTGACAAAAGAGCTTTATTCGCCGTCACTATATGTTTCCCGTTTTTTATCGCGCCGGTTATCAATTGTTTTGCCGCGGTTACTCCGCCGATAAGTTCGACTACAATATCAATTTCCTTATCTTCGACAATATCTTTTATGTTATTTGAAATTATTACCGATTTGTCTAATTTTACGCCTCTGTCCGAATTCGTATCGATATCTACAATCCGTTTTAAATTCAAAACTATTCCGGTTTTTTCTTTTAATTCTTTTTTTTGAGACTGAAGAATTTTTACCACTCCTGTTCCTACGGTTCCAAAACCTGCCAATCCGATATTTATAGTTTTCATTTTATATCAAACTCCTAATAACATTTTTAAAGACGCTTCAATTTCTTTATGAGTTTTAATAGCATATTATAATATATACTTGCTTAAATCGACGTCTTCGACGAGATTCTTCAATTTTTCTTCGACAAAAGCGGCGTCGATGTTGATTTTTTTATTGGAATATTCATCGCAATTATAAGAAATGTCTTCAACGAGTTTTTCCATAATCGCATATAATCGACGCGCTCCTATATTATCGTTTTTCTTATTTACACTGTCGCAATATTCTGCGATTTTTTCTATTCCCGAATCCGCGAATTCCATATTTATGCTTTCCACATTTAAAAGAGATTCGTATTGTCTGGTCAACGAATTTTTTGTCTCAATCAGAATTCTGTAAAAATCATTTTTTGTCAGGGATTTTAATTCCACTCGTATTGGAAATCTTCCTTGAAGTTCGGGAATCAAATCCGACGGTTTGGCGAGATGAAACGCGCCTGCCGCGATAAATAAAATATGGTCTGTTTTTAAATTTCCGTATCTTGTTTTAACCGCGGTTCCTTCTACAATCGGCAATATGTCTCTCTGAACGCCCTCTCTTGAAACATTGGGACCTTTTGAGCCTTCGCCGTTAGAAATAATTTTATCTATTTCATCGATAAAAATAATGCCGGTATTTTCCGCAAGTTTCAACGTTTCTTCGCATAATTCTTCCATATCAAGCAGTTTATCAATTTCTTCTTCCACGAAAATCTTTTTCGCTTTGGAAACCTGAATTTTTTTCTTCTTATGTTTTTTGGAAAAAGCATTGTCTATCATTTCTTTAAAATTCATATTAATTTCTTCAAGATCGCTTGAAGCGCTTATTATTCCCATAGATGAAACCATATCCAATGAAGGAACGGATTCAATCTCGATATAATCGTTGTTGAACTCCCCGAGTCTGTATCTATCGGCAATGTCCTTTATCTTAAAAGCGGTTTCCGCCACAAGTTCCGGCGTTATGTCAATTTCTTCGTTTTTTTTAGAGGATTTTTTTATTTTTGGCGGAGGATTGAGTTTTCGCATAAGAAGCGATATGATTTTTTCTTCCGCAAGCGTTTCGGCTTTCTCTTTCACTTCAATTTCTTTTGAAATTTTTACAAGTCGATACGCTTCTGCGGCAAGGTCTCTTACCATAGATTCGACGTTTCTTCCGACATATCCGATTTCGGTAAATTTGGTAGCTTCGATTTTAACAAAAGGAGCGTTTAGAATAATCGCTATTCGCCGGGCTATCTCGGTTTTTCCCACTCCCGTAGGTCCGATCATAAGAATATTTTTCGGCAAAATCTCCTCTTTTAATTCATTCGTGAGTTTCATTCTGCGATATCTGTTTCTCAGAGCGATAGCGATTGATTTTTTCGCTTCATCCTGACCTATGATATATTTATCTAAATGTTTGACTATTTCTTTTGGCGTTAAATCCCGAATATCATTGTTCATTAATAAAATCTCCCGATAAGTAAATTAATTTTTCCTATTATTTTATAGTTTCAATAATAATGTTTGAATTTGTGTATATACAAATTTCAGATGAAATCTCAAGCGATTTTTTTACAATTTCTTCGGCTGATAAATCCGTGTTGCAATACAATGCTTTCGCCGCGCTGAGGGCATAACCCGCTCCGGAACCGATAGAAATTATATTATCGTCCGGTTCAATAACGTCTCCGTTGCCGGAAAGTAAAAGCAACTCGTTTTTTGCGCAGGCGATAAGCATAGCTTCAAGTCTTCTCAATATTTTATCCGTTCTCCAGTCTTTTGTGAATTCTACTGCCGCGCGTTTTAAATTTCCGTCGTTTTTTTCAAGATACCCTTCAAACTTTTCAAACAAAGTCAGAGCGTCCGCAGTCGAACCGGCAAAACCGACAAGCGCTTTGCCTTTTAAAAGACTTCGTATTTTTTTCGCCGTTGATTTCATTACCATATTTCCAAACGTTACCTGACCGTCGCCGCCTAATGCAGTGATTCCGTTTTTTTTAACGGCCAATATAGTGGTTCCCTTGAACATAATTTTCTCCAAAACTTGTTAACGTAGCGTCTAATTGCTTAATAAGTATTCTTATAAAAACGAAGCAAATGCAGGGAAATAAAGCATTTGCTTCGTAAAAATAACGATAGTTATTTCTGCAATTAGACAGTAGCAGTTAGTTTTTTTAGAAACATACTTTGTTTCAATTTCATCAAAATCAAATAGAAATATAGAATATTGTTAAAAAAAATGCAATCTCGATTTTTTTGCTAAATTGATTGTTTTTTTTATTTTTTTTATTAACATTTCATTATTATTATCATTTAATTTTAAGGACAGATATTATGAATAAACAACTATTATCGGTTTTTACAATCTTAATATTATTTTTTTTCAACAATAATCTTTCGGCTGAATCAACGGCTGATACCGGTTCCGCGTCCGGAACTAATATAATTTATACGTTTAACGGCGAAGATGAAATTAAGGAATTTGCTCAATTGGCTCAAATGAAAATGGCTGTTATCAATAAAATGTCGGTTCTTGAAAATTATATAGTTTTGGAAAAAAATAATCTGGACGAAGTGAACGGGCAATTGTTATTGAAATATAAAATCGATCCGGTTAAGAATTATTCCCTTGACGCTAATACTAAAAAAATATTCGAAAATTCTCCGGATGTTTCCAATTCTGAAAAAAAAACCGAAAAATCCGTTTATGATTTTGCGTCCGACGATGATATGAAAAATTTTGTAAATATGATTCAGGTCAAACAATCGGTTTTAAATAGAATAACAATTTTGCAGGAATATTTGATATCTGAAAAAAATAATTTCGATAGGGTCAACGGGCAATTAATTTTAAAATTTAAAATTGATCCTGCAAAGAATTATTCGCTTGATTCTGAAAAAAAAGTTATAATAGAAAACAAATAGTATTCTAAAAATTATTAAATATAAAATTGAATTGCGGTTATGAATACATCAAAATTAGTTGCTGTTTTATTTTTAATGATTTTTTTTTTATATTCGCTTCCAATCTGTTCCGGCGATTCAAATAATTCTGAATTAAAAAAGTTTAATGAAATTTTCAACGAAGATTTAAAAAAAATCAAGCAATACAGAGCCGGATTAAATGAAATAACAGGGTTCCTCCGCAAATCTGATATTATCTCGCCCAAACCAAAAAATTATATGTTTTCGCTCGACGAAAGAATTCTCTTGAAAAATTTATGGGGCGCCTGCCTTGATTATAATTCGGCGCTTAACTCAATTAGAAAAAATTACCAGATAGAATTTTTTAAGAAAAAAGAAGGAGAAAAAATAAAAAAATTCTTAATGAATTATTCTGTTTTTCTCGCGCAATATAGATTTGCCTTGGATTTTATTGGTATTCTCGATTCGAATAAGAACATAGATACTTTATTGAATGAATCCGTCGTTGAATCGGGCGTTGAGGAAAATTCGTTCGCTGATTTTAAATTTGAATTTTTAAATGTGATGAAAGCCGCTCAATTTGCGGCTTACGAGTTTATTTATAAAGAATTTTATAATAAACGGATTTGTTCCGAACTTGAAATTCTCATTAACGAAGATTCGAAATATATTTGGAAATCAGGAAAAGGAAAAGGCGGGAAATTAACCTTAAAGAACGCTTTTAAAATTATTGTAGACGCGGGTCATAAAATATGGCTGCCCGTTCAACAGGAATCCGCGAATATAATGTCTGAAATAAAGGTTTACAGAAAAGACGCGAATCTAATAACTAAAGAACAGATTCAATCCGTAATAGGGAAAATTAATCCGGGAGATATTTTATTTGAAAGAAGGGAATGGTATTTAACAAATATAGGAATTCCGGGATACTGGACGCATGCCGCGTTATATATTGGAACTCCCGAAGAAAGAAAAAAATATTTTTCGCAAGATGATATATCAGAGTGGTTAAAACTAAAAAACGCTTCGAGTTTTGAAGAAGTTTTGAACCGCGAGTTTCACGAAGCATACCGGCTATCAAGAGAAAATTATGCCGACGGATTTCCGGTAAGAATTATTGAAGCGATTGGAGCCGGAGTGAGTTTTACATCGCTCGAACATTCCGGATGCGCGGATTCGCTTGGAGTTTTAAGACCGAAACTCGATAAGAACAAAATCGCCGAAGCTATACTGCGGGCTTACAAATATCACGGAAGCCCATATGATTATGATTTTGATTTTGTAACGGATAATTCCCTTGTTTGTTCGGAACTGGTATATAAAGCATACGAAGGTAATATTGAATTTCCGGAAATGACAGTATTGAATAAAATTTTAACTCCGCCAAATGAAATAGTGAAAATGTTTTCAGTCGCAGGCGATAAAACCAATAATCAATTTGAATTTGTTTTATTTTTTGACGGTTCGGAAAAACTTAAAAAATCGGTTGTATCTGACCAATCCGAATTCAGGCAAAGTTGGAAACGGCCTAAATGGCATATTTTAAAAACTGCAAGGTAACTGGAAAAAAAATACGCTTAATTCGTAAGATTCGTGTTTTTTTACCGCGAATAACGCGAATAGACCGACTAAAAAGAATTGTATTTTTTAGTTTTTGGAGCGAAAGTTAAATCTATAAATTTCATGACGCTGAAAGTTGCAATAATTTGCAAAGAGCGTCAAATTTTATAATGTCTTTAACCAAAAAGCTGCCTTATCTTAAAGATAACAGTTTTTGGGTTTTCAGTAGTTTAACAAATAAACTACAATGTTTTGAAAAACCTCGCAACAACCTGAAAATATTTTCCGGGGTGAAATTCAACCCTTGTCAGGGATGTGATTTTTTTATTCGCGTAAATTCGCGCGGATTCGCGGGAGGAATTTTTCCCTCGATATTAGAGAAAATAAGGAAATATTTATGAGATTCGAAGATTTAAAAATTAAAACAACCGATGAAAGAGTCGGCGTGTTTTCAAATAAAAAAACCGGTTGTTATTTCAGTCAATCAAAAAATAAAAACAGGGATTTTTGGCGCGGCTGGTTTATCGGAGACGATAAAATTTTAGACGATTACGCTTTATTATCAAAAAATGAATTTCTGGAAAAATCTCAAATCGTTTCAGAAATCTCGCCGCATAAAATAAAAAAAATTTTTGATGGAATTGTAATCGAAGAAATCCTCGTCGATTTTGCGGATGCTCTGATTTTAAAATTTGAAAATCATAATGAAAATATTAGTCTGGTTCCGATGATTGCGGGCGAACGCCGAATTAATGGTTTCGGCAGGGTTGATTTCGGAACTATTGCAGTTGAGTTAGACGATAAAAAATTTTTATGCGTATCCTCGCTAAATGGAAAAGGTTTGGAATTAACCGGTAAATTTTTCGAGGGATTGTCTGAAAACAAATATTCCACGCCTCTAAAAGTCATCATTCCTAAAGGAACAGGAGTAATAGTTTTTAGCCGCGCAAATTCTGCGAATAAAGCTGAAACCGAATGTTTTAATATTTTAAGTAATTATGATAATCTGATTGATAATAAAATAAAAAGAATTGATAATTTGTTATGTTCCGCAAACATTTCCGTTTCCGACAAAGAATATGAAAAAAGCTTGAAATGGGTTTTGATTCAAACTGATAATCTTATTATGGAGAAAGCGGGGAAAGGTATTTACGCGGGATACCCTTGGTTTAATAATTACTGGGGACGCGACACTTTTATTTCGTTTCCGGGCGCAACCCTTGCGAGTGGAAAATTTAAAGACGCTCAAGAAATTTTATTATCATTTTTTAATTTTCAGAACCGGTATGAGGATTCTGAATTTTACGGCAGAGTTCCGAACAGAGTGAACAATGAAAACGACATAATTTATAATACTGCGGATGGAACCCCTTGGTCTGTTATTCAATTGTATAGTTACGCGAAATATTCCGGCGATACGGAGTTATTAAAGAAATTATACGGAAATGTAAAACTATCAATCGACGCGAATATAAAAAATACGGACGAGTTTTGTTTTCTAAAACACAAAGACGCCGAGACTTGGATGGACGCTCAAATTAACGGGAAAATTCCGATTACTCCGCGCGGAGATAGAGCGAACGATATTCAAGCGTTATGGTATAACCAGTTGAAATGCGGAATCAAAATAGCCGAAATACTTGGCGAACAAATTGAAATCGACCGCTGGCTGATTGTGTTGAAAAAATTAAAAGAAAATTTCAAAAATTGTTTTATTAACAAATCAGGAACTCTTTTCGATCATATTAATTCAGACGGAACGCCTGATTTTCAAATCAGACCAAATCAGATATTCGCGGTATCGCTCGGTCTTGACGATTTAATTGATTTTGAAACGGGGAAAAAGATTTGCGATGAAGTTTTGGAAAAATTAACAGCGCCTTACGGAGTAATGTCATTAAACAAAAACGATAAAGATTTTAAGCCGGTTCATCACTCTCCGGATTATCATTTTGATCTTGCGTATCATAACGGAACAATCTGGCAATGGCTTGCGGGTCATCTTATAACGTCGTTATTAAAATTCAATAAAATTGACGCGGCTTTTCAATTGACTAAAAGTATGATAGACCAGTCTTTAAAAATAGGCGCTGCGGGATGTATAGCGGAACTTATTGACGCAATGCCGGATAAAACCGGAAAAATTAATTTGTCCGGCGCTTTTTCTCAAGCATGGAGCAATGCGGAATTTATTCGGAATTTTTATTCGGATTATTGCGGATTTAATCCGGATTTACTTAATAATGTCATTTATTTGAATCCTAAATTTCCTGAAAAATTAAGTTATATTTCGTTTGACGGTTTTTTTGGCGACGCCGTAATAAATATTTTTATCGAAAAAAAATCCGAACAATATCTTATTAAATTTGAACCCGTATCAATTAAATCCCTGCAAAATATTAATTTAGTTTTAAAAGATAATCCTATTTTAGAAATTGATTTAAGGAAATCTCATAATTTTATTATTAATCCCAATTAATTCTTGATTGATTTTTTTGGGCGAGTTTTTGAACGCTGAAAAATCATTAGATTTGTTTTTTGCCGCTAAAAATGCGAATAGATCGAATAAAGAAATACAATACTATAATAATTTTTTAGAGAGAGTCTTTGTAGAAAGAATTAAAGTTTTTATCATAAAGTATTGAAAAAATAATTATCATAAAAAATATTGAAAGATTAAAACCGAATTTATAAAAGTGATTAGAACTTATAAAGAGATTATTTGAAAAATATTTTTTATAATGGAATAACCGAGTTTAATTTATTCCGAAACCGGTTAAAACATTTTTAACGAGAATTCCGACGTCGGCGATATTATATCCGCCTTCTTGAATAATAAGGACGGGCAGATTAAGTTCGGAAATGGTTTTGCCTAATTCGATAAAAAATAATTTGTCGAGGTTAAATCCTCCGACGGGATCTATTTCGTATGTGTCCACTCCTAAAGACAAAACAAGAAATCCGGGATTGAATTTTTTAATTTTGTCGAGCGCATAGCAAAGCGCGCTCATATATTCCTTTTGGGAAGTTTTCTTTTTTAACGGAATATTAATATTGAATCCTCTGCCTTTGCCGGAGCCGGTTTCGTCTGAGAACCCTGCAAAATATGGATAATCGTATTCAGGATTAGCGTGAAGCGAAACGTATTGAACGTCGTTTCTTGAATAAAAAATTTCCTGCGAACCGTTGCCGTGATGATAATCGACGTCAAGCAGACTTACTTTACATTGTTTTGACAAATAATGAGCGGCTATAGAAGCGTTGTTGAAATAACAATAACCGCCGCATCGCGACGTCTCCGCATGGTGTCCCGGAGGTCTGCATAACGAATACGCTAACCTTTTGCCGGATAATAATTGAACGGCGCCTGAATAAGCGACGTCCGCGGAATGAAGAGCCGCTTCGTAAGTGAATTGCCCTACGGGTGTTGTTACGTCCATAAAATATGTCGATATGTTATCTATTTTTGACGTGAAAAATTTTGATGATTTTTGCGCGGCAGGTATTACATACGGAGTTCTGTAATCGTCCGCGTCTATGCATAATCCGCTAAGTTTTTTTAAATAATCAGAATATTTTTTCGAATGAATTTCCGCAAGCAAATTTTTCGGAGACCTGACCGGTTTTTTTATAGTTATATCGTTTAACGTTTTTATTTCTTTGAAAATATTAATCGCGCGGTTTTTGTTTTCGGCGTAAGGAACCATCTGCTGAAGATATAGTTCGACGGAGGGATTATGTAAATGATGTTTTAAACTATTTATGACAATGCATTTTTGTTTCATTTGCCCGATATCGATAAGAAAAGTTTTGAGTTTTATGTATAATTACTGTTCTCCAATTAATAGTTTTATGTCTTCCGGCACCGGCAGATTTTTCGAATTTTCTCTAATAAAAGAGGTCAATCTTATAATAAGATTTTCTTTAACTATAATCTCGCGCCTCAATTCTTCCGCAATAAGTTTATATTCGAAATTTTCAACTTCAACATTTTGATTCTCTTTAATTCTATTTATCAATTCTCTATTTTGTTGCCTTATGCAATAGATTTCCTTTGATTTCTCGGCAATGAATTTCATCTCGTCAAGATTTAGAGGTTTGCTGCAATAAGTTGTAGCTCCGTATTTTAAAGCGTCTATAACCGTCGAAGCCGAACTTGCGGCTGTCAATATGATATATTCAATATCTTTATATTTTGGTTTTGCGATTTTTAAAAAATCAAGTCCGTTCATTACAGGCATTAAAATGTCTACTATCACAAGAAATATATCGTCTGAATTTTTTTCCAATAAATCGAGACCGGCTTCTCCGTTGTCGGCTTCAATACATTCAAAGCCGTTTTTATTTAAACTGAATTTTACAATGTTTCGCAAATGCTTTTCGTCGTCCACTATAAGTATTTTTTTAGAAAACTGTTCCATAAAACAACCCCGCTTTTGTTAATTAAATTCGCGTAACAAAAACCTTATTATTAAAATTAAAAAATATTATTTTTAAACCGAAATCGTTATCAACGCATTCGGTGATAACCGGTATTCCATATTGATTTAATATATTCCGCGCCGCGTTTATATTGTTTTCTCCGATTTTAAAATCAATAATGGAACTTATGACTTTCCCGCCGCCGAACATTTTAGCTTCGTAATTTGAAACGTCGGAATCAATTTTTAACAATCCGGAAATTAAATTTTTCATTGCGAAATTGCCGTATTTATTCGCGTCCTGTGTTTCGGCGTTATTTGATTCGGATAAAAGAAAATGATTAATTCCGCCAAAATTATTTTTTTTATTAAAAATAGTTACTGATACGCAGGAACCTAAAATTGTCGTAATTTTATAAGGTTGAATACTATAAAAAATTTCGCCCGGAAATAAATATTTTGTTTGAAAAGGTTCCATTTTTTCATTAATTTCATTTTTTAAATAACATAATTTAAAACTGTCTTAAAAATCTAACGTCGTTTTCAAGAAATAATCGGATATCATTTATATTGTATTTCAACATGGCTATTCTGTCAACTCCTAAACCGAACGCAAACCCGGAATATTTTTTTGAATCGTAATTTACAAATTTAAAAACTTCAGGGTCAACCATTCCTGCGCCCAATACTTCAAGCCAACCCGTTCCTTTGCAGACTCTGCATCCTTTCGCTCCGCATATCACGCAACTCATATCGATTTCGGTCGATGGTTCGGTAAATGGAAAAAAACTCGGTCTGAATCTGAGTTTAACCTTCGGACTGAAAAGTTTTTGTAAAAACACAGTGAGTATGTATTTAAGATTTGCAAAAGTGATATTTTTGTCAACCCACAACCCTTCGACTTGATGAAACATAGGAATATGTGAAACATCCGAGTCGCGCCTATAGACTTTACCCGGAGCTATTATTTTTACGGGCGGCTGAATTTTTTCCATAACCCGAACCTGAACCGGAGAGGTGTGAGTGCGCAGTAACGTATTGTTTTCTGTATCTTGTTGCGAGCGCAGTAATGTATTACTTTCTGTATCTTGTTGCGAGCGCAGTAATGTATTACTTTCTGTATCTTGTTGCGAACGCAGTAACGTATTGCTTTCTGTTCCCGTCTGCGCGCTAAGTAATCTATTGCTTTGAATATAAAACGTATCGTGCATATCGCGGGCAGGATGATGCGGCGGAAGATTCAGCGCTTCAAAATTATAATAATCGGTTTCTATTTCAGGGCCCTCTGCCACTTCAAATCCAAGACCTAAAAAAATATCTTGAATTTCAAGAAGAGTCGAACGGAGCGGATGCAGTTTCCCTTTAATTGAATTATATCCGGGAATTGTAACGTCTATTGTTTCATTTTGAATTTTGTTTTCTAATTCAATTTGTTTGATTTTAATTTTTTGTTCTTCAATTAAATCAGAAATACGGGTTTTTATTGTGTTTGAGCGCATACCGAGATTTTTCCGTTCTTCAGGCGAAATATTCCCCACGCTTTTTAAAATATTTGACAAATCGCTTTTTTTACCGAGATATTTGACTCTTAAAGATTCAATTTCAAGCGAAGAAGAAGTTTCTTCAATTTGTTTTTCCGCTTCTTCAAGCAAGTTGTTTAATTTACCGATGTTATCGTTCATTGTATAAAAAATCTCCAAAGTTATAACAATCCCAATACAGAATTTTATTCCGCATTGAGATTGTTTATAAATTTTTAATCTCCGGTTATACTATACCTTTTTACAGCCGCAAGTCCATCTGCGTTTGCATAACCAATATAAGGAACGCCCGATGAAGTAACATTAATTAGCGGCGGTAAATTTGTCGCTACGAATCCTGCGGTTCCAAGCGTTTCCCAAGCCGCGTTGTTAGAGTTATACCAGCGGACAGTAGCGGCATAACTTACTGACGGGTCGAGGAAAGCGATAAAAGGCGTTAAATTGTGAACTGCAAGGGATAATCCTGAAATGTCCTGATTATAAGCTTCAGTTCCGCCTATTCGCGACCATCCGCTTACCGTATATTGCATTACATTTGGTTTATTTGTAGTT
>Ga0116156_10001377_pt1 | contig 23875 bp, 10 predicted proteins | sample AD_UKC045_MetaG_FD_89891 | JGI IMG/M metagenome (GOLD analysis project Ga0116156, IMG submission 89891) | Active sludge microbial communities of municipal wastewater-treating anaerobic digesters from USA - AD_UKC045_MetaG | ecosystem: Engineered > Bioreactor > Anaerobic > Digestate | place: USA... | reverse complement strand
GAGGCCGGCTGTGTTTGCGAATAATCTTATACCCCCATATGGTGTGCAGCCACCACATTCGCAACCGAGAGGTTGTAGTTAAAGCAGGATTTTCAGGGAGCCCATAACGATTCATAGCGCCGCCTCCTTTCTGCATTCAGACACACTTCACGCTCACGCGAGTGTATCTGCACTACCTGCTAGAGCCCCACAGCCACTTGTTGTAGGGCTGCCCAGCCCACAATCGCCTTTATTATACCACGAAAAATTAAAATTGGGTAACGATTTATCAATTTTTTTGTTAGAAATCAGCATTGATAGAAAAAACCATATCATATGCATCCATGATTGCTTAAATAAAAAGGCCACGCAGTACACTGCGTGGCCTTTGAACACTTTCTGAAATTATGCTTTAGGCGCTTTGGGGGCCTTCAGGACAAGGGACAGGGCAGCAGCAACGAAACACGCCACCCCCGCAATGGCAAAAGGAATAAACCAGGCGTTTAACTTGACCAGCAGTTCCGCGTCCTTGGGCACGCCGCCGCTGAAAAGCGCGCCGATGTATGGACCGGCAATACCGGCTACGCCATAAGCGAGAAACACCCATCCGTAGTTCGTGCCCACATTCTTGTTGCCAAAGTAATCCGCCGTTGCGGCGGGAAACAGTGCAAAGTTTCCACCGAAATTGAATCCAATGGTGCATGCTCCGGCGATAAGGCCCATGGACGTGCCGCCTATGTAGTAAAAGGCGAACATGGTGACGCCCTGGAGCAAACACATCAGAACAAGCGATGTTTTTCGGCCAATCAAATCCGACACCGTACCCCAGATAATGCGTCCGAGGCCATTGAAGATGGCAAAGAGCGCCATGGCGGTGCCCGCCGTGACTTTCGCGGTGGCGGCATCCATGCCGGCCTTCGCCTGGAGGGCATCTGTTCCAAACAACGCAATGCATCCTATTACCATCAAACCCGCCATGGCGGAACCCATAAAGGTCAGCCAAAGGAGATAAAACTGTGGTGTAGAGAGCATTTCACGCTCAGTCAGGTTGGTGGCCCCGCTGGCGGCCGTGTTCGCCGCGGGAGGATTCCAGCCGGCCGGTTTAAATCCCGCGGGCGGATTGATCATCACAAGGCTGCCCAGTACCACGAGCACAAGGAAAATGATTCCGTAAATAAGGAAGACACTTTGCACCCCCGGCAATCCTGCGATATGGGTAAGTGCGATGAGTCCTTTGAAGTCCCAGGGAATAATCCAAAGAAGCGATTTAAATCCTCCCGCCAGTTTTACCCACAACGTGGCGCCAAAGCCGAATCCCGCGACCGCAAAGCCGGTGATCAGACCTTTCTTATCCGGAAACCACTTTACGCATACGGCAATGGGAACCACGTATCCCAATCCGATGCCGGCGCCGCCAATGAGGCCAATGCAGATAAGTTGGGCCAGGAAGGTTTTCCCCATAAATCCACCGAGAATGTACCCGATCCCCAAGACAATCCCGCCAATTATAGCAATGGGCCGTGGCCCCGTTTTTGCCTGGAGGCGTCCTGCAACGACCATAACCACGGCAAACGTGGCGAGCCCGGCAGAGAAGACCAACTGGGTTTGCTGTTGGGTGAAGGCATAAATTCCCTGGGGATCTTTCAAGGAGGTGGTGAACACGCTCCAAGCATATATTGCCCCCAGGCAAAGTTGGATAAGGATGGCCCCTATCACAACGATCCACCGGTTCATGACTTTTTCTTGAGACATGGCGTTTCTCCTAAAGTTTACACAGAGAGCCGAACGCAGGCACTACGTTCGGCTCCCTGAACATAAGTCTTGCCTTTCGGGCTATTTGCCTAACAGTTTCGCGCGGCCTTCCACCAACTGCTCCACTACATGCGGATCGGCCAGGGTCGTGGTGTCGCCAATCTGGTCTATCGCATTCTCGGCAATCTTGCGCAAAATGCGGCGCATGATCTTGCCGGAACGGGTCTTCGGCAGCGCGGGCGCGAACTGAATCACATCCGGCGCGGCAATCGGGCCGATTTCCTTGCGGACATGCATGACCAGTTCCTTGCGGAGCGCGTCGCTTTCTTCCACGCCGCCCACCAGAGTGACATAGGCGTAGAGCGCTTGCCCCTTGATGTCGTGCGGCATCGGCGCCACGGCGGCTTCCGCCACTTTGTCGTGGCTCACCAGGGCGCTCTCGACTTCCGCCGTGCCAATGCGGTGACCGGACACGTTCACGACGTCGTCGATGCGGCCCATTAACCAGAAGTCGCCATCGTCGTCTTTCCGGCAGCCGTCACCGGTGAAATACAGATTCTTGTACATGGTGAAATACGTGTCGACAAAGCGATCATGATCGCCCCACATGGTCCGCATCATGCCGGGCCACGGCTTGCGAATGCACAGCTTGCCGCCTTCGTTCGGACCGCATTCGCTGCCATCATCGCGCAAGATAATGGGATCCACGCCAAAGAAGGGACGGCTCGCGCTGCCGGGTTTCAGGGTGTGCGCGCCGGGCAGCGGATTAATCAGAATGCCGCCGGTTTCCGTCTGCCACCAGGTGTCCACGATCGGGCACTTGCTCTTGCCGATCTTCTCGTAGTACCAGATCCAGGCTTCGGGATTGATGGGCTCGCCCACCGAACCCAGCACGCGCAGCGAACTCAAGTCGTACTTCGCGGGCCACTCGTCGCCTTTTTGAATCAGGGACCGGATGGCGGTCGGCGCCGTGTAGATGACGGTGCACTTCAATTTTTCAACAATGTGCCAGAAACGGCCGGCGTCCGGATAGGTCGGCACGCCTTCGAACATCACCGAGGTGGCGCCGTTGGCCAGCGGGCCGTACACAATGTAGCTGTGGCCGGTAACCCAGCCTATGTCCGCCGTGCACCAGTAAATGTCGTCTTCATGAATGTCGAAAATGTATTTGTGGGAAAGTGCGACGTGCATCAGGTAGCCGCCCGTGGTGTGGACGACGCCCTTGGGCTTGCCGGTGGAACCGGAAGTGTACAGGATGAACAGCGGATCTTCCGCCTTCATCGACTCATAATCGCACGTATCGCTGGCCTTGGCCATGAGATCGTCATACCAGAAGTCCCGCCCGTCCTGCATGGGGCAATTGTCCGGAGTGCGCTTTACGACGATGCACTTTTCGATGGTCGGCGTGCTCTTCATCGCTTCGTCCGCAATGTCCTTCAGCTTGATGTTCTTGCCGGAACGCAGCGAAACGTTCGAGGTGATCAGCATTTTGCAGTCGGAATCGGTGACGCGGTCACGGATGGCGTCCGCGCTGAATCCGCCGAACACGATGGAGTGAATCGCGCCAATGCGCGTGCACGCCAGCATGACGATGGGGAGTTCGAGAATCATGGGCAGATAAATGCATACGCGGTCTCCGCGCTTGACGCCCATGGACTTCAAAACGTTCGCGAACTTGCACACTTCCTTGTGCAGATCTTCATACGAGATAGCCTTGACGTCGTCTTCGGGTTCGCCTTGCCATAACAACGCCGTCTTCTTTGCGGTCGGCGTGCCCAAGTGGCGGTCCAGGCAGTTGTAGGAGACGTTCATCTCGCCATCCTCAAACCACGTATGGCGGACAATCCGTTTTTCCGTGTCCCACGTGAAATCCAATGCCTTGGTGGGTTTCTTGGTCCAGGAGAGCGTCTCCGCCATCTCCAGCCAGAACTTCTGAGGGTCGTTAATCGACCGGTCATACATCTGTTTGTACTGCTCGAACGACTTGACGTGAGCCCGGGCGATTACTTCCGCCGATGGTGGAAAAGTCCGGTTCTCTACCATCAGGGAGCTAATGGCTTTTTTTACATCAGTTCCCATACTCCATCCTCCATTTGTGGTTAAATTGATGCCATGGACAACTAAAACAAACCACCTGCGCGGCTGGCGCGTGCGGTTACGTTCATCGGAACTTGTCTTAGCGGCGGACCCGGCTCATCCCAAGCGAGCCACGTCCGCTAGGCGTACACCAGGACGCCAGCCGCCCGGCGCACTACCTACCGTTCGTTAGAATGGGGATTGTACAGGATTTTTTCCCTGTTTGCAAGTATAAAATGTAAGTTTCCTGAGGCTGGGTCAGGAAACGTGGATTTATTCATTTTTTATATTCCTTTGACGGGTTGTATCCGTAATGATTTTGCAGCGGCCTCTTGGGCGCAGGGGCTTGTAGCGGCTTGGGCATTTACTTTACAGTTAAGCCGATAGTGCTTTACCAATTCCATGTAAAAACAGAGTGCGAATGCACGCTTCCTTAGGCGTGGAACGTTATGGAGGGAATGGCAGCTATGAATCGCCGGGAATTTATGCGGGGGGTGGCAGGGACTGTGGCGGCGGCATCGTTGGGAACGCGGGGCAACGCCTTTGCTCAGTCCCCGGAATCACCCACCAAACCGCCCAACATCGTCGTCATTCTTGCGGATGACATGGGGTACTGCGATCTGGGATGCTACGGATCGGAAATCAGCACGCCCAATCTTGATGGGCTTGCCAATAGCGGACTCCGGTTTACGCATACCTATAATGCGGCGCGGTGCTGTCCTTCGCGGGCGGCACTGCTCACGGGGCTTTACCCGCATCAGGCGGGCATGGGCGACATGGTGAGCACGGTGAAGAAATCCGCTTCGCCCGGACCGTACCAAGGATATCTCAACCGGCAGTGCGTGACCATCGCCGAGCCACTGAGAGCGGCAGGGTATCGCACGTACATGTCGGGCAAGTGGCACGTGGGCGAGAAGCCGGAATACTGGCCGCGTAAACGCGGGTTTGACCGGTACTTCGGATTGATCAGCGGGGCCAGCAGCTACTTCGAGCTTCTCAAGGAGGAGTTCCCGCACCGGGTGATGGTGCGCGATGATGAACCGTACATGCCAGAGGGCGACCATTTCTATATGACCGATGCCTTTTCGGACAACGCGGTGCGCTTTCTGGAAGAACATGATCAAAGCAAGCCTTTTATGCTCTATCTTGCCTACACCGCGCCGCATTGGCCGCTGCATGCCTGGCCGGAAGACATCGCCCGGTATCAGGGCAAGTACATGATGGGCTGGGATGCCCTGCGGGAACAGCGTTACAAGCGCCTGCTGGAGTTGGGGATTATCAATCCCAAATGGGCGCTATCGCCGCGCGATGAGGAAGTGCCCGCGTGGGACAGCGTGGACAACAAGGAAGATTGGGATCTGCGCATGGCGGTGTACGCGGCCATGATCAGCCGGATGGATTACGGCATCGGGCGCGTGCTGGAGACGCTCCGTAAAATGGGCGCCGAGGAAAACACGCTGGTGCTTTTCCTGTCGGATAATGGGGGATGTCACGAGCGCATCCGCAAGGACAAGCTTGCTAGACCGGGCGCAAAGCCGGGCGAACGCGGCTCGTATGTGGCCTATGAACGGAATTGGGCGAACGCCAGCAATACGCCGTTCCGCCTGTTCAAGCATTGGTGTCATGAGGGAGGCATCTCGACGTCTATGATCGCGCGCTGGCCCAAACGTATCCGGGAAAAGGGCGCGCTGACGCATCAGGTCGCCCACATCACGGACATCATGCCCACGTGCCTCGATTTGGCGGGGGTGAAGTACCCGGAAACCTTCAACGGCAACGCCATCACGCCCACCGCCGGGAAAAGCCTCGTTCCGATCTTCGAAGGAAAAACACGCGAACCCCACGAACGCCTGTATTGGGAACACGAAGGCAACCGTGCTATCCGCGAAGGTCAATGGAAGCTGGTAGCCCAGAAAAAAGGCGACTGGGAGTTGTATGACCTCGAAGCCGACCGTACGGAACTCCATAATCTGGCAAAAGATCAGCCCGATAAGGCCTCTGAACTCTACAAGGCCTGGGATGCCTGGGCGGAGGGTTGTGGTGTAAACGCAAAAGGTGAACGCGATTCAAACGGGTGAAAGCCACGACTCCATGACAGCTACCGAAGAATGGAACGCGGATCACCGGCCTTCGCCCAAAAGGGCTACAGCCCGGCAGGCACGAATTAAGCGGATTTACACGGATAAGAAATGGGACTCTTGTGCAATGGGGGATAATCTTAATTCGCCATTGTTGATAGGGGAACACTGCGCCGGGATTGCGCCACGTTGTTCTTGTTAAGAAAGCAACCGTGTTCGGGAGGGCGAAGCTCCTGCTGAGCCGTCTAACAAGATCTGTATAAATGGATAACACCGGCAACACTTTGGATATCTTGTCTCACGGCTCAGCAGGAGCTTCGCCCTCCCAGCCTTACGCTTTACTATCTTGCATGAATTATAACCAAAGCAGGAGTGAATATCTGGTGGCATATACGCGTTATTCATAAACCATTATCCACCTCCGCGATGTTCTGCGGCCGTTGTGTACTCTGCGTTAGAAAATTCGTTATCGCCGAGGCGCGAAGGTTCGCAGAGGGATAGTGTGTCTTGTGGGGAACATGGTATAGTTCAATTTGTCGGTTTTGTTTCATAGGATCAATCGCAGGAATGGAATGGGATGAAAACGATTTGGATGTGGTGTGTATTCAATGGTGTTTTTTTGCTGGTGCCGTTATGCATTTTTCCCGCGCACGCGGAAAAGAGTGCGGATGGCCTTGCGTTGGCTGCACCGGCGAAAGATCTGTTGGTGAAGCGGTTTTCTGAAAATCCGATCATTCGTCCGGAGATGTTGCCGGGTAATGACGGGAGGAATATCAATGGTCCGTCGTTGATCCGGGTTCCAGAATGGATTCCGAATCCGTTGGGGAAATATTACCTGTATTTTGCGGACCACAGTGGAACGTATATTCGTCTAGCGTATGCGGACGCTTTGAATGGGCCGTGGAAGGTGTATAAACCAGGGACATTGAGGCTTGAACAAACGCCGGACGGCAAGAAGCATATCGCCTCTCCGGATGTTCATGTGGACAATGAGCGCAAGGAATTGCGGATGTATTTTCATTGTCCCTCGAAAACCGTGGGCAGGCAAATGACCTACCTGGCGCGCTCGAAGGATGGCCTGCATTTTGTTGCGGAAGGCGTTCCGCTGGGGCCTTTTTATTTCCGCGTCTTTCGTTATGGCGAATATTGGTATGCCATGATCAAACATGGCTGGCTGTATCGCTCGAAAGACGGGGTCACGCCGTTTGAAGAAGGCCCGAATCCATTTCCCCAAGGCAAAACGCGCGATGGGGACGAAAACAGTCCTGGGGGAAGGCATGTGGCGATGGATTTGGAAGGTGACACGCTATGTGTGTACTACACCAACATTGGCGACACGCCGGAAAGCATCCTGCGCACCACTATTAAGCTGACCCCTGATTGGAATGACTGGCGGGCCAGTCCGCCGGAGTTGGTATTGAAACCTGAAACCGAATATGAAGGGGTTGATTTGCCGTGTGTTGCTTCAAAACCGGGAAAATCAACGGGGCGTGAACATGCGGTGCGGGATCCCGCAATTTTCAAGGAGAACGGACACACCTATCTGCTCTATTCCGTGGCGGGCGAGTCGGGGATTGGGATGGCCGAACTGATATCGGGGCCACAGCAGGCGGAAACTCATATTCAGGTCAAGGAGACCGTTGTCTTCGATGGGAACAAGGGGTGGGAGCATAACGGAGTAACGTATCGGTTGGCGTGCGGAGCACAGATCGCGGAAATGCCCAATGGCGATTTGCTGTGCTGGTGGCTTTCCGGAAGCGATAATGAACCTTCAACGGATAACAATGTTCTTGCCTCGCGGTCCACGGATCGCGGGAAGACCTGGAGCGAACCCTATATTTTGATACCCGCGGGGACGCATGCGACGGCGCTGACCATCATGCATGTCACGCCGTCGGGAAAAGTGATTGCGTTTGGCGCGGAATGGCCTTCGGAATTGCACTATACGGTGTGGCACTACTTCCGGATGGAATCCACGGATAATGGAGTTGCCTGGACGGAACGGGAACCTGTTCATATCCGCAAGGAAGATAATATCATGTTCTGCCGGCCCATCCGGTTGCAGAATGGAGAGTATTTGTGTCCCACTTCGTTTTTTGAGAAGCGGCCGCAAGCGCTGTTGGGCTCTGTCCCGGCGCTGGCGCAGGCAAAATCGGAGGCGGAGGCTCTTGCGCTTCCGCCGGATCCCGCCATGGCCGATAAGACAAATAAATTCGCCACGCATCTGCACGGCTGCTCGGCATTGACGGCTTCCGATCCGGAGTTGCGGAATCTGGTGGAACATCAGGGTATCCGAAACCGTCCGCTGGGCCTTCTGGAAAGCACGGTGGTCCAATTGAATGACGGGCGAATTATCATGCTCATGCGTTCGGAGTATGGCGGCTTTTTGTGGCGCTCAGAGAGCCGCGACAACGGACGCACCTGGAGCGAAGCCTGGCAAACGGATATTCCGAACCCGACCAGTCTCGCCGCGTTGATTCGACTTCCGGATGGAAGAATTGCCCTCATCCATAACACCTCCGGGGGCGTGGTGGGGAAGAATGACAAGCGCGACCCGATGTCCATCTGGCTCAGCAAGGATGAACTGGCCAGTTGGTACATCAAGCAGGATGTCATTACAGGAGGCCAGCTTGCGTATCCGTGTCCGCTGATCGTTGATGGGAAATTAGTCTTTTCCTACGACCGTAACCGCAGAGAGTCCCGGTTTGTGACGATTCAGTTGCCGGAGATTTCCGAACAATAGTTCCGGGCATGGTGTAGTGAGTCCAACTCCTGGATTGAACTCTGGCAAGGGGTTCTGGTCAAATAGGGTTCTTTATGGATTGTTCCCGCTGGCCGGTACGCTTGCCTGCCTTCAGTACATGCCAGTGACGGACGGATGTTTGGGTTGAGGAGCCGCGTGCCATGGCCATATCGCTTTCCAGCGCCGACATTGCGATTATTCTCGTGTCGCTGGGCATTGTGCTGAGCGTGGGGATCTGGGCCACCCGGCGCAAGATCTCCACGGCACAGGATTACTTCGTGGCTTCCGGCCGGTTGCCGTGGTGGATGATCGGCACGGCATTTGTCTCGACCAGCGTATCGAGCGAGCAGATCGTCGGCACGGTGGGGATCGCCTATGAGCACGGCATGGGCATTGCCAACTGGGAATGGTGGAGCCTGCCGTGTTATGCCGTGCTGATTGCGGTCTTCATTCCGATTTATCTCAAGAACCGCATCACAACCGTGCCCGAATTGCTGACCCGCCGGTTCAGCCCTGCCTGCGGCGCGGTATACAGCTATGTGATGCTGTTCGCCTACGTGCTCGTGTTCATGGTGCCGGTGCTGTATGGCGGGGCACTGACTTTCTCTGATTTGACGGGCGTCCATTTCCATATCGTGCTTTGGACGATGGTTTTGCTTGTGGCCGCCTACAGCGTGAAGGGCGGATTGCTCTCCGTCATGTGGACGGATGCCGTGCAGTGCGTGATGTTAATGGGCGGCGGCGTTATTCTCTACTTTGTGGCGCTGCACCAGATCCCGGGGGGCTGGAGCGCTATGACGGCGGCATCGCCCGAACGTTTTCACTTGTATCACCCCATTGATGATCCCATTGCGCCGTTTGCGGGTCTCATTGCAGGGTCGCTGGGCCTGTTCATTTTTTATCAGGCCACCAACCAGGTAATGGTACAGAGGATATTTGGCGCGCGCTCGACTTGGGATGCCATTCTTGGGATCATCTTCGCGGGATTTATTAATTTCCTGCGTCCGCTGGTGACCTGTTTCCTGGGTTTCATCGTCTTTCACTGGATCATGGTCATGCATCAGGCGGATAAACTCGCAACGCAAGATCTGACCTTTCCCTTTGCGCTCCGGGTGTTCGCTTCGAGTTGGGGGCTGCGCGGTATTATCCTGATGGGATTTCTGGCCGCGGTGATGTCCACGCTCAGCGCATTGTCCAACTCGACTTCGACGATTTTCTCACTGGATGTATACAAGCGATTCATTGCTCCTAATGCCGATGACAAGCACGTGGTGCGCATGGGCCGCATGGCCGCGCTGGCCTCGTTGTTGATTGCGGCCCTGGTGGCGCCGGTGGTGAGCAACTGGGGCATATTCCGGTACTTCCAGCAGGGTGTTACCTATCTCTCAACGCCTTTTGTTCCGGCAATCCTGCTGGGATTGTTCTGGAAACGCACCACGAAAGAAGGCGCACTGGCGGGCCTGATCAGCGGACTCATTATTCAGGCGCTGGTGGTGGTTGTGGATTACATGGCGGGATGGCATCTGCACTGGCTGTATTTAGGATGTATCGGCGAGATGCTCGTGTTCGTGGTGGTCATTGCGGTTTCGTTGATGACGCCGGCGCCCGCGCAAGAAGTCTGGGAGCCATTCCTGTGGAAGCCTTCGCTGCTCACGGCGCTGACTTCGGCGCCTGATCGGCCCTGGTATAAGCGATTGAGCCTCTGGTTCGCCGTGTACGCGTGCATCTTCTTCGGATTATACTGGTGGTTCTGGTAGACTGAATGGAAAGGAGTAGTACCATGCGCGTAATGGCTTTTGGCGCACACCCGGATGACGTGGAAATTCTCTGTGCCGGAACACTTGCCAAATATGCAAATCAGGGTCATGCGGTGGCGATTGCCGTGGCCACCAATGGCGAGGTGGGTTCGCCCACGCTGTCAAAGGAGGAAATTGCGGCTATCCGCGAACAGGAGGCGCGCAAAGCGGCTGCCATTATCAACGCTGACTTCTATTGGCTGGGCTATCCGGATGAGTTTCTCTATGACACACCCGAGGTGCGGCGTCATTTTATCGACGTTATTCGACAGTTTCGTCCGGACATTATTCTATGTCCCGACAAGGATAATGATTACCATCCCGACCATCAGCGCACGGGCCAGATTGTCTGGGAGACGCATGTAATGACGCCGGTGCCGAATATTGTCACCGCGCACCCGCCGTGCGAGAAGATTCACGAGATTTGGTTCTATGACACGATTGCCGGTATCAATTTTACGCCTGAGATCTATGTGGACATCACCGAGACCTGGGAAACGAAAATGGCCATGCTCTCCTGTCACAAGAGTCAGGCGGATTGGCTCATGGCCCAATACGGGATGCTGCCGAATTATTTTGCCGAGACGCAATCGCGTTTCCGCGGCTACCAGACCGGTTGCACCTTTGCGGAGGCGTTTCGCAAGGCGCATGTGTATCCCAGCACGGTGGCCAAGGACGGATTGCTTCCCGTGTGAAGAGAATCCCTCTTCAAGTATGCATATTTTTTCTCGAAGATAGACTGTAAACATGTCTTTTATAAGACGGAAAGAACAAGGAAAGGGACGATATGCCGGACAAAGTACTCGCGATTCATGGTGGAACTCCCGTAGCTGAAGAACCGCTGCCGGAAATTTATGGCGGGGCCAGTGAAATTGGTGAAGAGGAAATTGCGGCGGTGACGGCGGCCCTTCGCACGAAAAAACTGTTCCGCTTTCTCGATCCGGAGCATTCGCGTTGCGCGGAGTTGGAACGGTTGTTTGGGGAAATGACCGGGTGCCCGCATGCGCTGGCGGTGGGAGGCGGGACCGCCGCGCTCATCAGCGGCCTGGTGGGAATCGGGATTAGCGATGGCGATGAAGTAATCGTGCCGGGATACACCTATATCGCTTCGGCCTCGGCAGTGTTGATTTGCGGTGCGGTGCCGGTTATCGCCGAGATTGACGATTCACTCACCATCGATCCGGCGGACGTGGAAAAGAAAATCACCCAGCGCACCCGGGCTATCATGCCGGTGCATATGCGGGGATATCCGTGCAATATGGACGCGATCATGGACATTGCGCGGCGGCATAATCTTCTGGTTATCGAAGATGTGGCGCAAGCGTGCGGGGGATCGTACAAAGGCAAGCGGCTTGGCTCCATTGGCAATGTAGGCTGCTTTAGCTTGCAACATTACAAAATTATCACGGCGGGCGAAGGCGGCATGATGGTCACCCACACTCGCGAAGTATACGAACGCGCTGCCATCCGTCACGATTCCGCAATGTGCTTCTGGAAACCCGGCGAATCCAATGTGCGGCCGTTCCCAGGAGAGAATTTCCGTCTGAACGAAATGGAAGGCGCGCTCGGCTGCGTGCAATACGGACGCCTCGAAAGCATCCTTTCCCGCGGACGCGCCATCTGCAATCGTCTTCGTACGGAGTTGGCTGATGTGCCGGGGATACAGCTCCATCAATCGAATGATCCCGCAGGCGATTGCGGGATTTGTTTCGCGTTTTTTGTGGAGTCTTCGGATCGGACTCAGCCTTTCGCGGCGGCGTTGCGCGCCGAAGGCATCCCCGCGGGCTGTCTCTATGACAAGGGCATTCCTGATCGTCATGTCTATCCCTATTGGGAGTACGTCATGGAAAAGGCGTCGTGGGATCGGCATGGGCGTCCCTGGACCTCGCCGCTGCACGACCCCGAACGCCGGTACACACCCGACATGTGCCCGAAAACCCTGGATATCCTGGGCCGCACGGTGATGCTGACGATCTCGCAGGCATTGGAGAAGCGCCATGTGGACTGGATCATCCAGGCCATCCGCAAGGTGGCGGAAAATCTCTAAGGAGTAGCACGTTATTTTATCCGGTTCCCGAGGTTGTTAACCTTGGGCAGGTAAAACACCGTGTATTACCTTGTCATTGCGAGTTCCCCACCCGCCGCAGGCGGGGTGAACAGAGAAGAAACACCGGAATGCACCCATGCTCTTTCGATATTGTATTGTTCCCCAAAGGGGATGCATAACACAGCCCTGGGTTGCGCTTCGCTACCCAGGGTAAAGTGCCACCCTAGGAAAATTCCCTGTAAGGGATGCATAATGCTTTCACAAATGTTGCAACTCACTTGTTTCCAACTGAATTTCTTAAAACTTTGTGCTTAACCATCTCCCTACACCACGGACATTTCGTGTGTTTCTAAGGAGGAGCGCAGCGACGCGGCAATCTCGACATAGTGTCACCCATATAAAGGTTGCTCGAATTTGAGATTACTTCGTCGCTGCGCTCCTCGCAATGACAAATATACAAAATGGATTGTGAGATATGCGGGCAAGTTCCTCTCGTTCCCAAGTTGAACTTGGGAACGCACTTGCTCCCAAAGCTGCGCTTTGGAATCTAATCAGATATTTATCATGGATCACCATGAACATAATCAGGGCGGCGTTACTGCATTGTGCAAAATACTTGGGCACGTGATAATATGAAAGGGATGTGAAAGGAGGCAACTATGCGTCGCGCTCTAATGGTGGGACTTGTTGGAATTTTTGTCATTGGGGTGGTATGCGTTTGGGTCTTCTTTCGGCATCAGGCAAAGACTCTGCCAAAAGAGAAACCACTCAGTCATGCATCGGTTCCAATGGTTTCACAGGATGCACCGAAAAGTCACAAAGATCAGGCCAAAGAACCTGCGCAAGAAAGTACTCCCAGTAAAACAGATTCTGCGCTTCAACCAGGTTCCATATCAGGACAATTTCTTGACAAAGACACGGGGAAAGGCGTGCCGTCGGTTTCACTTGCCGCATATGCTTGGACGGCACACGAATGGAATGAGAATGATCTTGACGGTTTGGCAAAGGTAGCAGAGGCTGTGAGCGACGGTGAGGGTCGTTTTGAGATTCAAAGTCTAATGCCAGGATCATATCTTTTGGTTAGGCCGGAAACACCGGGCTACGGTCCGCAACTACCCGAAGATCATCTTAAAGTGGAAATTGCACCAGGTCAACACTTGGAAGGATTGATATTTCAACTTGGGCGGGGTGTGGCGATATCCGGGCGTCTACTTGATACGGACGGGCATGCGATTGAAGGAGGCCAAGTACATCTCATGCAAAGAAATGGAGAATCGCGTGTCACCTCCACGAACACACGGGGTGAATTTGCCTTCCACGGCGCGGAGGTAGGCAACTTAGTCTCTTTTGCCGCAGCGGCACCGGGATTTGAGGCAATCCGAATAACACGTGATCCATCGGGAAATTACTTCACGCTTGAAAATAATGGCATATCAGACTACGAAATTGTGCTTTCGCCGGGTCGGACCGTGGAGGGTGTGCTGGTTAATGAGGCGGGCGAACCCATCCCAAATGCCGAACTTCACATTGATCCGAGCGTTAGTGTGTTTTGGGTCAAGACGAAAAACGACGGTACCTTCACCCTTTTAGGAAATCTCCGGGATACGACAGAAGGCACGGTGAAGGGTAAAGTTGGCCAATGGTGGCTTAAGTTCTTGAACGGCACACAATTTATTCGTTTCGATTCTAATATGCGCAAGAAAGACTTTCGCCTCGTGGCGAAGATTGTCGAGAATGAAGTAATTATCGAAGATCTCCACGAAAGATTTCGCAAATATAATGCCAATCCGGATAGTGAAATGACCACGGGACAGATCCTCGATATGGATGGGAGTCCAGTGGATGGTGTTGAGCTTGAGATTGCACAAGCCAATATTAATGACATTGGGGATGATAGGCCAAAGGTCTGTACTATTTCTGGCCCAGAAGGGAGGTTTGCCTTGGACTTTGGCAAACATGAACAGTCCGACCTGTTTGTGAGGGGAGAAGGTGTTATTTGGGATACCTTCAAGAGTATTTGTGCGGGCAGTAAGGGAAATGTATTGAAGGTGCGCCGATCCCTTGTTATCCACGGAACCGTTCGCGATGCGGCAACATCCGAACCAATAAAACAGTTCCAAATATGTGACCTTCGGCCAGAAGAGTCATATTATTTTGAATGGAACCGGAAATTCAAACGATGGCTGTCGATATATGATCCTGATGGGAAATTCACGGTATATAGTCGGCAATCTAACACTTGTCGTTTGTGTGTTATGGCAACAGGATATGCTCCGGTGCAACAAGATGTCGCACTAGGGCAGACTGAAACCATCGGTTCGGTGGATATTCTACTTAAGGCGAGTAACGCCGTTGAAGGTGTTGTACGTGATGCAAAAGGCAACCCGGTGGCGGATGCGAATGTTGTTCTTTTTGTGCCTGGTTCACCTTCCCAGCGTTTAGGTAACCAGGTGGTGACGGACAAAGACGGACATTTCCTCCTCACTGGTGCCGGGCCTCAACAATATTTGGTTGTGGCAAGACAGCGGGGTTTTGTGCCTGCCGTGGGCAACGTCGATCTGGTCAACATGTCCCGCGTCAACGTGGTTCTTGTTCTCCGGCCAGCAGGGGTTATCGAAGGCACGGCGTTGCAGAATGGCGCCCCAGCACCGGAGGAATTTGTTGAAGCTCGGCCATTAGATACTGCCCTTTTGATACAACTGGGAATTTCAAAAACAGAATGGACCGCAACAACGGACGCTAATGGACATTATCGGATAGATGACATAATACCCGGCACGTATGAGGTTAGTTTTGATGCGTTCAAAACGAATCGCACCATGGATTTTGTGAAACACGAGGCCGTGGTTCAATCCGGTATGGTAACCCAGGTGGATTTCCCTTAATCTTTGTATTGAATCCTATGGATAGGGGAGAAATATATAGCCGGGAGGGCGAGGATTCCGCCGAGCCATCAAACAAGATCAGGATCCTCACCGAATAATAGAATTTGGATATTTTGTTTGACGGCTCAGCAGGAGCTTCGCCCTCCCAAACTATCCGTTTCCCGTGGTTCTCACGGCGGTCGCAATAAAAACAAGGGCAAGAATAGTTACTTCCACTCCACGTTGATTTCCGCCTTAATAAATTCTTCTGGCACCCTGAACGGCGAGGTGAATCCGGCCTTCAGAATGCCTGAAGCGGGTGTGGTGGGGGTGGTTCCTTGGAGTTGAATGGTGCGTGTGTCGCCGGGGGCTGTCCATTCGCCGTCGTAGGGCCAAGATGTTGGCAAGCCAAGTTGTTCGGCCACGCCGGATAACTGAAGTTGCTGGCCAACGCCGGGTAACCATGGGCATACGCCGGTATTGTGCAGTTCTACCGTGAGCGTGAATGGCTGATCCGCCTTGATGTCCGTAGTCTTCAATTGCATTGTGCCTGCGAACTGCTTGACTTTCAGGAATCCTTCCAACCACTGGTCATATCCCGCCATCCATTCCTTGTATGGGCTGGTCATCCAGCGGCAGCGTTCCAGCATGCCGTTAGGGCCTGTTTTCATTTGGGCATCATATTTTGCGGCCCAATCATAGATTTCTTTGTAGAGGGCAAGGATTTTCTGCCGGACATCCTCAGTCAAGCGTTCACCTTTTACCAGGGCATCTTGATGTGCAATCACCATATCGTAGATTGTTGCGAATAAATCGAGCCGGTGCAGATGGTATTCAAAGAATGGCGCGAACAATTCCATGTGCGCGAACCACCGGGCATGTGATTTGGCATCTGTCTTTTGTTTCAGGATGGTCAGCCGTTCGCGCAATGCGGCCACGTTCGCCATGGCGTCTTCCAGGACCGGGGCGCGTTCGGATGGATCGAGCTTCATCCACGTGGCGGGGGGCATATACCGCGCATTGATTCCCCATAAATGTTCATAGATTTGGTTCATGCGCACAAAATCCATGGCGCTGTCCTGTCCGAAGGTTTTGAGTCCCCATTCATAGCGGAATGTATTTGGCGTGGCGGACGGCTCCCACCCAAAGCGGCCCACGGATTCCCAGGGAAGTTCCGTCCCGCAATACGTGCCGCCGATCCAAAAGCTGCCGCGATCCGCGAGCAGCCGGTGCATTCTTGGCGAGGGTGGTATTCTGAAGTTTGCATATAGATTATCGAGCCAGGTATCGCCCATCAGACCAATGCGGCTGTAGTCACGCGTTAACACGGCCAATTCGCCGCCATGCCCCACAACGTAGACATCTTTTGGTATCAGCGGTTCAAGTTGAGGGGCATACCCATCAAAATAGGGATAAACCGCGATATCGCCCTTGAAGCCTTTGCGGTGGAGCAGATCATAGATCGCCAAGTACTGTTCCCACGCCGCATTTTTCGTGCGGGACGCCGCGACGAATTCCTGACATCGTTTGCACGTGCACAGACCACCATTGTCGTCGCGGACAAGCATCAGCCCGTCAATCGGATAGGTTTCGAGCAATTCTTTAAAATAGATATCAAGATAGCGATGATAATCAGGATGTGTGAAGCAGGGGATTTTGTCGCTATGACCCTTATCCGGAACCGGGGCCATAACATCGGGAAATGCATGGACAAAGGTTGTCGGAACGCACCCGATGGGAATCCACAGCCATACTTTCCCGCCCCGTTCATGCAGAAACTGTGTCAGGCGCAGCGCGCGCTCGCGGTGCTGATCCACTTCGGAAAATTTCGCGCCCGATGATTCATCGTAAGCATCCGGCGCGGATGAGCGGAGTTCGGGCATGTATTTATACGTGACGGGCATTTTCCAATTACCCCACATGCCAAGGCACGTGAAATAGTTCATGCCGGAGCCCGCGAGATTCTCAAGAACGCTTTTCCACTCCTCTTCTGTTCCGTAGGGAAAATCGACCTCGAAATCGCCTCCGCCGAAACCGCCCGCCCGGAGATTCACCACCGGATTCTCCGCCACCAGCGGCACACTTGCGCCGTGGCGTGCCTGATATGCCGCTATGCAGTTTTTTGCCCGATACAGGCCATTCTGAGTGCCCGCGATGATACGCCAGTCTTTACCGTTGCCCAGAGGCCGGATTTGGAATCCATCTCCATCGATTCCAAGGCTTTCGGCATTGGGCATTAAATTCGATTGAAAGACCGGAGAATCCGTCTGCACGGGATCGTGCATAGGCAAAATATCCACGATCAGCCCTTCATCCATGGCTTCTATCCTATTTTGTATAACCTTGGCGTCTCCCGAAGGACAAGGAAAAAGCCTGCGCGCCCAGCGCCGTCCGTTAACACTCTCTTCGCCGAGTTCGATGGTGGTGATGTGTTCTCCCCGCCATACATTGGCTGCCTGTTTCACGGCGGCGGTGTACCCTTTGAATCCATAAAACGCGAAACGGTCTTCCAAGCAAGGGATGGATTCTTTTGTTCCACTGAGCGGAAGGCTGTAACGCGCGGCATGGTGGCACCATGGGCTTTCACCTTGCCAGGGAAGGCCATCGGCTATCATGTCAATGACACCATTTGCATACACTCGATAGGTGAGTGCGATGGAAGGCCCCTTTTCAACATCGATAAGGAAATTCACTTCGGTCATGGCAGCCGATGATGAAGATGAAACCAGTTTCACATGGCATGAAATCGGTTCGGCATAATTGATCTTGATATGGGGCGCATTCGGATCTACTGGGTCTGCATATCCAGGTCCGAATCCACCTACCAGTTCATAGGCATTGGATTCGGCGAGTTTGTTCACATTTATGGAGAACGGCGAAGACAATAATGGCTCGTTATTGTTTGTCAGTTGGAGTAGTTGGCCGGTGGACGTATCGATGGTAGTCTTAATGTTCGGATATTGAATGGTGCACAGAGCATTTTCTTGTGTGAGGGAGTTTGTTTTATCGGAGGCTAAAGCGGGATCTTCGTGAACCTCTATCTTCATCCATTCTGCAGGAGGGACTTCACAGGCAAACACCAGCAGGTCTTCCGCGCGAGGATGTTCGACGGGCGATGTAAAGTGAGTTTGCCAATGTGCCCGTCCCTCTCGAAGTGCAAACGGGATGTCCCCTTTTGGTGTGAGCAAATGCACGCGCTGCCAATCCAACAAGTTAGGGGCAGCGATTTTTCCTGTTGGAATTTCAACCAGGAAGGAGCCTTGCCATTCCGTGGGATTATAGAGCGATATCGCCGCAACAGGTTCTGCTCCCGCAGCGGCAAACGAAAGTGTTGTTATAAGTGCTAGTATCATTCAGCCACCTCCAGTATTTCCCTGGTTTGAAGGCAGTATACCGTGCAGGGATGCCCGCGCCAAATGAATGTGCGGATATTTCTTGCATCATGGTGCGGGCGGGCGATAGGGTGAAAGTAACTCATGCAAAACAGGAGGAAAGGGCTTTGCGGATAGCTGATAGGAAATTTCTTTTCTCCTTTGATTTTTTTGATAAACGCACAGCCATTTCGTGGTTAGTCTTTCCGGATTTTTCACCACAAAATGCGCGAAACAAACGAAATATCATACTGCCCGCAGCGCCGCCGCCATAGGGCGGGAATCCAGGATTCACCTATTATTTCCTCTTGTTCCCAAGCCACTCCCTCTTCGCACGCGCCGAAAACACCATGCCCGCCTCTGGCTACAGGCTACAGGCTACAGACTACAGACTAATTTCCTCACCGTTCGTACGCCCCCATATCGAACCCGCCACCCTGCGGGCGTGCCACCCCCTCGATGTCCGTCGCGGGCGCACCGTATGCACCAGTTTTTCTTATCCCGAAGGGATAATCGATAGTAGCCGGAGGTTGAGCGAAGCGATACCCCCGGTAAGATGAATTTAAAAATGCACCCCGAAGGGGTGCCAGAGACTAATAGCGTATCGTCTGTTTCCCTGCGTCAATTTATTCGCTCCGTAGTAATAGAACCCTGTGACCCCTTCAGGGTCATCGTGCTGGGGGATCCTTTTCCGGGGGTATCGCTTCGCTCAACACCCCGGCTACTTTCTAGCACACCTTTCGGTGTTAACGGCGATTTTTTATTTCGCTTTTGGCGCCCACAGATTTTCAATCAACCCCTGGCATATAGTGAGAAAATACGTGAGGCTTGTTTACCAAACTTTCTTCATCTCCCATTCTTACCTACACCCCACTCCGCCGTAGGCGGACTACAGACTACAGACTACAGACTACAGACTACCTCTCGTACGCGCCCATATCGAACCCACCACCCTGCGGACGTGCTACACCCTCGATGTCCGTCGCGGGCGCACCCTCGGACGTGCCGGTGTCAATGCAGGGCGAACCATCCTGCAGATGCAGATCCTCCGGCGCACCCACAAACAGCGGGTCTGTGTTAATGTTACCCGTGCCCGGATATACCGGGTCACCTTGGACGCATGAATACATCACAGATGCCGAGGAGTCCTCCTCATTATAAAATTCTGATGAATTCCCCCACAGGATGCAATTAGTCAACAAAGGCGCGGCGTAGTTGTAGTTGTACATCCCGCCGCCTTCAGTGGCCGAGTTCCCCGTGAACGTGCAGTTGGTCACCACAGGCGCGGCGTAGTTGTAGTTGCACATCCCGCCGCCGCGCTCGTTGGCCGAGTTCCCCGTGAAGGTGCAATTGGTCACCACAGGCGCGGCGTAGTAGTAGTTACACATCCCGCCGCCACTGCCGTTATACTCATCGTCCATTTGGCTTGCGTTCTCAATGAATATACAGTTGCTCACATTGGGCGACACCCCAACATTCAACATGCCGCTGCCGCTGTTGAGGCCCGCACACCCGCGCATGATGGTGAACCCGTCCAGCGTGGCATTGTCTGCCCCCACCACACATCGGCGGGCATTCTCACCATCAATCATAGTGACATTAGCAGTCCAATCCCGCTCGTCTCGCACTGCCTCTGTTCCCGTGAACCCGCCATAAAGGGCGACACCCTCTTTCATCGTGACCACCGGATCCGTCATTGCGGTATACATTCCCGCCGCCACCCACACTTCATCACCCGCAACGGAGAAATCCATGGCCGCCTGAAGCGAACCCAACGGCGAAGCCCAGGACGAGCCGTCGCCCGTGCCATCAGGCACTACGTACACAATCCAGCCTGTTCCGAACCAGGCTGTCACGGTGACGTTGGTTGTTACATTGATATCCGTGCGGGGATTATCCATTGAGCCATCGCTCCACAGCTTGAAAATATACCCGTCGTCCGGCACGGCCGTCACTATAGTACCAGACCCGCCATAATCCACGGTTTGCGGGGAATCGCCGGAGATCGATCCATGTGCGCCCGCCGTATACGTCAGCGTGTACTGGTTAATGGCGAAGTTCGCCGTGACGGTCTCATCCGCTATGCCCATCACCACCATTACAGACAATTGTGTGCCCAGGACTCCGCTGATGGAACTGGTCCAGTTCAGAAAATGCATCGAGGCGGTCCGTTGGGTCGAGATAAAGATGTAGTCCCCCGGTGCACAGGTGTACGTTCCCTCCGGGGGGGTGGTTGTGGCGTCGCAGCCCACGGGTGAAACCGCTATCGTGAGATCGACAAGCGCGCCCAAATCTACTGTCCCCTCATACGCACCCATCGTCACCACACCTGTACCAATCGGACGTGGACGGCCCAGGATATCGGTGGCGGGCGCGCCGGTGGCCGTGCCGGCGCCTACGCAGGGCGAGCCCGCCTGCAACTGAACACTGCCTGCCGCTGCATTCACAAACAGCGGGTCCGTGTTGATGTTTCCGTCTCCCTCGTATACTGCGCCACCCTGGACGCATGAATACGTCACGAACGGCAAGTTTGTATCATTGTAGATTTCCGACGAATCGCCCCACAGGATGCAATTGGTCACACTCGGCGTGGCCTTGTAGCCGTTGTACATCCCGCCGCCGAGGTCAGCCGAGTTCCCCGTGAACGTGCAATTGGTCACATTTGGTAAATCACCCCAGTAGTTGTACATCCCGCCGCCGTTGTAGCGGGCCGAGTTCCCCATGAAGGTGCAGTTGGTCACACTGGGCGAACTGCCGCTGTTGTACATCCCGCCGCCAGAATCGGCCGAGTTCCCCATGAAGGTGCAATTACTCACACTCGTCGAATCGCCGCTGTTGTACATCCCGCCGCCGTTGTAGCGGGCCGAGTTCCCCATGAACGCGCAGTTGGTTATAATTGGAGATCCATCCCTGTTGTACATCCCGCCGCCGTCTTCTCTGGCCGAGTTGTCCGTGAACGTGCAGTTGGTCACCACAGGCGAAGAAGAGTAGTTGTACATCCCGCCGCCGTTGTAGCGGGCCGTGTTCCCCATGAAGGTGCAGTTGGTCACACTTGGCGAGTCGCCGCTGTTGTACATCCCCCCGCCGTTATGGTCGGACGTATTTCCCATGAACGTGCAGTTACTCACACTCGACGAACTGCCGCCGTTGTGCATCCCGCCGCCGTTGTAGCGGGCCGAGTTCCCCATGAAGGTGCAGTTGGTCACACTGGGCGAACTGCCGCTGTTGTACATCCCCCCGCCGCCTTCACTGGCCGAGTTCCGCGTGAACGTGCAGTTATTCACACTCGGCGAGTCGCCGCTGTTGTACATCCCGCCGCCGATGCCGCCGTTATACTCATCGTCCCTTTGGCTTACGTTCGCAATAAATATACAGTTGCTCACACTAGGCGACACCCTGTTATTTAACATGCCACCGCCGTTACTGCCGATGGCGCTCCCATGCGTGATGGTGAACCCATCCAGCGTGGCATTGTTTGCCCCCAGCACACAGCGGCGGGCATTCTCACCGTCAATGACGGTGACATTGGCGGTCCAATCACGCTCGTCTCGCGCAGTCTCCGTTCCCGCGAACCCTCCATAGATCGAGACACCCACTTTCATCGTGACCACCGGGTCCGTCGTCGCGGTATACGTTCCCGCCGCCACCCACACTTCGTCGCCGGGCATGGCGAAATCCATGGCCGCCTGGAGCGAACCAAAGGGCGAAGCCCAGGACGAGCCGTCGCCCGTGCCATCAGGCACTACGTACATAATCCAGCCTGTTCCGAACCAGGCTGTCACGGTGACGTCGGTTGTTACATTAATATCCGTGCGGGGATTTTCGGTCGAGCCATCGCTCCACAGCTTGAAAATATAACCGTCGTCCGGCACGGCTGTCACTGCCGTTCCGGACCCACCATAATCCACGGTTTGCGGGGAATCGCCGGAGATCGAGCCATGTGCGCCCGCCGTATACGTCAGCGTGTACTGGTTGATGGCGAAGTTCGCCGTGATGGTCTCGTCCTCTGTGCCCATCACCACCATTCCAGACAATTGTGTGCCCAGGACTCCGCTGATGGAACTGGTCCAGTTCAGAAAATGCATCGAGGCGCCCGGATTAGCCGAGATAAAGATGCGATCCCCCGGTGCATAGGGGTACGTTCCCTCCGGGGGGGTGGTCGTGGCATCGCAGCCCACGGGTGAAACCGCTATTGTGAGATCGACGAGTGCGCCTAAATCTACTGTCCCCTCATACGCACCCATCGTCACCACGCCCGTGTCAATCGGGCGCGGACGGCCCAGGATATCGGTGGCGGGCGCATCTGTTGCTGTGCCCGCGCCCACGCAGGACGAGCCCGCCAGCAACTGAACGCTGCCCGCCGCCGCGTTCACGAACTGCGGGTCCGTGTTGATGTTGCCGTCTCCCTCATATACTGCGTCACCCTGGACGCACGAATACGTCACGAACGGCGAGCTGTCGCTGTTAGTAATTTCCGAGGAATCACCCCACAGGATACAGTTGGTCACATGCGACGTGGCCTCGTAGTTGTACATCCCACCACCCCAAGTGGCCGAGTTCCCCGTGAACGTGCAGTTGGTCACTCTCGGCGAGGAATCGTCGTTGTCCATGCCGCCGCCTCTCCAATAGGCCAAGTTTCCCATGAACGTGCAGTTGGTCACACTCGGCGAAGCAGATACGTTAGACATCCCGCCACCGTAGTCATCGGCCGAGTTCCTCATGAATATACAGTTGGTCACACTGGGAGAACTGCCGTAGTTGTACATCCCGCCGCCGTCTTCTCTGGCCGAGTTCCCCATGAACGCGCAGTTGGTTATAATTGGAGATCCACCCCTGTTGTGCATCCCGCCGCCGTGCTTGTTGGCCAAGTTCCCCGTGAAGGTGCAGTTGGTCACCACCGGCGAGGAAGAGTGGGTGCTGTACATCCCGCCGCCGTCTTCGCTGGCCGAGTTCCCCGTGAACATGCAGTTGGTCACCACCGGCGAAGCATCCCAGTAGTTGTACATCCCGCCGCCTGTACCAACGGCCGAGTTTCCCGTGAAGATGCAGTTGGTCACACTCGGCGAACTGCTGCTGTTGTACATCCCGCCGCCGTTATAAGTAGTCTTCCCATTCGTGATGGTGAATCCATCCAACGTGGCGTTGTTTGCCCCCACCACACAGCAGCGG
>Ga0116156_10001368_pt1 | contig 23998 bp, 19 predicted proteins | sample AD_UKC045_MetaG_FD_89891 | JGI IMG/M metagenome (GOLD analysis project Ga0116156, IMG submission 89891) | Active sludge microbial communities of municipal wastewater-treating anaerobic digesters from USA - AD_UKC045_MetaG | ecosystem: Engineered > Bioreactor > Anaerobic > Digestate | place: USA... | reverse complement strand
CCAGGGCACCGCCTGCCATTCGCCCCCGAGGTGCAGCTCCCGCTTGGCCGGTTTTTCCTCTTCTGATACATTACGCACATCGAGCGAAAGAAGCAAGCCATTTCGCGGCGAATAGGCCAGCCCCACATTCATCGACTCATCGATGGTGCGGTTGAGTTCCTGAAAGGCATCAGCCATCTCATCAGGCACATCGATATACATCACCCCGATGTGAAAACGCGGCGCTGGCCGGATGAGCAGGCCGTAGCTGCCGCCATAGCCCCGCGCCCGCGGCAGGGCGCCCTCCCGATTGACCAGATAGCCCGCCACCCCGATGGCAAAGGGCTCCGCAAGCCGGAGCCGCACGGCGGCCTGGGAGAAGGTCAGGTCCAGAATCGCTTCAGTGGGGAAAAAGCCTTTCCCCTCCTGCACGGCAGGATTAGTGGCAAGGGTTTCGCTGAGCAGCAGTCCGACGGAAACGACCGGGGACTGCCAGGAAAGCCCCTTGACGACGAGGCCACAGCGCAGCAGCTCGCCGAGAGGAGAGGAAACCCCGCCCGAGATGAGACTGTTCCAGTGGTTCAAGCCCGCAGCCAGCCCGGCCGGATTGAGATAAAGATGAAAACCGTCCGACCAGGCCGAGAGGCTGGCCGGATTGTAGAGTCCATCGGAGAGTCCCGAGGCGAGCGCGCTGTTCGCCCAGCCCATGCCGGCGGGGCGGGCGGCAAAGCTGCCCGTGGTGAAACGCTCCGATCCGGAAGAGGCGCCGGCCGGAGCCAGCGAAGCCACCAGCAGAACGGCGAGGAGTCTGCGCCTCCAGTTACAGGGTGTGATCATCTTTCCGTCCACTCCGCAGCCGGCTGATTCCGGCCGCAGCCAGGCCTGCGGCGGAGATGACGGCGCAGAGGCGCGCCAGCCAGTCACCGTGCCGCGTGTAAAAGGTGGTCCGGATGCCGGGGTGCAGCTGACCTGTGATCGCCGCCTGGCGGAAGATGGGGGTGCGCTGGGTGACGCGGCCGCAGGCATCAATAAAACAGGAGATGCCGGTATTCGCACAGCGGGCGATGGGGATGCGGTTCTCGATTGCGCGAAAAACAGCGAACTGGGCATGCTGTGCGGGGGCTGAGGTGCGGCCGAACCAGGCGTCGTTGGTGATGATGCAAAGCGTGGCGGCGCCGGCGGCGGCGAAACGGCGGTTGAGATCGGGAAAGACCGAATCAAAACAGATCGGAGTGGAGAGCCGGACCGGCGGCGCCTCTTCACCGGCACCAGCCAGGCGCACCTGGAAGACCGTGTACTCCTCCCCGGGAGTATAATCTCCGACCCCCAGGGCGAGGTCGGAAAGCCACTCCTTGAGATAGTTGAAGGGAAAGTGGTCGCGAAATGGAATGCGCTCCGAGCCCGGCACCAGACGCATCTTGCGATAGGCGGTGAGAAATTTCGATCCGGGCTCGACCAGGAAAGCGGCATTATAATAGGTATAGGAAGTATCGTTGGTGAACTGGTAATCGAGCCCGCCGGTCAGCAGCGGAATCTGCAGTGAATCGACAAAGGCGTGCAGGCGGCGCAGATAGCGTGGTTCGTTGCTGAGGAAGAAAGGCATCGCCGTTTCAGGCCAGACGATGAGATCAGGCTTGCCGGCGGCAGCAGCGCGCGACATCTCTTCGTAAAGAGCGACGTTCTTGTCCGTACTGCCCGCCTCCCACTTTTCAAAGGGATCGACATTGCCCTGCAGCAGCGCGAAGGTGACTGCACGGCCGCCTGCCTGCGGGCGATTCAGCATGATGAGGCCGTGCAGGGCCGGCAGGAGGATGAGAAGAGCGAGCACCAGGAGGGCACGCTGCCGGCTCCGGCGTACGGTGAATTCGCGCACCGTGAGCCATACCAGTACATTGAGAACAAAAACCCAAAGGCTGACGCCCAGGACGCCGGTGTACTCGGCGAACTGGATGAAGGGGAGATAATAGGACTGGGTGTAGCCCAGGTAATTCCAGGGAAAGGCGGTTTCTGAAAGGGACTGCACGTACTCCATCGTCAGCCAGAGAAAAGGCAGCAGAAGCCATGCCCGGCAGCCGTAGCGGCGGAGCAGGAGAATGTGCAGCAGCCCATAAAGGGTCAGGGAGAGGGGGATGATCAGTATGGCGGCGATGAATCCCGCCTGGGTGACGTGGGCGATCCAGTAAAGAGTGGTAATGCAGGTAAAGAGGCCGGTGAGGTAGCTCCAGCGCATCCCCTCCCCCGGCTTTTTATCCTCGAGCAGGAGAAAAAAGGGGAGCAGGGCGAACCAGCCGATAAAACCGGTGCGGAACGGCGGAAAGGCCAGCGCCATAAGAATGGCGGTGGCAAGGCTGAGGAGCAGATTTCTTTTCATGGCAACAGCAATCCTGAATTCCTGTGCGCACACCATCCGGCGGAGGCCCGGCACCCCAGGGAATAATCGGGGCGCTGCGCAGCTGAACGGGCCGGGATGATGAGCGATGAGTAGTGCAAAGCGGGAGTGTTCAACTCCCGGAGGAATGCCTGCGGCGATACTGGAGGCGGTCGAGGAAGGCCTGCAGCATAAAAGCGGCGGCGATCTGATCGATTCGGTCGCGCTGCCGCGACGGCTGCTGGCCGCGCTCGTGCAGGCTTTTATGGGCGCTGGTGGTCGTCCAGCGCTCATCCTGGGTGTAGACCGGAATGGGGAGGAGATCAGCCAGCCGGGCGGCTAATGCCTCTGCGGCTTGCGCCTTGTCGCCCAGGCTGCCATCCATGTGCAGGGGCAGGCTTACGACCAGCGCCACAGCCGCCTGCTCCTGCACGGAAGCGATGATTTGTTCAACGGGAAAAGCCTGCCCTTTGCGGAACAAAGTGACCAGGGGAAAGGCTATGGTTTGCAACGGATCGCTGACCGCCAGGCCAATGCGCCTCTCGCCATAGTCGATCCCGACAATGCGTCCCTGAGGCAGCTGCTCAACGGGAATCGGGGTTAGATCTGCCATGCCGGACTGCGATCTCGCGCGGGCGAGATTGGGTTATTTGCTTTCCAGGGGCAGCGGCTGTTTCAGGACCTCTTTGAGCAGTTTGCCCGCCTTGAAATGGGTCTTGCGGCGAGCGGGAACATAGATGATTTCACCGGTTTTGGGATTGCGGGCCTTGGGTTTGGGCTTGGTCTTTTTCACTTCGAAGACGCCGAAGTCACGAATCTCGATGCGCACTTCAGGATTGGCCTCGGACATGAATTCCCGCAGGGCCTGAAAAACGCCGTCGACCACTTTTTCGGTCAGATATATTTTTTCTCCTACGATCTTCGCAGTCCGCTTGGCGACATCTTTCTTCGTGATCGTGGATTTCAAAGCCTCATCAGCCATGGCCAGCTCCTAAGATTGGGTTTTGAAATAGGTATAGTTATTGTCGTCCACAGTATAACACTATAATTAATAACCATAAATAACTATTTTTTAGATAAAAGACAACAAAAAAATGCATGGAAGGTCATAAAATTACAAAAAAAATGCATTTTTTTCATTCACTTAGGCTCTGACCAGCGGCTGACGGAGATCACTCCGGCCACCTTTTTGATTTTAGCAATAATCCTGTTAAGATGATCAAGATCATATACTTCAATACTGACGGTGCAGTTAACCAGGGAGATATCGGCATTCATATTGGCGCTGGTGATAATGCCGTCGGAACTGGAGACCGCCTCCGAGAGGTCGGCGAGAAAGCGGCTGCGGCGCTCGCAAAGGATGTAGAGCCCGGCAAGAAAGCGATTTTCCTTGTCGACATCCCAGGCGACATCGATGATGCGCTCGGGCTCCTGCATCAGACGCAGCAGGTTGTTGCAGCTGTTGGTGTGCACGACGATCCCGCGTCCGCGGGTGACGATCCCCGTGATCGGATCCCCCGGCACGGGATTGCAGCACTTGCCGAAGCTGATCATGATGTTGTCCATCCCGGCCACGCTCACCCCCTTGCTCGACTTGCGCGCCCGCTCGATGAAGCGTTTGAAAAGGGATTCGTTATTGGTGACCGGCTTGTCTTCCGGGATGATCTTGTGCAATACGGCATCGAGCTTGATCTCTCCGCGGCCCAGGGCGGCGAGGAGCTGCTGGGCGTCCCGCTGGCTGAATTTCGAAGCCAGATCAGCCAGATTGACATCCTTGAACTTGATCGAGTACTTGCTGAGGGCGCGGGTCAGCATCTCCTCCCCCAGCCGGGCGCTGCTCTCAAACTGGGTATCGCGCAGCCATTTCTTGATGCGCCCCTTGGCCTTGGCGCTGGTGGCGAAGCTGAGCCAGCCCTCGTTGGGCCGCTGGTTGGCAGAGGTGATGATCTCCACTGTATCACCGCTGACCAGCTGATGGCTCAGGGGGACGATGCGGCCGTTGACCTTGGCGGCGAGGCAGTGCAGCCCGATGTCTGTATGAACTGCAAAGGCAAAGTCGACCGGCGTGGAATGAACCGGCAGGCGGTAAAGGTCCCCGCGCGGGGTGAAGACAAAGACCTCATCCTGGAAGAGATTGACCTTGAGATGCTCCATGAAGGAGCTGGTTTCGACCTCCTCCTCGTCCACCGCCTCGAGCACCTGACGCAGCCATCCCATGTGCTTGTCGAGCTCATCCTCCTGCAGGCGCCCCTCCTTGTAATGCCAGTGGGCGGCGATGCCGTCTTCGGCGGTGCGGTGCATCGACTCGGTGCGGATCTGAATCTCGACTTTTTTGCCATCCGGGCCGATGACGGTGGTATGAAGGGATTGATAGCCGTTGCTTTTGGGCATCGCGATATAGTCTTTGAAACGCTCATGGATCGGGGTGTAGAGGGAATGGACGATGCCGAGGGTGTGGTAGCACTCCTCCACCTTTTCGACAATGATGCGGATGGCGTGGAGGTCGTAGATCTCCTCAAAGACGATGCCGCGCTTGACAATCTTGTTGTAGATGCTGTAAAAGTGTTTCGGCCGGCCCTCGAAGCGGGCGTGGATTCTGGCCTCGACCAGGGCTTCACGCACCGGCTTGGTGACGTGGCTGATGATGAGCTCGCGTTCCCGCCGGGTTGCGTTGACCCGCTTGACGAGATCGCTGTAAATCTCCGGCTCGAGAAACTTGAGGGCAAGGTCTTCCAGCTCCCATTTGATCTTGGCGAGGCCGAGACGGTGGGCCAGGGGGGCATAGACCTCGCGGGTTTCGAGGGCGATGCGGCGCCGCTTTTTCTCGGGAAGGAACTCGAGGGTGCGCATGTTGTGCAAACGGTCGGCGAACTTGATGATGATCACCCGGATGTCCTTGACCATGGAGAGGAGCATCTTGCGAAAATTCTCCGCCTGCCGCTCCTCGAACTCGAGCAGCTTGATATCGGAGATCTTGGTGACCCCGTCGACCAGGCTGGCGATGCTGTGGCCGAACTCGCTCTCGACGCGGGCGATATTGTATTCTGTGTCTTCGGCGACGTCATGGAGGATGGCCGCGGCAATGGTCTCATAATCCATCTTCAGACCGGTGAGGATCTTGGCGACCTCGAGGGGGTGTTCGAAGTACTTGTGGCCTGACTTGCGCAGCTGATTGCGGTGGGCCTCATAGCTGAACTCGAAGGCCTTGCGCAGCAGCGCCACATCCATGGACTGATTGTAGCGCCGGATGCGGCGTACGAGTCCTTCGAATACCTTTTGGTAGACTTCTTCCATGCTCTGCCGCGCCTGGATGTCAGTAAGGAGTCGGTGAAATGGTCTGGATTTCAGGCTGCCGGGATTCCTTGCCGGCGAAAAGGAGATATTCCTTGTAAAAGTAACAGTTCACGCTGTCGGTGGGACCGTTGCGCTGCTTGGCGATGATGATCTCTGCGTCGTTCTCCTGGCCGGGCTCGACCGGGCCGTAGACCGAGGGGCGGTAGATGAACATGACCACATCGGCATCCTGCTCGATCGCCCCCGACTCGCGCAAATCGGAGAGCATCGGCTTGCGCTCGCCGCGGGCCTCGACGGCGCGCGAGAGCTGGGAGAGGGCCAGGACCGGGATATCGAGCTCCTTGGCGAGGGCCTTGAGGGACTGCGAAATCTGGGCGATCTCAATCTGGCGGCTCTCGACCCGGCCGACGCCGTGCACGAGCTGAAGATAGTCGACGACGAGCAGGCCGATATTGTACTCGATCTTGAGGCGGCGCGCCTTGGAGCGGATCTCCATGATGGTCATGGCGGGAGAATCGTCAATATAGATGGGGGCCTTTTCGAGGGTGCCCAGGGCGTTCATCAGTTTGGCCATCTGGTCCGGAGGCAGCTTGCCGATGCGCACCAGATGGGCGTCAACCCGGGCCTCGGAGCAGAGCAGACGCATGGCAATCTGGGGTGAGGCCATTTCCAGGGAGAAGATGCCGACCGGCACCCCGTAGCCGGCGGCAGTGCGGGCCATGTTCAGGGCCAGAGCGGTCTTGCCCATCGAAGGCCTGGCGGCGAGGATGACCAGTTCGGAGTTCTGCAGGCCGGAGAGCAGGCGGTCGAGGTCCTTGAAACCGGTCGGCACACCGATGACCCCGTCGGCCTTGGCATTGTAATGGTCGATGAGGTTCATGGTCTCGAAGAGGATCGGCCGCAGATGCTCGAAAGACCTGCGCTTGCTGCGCTCGGAGAGGCTGAAGATCTTTTTCTCCGCCACATCTATGACATCATAGGCATCTTCCCCGCCCTCGTAGCAGTCCTGTTGTATCTCACCGGCCACCTCAATGAGCTTGCGCAGCAGCGCGCGGTTGAGGACAATGCGGCAGTACTGCTCGATATTGGCTGCCGAAGGGATGCGCTCCACCAGTTCGGTGAGGTAATAGTGCCCGCCCACCTTGTCGAGCTCCTTGCTCTTCTCCAGCTCGGAGGAGACGGTCAGGACGTCGATGGCCTGGCTGTGGGAATAGAGGTTGCGCGCGGCGATAAAGATGCGGCGATGAGCATCCTTGTAAAAGCAGGTTTCATCGAGGAGTTCGAAGAGGGTGTTGGCGGCATGGGGCTCGATCATCACCGAACCGAGGGCCGCCATTTCCGCTTCGATCGACTGCGGCGGCAGCTTGACGGGGATATCAGTCTGTTCATTCATGGTCAGCTCGCTCAGCGTGGACGGTTCTCGGACAGAAATTCATCATAGAGACGGCGGAGCAGCTGGACATCCTGCCAGGTCTCGTGCTTGAATTTGGGAAAGCGGAGCAGGGCTGCCGGATGATAGGTGACGATGAGGCGGGAGCCCCTCCAGGGGTGGACCTTGCCGCGCAGCTGCGTAAGGGACGCCTGGCTCTGCAGTAGGGTCTGGGCGCTGAAGCGCCCCAAACAAAAAATGAAGGCCGGCTGGATCAGCGCCAGCTGTTTCTCGAGGTAGGGCAGGCAGTTGGCCACCTCGTCCGGCAAAGGATCGCGGTTATTGTCCGGCCGGCATTTGAGCAGATTGCAGATATAGACTTCACTGCGCTTGAGCTGGATGGAAGCCAGAATCCTGGTGAGAAGCTGCCCCGCTTCGCCTACGAAGGGAAGCCCCTGCTGGTCTTCATGAAAACCGGGGGCCTCGCCGACCAGAACGATGTCGGCGGCGGGATTGCCCTCGCCGAAAACCAGATTTCTGCGCCGGCCGCCGATGGCGCAGCGCAGGCAGCCGCTGATCCTGCCCTGCAGCTCCTCGAGGGTGGAGAGATTGAGGTCCGGCATGGCCTGGGGTTCGGGCCGGGGCGGGCTCTCCAGCCCCTCGCGGATGCGCTCGCCAAGATAGGGCGAACGGCCGGGAGCAGGCGTGGCCGCCTCCCCTCCTCGCCAGTTCAGCTTCTCTTTTGGCAGGGCAAGCTCGTCGCCGTAGAGCTCAATCTGCTGTTCGAAAAACCGGCGCAGATCCGATTCATCATCGCCACTCATAGGCTCTTCTCTTTTTCCCATTCCAGGACGGCCGTCAGCAGCCGGTCGGCCACCTCCTGCTTGGACATTTGCGGCCACTTTTCGGGGTCACGCCCGCGCCGCAGCAGGGTGATGATATTGGTATCCACGGCGAAACCGGCGCCCGGTTCGAGGGGATTGTTGACAACGATCATGTCAAGATTCTTCTCCTCGAGTTTGCGCAGGGAGGCGGGAATCTCTTCGCCGGTCTCGACGGAAAAGCCGACATGGGTGCGGCCGCCCTTGCTCAGTCCGGCGCTCCTGAGGATGTCTTCGGTCCGGGTCAGGGGCAGAATGATCTCCTCCTCCCCTTTCTTGATCTTTTGCGCCGCAACAGCGGCGGGCCGGTAATCGCTGACAGCGGCGGCCATGAAAAGAAGATCGCAGTCGGGCAGGTGGTGCTGGACCGCTTCAGACATCTCGGCGGCGGTGGTGACGCGGACAACCTTGATGCCGGAGAAGGGGCGCTCATGGCTCGGGCCGGTCACCAGGGTCACCCCGGCCCCGCGCAGGGCGGCCATTTCGGCCAGGGCGTAGCCCATCTTGCCGGTGGAGCGGTTGCCGAGATAGCGCACGGGATCAAGGGGTTCATGGGTCGGGCCTGCTGTCACCAGCACGCGCCTGCCCTGGTAATCATGCTTCCGGCTGAGGAGCCTGCGCACGGCCTCCACGATCTCCGGGATTTCAGACAGGCGGCCCTCTCCCACCTCACCGCAGGCGAGCTCGCCGCTTCCGGGCGCGACAACGCTCCAGCCGTGCTCGAGCAGACGCTTTTCATTCTGTTGATAAAGGGGATTGGCATACATCTGCCTGTTCATGGCCGGACAGAAGAGGATGGGCGCGGTGGTGGCAAGCAGGGTGGTGGTAAGGGCATTGTCCGCAAAACCGTGGGCAGCCCTGGCGATGGTATTGGCCGTCGCCGGGCAGATGACCAAGCATTCCGCCCAGCGCGCCCATTCGATGTGTACGGTGCCTCCCCCCTGCTCATGGGGGAAGAGCCCGGTGAGAACTGGGTGACCGGTCAAGGTTTCGAAGGTCAGCGGTGTGATGAACTCCATGGCCGCGGGAGTCATGATCACGCGGATGGAGGCCCCGAGTCGGGCGAGCTGTCGTACCAATTCCGCAGCCTTGTAGGCCGCGATACCGCCAGTCACGCCAACCACTACTTTCCTGTTCGTCAGCATGCGGCACTCTGCTCCTGAGTGGTACTAGCCGGGGTACTGCTTGGTGAGTTTGCCCTCAAGCATCTCCTGCAAGGCAACGCTGGTGGGTTTGGGCAGTTTGAGGTACTGGCGGTCGACGACATCCTGGCTGACCCCTTCGTCGTCATAATTGTCGTTGTTGCTTATCGAGGCAGCTTCGGCGTCGAGCACCTTTTTCTGCAGGTCGTTGATCTGGCGGGCGCGGCGGGCGATCATGATGATCGCTTCATAGACATTATCGGCAAACTGATCAAGGTTATCAATGGGCAGTGTTTTGATCATATAGATGGCCTCCCGGTATGTATGATTTGATTTCCATGTTTTATGCAACTGCGCCGCGCTCAGCGAGCCGACCGGCGATGATTTTTTTAACTCTGGCGATGCTCCTGTGCAGATCACGGTTGATTACCGTGAACTCAAAAGCCTTGCCCATCTCCATCTCCATCGGCACCCGCTCGAGGCGGATTCGCACCGCCTCCGAGGCCTCGGTGCCGCGCCCGACCAGCCGCTGTCGCAGGGTCTCCAGATCGGGGGGTGCGATGAAGATCATCAAAGTCTCATCAGGGAACCGGCGCTGGATGGCAAAGGCCCCCTTGACATCGATATCGAAAAAGACGATGCACCCCTCCTGCAGCCACTTTTCAATCGGCCGGACCGGGGTTCCGTAGAGATGGCCATGCACCTGCTCATATTCAGCCAGCTCATCCCTGCGAATCATCTCTGTGAAAGCGGCCTCATCGACGAACCAGTAATCGATCCCGTCCTTCTCGCCAGGGCGCATGGCCCTGGTCGTTGCCGAAATGGAATAGCGACAGCGGGGATCCCCCTCGCTGATGATCCTGCGGATGATCGTCGACTTGCCGCCGCCGGAGGGCGAAGAGATCACCACGAGAAGGCCCTTGTGCGTCATGCGGAGCCCCTCGGCTTATTCGATGTTCTGGATCTGTTCGCGCAGCTTTTCAACCTCGTCCTTGATCTCAACAACGAGATGGGAGATCTCGAGGGAATTTGACTTGCTGCCGATCGTGTTGACCTCGCGATGCATCTCCTGCAGTAAAAAGTTCAGCTTCCGGCCGGGGGCGCTTTCGTTCTCGAGAATATGGATAAAGGCCTTGTTGTGGCTGTGAAAACGGACGCACTCTTCGGTGATATCGAGGCGGTCCGCCATGAGGGCGAGCTCGTTCTCGAGCCGCCCTTCATCAATATGTTCGTCCTTGACCAGCAGGGCGATGCGCTGGCGCAGCTTTTCCATCTCGGCGGCGGGCTGTCGGGCGCCGAGCTCGGCTGCCCGTGTGATCATACCGTCGAGACTGTTGATGCGCCGGACGAAATCCTTGAGCAGCTCTTCGCCCTCCTTGTGGCGCATCACCTGGATATCCTCCAGCACCTTGACCAGGGCCGCCCGCGTGCACTCCCAGTAGCGCTCCGCCTCAGGGGTTTTGTCATCGACGACGATGATATCAGGCAGGTTCAGCAGCTGGCTGAGCTGGATCTCCCCGGCGAGGCCGAGGTCTTTCTGCAGCTCCTTGACCAGGCGAGAGTAGGATTGGGCCAGGGGCCGGTTGAGGACCAGCTGCTGGACATTGGAGCTCTCGCTGGTCAGACTGATGGCGATGTTGATGCGGCCGCGAGAAAGGCTCTTGCCGACCAGTTCCTTGATCTGGCTTTCGTAATCAGCCAGAACCCGCGGGATGCGCAGGGAGAAATCGAGAAAGCGGTTGTTGACCGAACGGATCTCCACAAGCACTTCGATGTCACCGATCTTGTGGGAGGCGCGGCCGAAACCGGTCATGCTTGAAATCACGGTAATATCCTGATTATGGCAGCTCTGATTAAATCAGCATTTATTTTAATGATTTTTTTCGATATAGTCAATCCTTTTTTCAGGATTGCGCAGCCGGCGGGCAGGCTGCTGCCGGCAGGGGTGGAGGGCTACTTACGGGCCTTGCGTTCTTCGATCCGCACCCGCAGCGAGATGCGGTGCGAATTGTCCAGCTGATCATGCTTGAGAAAGGCATAATCGACATCGATCCGGGGCAAGCGCAGTCCGGCGCCGGCGCTGAGGCAGCCGGTGTCGCTGCCGATGCGCACCGAGGCGATGTTGTGAAAAACCCATTCGGCGCCGAGATGAAAATCTGCACTCATGGGCCCATAATGGGCCTGGGCGGCGAGCTTGCGCCCTTCCATGCGTAGATCGGCGTCCGCCGCCAGCAGCAGACGGCTTTTGAGGGGTCTGAAGATGAAGGGATAGGCTCCCCCGAGCTTGAGGGTGGGCGAGACCAGCTCCCGCTCCCCGGTATCCCAGGCAAGCAGGGTGGTGGTGAAATCCTGCAGATTGGCGCCCAGGCGCAGGGAACGCCATGGCAGCCAGATTGCGCCGAGATCAAAACCGGCTCCCCAGGCGGCGTTGTCGCCAACCCCCTTGTGCACCAGTTTGGCGCTCGCGCCCCAGGCGAAGCGGCCGGTTTGCATCCGGGCATAGCTGAGATAGACAGCATACTCGGCGTCGTTGACCGTGCGCACCTGGCAAGGGCGATTGCTGAGGGTGTTGCCCTTGCCGTCGGTATAGGTGGCATCGAGGGGCAGATCGGGTCTCGGCAGCGCTGTGATCGGGATGTCATCGACGGCGAGGCGGACGACGTTGACGCCGATAGTCTCCCGGCGGGTGACCGGCAAGGCCCCGCCGAAATAGTCGTAATTGACCACGCCGCCGAATCGCCGCGCATGCATGAACCCCAGTTCGGGGTAACGGATGCTGGAGAGGCCGGCCGGATTCCAGTAGCCGAAGGTAACATCGCCGGTGACCGCGACATAGGCCCCGCCCATGCCGAGAGCGCGGGCGCCGACGCCGCCAGCCATGAATTCACCGGCGTATTTCCTGATTTCCGCCCCCCGGGCGAAGGTAATGAGGAGAAGGAGAATCCCCGTCAGCGATGGAAAGATGCGTTTGATCACGCAGGTACCTCTGGTTGCATGCACCAATCTGCCGTTGCGGCGACCTTTGGTCGCTGTTTCTATAATTTATGATTAAATCCGGATTGTACAAGCGAATAATCTTCCGGCAGCGGCCCGTAAGACATTTTGCGCCCCGGGCTTGCAGGGCGCCTACCGGTCGGAGGCCAGCTGCCGCAGCTCTTCGAGCTTGTTGAGCGCCTCGAGAGGGGTGAGCTGGTTGGGGTCAAGTTTCTTGAGCTCCTCGCGCAGGCTCTGTTCCAGTTCGGCGAAAAGGCTGAGCTGCTGCACCGGCCGTTTCATCTCGCTCTGATGGTGCGCCAGCCGGGGTCCCTTGTCCGGATCGAGGGAACCGGATTCGAGGTTGGCGAGAATCTCCCGCGCGCGCATAATGACGGCGCGCGGCAGGCCGGCGAGCTGGGCGACGTGGATGCCGTAGCTGTGGTCGCAGCCGCCCGGCACGATCTTGCGCAGAAAGACGATGCGGTCACCCCACTCCTTCACCGCCACATTGTAGTTTCTTACACGCGTCAGCACGAGTTCCAGTTCCGTCAATTCATGATAATGGGTGGCGAAGATGGTTTTTGCAGCAATACGCGGGGTTTCATGAATGAACTCGGCCACCGACCAGGCGATGGAGAGGCCGTCGAAGGTGCTGGTGCCGCGGCCGATCTCATCCAGCAAGATGAGGCTGCGCGGTGTGGCGTTGTTGAGGATGTTGGCGGTCTCGACCATCTCGGTGAGGAAGGTGCTCTCCCCCGCCGCCAGGTTGTCCGAGGCGCCAACGCGGGTGAAGACGCGGTCGACCAGCCCGATCTCGGCCGAGGCGGCTGGCACGAAAGAGCCCATCTGGGCCATGATGACGATCAGTCCGACCTGGCGCAGATAGGTCGATTTCCCTGCCATGTTAGGTCCGGTGATTATCAGCAGCTGCTCCCTGGTTGTCTCCATGCGGGTGTCGTTGACGACGAAGGATTCGCCCGCCGGGAGCAGGCGCTCGATGACCGGGTGGCGTCCATCCCGGATGATCAGCCCATCGCCTTCATTCATGACCGGCCGGACATAGCCATAATCGACCGCAACCTGTGCGAGGCAGCTCAGGCAGTCCATCTGGGCGATGATGCGGGCGTTTTCCTGCAGCGCGATGGTATCAGCTAGGATGCGCCGGCGCAGCTGATCAAAAAGCTCGTACTCCAGATCGACGATCTTTTCCTCGGCGCCGAGGACCTTCTCCTCGTACTCCTTGAGCTCCGGAGTGATAAAGCGCTCGGCGTTGACCAGGGTCTGCTTGCGGATATAATATGGCGGCACCCGCGACAGATTGGGATTGGTCACCTCGATGAAATAGCCAAAGACCTTGGTGTAATTGACCTTGAGCGAGGAGATGCCGGTGCGCTCCCTCTCCTGCTGCTGCAGGCGGGCGATCCAGTCCTTGCCGCTGAAGGCGATCTCACGCAGTTCATCGAGTCTGGAATTATAGCCGCTGCGGATAAAACCGCCGTCGGTCACCGACAGGGGTGGATCCTGAACGAGGGCGCGCTCGATCTCGTCGTGCAGCTCGGGCAGGGGATTGAGCTGCTTGCACGCCCCGGCGAGCATGCTGGCACTCATCGGCTGCAGATGGAGGGTGAGTTCCTCGACCGTACGCAGGGAATGCAGCACTGCAATGGCGTCCCGGGCATTGGCGCGGCCGGTGGCGAAACGGGCCAGCAGGCGCTCGAGGTCGCCGCTCTGCTTGAGGGTTTCGATCATGGCGCTGCGCCCCGCATGATCCCGGCTCAACTCCTCCACGGCATCATGGCGCTCGCCGATCGCGGCGAGGTTCAGGAGGGGGTAGCTGATCCACTGCACGAGCATGCGCCCGCCCATGGGGGTCCTGGTCTGGTCGATCGTCCCGAGCAGGGTCCCGTGCTTGCGCGCCGAATGGAGGGAGAGCACCAGCTCGAGATTGCGCCGCGAACTGCTGTCGATGATCATGCGTTCCTCATCGGCGGCGCGCGCGAGCCGGTTGATATGGATCAGCTTCTCCTTTTGGTTCTCGCGCAGATAGGCGAGAACGCCGCCGGCGGCCGAGATCCCGAGCGGCAAGTCCTCGATGCCGAAGCCCTTCAGGGAAAGGGTGCCGAAGTGGTCGTTGGGTCTCGACCGCATAATCATGATGGAACATCCACTCCTCGCGCCGGGTGAGTGTGATCCAGGGACTACCCTTGAGCAGCTCCTCCACGGCCGGCTGGAGCGCTGCACTGAGCAGGATCTCGGCCGGAGCGAGGGTGAGGATAAACTCAGCCAGACCCTCGAAGCCGATTTCACCCACCCTGAATTCCCCTGTGGAGACATCGACCACGGCCGTGCCGCAGCGCTGGTCATGCACGAACAGCCCGAGCAGATAGTTGTTCTTCTTGGTTTCGAGCAGGTCGTCGACGAGGGTGGTGCCCGGCGTCACCACCTCGAGCACCTCGCGTTTGACGATGGTCTTGGCGAACTTCGGGTTTTCGGTCTGCTCGCAGATGGCGACGCGATAGCCCGCCTTGATCATTTTAGCCAGATAGGTGTCGAGGGCGTGATGGGGAAAGCCGGCGAGAGGCACGTCGGCGGACTTGCCGTGCGCGCGCGAAGTGAGGGTGATGCCGAGCACGGCGGCGCCGGTCCTGGCATCGTCAAAAAACATCTCGTAAAAATCCCCCATACGAAAAAAGAGCACGGCATCCTTGTGCTTGCTCTTGATGGCCATGTACTGCTCCATCAGGGGGGTTTTGATCTGTTCTTTGGTCAATGTCGCTCTCTTCGTAAAGTGCTCTTTTGCGCTCAGGCTTCTGGAGGGTGTCCGGCGGACTTGATCGCGGTCAGATCGATCCCCCAGTTGAGCTTGGTGCGCAAGACGTTGAAAAAGTCGCGCTTGCCGGTATCCACCCATTTGATCCGGTACTCCCCGCGCTCGACGTAGACCCGGTCGTCGGGATTGAGGCTGAGGCGGTTGCGCCCGTCGATGTTGACCTGGGCGACATGGGAATGGTTGACCAGGCCGAGCTCGAGCCGGCATGATTCCGAGAGGACGATGGGGCGGACAGTCAGGGAGTGGGGACAAATCGGGGTGACGATGATCGCCTCCATGGTCGGCATGAGCAGGGGCCCGCCGGCCGAAAGGGAATAGGCCGTCGAACCGGTCGGTGTGGCGATGATCACCCCGTCGCAGCGGTAGGTGTTGAGAAAGGTGCCATCGACGCTGGCCTCGACCAGGATGAGCCGGGGCACGCTCCCCTTTTCGATGACGACATCGTTGAGGGCATGAAAGCTTTTACGCCCGCCGCTCTGCTCGATAGTCACCTTGAGGAGCATGCGCTCGATGAGGGCAAAGCGTCCGGCCACCAGGTCGTCGATGGTTTCATCCATCTCCTCCAGGGGCACCTCGGCGAGAAAGCCCAGTCCCCCGAGATTGACGCCGAGGATGGGGGTTCCGCTGGCGCCGATGTCGCTTGCGGTGGCGAGCAGGGTGCCGTCCCCCCCGAAGGCGGCCATGATGTCGCACTGGCGGCCGAGTTCCACCAGAGGCAGGCAGCGGCACTCAGGTCCCATCCCGAGGAACTCCTTCAGTTCCCGGTCGAAAAGCTGCTTAACCCCGAGTTCATCCAGGCGGGCGCAGAAGTGGAGGATGGTCTCGCGGACGCGGGGTTTGTTCTTGTTGCCGGCGATCCCGATGATCATGTGGTTTTCACATGCCTGTTGAAGCGGAACAGATTGCGAATTCTGCCGGAGCGGCCGTTCTCGAGGCCGGCCCGTACGGATTGGATGGTGGCGAGGATCGCCTGTGTGCTCAGACCCGCCTGATGGAGCATGAAATCGCGGGTGCCCTGGCTGAGAAAGGTGTCGGGCAGGCCACAGCGCATCAGTGCTGCCTTTCCGGTATGGTGATCAGCGAGATACTCAGCCACCGCGCTGCCGAATCCGCCCGCGAGGGTGCCCTCCTCCAGGGTGATGATGACCTTGAACCTGGCGGCCAGATCATCGAGCATCCCGGCATCAAGCGGCTTGATGAAGCGGGCATTGACGACCTCCACAGCGATCCCCTCCTGCTCGCGCAGGAAGCGGGCGGCGGCGCTGGCCTTGCGGGCGAGATGGCCGACGGCAAGCAGGGCGATCTCCTCGCCCTGGTCGAGGGTCTCGCTGCGGCCGATGGGGAGAAGATCAAAGCCGCTGGTGAGTTCCACTCCCTCGCCGGCTCCCCGGGGATAGCGGATGGCCACCGGGCCCTGGTCGTAATTCAGGGCCGTGAAGAGCATGTGGCGCAGCTCCTCCTCATCCCGGGGCGCCATCACCACCAGGTCGGGCACCGTGCGCAGGTAGGCGATGTCGAAGATGCCGTGGTGGGTGGGTCCGTCATCCCCGACGATGCCGGCGCGGTCGATGGCGAGCACCACCGGCAGTTTTTGCAGGGCGACATCGTGGATGAGATGGTCATAGGCGCGCTGCAGAAATGTGGAATAGACTGCCACTACCGGCCGGGCGCCCTGCGCAGCCATCCCCGCGGCAAAGGTCACGGCGTGCCCCTCGGCGATCCCGACGTCGAAAAAGCGCTGCGGATACTTCTCACCGAAGAGGTGCAGTCCGGTGCCCAGGGACATCGCGGCGGTGATGCCGACCATCCTGGGCTGCATGGGGGCGAGATCGCACATCGCGCGGCCGAAAACCTCGGTATAGCTCGGCACACTGCCGCTCTTGACTGGCACCCCTGTCACCTTGTCGAATTTGCCCAGGCCGTGAAAGACCGGGGCGTTCTCCTCCGCAGGACGGTAGCCCCTCCCCTTCTTGGTGAGGATGTGGAGCAGGATCGGACCGCGCAGCTCCTTGATCTCGTGCATGGTATGGAGCATCTCGGCGAAATTGTGACCATCGATCGGGCCGAAATAGCGGAAGCCGAGCCGCTCGAAAAGGACGCCCGGCATGATAAAACCCTTGAGGCTCTCCTCCATCCGGCGCGCGGCGACACGAATGCGCGGCCCCATGCGCTCGAATTTGCCGGTGAAATCCCAGATGTCCGATTTGATCTTGTTGTAGAGGGGATTGGAGATGAGATTGGTGAGATACTTGGACATGGCGCCGACGTTGCTCGAGATCGACATGCTGTTGTCATTGACGATGACGATGATGTCCTTTCCCGAAGCCCCGGCGTTGTTGAGCCCCTCATAGGCCAAACCCCCGGTAAGGGCGCCGTCGCCGATAACAGCGACCACCCGGAAATCCTCCTCCGCCAGATCACGCGCACAGGCGATGCCAAAGGCTGCAGAGATGGAGGTGCTGGCATGGCCGACACCGAAAGCATCGTAGGGACTCTCGGCCGGCTTGGGAAAACCGCTGATCCCGCCATCCTGGCGGATGGTGTGAAAGGCCTCGCGCCGGCCGGTGATAATCTTGTGGGCGTAGGCCTGATGGCCGACATCCCAGACAATCTTGTCCTGCGGGGTATTGAGGACATGATGCAGGGCGAGGGTGAGTTCGACCACCCCGAGCGACGGGGCCAGATGGCCTCCGGTCTCGCTGGTGGTCTGGATAATATAATCGCGGATCTCGCGCGCGAGCTGGGTCAATTGGGGAATATCGAGCTTCTTGATATCCTCTGGCGAATTGATGCGTTGCAGCTGTTCATCCATATACTACCTTTGCAGCATCCTTTGATGACATCTTTACCGGTTGGGCCATTGGCTATAACAACCCGTAATAGCAATCTAATCCAGATCGGTCTCCTCGACCTGAAAACCCTCCGAGGTCTTGACGAGCAGATTGATCTTCTTCTCCGCCTCCTCCAGCTGGGCGATGCAAAAGGCCAGCAGTTCAGCGCTCTCTTCGTAGAGCCGCAGGGACTCCTCCAGCGGGGCGCTGCCCTCTTCCAGGAGGGCGGCGATCTCTTCCAGACGCGCAATGGCCGCTTCGAATTTTTTGGGGGGCATGCTTCACTCCTTCCGTCAGGTGGGGATCAGATCATTTTGCCGGGCGCTTGCGGTCGTCCACTACGGTCAGGCCGGGATGGATGCCGACAATTTCACTGGCCAGCCGGTCAGCCGCGAGCTGGACCATGATGGTCTCGCCCGGCTGGAGTCCTTCCGCGCTGCGCAGAAAGGCCTCATCGCCCTCGCGCCAGCACAGGGCGTAGCCTCGCTCGAGCACGGAGGCGGGCGCCAGGTCGCGGCAGCGCTGGGCGGCATTGACCGCGCGCAGCCGCTCACGGCGAAGGCGGGTGAGCAGTGAGATCGAGCAGAGATGGGCGAGCTCGTCCAGACGCTGGCGGCGCTGGCGGACCAGGTCGATGGGCCGGCGCAGGCCGTAGCTGGAGCGGAAGCCCGCCAGCCTCAGCCGTTCATGGGCGATCCGGCGCTGGAGGGCGTGGCGGAGGAACTTGACAGTGCCCGTCAGCCGGCTGCGCAGCTCGCCCGCATCCGGGACCACCAGCTCCGCTGCAGCCGAGGGGGTCGGGGCGCGCAGGTCGGCGACGAAATCGGTGATGGTGAAATCGATCTCATGACCCACCGCCGATACCACTGGAATGCGCGAGTCGTAGATGGCCCGGGCGACCACCTCCTCGTTGAAGGCCCAGAGGTCCTCGAGGCTGCCTCCCCCCCGTCCGACGATGAGGACATCCACATCGCCATATTCGTTCAACTCAGCGATCGCCGCGGCGATATCCTCCGCAGCCCCTTCGCCCTGCACCAGGGCCGGCCTCAGCACCAGCTCGATTGAGGGCATGCGCCTGCGGGCGACCTGGACCAGATCGCGGATCGCCGCTCCGGTCGGACTGGTGACAATGCCGATGCGCCGGGGAAAGAGCGGCAGCGGCTGCTTGTGCTCCTCGTCGAAAAGCCCCTCCGCGTGGAGGCGGGCCTTGAGCCTCTCCAGGGCAAGCTGCAGCTGTCCGACCCCCGCCGGGATCATCTTCATCACATCGAGCTGATAATTGCCGCGCTTCTCGTAGAGCGTCACCTGGCCGTAGCAGAGCACCTGCATGCCATCGCTCGGGGTGAGAATGAGGCCCTGGTTGCGGCTGCGCCACATCACACAGGAGATCTGGGCGGACTCATCCTTGAGCGGAAAATACATGTGGCCCGAGCTGTGGTGGACGAAATTGGAGATTTCGCCGTGCAGCCAGACCGGCTCCAGCTCGGTTTCGAGCAAGGTTTTGATCCGGCGCGTGAATTCCGCGACCGAAAAGCTGGCAGGGGCTGTGTTCCACATTTCCATGGCGTCTATCCGGGTGGTTCCGGCCGTGCAGATTGCGCCCGCCGGTGAAAGTAAAAGGGCCAAGATGCAACTCTCAGCCCTATATAAAGATTAGCGTAATTTCTTCTTGTGACGATCTTTGCGCAATCTTTTTTTACGTTTATGCGTGGCAATCTTGGCTCTTTTTCTCTTTTTTCCGCTTGGCAAATCGATCACCTCCTATCCTTGCGCAGCCTCGATCGGCCGCGTGTTCTTGCAGATCATTTCTTATTGATGAATTTCTTCAACTCTTTCGAGGGTTTGAACAGCGGCGCGCGATGGGCGGGGATCACCACCGGCTCCTTCGTGACCGGGTTGAATGTGGAGCGCGTATCGCGGTCGACGACCTTGAAATTGCCGAAGCCGCGCAGGTCAACCCGATCGCCCTGCCTGAGAGCATAGCCGACGGTGGCGAGAAATCCTTCGATCACTGCCTGGGTTTCGGTCTTGGTCAGCCCTGTACCCTCAGCGACGATATCGACAATCTCTGCTTTGGTCATAATGGCATCCTTTCACACAGACGGGATCAGTGACAGTGGCTGCAATCATGGCTGGCGCATGTTCCACAGGAACGGCCCGATGATGAAGAACGCGAGACCTCTCCGCTTTTTCCCTTGCTGGTAAAACCGCAGGCCGAAATGAGACGCTCCACCTCCCTGCTCAGGCAGTTTGGACAACTGGGCTGCTGCGCTGCAGAGACTGAGGAGAAGAGCTCCTCGAACTGGTCTCCGCAATCCCGGCATTTAAATTCATAAAGCGGCATCGTCAGGATGGCCTCGTCGGCACTATCCGGGGAGATGGATTCATCATAAAGTATACCAATTTTATGTCAAAAAAGCAAGATAAAATCTGTGAAACGCGCCGCGCTGCCGGCCTACTGCCTGAGCAGCTCCTGGTAGATCTCCCTCACCCGCTGCGCACAGATATCGATGTCATAGCGCTCCCGTGCCACTCTCCGGTTGGCCTCCGCCATCCTGCAGCGCAGGGGCGTCTCCGTCAGCAGCCGGGTCAGCGCCGCCGCCAGTCCCTGCTGGTCCCCCGGCTCGACGAGCAGGCCGTTCTCCCCCTCTTGTACAAAATCGGGGATCCCCCCCACCCGGGTCGAGACCACCGGCAGCCCGGCGGCATAACCATCGAGCAGGGCGAGCGGAAAGACCTCGGCGTAGGAGGGCAGGGCCATGCACCAGCCTTCAGAGAGGACAGCGGCCTTTGCGGCCCCGTAGCGGGGGCCGAGAAACTCCACGGCATCGCTGATGCCGAGGTGGCGAGCGACCATCTGGCTCTTTTCCAGCTCCCCTGGCCCGGCCAGGACCAAACGGGCATCGGGTAAGGTGGCGAGCACCTTCTTGAAGGCGGACAGGAGATCAAAGATCCCTTTGCGGCTGCAGACCTCGCCGAGGAAAACCACCGTCGGCACCGGTGCAGGACGGGGCTCCAGCTCGCGATAGAGCGAGAGATCGATCCCGTTTTCTACCACAGCAATTTTATCGGGCGCGAGATACTCGAGAAAGAAGGTGCGCCAGCTCTCCGAAAGGGCCACCACCCGGTCGCAGCGGCGGAGGTGGCGCAGGATCGCGCCCCGGGCGAATCTACCGCTCTCGCGGATGAAGCGGTCAAAGGAGCTGCCGTGGATATGCAGCACCACCTTCTTGCCGAAAAGTCTGGCGAGGTCGAGATAGGCGCATTTTTCCCAGAACGACATATAGGCGGAGGAGTGGAGATGGACCAGGCCGATGCGCCGGGAAGGGATGACGAAGAGATATTTGATAAAATAGATCAGCGAATAGCCAAAGCTGTAAAAGCTGGTCTTGAGATTGCGCTTGAAGGAGCGGGCATAGCCCATGGGCGAGCTGAACTGGGCCATCGAGCGGCTTTTGGGCTTGGAGATATCAAAGTGGCGGATGGTGAACCATTCCCGCAAGGGTGATTTGAGCAGGGCCTCGACGAAGAATTCGACGCCGCCGATCTGCGGGGGGAGCGGGCCAACCAGGAGGATTTCATCGCGCATGGTCAACTCTCAGTTAGGACGGATAAAGTTAGCGAAAGCAATCGCCATTTGCAAATGGAAAGCATCGCCCGCGGCGGGCTGCAATTACAGGCTACCCCCCAAAATCTCGGTCCCACCCAAAGATAATAAAATGTATATTACCTGTCAGAAACACCTTGTAAAATCAATGGCCTCATGACGAGGGCACGGGCTGAGAGCATGCTGGAGTTAGTGCGGAGGGATTGGGGCAATCGGCGCAAGGTGTCGGGTGGGATCAAGATTGCATAGGGCAGCCTGGCTGCGATTAAGCTTGACACGCATGGATTTTTTTCGTAAATTATTGGCCACAACCAGGGCGATTAGCTCAGTTGGTTAGAGCGCTGGTCTCACATACCAGAGGTCACTGGTTCAAATCCAGTATTGCCCACAGAAAAGCCTCTTTTCCCCGCCGGAAGAGAGGCTTTTTTACTGCCCTCCGGCGGGATCCCGTGCCTCTGAATTATCTTGATGCCCCCCCAATCACGGTCCCACTCGGGGTTAAATGCCCCCCCAATCTCGGTCCCACCCGGGGTTAACTAATCAAGAAATTGTTCGATACCTGCCAGTAACACCCTGCAAAAAGGTTGACTCATTGACGAGGACACAGGGCGTGAGTTTGCTGGAAATGGTATGGAGGGATTGGGGTATGGGGCACAGGGTGTCGAGTGCAAGCCAGCTTTCGGGGAGTACCCTGCTCTGAATTAGTTCTTGACTCTGTAATAATAACTATTTATATTATAAAGGAGCCATTATCGGCTGATTGCGAGGGTATGGGGAGAGCCGACAAGCTCCGATACCCACAAACCTTGTCTGGCATCCATAATACTCTCTGTCGATATCCCTGTATGGAGTATTGAGCCTTCGCGTCCGGAATTGCGTGAAGGCTTTTTTTGTCTCGAGGGGAAACGCTTCGCCGGGTTGAAACCTGTGTCAATATAGTACACTGTTTCGTTTTTAGACACTTTTCTCAGAGTCAGCCGCGGCGAAACGCTAACCTGTTTTTTAACAGCCAATTACATATTTGTAACTAAATAATTTATTAATAAACCATTAGTATGCCGATCGGACCTCTTGACCTTGTTTTACCTGGCACGGTTATTGTACTATTGTGCTCGCCAATAAGACATCGCAAGTAATTAGGTGATCTAAATCGATGAAAAACCGTCTGTGCTTCTGCCATGAGAGACCACGCCTGAAAATATCCTTCCTGATGACGGGGGTCTTGATTTTTGCGATGCTCAGCTCTCTCTCCGGACAGGTCATCGATCTGCCTGTGCCGGTGCCGGTCGGCGTCCGCGCCGATCAGGGTGAAGCCCGCCTTCATGGTCTTGTCGGCCAGATCGGTGTGCCCCTCGCCGGCACCTATCAGATCACCGCCAAGGTCTGGCTCAACAGTGGTGACCTCCAGCGCAACGAAAGCTTTTTTCTCAATCTGGTCAATTCCACCGGTGCCACCGTCACCCCGCTCAATCCGAACGCGGGAGTTGAAAAAGTAGTCCCCGATGTCCCCGGGCCGGCGGTCTATCTCTGGCAAAACTGTGGTGACTTTTTTCTCACTCCGGGCAGTTACGACGTCTGGATGCATCACTATGCCAACATTTCCGGCCAGTATCCGGAATTCCTCTTTGAACCCATTACCGGCCCGGAGAGCGTGCGCATCGTCGACAGTCTCCGGGTGGTTTTTATTCCTCTCTCCTTTCCTAACCGGCCGCCCCTGGCCATCGATGATATTGCTAATACCGTCGTCAATCAGCCAGTAAAGGGCGATCTCCTGACCAACGATTCGGATCCCGATGGCGATCTCCTGGTGGTGGAAACCACTCCGGTGGTTCCTCCCGCCCACGGTGGGCTCGTTCTCAATCCTGACGGAACCTTCACCTACACCCCGGACCCCGGTTATACCGGACCGGACCATTTTGTCTATCAGGTCTGCGATGACCAGAGCCCGGCTCTTTGCGACGAGGCCACAGTCTGGATAGAGGTTATCGAAAACACCCCGGACAATGAAAGGCCGGTCGCCAACAACGACGTCAGCGAGACCCTGGCCAACATTCCCGTCCAGTCCGATCTGCTGGTCAATGATTTTGATCCGGACGGTGATCCCCTGGTAGTCACCACCACTCCAGTGGTCCCGCCCGCTCACGGCAGTGTGGTCATCAACAGCGATGGCACCTTCACCTATACCCCGGCCGCCGGTTTTACCGGCCCTGACTCTTTCCTTTATCAGGTTTGCGATAATGTTGTGCCGCCGCTCTGTGATGAGGCGATGGTCTACATTACCGTCCATCCGGATACAAACGGCAGTAAAAATGATGCTCCCCTGGCCGCCGATGATGTCTTCAACACTCTGAAAAACACCTCGCTATCAGGAAGTATGGCCGCCAATGACCAGGAACCCAACGGGGACGATCTGATCTATGATGCCGCGCCGGTTACGCCGCCCCTGCACGGCACGGTGGTGATCGGTGCCAACGGCGATTTCACCTACACTCCGGCCGCGGACTATACCGGACCCGACTATTTTGTCTATCGGGTTTGCGACGATCAGAGCCCGGCCCTCTGTGACGAAGCCACTGTCTATATCACTATTTTACCGCCGCCGCCTCCGCCCAATCAGGCACCGGTGGCACAGGATGACTCGGTCAAGACCCAGGCCGGCAGCGCGGTCTCGGGCAATGTCCTCACCAACGATTCCGATCCCGACGGCGATCCCCTGGTGGT
>Ga0116156_10001366_pt1 | contig 24015 bp, 16 predicted proteins | sample AD_UKC045_MetaG_FD_89891 | JGI IMG/M metagenome (GOLD analysis project Ga0116156, IMG submission 89891) | Active sludge microbial communities of municipal wastewater-treating anaerobic digesters from USA - AD_UKC045_MetaG | ecosystem: Engineered > Bioreactor > Anaerobic > Digestate | place: USA... | reverse complement strand
TGCAACGGCATTGACGACAATTGCAATGGGGATACAGACGAAGGCGCCGGCCAGCCGGATTGCATCGTCTTTTACTTTGACGGTGATGGGGATGGATATGGCACCTTCGATTCACAATGCCAATGTCATCCCTCCGGGGAATATTCCGCGATGCAATCAGGCGATTGCAATGACTCAGATCCAGAAATGAATCCGGATGCACCGGAAATTTGCGGCAATATGAAAGATGATAATTGTAATGGAGTAACAGACGAATCTCCCTGCATCTAGATCATAGTATTACTCATGATGCCAATAGTAAGGGGCTCCCGGGAACTCCCGGGGGCTCTTTATCATTGATGATACGCAGTATCTGCCTGTTCTTCCGGCTTTTATTGTTTTTGCATCCATTTTAACGGTATTCTTGACGAAACTTGTAGGAAGTACGTAAGGTCTAAAAAGTTAAACACTACACAGACACGGGCAAAGGATGGGCCTGGAGAGGGCCATGAGGTGCTTTGCCCATAACAGGGTTTGTGTCGGGGAGGCCGCGTATGTGTAAAGGCGAGCGTAGACCATCCATAGTCAGGGTAGTTTGTCTTTGGAGCGTTCTGTGTCTGGTTGCTTCCGTGGCAGGGGCCCGTTCGGAAGTGGCCGTTCAGAATATCCTGAACGCCGATGACGATATACCGAACCTGTTCACGTACGATGGGGATGGGAACGGCATTCCTGATCTGGCGCATTTCCGGCTCTTGGATGCAGTGCTCCATGATTCCAGCGCGCCGCATTATTTTTTGATTAGCAGCACCTGGACGCTCAATCTGATTCAGATGCAGATGGATAACACCAATCCGGGGCAATGTGAGTTTCAGGCTTTGCTGGCGGGGTATAGTTGCAGTGACGTGCTGGAAGCCATACCCGCCGCCTTTACGTTGGCGGAACCAGGGCTTGCGCCCTGGATGCATACGGTATTGAACCGGGTGCGGATTGAAACGGATTTTGGCGATTACAATTCGGATGCGGGGCAATATTTACAGGCAACGGCGGACTTGGACGGCGATGGGTATTCCAATCTGGAGGAATACGAGGCGTTCAACACGAGCTTCGACGCGTTTGTCACTGCCGCCAAGGATCCTACTATTGTCCCGGGGGGCGAATGTGTTCACAATTGCCCGTTGGAAATACTCCAGCACCCCCAAGGGGGCAGCGTGTACGAGGGCTCATCTTTTACTCTTACCATCGTCGTAGAGCATATCGAAGGTTCCGGGCAATATTATTGGTATCACGATGGCATGGCGGTGGAAGGCGCCACAAACACCCTCACCCTCTCCCCGGTGTCCCTCGACGATGCAGGGTGGTATTGGTGCATGATCCTGGACGATCGCGGGGCGGATGGCATTGCCACCGAGTTGTCCAGCATGGCGGAATTGCGGGTCGGCCAGGCCATGCACATCACCACGGCACCCGTGGGCGCCACTGTTACACGGGGCGGCGCACACACGTTCGAAGTAGGGGTGGAAGGCGGACTAGGAACCCTGCACTACCAATGGAAACACAACGGCATTCCCACAGGCGTGGACTCTCCCACCCTTACCATAACCAATGCACGCTTGGAGAATGCGGGAATATATCAATGCGTCATCTCTGATGATCTGTCCGCTATTACTTCGCCCGCTGCAGAACTCATAGTAATTGAGAGTTGCTATACCACCGCCTGCGAACAAACCTGTTCCGGCAGCGGATTCAACGCGGGCTTCGAAACTGCCTACCGGTCCATTATTACCATACCGCTCATCGATCAGGATCCGGACATCATGGACGCGGATGATAATCTGATCGTGGACGCGGCACAGGCCCGGTTGATGGATACTATTCTCGCGAACAACACGCTCCCCTATCACTGCTGCGTGCGCAACGCCTATTTCCACAACCTTGATGAAGTAAACAAGGTCGCGGATGAGGTGCCTCCGGTTTATTTCTTGATCATTCCGCGCGACGCTTTCGTGAAAATGGCCACGGGCCTCATGACCGTGGGGGAAGAAGCCACCGCCAGCGTGCTCACCAATCTTGGCGCGCATATCCCCGGCTTTCCGGAAATTGACCTGTCCGTGTTCGACCGGTCCGCGGAACAGTATCTCGCTTTTAATGGGGATCCGGATGAAGACGGGGTGCCGAACGTCAGCGAATATCTGGCGCATGTCGTGAGCGCGGAGGATTTTGATGCATTTGTAGAGGCCGCCCTCGATCCAGAACAGCGGGAGAACGGCGGGGGGTGCGAACCGTGCGATCAAACCATGGATATTCTATTGATGGGGGACCTATGGCCCAAGCGCGCATTCCGGTGGGATACCCTGGCTCAGGTGCTGCGGGATCATGGGTATGGACACTACCGGGTCGCGGGTTCCATTTCCACTTCCCAATGGATCAGCGCCACGTTGATGGCAGAAAATGAGAACAACGAACTCGGGCGCATCGATTTGGCGTTTGAACGTTTCCCGGATGTTCAGTTGATTCAATTGACCCTCGGTTCGATGGACATCATCACGCTGGCCATGGAAAAAAGCCTGAACTCCATGAGTTCAAGCGCCCTGAATGATGCATTGAATGACATCCAGGCCAGCATCCAAACCGTGGTGAACTATATTTTAAGCAAGAAACCGGGATTGGAGATCCTGTTGGCGGATATAGACTATTTGAATCCTGATCTTATCAAGGCCACGTACCCGAAAACCTATGAACTCAAGACGGTATCGCAAGCGGTGTTCAATAATGCCCTGGTAAGTCTGGGCCGAAAGATCCTGGCAATCGCCCAGCGCACTGACCACTGCCATTATGTTCAGAGTTGGGGGGTACTGCAGTATTATATGGGCAATTCGCCGGTATGGGAGCCAGAAGGCGTTCCTTTCCCTGGATCGGCGGACACGAATTTTGAGCCCTATCCGGGCGGCAATCCAAACTATTCCTGCCTCTCCTCCGCGTATGAAAACGAGGACGGATATTCTCCTACGGCACAATCGCTCTATTATATTTACGACAACTACTTCCACCAGTTTTATGAACTGTACCTGACCCCGGACGCTGAAGGTGAAGGTGGCGAGGAAGGGGAAGAAGAAGGGTTGATCGAGGGCCAGGAAGAAGGCGTGATCGAAGGCGAGGGCGGGGAAGAAGGACAAGAGGAAGGCATCCTCGAAGGCGAAGGTGGCGAGGAAGGCCAAGAAGAAGGCTCCATTGAAGGCGAAGGCGGCGAGGAAGGCACGGAAGAAGGCGTCCTCGAAGGCGAAGGTGGCGAGGAAGGCATGGAAGAAGGCATCCTCGAAGGCGAAGGCGGCGAGGAAGGCATGGAAGAAGGCGTGATCGAAGGGGAAGGAGGAGAAGAAGGACAAGAGGAAGGAATAATTGAAGGGGAAGGACAGGGTGAAGGAGAAGGGGAAACGCCGGAGGGCACACTTGAAATTAGCCCGGCCAATGGCGCTTTATTGGATTTTGGGCGAACAGCCATCAAAAGTTCTTCGGAGTTAACGGTACTTTTACGGAATAATACTCACGATACCGTGGAAGCGTATATCCGGATGTTCAGTGGCGGTTTTATGCATGTAACAAGCGGCAGCAGAGTGATTCTTCCTGCGGGCGAAGAACGAACGGTAACCATCAGATTCTCCCCATTGGTCCGCCAGCTTTATTCTGATCTACTTTTTGTGGAAGGCGGCGGCAAAGAGTTTATTTTGCACATGCAGGGCACCGGCGTGTATATACCCTTCATTTCCTGTGGCAGCGAATCATCGGTTCCGGCGGACTCGTCCTTCTCTGATATAGCGCTTATGGCGCTGGTTTGTGTTGTCCTCACATTAACAACCCTGCGGCAGGCGCCCCGAAAATCGTAGCCGCCGGTATTTGTTAGGCGACCAACTGCTCGACGAACTGCCTCGCCTTTTTTGCTTCCGCGAGCAGGCCGGGCAAATCACCGGGTTTGAGGCATTCGATAATCAAAGGGCCGCTGGTGAATCCGCCTTGCTTCAGACGCGCCATTACTTTCGGAAAATCAACTTTCCCCGTACCGGGCGTCAGCATCACTTCCTTGGGTAATTGGAAATCCTTGACGGACATGCCCGCCACCAGCCCATCTACCGTGGCGGCATCGTCCACCGGGTCCAGCTTGCCATCGGAGTAATAGAAGATATTGCCGGGGTCATACCACAACCGGAAACTCTTATGTCCAACAAAGTCGATAATCTTGCGGCATTGCGGCCCCGTGGAATTAGAGCCGCCATGCGGTTTGACACTGATTCCGACGCCCTTTTCCGCCGCATAGGGACAACTCTCCCGAATCGCGGTGTAATACGGTTCATGAAGTTTGGCATCGCCGACCCCGCCCATCATCAGATTCGCCACGCCCGCCGCGGCACAGTTGTCAATGAGTTGTTTCATTCCTTTGACACCCGCCTCGATAGATTCCTCCACGGGGATGCCGCCGCCATAGACGGAGGGGGCGGACAGTCCGCGTTTCTTGCATTCCTCGCCGATTTTTTTTGCTTCGTCGAGAGTGGTTTTTACGGAAATCACGAGATGGGTGTCCGATTTGGTGGTCATCAACCCCGCATAGTTGAATCCGGCTTCCGCGATGGCGTCCAGAGCGACGGTGTATTCATAATCGCTCCAGGGCCGGGTGTAACAGCCGATTTGCCAGCCTGCGGCTGGCTTCGTGTCTTGTGCATTGGCGCGACAGGCATATGCCGCCACCGCCGCCGCGCCCGCCTTCAGAAAAAATCGCCGGTTCATGGAATTGCTCATGATCAGCCCTCCATAATTTCGCGTTTTTCGGGGTCGTACACTTGGCGGTGGCCCGTATCCTGCGCCTTGACCGCCATGATCGCCGCCACGGCATGCTGGTACCCCGCGTCGATCGAGGCGTTCGGAGTCTCGCGGGTCCGCAGGCATTGCAGCCAGTTGAGCATGTGATTCGTGGTCTCTATATGTTCCACCGGCGTCTTTTCCTTCACGCGTCCATCCGGCTGGCCCGCGCCTTCCGCGGTAATGAACGGATTCGACCAGTCCTGCAAGTCCATCATGGCGTTTTGGCCGATCATCTTGAAGCTGCATCCGGCGCCGCTGCCGAAATACGTGGAATAATGCACCAGGAACCCTTCGGGATAAATCCACGTGGCCTGCACGTGATCGGGGCAGGTGAACTTGTTTTCATCATTAAAAATAAACGTACCGCCCATGCAGACCGCGCTGGCGGGGAATTTGGCGCCGGTGATGTAATGGATCAAGTCGAGATAATGGCTGGCAAACCCCGGCACGGGGCCATCGGAGAATTCACGGTAGCCGTACCAACCCGTGAACAATACGGGATCAAAGGGGCGCATGGGCCGGTCCGCCAGGAACTCCTTCCACTCTACGTCCTCTTCCTTGGCCTCTTTGACATAGGCATACCAATACGGGCGGCTCCCGTTGCGGCATTGCTCGATACGGCCCACCTTGCCGAGCACGCCGGTTTTATACAGTTCCCGGCAGCCGGTCATGCTGTTCATGCTGCGGAGTTGTGTGCCGATTTGCACCACCACATTGTTTTCCTTGCAGGCATCACAAGAGGACTTTAAACTTTCCAGGTCTTTCGAGAGAGGCTTTTCACAATAGATGTCTTTCTTCGCCTTCGCCGCGGCTTCCAGGTGCATCGTGTGCACATGGTCCGGCGAGGCAATCATCACTGCGTCCACTTCATTGTCGGCCAGCATGTCCCGGTAGCTCACATACATTTTTGGCTCCCGCCCGTACCAGTCCTTCGCCATGGCGGCGGCTTTCTCACGGGCTACCCGCCACGGGTCGCACACCGCGGTGAATTCCACATTCTGTTCCTTGTCAAAAGGATGCACACCGGCCATATGCGCGTCCCGGCCCCGGCTTCCGCAGCCGATTTGGCCGATGCGGATGCGGTCGTTCGCGCCGGCAACCTTGGAATAGCTCAAGGCGGACATGGCCACGGCGGCGCCGGCAGTGGTGGACTTCAAAAATTCACGGCGAGTAGTCTGTTTGGACATACGATGATCTCCTCTCTGCTTTTATGGGGCGGCGGATTCCGCAGGCCCCGTACCCAGAAAAACTACTATACCCCCCATTGCCCTACAATTTCACGTCTTATCTTGTCATGCGGCCTCATAGATAACCCTGCCATGCTTGCTAGCTGGATATGCGATACCGCCAATCACGTCTTTCGTTTCCTCAAACCGTTCCCGTGCCATGATAATGATATCAAAGGGATATCCCATGTCCTGCAACGTATCCTGAACAAGGAGCCAGTCTTCCCGGCGGTTCGCAACCGAGTTTTTTAGAATCAGGAGATCTATATCACTATCGCGGCTCATTTGTCCGGCTGCCGCAGAGCCAAATAAAATAATCTGCTCTACAGGAACGGCGGCCGTTATCCGGCGCACAATTTCATCTATGATCGTTTGTTCTATTCCCATAACCTTAATTATACAACACCCCTGATAATATTTATCCACATTCAAGAGGACGAATTGGTGTTATTGACTTTCTTCTGTAATCTTAACCCCACGCCCGCCTCGCGCTCTCCATGAAAAGCCGCACATTCTCCTCGGGTGTGGAGCGGGGAACCATTTCGCCGGAGTTCATGACATGCCCGCCGCAGCGGCTCACTTTATGCACGACTCGATCCACTTCCGCCTTGACCAATTCTGGCGCTCCTCTCTCCAGGACGGTCAGCGGATTCACATTGCCGGAAAGGCACACACGGCCGTTCACTATTTCGCGCGCGGTTTCGATGTTGATCCCCGGGCCCACGCTTAAAATGGAAAACCCCGCCTGCGCCTGGAGATCGACCATGGACGGCAATTCCTCGCTGGCATGATAAAAAACGATACCACCCGCCGCTTGATATCCGGCTGCCACGCGCCGCGCGGGTTCCATTGCATACTGTTGATACATCTCCGGACTAATCAGGTGACCCGATGCATTGCAATCGCCGAACCACAAGGCATCCGCCCCCGCCTTGATCTGATCCAGGCCAAAACGAAGCTGATACTCCTCGAAAAATTTCATCGCCTCCACAATGAACTCCGGATTCTCATACAATAGCATCAAGGTCTCATTCATGCCGAAGGCCAACGTAACCGAGCTAAACGGCGCGGCAGTCCGCCCGGTGACGCATACCCGGTCCCCGAAATGCGTTTTCACCGCGCTGATGGCATCCAGCAGTGCTCCCATGCGGTTTTCAATGCGGTAACCATGCTCGCGCAACGCCTTAAGAGAGGCCTCCGTAGCCGGGAGATATCCACAGGTGGCGGGTAGAATGTCCCCTTCCCCTTTCACTTCAACACCCAAGCCTTCGAATTCGATGCAGTCATCAACTTGCAGCCAGGCCCAATCGTAATCAAAACGCTCGACCGCCTCGATCTGCACGCGCGCCATCTCTTTGGCATCACGGTTGTAGCGGTCATAGCGGCTGCCACAGATCCTCACGTCAAATTCCTCGCTGCACAGGAACACCGGCAGCCGTTTTGGCCGCTGCAACTCCACTGCGAGCCGAATATCGTCCATTACCCCGGAATACGCCATGTCAGTCACCTCTTTAGTTTCCACCTGTGCATTCATTATAACCGGTTTAAAGAAAAAATCGTGCAATTGATTCTTAGGGCATATGGCACAAGTAGAAGAATTGACCGTATCCCCTCAACCTTGTTAGGATGTGCGTGTGAAGCTTGGGCAGGATTCGGGAGGACTGCCCGGGGACGGTTTTTTTACAAAGGATTTACCCATGGATTGTGGACTATGAGCACAACGGCCACATTGCCGCCTAAGCGGTCGAAGGAGTTTGAAGACCAGGTGTTGGAACACCTGGACATGCTCCATGGGGTCGCATTGCGCCTTACCCGCAATAAAGCCGATGCGGAAGATCTCACCCAGAACACCCTGGTGAAAGCATTGCGTTTCCACGATAAGTTTAAAGAAGGCACCTATATCAAGGCGTGGCTGCTCACTATTCTGCGCAATACATTTATTAACGAGTATCGCCGGAAATCGCGCCGGCCCACAACCGTGGAATTAACCGGTGCGGAGCCTATCGAAGAAACCAGCCCCGATCCGGATGTGCGTGTAGACATGACCCACGGCTCTCGCGAGGATTTAATGGAACTGCTCGATGACCGGGTCAAGAAAGCCATTGAGGAGTTGCCGGAGGACTTCCGGGGCGCCGTGATCATGGCCGACCTCGAAGACATGTCCTATAAGGACATCGCGGAAAAAATGAATTGCCCTCTGGGAACCGTCATGTCTCGTCTGTACCGTGGCCGCAAGATGCTCCGCGACACCCTGCAATCCTATGCGGAAGAATACCGGTTCACCACGAAGCCGGAATAAGCTTCCTTCCCTTTTTAAAAATGTCCCTCATCTGGGAGGGCGAGGCTCCGGAGGCTGTCTGAAAATTCGTAAAATCCCGTTTCAGGGAACGTGGAAATGATCCAACACGGGGTGTTGGTAAAAAGTATTCATCCCCGCAGGGGATGGACAACTCAGCCCAGGATAAGCGAAGCGCCATCCTGGGTGTGTAGGATTTCCCCATGGAGGATACTCTGAAAGAGTTGTACAAAATATTTTATGGAACTCTTACAGAGTAACATCAATTGGGGTGGTCTTGCCTACCCAGGGTGGCGCTTCGCTTACCCTGGGCTGGGTTGTTGAATCCCATCGGGATATCGTTGCCTTTTCACGTAGTATTAAATAATTTTCAGACAGCCTCTCCTGCCGAGCCGTAGAACAAAACATCCACATACAGTGTTATAAGGCATTGTTTCTGATCTTGTTCTACGGCTCGGCAGGAGCCTCGCCCTCCCAGCGTTGAAATTTTTGTTCTTCCGGTAGTTGCCATCGAAAGTTAGGAGATCGCAACTCCGACAAGATATCACGGCGCCCCCAGTAACACAGAAATGTCATTGATGGCGCGGTTTCCGACGACGACGTCGGGCTGGCCGTCTTCGTTCACATCGACAATAACCCCGCTGATGGGATAGGAACCGCAAAAGTGCGTCTGCACTGAATTATATTTGCGGCTGCCCCGATTCGTCAGCACCGACAGGAAATCGCTGTCATTCGTGGTGATGATATCGGGTTGACCGTCTTGATTAATATCCGCCAGCGTCACGGAGTTGGGGCTGGCGCCCACCCGCACCCGTTCCCCCCGCATAAATTTCCCGGAGCCGCGTCCATACAGCACATACACGCTGTCATCACCGCTATGCGCCGTCACAACGTCAATAAACCCATCACGGTCAACATCGCCCATAGCCATGGCGCGGGGCTGCGGCCCCGTCTCATAACGTTCCCGGCTGTCGTCGTCAAAGGTGCCGTCGCCATTGCCCAGATAGCGCACAACCCGCGGCAAGGCCTCATCACCGGGATCCTCCGGATTGTTGGTGCTGACAAACACCAAATCGAGTTTTCCATCGCCGTTGATGTCCGCCAAATGCACGTCCAAAGGAAAGTTGTTCTTGTCGGCGGCGGCTTGCGCCGTCTCAAAATTCCCCGTGCCTTTACCGATGAGAACCGAAACGAAATCCATATTGGAATTGCCCGTCACCAAATCGAGCATGGTATCGCCGTTAATATCCGCCATGGCGATGGAGCGCGGGTCCGCGGAACCGCTGACGCCCGCGGGAAGCACGGAAGCAAAGCGCTCACTCTGAAAAGATCCGTCACCTCGGCCTAAAAAGATGGACACGCGGCTCTTGTTCAGATTCGTAACCACTACATCCAGAAAATTGTCCGCATTGATGTACCCCACTTGCATGGCGCGCGGCATGTCGGACACGGCCGTACTGATTTCCGGCTGAAAGGTGCCATCGCCGTTGCCCAGAAGCACGGCCAAGTCCCGTGAATCCTGATTGATAGCCAGGATGTCCGCATCGTTGTCACGGTTAAGATCCGCCGTCTTCACGACCCTGGGATTGTCTCCGTCGGGGAAGTGTTCATCGCTCTCAAAAGCCCCGCCCCCGCGGCCATACATAATGGATATCTCATCCGCATTGGGATCGGCGGAAATCAAATCAACATGACTGTCTGCGTTTATAGCTGCCGGAATCAAGTCGAAGGATTGCAGTCCGGCGCCAAATACGCGCTCCGCCCCAAACCCGCCTGCACCATCGCCCAGCCGCACCGACATCGCACCCACCGGCACGGGTTCCGCATCTGTGCTGAACAACAGCGCCGCAAGGTCGGTGTGCCCGTCATTATTAAAATCGGCCAGTGCGAAACGGGTGGGCAGGCCGCTCTCAAAAGGAAGAGAAACGGCTGCCGCAAAGGTTCCTCCGCCAAGGTTTAAAATCAGCGACACATCGCCGGAACCGGGATTGCTCACCACCAGATCGCACCAGAAATCATCGTTCAGGTCTGCCGCGCCCACCATGCGCGGGCTGACCCCCGCGGCGAGATTCACGGCAGCGGCAAATACCCCGGCCCCCAGATTGAACAAAACGGACACGTTGTTGGTGTTGCGATTGGCCGCTATGATGTCCGGTTGGCTATCGCCATTGAGATCGGCGGCGATCACCGAACGGGGTTGCTCACCCACGGCGTAGGACACCGGTGCGGCAAATGTTCCGTCGCCCGCGCCCAACAACACCGATACAGTGCCCAAGCCGGTATCCGCTGACACCAAATCGATCGTGGCATTGCTATCCAAATCCACTGCGGCCATGGAAAGGGGTGCGGCGTCCGCCGTCAAGGCCACACGCGTTTCCGCGCCGAACGTGCCGTCCCCCACGCCCAACAGCAAGGACATATCCGATGTGCCGCTGTTGGCCGTAAGGACATCCGGGTTCGTATCGTTATTCACATCCGCAATCACGACCGCCGCGGGCGCCGTCCCCACCGCATACATAACCTGTTTATTGAACCCGCCTGTGTCCTTGGCCAGAAGCACCGACACGTTGTTGCCGCCTTGGTTTGCCGTTACGAGATCATTACGCCCATCTTTGTTCACATCACCCGCGGTCACTGCAAAGGGTTGTCCGGTGGCGGAGTATTTCATTTTGGTCAGAAACAGGCGGGTGGCGGGATTCAGATCGGGATCTTCCGGATCCGTGGGGCATCCCCCCAGGCACAGCAGCGCCGCGCAGAAGAGGAACCCCTTGCATATGTCGAACTTTATGGATCTATGTTTTTTCATCTGAGTCACACTCCGAAACGCTAGAGGCGGTGTGCCTCGCGCGCGATGATCTCATCTTGTATTTCACGGCCTAAATTGGCGAAATAGGCATTATACCCGGTTACACGCACCAATAAATTGCGAAACTCATCCGGATGTTTTTGCGCCTGACGCAGGGTTTCCACGTCGATCATATTGATTTGCAACGCCGTGCTGCCATGCTCGCAATACCCGCGCAAGAATCCCGCCAGTTTTTGCAGATGCTCCGCATCCCGCACCAGCGATGGCGACAGCGATATCGTATGCGACGCGCCATTGGGCACCACTTCCAATTCGAGATTGTCCACGGATCGCGCGGCGGCCGTGGGGCCTTCCCGATCCATGCCGGGCGCAGCCGCCACGCCGTTGGCGAGATGGGTTCCGCGCTTGCGTCCGTCCGGCGTGGCCGCGGTCAGGGGGGCATACGCAATACCGTAATTCCAGGAGAGATATCCGGCGCGGTAGCGTTTGCCCGTCTGCGGCGTCACATGCCGGGTCGTCTCCTCCGCCCACCAGTGGGTAAGATCCCGCGCCATCCGGTCCGCCGCCGGATGATCATTCCCGTATTTCGGCGCCTTATTCTGTAAAATCTGGCGAAGCAGTTCCTCCCCTTCGAAATTTTTCTCAATCGCCGCAATCAGGGCTCCCATGGATACCCGCTTCTCTTCAAACACCAACTGTTTCACCGCGGACAGCGAATCGGCTGCCGTGGCCAGGGCCGCGCCTTCCACCGTGAGATAATTGTGCCGCGCCCCACCCGCCGTAATATCCAGCCGCTTTTCGATGCAGCCGCCCACCAGACATGATAAATACGGCGTGGGCTCGTACCGCGCGCGAAGGGTGTCCGCCGCGTTCGTCTGATCCACCAACAAACACAGGCTTGCGGAGAGCTGTTGCCGGAACGCCGCCTCAAATGCTGCCCAATCCGGCATGGTGCGCGGATCGGGGGTTCTTGGGCCAACCTGACAACCCGTCGCTAAATCGCGGCCTTGGAATAGCGTCAGTTCCACCGGCTTGGCGAGATTAAAATTCACATCGACCGTGCCGGAGCGATCATCGCCCTGCCGGGTATTTTCCAGGCAGCCCACCGGCGCATAGTCCCACAACTCGCCTTCGGGCAGTCCTTGCCAGCGCAAGCCGCGTATCGAGGCTTCGTCGAAATTCAGCAAAAACGGAGCGCCCTGCGCACTCGCCAGAATCTCACAGGCACGGTGCAGCAAACGCTCCGGCGTTTTTGCGTGCAACCGCACATTCGGCTTGGGTTCGAGCAGGTTCATTTCTTCGATAACATCCAGGCAGAGGTACGTAAGGTCGTTGCTCAGATCTTCACCATCCGGCCCGCATCCCGACAGCGTGATTAATTGTCCGAACGACGAATTGATCCCCTGGTTGCGGCCCACCCTGCCCTGAAAATCATAGGCATAATTAGGCTTGATCCAGAAACAGCGGAGCAGTTCCCGCGCGAAATCCGGCGTGATCCGCTCGACGGCGAGATCGTGTTGGAAATACGGCCACAAAAACTGATCGAAACGCCCGAAGGACGTGCCCGCGCCGGGATACGATTCGCATACCAGCACCAACATGTGCGTGAACCACAGCGATTGCAACGCCTCGTGAAAGGTCTCGGCGGGCTGCCAGGGAACCTTCCGGCAGATGCGCGCCACCTCCTGCAATTCCCGCGCGCGTTCAGGCGTGGCCGTGCCCGCCAGCGCTTCGGCCCGATCCGCATACCGTGCCGCAAAGCCGCGTGCGGCCTCACAGCATAGTAAAAATGCTTCCAGCGCCGCGCGTTTTTCCCCATCGTTTTCTTGCGTGAGCGTTGCCCGGATTTCCTCTGCAATGCCGCAAAATCCGATGCGGAGCACTTTCGGATAATCGGGAATCAGATGGCCTGGAATCGCCCCGCAATTGCCCACGCCCACCTCGGACAACTCAACCACGGCGCGCCGGATGGCCTCGGATTTCTTCGCCCGAAGCTTGGCCTCGCGTTTCGTAAGACAATGCGACAGGGCCACGTTAAACCGCCCCCCAACGATGAGTTCGCCCTCCAAAATATCCACGGGAAGATGGTGGCGAAGCACTTCCGAAAAAAACATCGCACGGCGAAGAATGATCGGGTGTTTCCAGAAAGTATCCGGCAGCGGAACCGGCCGCGCGGCCGCCCGGAGCGAATCCTCATACGCCCGCTGGAACGGCATGATCTCCGGGACATTCGTCCAATGGGCAAACGAATACACTGTGTCCCAGGATGTTCCAGTGGACAGCGGCAACACCTCATTGCGGAAGGCCCGCGTGTCAAACGACCAATATTCCTCCCGCAAGCGTTTCACGCGGTCCGACAGGGCGTCCGAAGCGCGCCATACCTTCGGCGCGCATGTGCTGGCGGTCTCAGTCTGCATCCGGCTTTACTCCCGTGACACGTTTAACGTTTATGATACCCCAACCCCCTCCCCCCCTGCTAATTTGCACCTTTACGCGAAATATCACTCTCCTTTTTTATTCTACTTTTTTCTGCGATAGTTCCCGCCCATATGGACTTGATGGTTTCTTCCTGATTAAATCCGCCGGGTGTGGCATCGCTCCGGGTATTGGCGAAATACCAGGTTTCATTCTGGGCCGAGGGCGATAAACACCGGCTGCCCGGCATCTCCAAATAGCCAATGGGATCGTGCATTTTCAGCCAGCGCACTGCATACCGCAGCCATGCATTGCGATACTCTTCGCTCTGACGCGCAAACCACGTGATCTCATCATATCCCCAGGGAAAATGCGTGCCACTGGGCTGATCAAGCTTGCCATTGTTCCCGAAATTATCCAATTCCACCAGATAGGGGAGATGCTCGCACGACCAACCGCTGGGCGTGATCCCGCCCGCGCTCCGCCGGTAGATACTGTCGAGAAATCCCACCTCCAAAATGCCTTCTTGCGGTTTTTCCACCACTTCTTTAACGCGCAGTGGGAAGGCATGAAAATCGAGGAGGAGTTTCCCATCGCGTACAATCCCGCCGCCGGGCACATGCGCATCACACAACACAAAATGTCGGCAGGCATGGCTGGAGGCATACCGGCGGACCCGCTCAAGGGTATCAAACCAACCAGCATTATCTTTGTCCCGCCGGTTCATCAATTCCACTTGCCCATAGTGGATTCCTTCGACGCCAATGTTGATATACATGGCCGAAGCGTAGAAGAACCACATCTGTGTTTCCCGGCGGCTGATATCTGGCACGGATGCCCCCTCGCTCCAGTTATTCACCAGCGGGCCTTCCGGATAGATCATCTCCGTGTACCGGAAGCAGCGGTCTTCCACGGGCAGACCGAATTCCTCAAAAGCCCAGGCAGGGATATGCACTTTCTCTACATCCCGTGTAATAATTTCAAATACCGCCCCTTGTAAAATCAGGTCCGGCATCAGGGCATGGGCCTTCTCCGCGATGGGTTTGGCTTTGGCGCATAGCGCTTCAATTCCACTTTCACTCCCCCAGCGGTATATCGTGCGGCCTGCGAATTTCGCCCCAATATTGTTCAGCATCCGGAGGTTGTCCTCCACGTTCCCCACCCCGCTTAACAGGTCCATAAACGTAATGGACCGCGACAAATACCGCTCCAATGTCTCCTGCGGCATACGCCCATCAAATGCATAGGGGCCGGGGGACATGGTAGAGAACAGTGGCAATATGCAGATAAAGAAGGTTAACATCGGACTCAGCCCTCCCGACTATTTGATGTTTTTAACGCTTCAGACCACTATAATCCATTATGCCGACGATAAGCATGTTTTAAGGTGACTTTCCTTTTAAAATCGAACCGTTACGTTAATGCACACAGGTGACACTATGTATTTAGGGATAAAAGCAGTTCAACCTTTGCCGGAATTCCGGTTATTGTTAACCTTTGAAAATGGGGAACAACGTGTTTTTGACTTGACCCCATACTTGGACACAGGGGTGTTCAAAGCATTACGGGATGAAAACACATTCAAGGATGTCCGTATATCGTTTGATACGGTCGAATGGCCTAATGGCGCTGATTTGTGTCCAGAAACTTTGTATACGGAAAGCCTCCCGCTGGAAGAATCGCAGGCGGCGGCTATGGAATAATGCGTGTTGCATATTTCCTCTTTTACCATGATTAGGTCAAGACAAGTTGCATTTTACCCCTCCTGAACGATATCGTGAGGCTTCGACGGATAAGGAGATTTTCAGCCGTGATGTATCGTGTGATTCCCCTTGTATTATGTGTGCTGGCGTTTGTGAGCATGACCGCCATGGCGCAGGAGGCCCTGGCTCCCTTTGCATTAGTCTCGGACCCATCAGGAAAAACGCTCTATGTAGCAGAATACTCAGCCAATGCGGTTGCCGTGGTGGATATCGCGAGCGGGCAGGTCACCAAGTCTCTCGCCATTCCCGGCGCTCCGGGCGGTCTCGCTTTGTCGCCTGACGGGGCAATGCTGTATGTGACGGAGTCCGTCCCGGCGGGACGCCTTCACGCGATCGACCTTGCGTCCGGCGCCGTGGTATTTTCCGTCCCCGTGGGCCACACTCCCTCCGCGCTGGCTGTCACTCCGGATGGCAAAGCCGCCTATGTGTGCAATCGCTTCACGAATGATGTATCCGCGGTGGACCTTGCGCAAAAGAAAGAAATGATCCGCATTCCCGTATTGCGCGAACCGGTGGCCGTAGTGTTAACCCCCGACAGCAGGCAGCTTTTTGTTGCCAATCATCTCCCCGTGGGATCCTCGGACGGCGATTATGTCGCGGCGTCCGTATCCGTGATCGACACCACCCTATGGGCCATATCCGCCGAAATCCGCCTGCCCAACGGCTGTTCCAGCCTGCGCGGCATAACCTGTTCCCCCGATGGCGCCTTTGTCTACGTCACGCATCTCCTATCCCGCTATCAACTGCCCACAACCCAGCTCGAACGCGGATGGATGAACACCAACGCACTCAGCATTATCGATGCCGCACAACGCACCTTTGTAAATACGGTGTTACTGGACGATGTGGATCTGGGCGCGGCGAATCCCTGGGGCGCGGCGTGCAGCGCGGATGGCAAACAATTATGCCTCGCTCATGCCGGAAGCCACGAAGTCAGCATCATCGATCGCGCGGCGTTGCATGAAAAACTGAACAAGGTGGCCGCGGGTGAAGGAGTCTCGGAAGTCTCCAAAACCCCTGCTGACGTGCCGAACGATCTCTCTTTTCTGGTGAAGATACGCCAGCGTATTTCGCTCAAAGGCAACGGCCCGCGCGGCATCATCCTTGTAGGTTCCACTCTTTTCGCCGCCGAATATTTTTCCGATTCCCTCGGCGCTATCGACCTCTCCGCCACCTCACGCCTTCAGGCAAAAAGCATTCCCCTGACCACCGCTCTGGTCATGTCCACCGTTCGCAAAGGCGAAATGCTCTTCAATAACGCCGAACTCTGCTTCCAGCATTGGCAAAGCTGCGCAAGCTGCCACCCTGACGGCCGCGCCGATGGCGTGAACTGGGATCTTATGAACGACGGCATCGGCAATCCGAAAAACACCAAAAGCATGCTGCTGTCGCATCAGACCCCGCCCGCCATGAGCCATGGCGTGCGCGAATCGGCGGAAAAGGCGGTCCGCTCCGGCATCAAGTTCATCCAGTTTGCCGTGCGCCCGGAAGAAGATGCCGCCGCCATTGACGAATACCTCAAATCCTTGACGCCCGTACCCAGCCCCAAGCTGGTGGATGGGAAGCCCAGCCCGGCCGCCGAACGCGGCGCACAGATATTCGAACAGGCCGGGTGCGCCGAATGCCATCCCGCGCCGCTCTACACGGACCTGAAGCAATATGACGTCGGGACAGCCAAAGGCCTTGACCAGGAAAAGCCGTTTGATACCCCCACGCTCGTGGAAATCTGGCGCACCGCGCCCTACCTCTACGATGGCCGCGCCGCCACTGTCAAAGATGTAATTACCACATGCAATCCCGACAACAAGCACGGAGAAACCTCCAACCTGACCGCCGAACAAATCGATGACTTGGCCGAGTATGTCCTCTCGCGGTGATACAACTGTAACCAAAACCAAATTCTACTGGGTCTAACATCCAATGTGGAGAGGATTGGAACCTCGGGCTGTGGTTGGGGTTTAAAAACAGGATGGGCGGAGCGCCTGTCAACATATAAACATACGCATATTGAGGAAAACCATGCAGGTAGTGCGCATTTCCCGGTCCGGCATTGCTGAATATTTCATTCATATAACGAATATTTCTGTTGAACAGGCTGCTCAACATTTTCTAAAAGTAATGCAGTTCCTCCAAGCCCAGAACGCTGCCCCGGCATCCGTCACCGCTTTTGGCCCCCGGCCTGAAGCCATACTCGAGGCCGCATTTAAAAAAATATCGCCCTCCGCGTCTTGGGTTATCTCCAACAATAACTCCATCAGCCTTCAGATTTGGGCCATTGAGGGGTGCGCACTCACACCAATCGAGTCAGAAGGCAACATCTTCGGCTGGACCTTTGAAGACGCCAATGCGCGCTACTGCCGATTAGAGGGCATCCTTCCCCAGCATCTGTCCGCTCCTCGCAGCGTCCAGGCCCTCGAAACATTCGATTGTATGAACGCCGCACTCGGCCGCATCGGCATGACCTTCCACCATGTCGTCCGCACCTGGCTTTTCATCGACCATATTCTCGACTGGTACGGCGAATTCAACCAAGCCCGCCACGACTTTTTCCACCGGCGCCAGATTTTCGACGGATTGGTTCCCGCCAGCACTGGCGTCGCCGGGGAAAATCTCGCGAACGCCGCCCTGCAAGCCGGCCTGCTTGCCATTCAGCCCAAAAATGGTTCCGTGCGCGCCGAAGCGGTTCCCTCGCCCCTCCAATGCCCCGCGCTGGAATACGGCAGCGCGTTCAGCCGCGCGGTCGAAGTCCAAGCCCCCGATCACCGGCGTCTGATGATTTCCGGCACCGCCAGCATCGCCCTTGAAGGCCATACCTGCCACTTGGACGATCTGAATGGCCAGATAAAGTGCACCTATGACGTACTTCATGCCATCCTTGCCTCACGCGGCATGGATTGGCCGGATGTCTGCCGCGCCATCCTCTACTTCAAACTCCCCGACGGCCTGCCACGCTCTCTGGCCATCCACGCCCAGTGGGGGCTTCCCCTGCTACCCGCCGCCTTCGCCGAATTCGACATCTGCCGCGGCGACCTCCTCTTCGAAGTCGAACTCGACGCCATTAAAACCCGCTGATTACAATCACCAACCTGCGGGAGGGGGAGGCTTGTCCGCCAAAGGAGGATTTATCCGCCCCAAGAGGGGTCCCAAGGCTGTCCGAGAGTTCAAGAAGTCCACAGGAACAATCCGGAGACAGGGACGCATAATCTCCTGCTGGAACTCAGAGAATCAGGAATATAGCAGGCCGGGTCCGCATAAGATGATTAGCGGAAAAGAAAAAAGAATGGGTTTTATCAGTCCAAGAATACCGCTTATGGTACAGACTGCATCACCCAACATATCTCAAAAGACGAAAAGGCATGCTCCAAAATGGAACTTTTTGAAAAAGAAAAATGGACTTGACATCGCGGTTAAATTGTATTAAAGTATTAATACAATCTTGAGCGGAGAAGCACAGCATGCACCTGCATATCTCGCCCGCGGAAGGGAAGCCGATCTACCGGCAGATCGTGGATCAGGTCAAGTATCTGATTGCGGCGGGGCGGTTGCAGGCGGGGGAGGAATTGCCGCCTATCCGGGTGCTGGCGGAGGAATTGCTAATTAATCCCAATACGGTGGCGCGGGCGTACCGGGAATTGGAAGTGGCGGGGTTGTTGAGCAAGCGGCAGGGGGCGGGCACGTATGTTTCGGGGGGCGGTTCGCCGTTGGCGCATCAGGAACGGTTGCGGATTATCACTGAACGGATCGATGCACTATTGGTGGAAGCGCGGCAGATGGATATTCCCACGGAAGAGTTAATGGAGCTGATTCAAACGCGTGAGAAGCTGTTGAACGAACCATAAAATGGAGGTAGGTTGCTATGGATACCGTTTCGGACTATGTGGTTGAAGTGGAGGGGCTGGGCCGGAGATTCAAGCGGACGGTTGCGCTGGAGGGGTTTTCCTTAAAGATTCCGCGCGGGGGGGTGTTTGGGCTGGTGGGGGAGAATGGCGCAGGGAAGACCACGCTGATCAAGCATCTGTTGGGCCTTTACAAGGCGGAGCAGGGTACGGTGCGGGTGTTTGGTCTGGACCCCGTGCAGGAGCCGGAAAAAGTGCTGGGGGGTATCGGATATCTTTCCGAGGATCGGGATCTGCCGGGGTGGATGAAGGTGAAAGAATTGATGCGGTATACGGCGGCGTTTTACCCGAAATGGGATCCGGAGTATGCGGAGAAGCTGCGCCAAGTGTTTGAACTGGACCCCAAGGCCAAGCTGCGGACGTTATCACGCGGGCAATTGGCCAAGGCGGGCCTGCTGGCGGCACTGGCGCATCGTCCGGATCTGTTGCTCTTGGATGAACCCTCTTCTGGATTGGATCCCGTGGTGCGGCGGGAGATCTTGTCCGCAATTATTCGGACAGTAGCGGATGAGGGACGGACGGTGCTGTTTTCTTCGCATCTACTGGACGAGGTGGAACGCGTGGCGGATCGGGTGGCGATGATTCATCAGGGGAAACTGGTGCTGGACGCGCCGATGGAAGAAATCAAAGACACTCATCACCGCATGACGATCCGCTATACGAACGGGCAGACCGCCAAGCCCGATTTCCCAGGGATGCTCTCGTGTCAGGGCCGGGGCAATGAATGGACCATTGTGTTTCAGGGTAATGTGAACGCAGCCAAAGAGCATCTTGGCAATGGCATAGAGATCCTGCAGGTGGAATCACCCTCTCTCGAAGAAATTTTCGTAGCCCGCGTTGGACGATCCATTTCCATTGAGGAGGATTGAGGGGATGTTCCGCGCATCACGAATATTATTTTGGGAACTCTTCCGGCAGACGTGGCTGGTGGTCCTGCTCTCATTATTCATTCTATGGGGCTACATTACTTTCCAATTCATTTTTGATGCGATGTTTTATGAAGAAATTTTCAGTTCTACTATTGCATGGATTATTGTCTTTTTGACTCTTTGTTTTCTGTTCTTGAGCACTTCAAAAGAAGGCCTCACTTTTGCATTTCCGCGACGGCAATTTACCTTGCCTGTTTCGACAGTAGCACTATTAAATGTCCATTTAGTCTATCGCCTGTTTGCCATGACCTTAGTGGGAGGTATGCTGTATATCATCCAGTATTCATTTTATTTCATTGAATACCAGAACACGGAAGATGCCCTGTCATTAGGTGCAATTCTAACTATTCTGTTGCTGATCACGATCTGGGCGCAAGCGTTTGTCTGTCTGTTAAGTGTGTTTTCATTTTGGAAAACGGTGGGAATCCAGTGCGTAATGCTAATTCTCGTTCTTGGCATGAGCGATTTTTTGGGACTACTCACAGGAAGTTCGTGTTTAGGAGTTCTGAATTGGGCAATTAGCGTCGATCCCTATTGGGAGAGGTTTTCGATAGTGTTCTATTTTGTCCAGGGCATTTTGATTGCATTGCCCTTTTGGGCACTGGCCGTAGCAGTAATACGGAAAACGTTCCCGTCAAAATCCACTAACCGGTTATCCCTATTTTTGTTGCTGGCCCTGTTATCCGGGAAATTGCCGCTATACATACTGTTGATACCGGCGTTGTTTGAGAACCTTTTTCACAAAATGCTGTCCACGTCATATAGTCCTATGGAAATATTCGTTTGGTATGAAGAAAAAACATGGGGACTGAATCTGGTGATTATGACAGGCGTTATTGGATATTTGGGAGCCTTATGGGCCTTGATGCAATCCAGAAACAGGTTTGCGGTTCACAGAGCTCCCTCCAAACCATTGTTCAAACAAGGAGTGATGTCTTCCAAGTGGCAATCCGAGCAATGGTCGCCAATGCGTGCACAATTCTGGTATGAATGGCGGCAAACATATCAATGGCTTCCCTATATAGTAATTCCCACAACGATCGTGTTGTTATTAATCGCCTTTGTGCCCATAGAAGGTACAAAAGATTTGACTGGGATCACCATCACGTGGATAGGAGTGGCGATCTCTTGGGGTGTTGGGTTTTATGGAATACGCGCGTCTGTCTCCTATACTGCCAGCGTGTTCACCAAGCCGATCTCCATTACCACGATGTCTCGTGCGAAATTATGGGCGGGGTTGTCGGCGGTTATTCCAACATTTCTACTGTTGGTTCTGGCCGGTAAATTCATTCTATACCGTCTCCTGCCAGAAACCTTCCAGGAGACAAACGTGGCCTATCAATCCATATTACCCAGTGTTGTCCTTATGTTTTTGTTAATGTTTGGGGCGTTATATTTGGGACGGGTAGCGATTGTATATCTGTGCGGATTCTATTGTGTCATTGCATTCATCGCGATGCTCACACACCTAATAAACCCGTTCTTATTCATTGACTGGGAGGCAACATGTATTCCTGTATTTTTAATTATGTCCCTAGTGTTGGGAATCTTTCTGATTTTCATGACATGGTGTCGAAAAGTCGTCACCTCTCAACATACTCTTATCACAATCGGTGCAGTTCTTTGCGCAATGCTCTTGGCAGTGTTGACAGTGTATCGAAATAGTTGTTTTTCCGAGTATGTATTTCTCAACCTGTTTGTTTTACTCAGCAACACGTTTGCCTTGGCGTGGGTGCCATTGATGTTGCACCGGCAGCGGCATCGATAATTCAGGAGGCATGGAAATGCGCTTAGCATTGCGAGTCCTTGTTTGGGAACTCTGGCGGCAGACGTGGCTGGCGGTGGGGATTGCCCTGGCCTCCATGTTTATCTGGGTTCTTTTGATCCATTCCAGTTTCTATGGGGATGATGGTTTTGTTTGGGTTACGGCCTTTGTGGTCATTGGTTTTTTGTTTCTAGGCACATCGCGGGCAGGACTCACCTTTGTGTTTCCGCAGCGGCAGTTTACATTGCCGATAAGCACGGTCTCTTTGCTGAATATTCAATTGGCCTATCGTCTGCTCGCTATGGTTTGTGTAGGAACCGTTCTATATATAATTCAATGCATGCTCCACGATTTCCCCCCTTCTTTCCTTGCCATTTTGGGGATCTTGTTATTGATGACACTTTGGGCGCAGATGTTTGTGTGCTTGTTGAGTCTGTTTGAGTTTTGGAGAGCCTTGGGGGTCATGCTTCTGTTTATTGGCCTTGTCCTGGGCATGAGCGGCTTGCCGGACGTCCTGTTTGAGGCGATGTTCCGGCAGCATCATTCTGCTTCCCCGCTCTTTCGCGTCTCGCTTCAGGCGGGGTCCCTCCTTTTCTCCCTGGCGTTTTGGCTGATAGCCGCCAAGGGTTTGCGAAATACCCTCCCGAGTAAACTTGCGAACCTGCTATCCATGGTTCTCTTGATTGCCTTGGCGCTTGGAAAACTGTGCATATATATTCGATCGAGCACCGGCGCCTTTGCAGCGCTGGACCACCTCTATCTTTCGATTTTAACGCTTTCGGATTACTTCAGGCTGTTGCATTGGACAAAGGGCTCCGCAGTGCCCGTGAGTGTATTCATTCTCGCGGCGCCGGCGGGCTATTGCGGGGCCTTGTGGGCGTTATCGCAATCCAGAAACAGAAATTCGTTTCGATGGAATCGTTTTATGCCGAATACTGGCTGGGAATTTCATTTTCCCGAACGGCGATTCGGTCAATGGTCTCCGCTGCGTGCGCAGATGTGGTATGAATGGCGGCAAACCTATCAATGGCTGCCCTATTTGACGATTCTTACGGCACTCGGTATATTCGCAATAACCCTTTTGCCATGGGAATTCGAGAGGGGATTTGCGTTTTTTGCCTCCCTGTGGGCGGGCGTTGTGATCGCGTGGGGGCTTGGGTATTTTGGCATACGCAAGTCAGTATCGTATACCACCAGTGTGTTAACCAAACCGGTATCCATTCCCATGGTATGCCGTGCAAAACTTTGGGCAGGACTGGCGGGGGTTATTCCAGTATTCGTATTGTTGGCCTTGGCAGGGCTCCCCCTTTGTTTTATGCATTTGCCAGAAGATCGGCAGATCATGATGAATCAACTTGCGTTGTGGGTTGCCCTGATACTTTTGTTGATGTTCGGTGCGTTGTATTTGGGACGGTTGGCGCTGGCGTATCTTGGCGGATTTTATTTAATCGCCGCGAGCATCTTTGAGATGCTTGAACGATCTGGGTACGCGTCCGAAGCGATTGGGTACGTTCTTATGTCATCAGGATTGATTATACCCCTGATACTGGGGTTGTGGATGGTATTTTGGGCCTGGCGCCGGCGGGCCATACCTCGTCACTATGCGTTGATTAGTTTGGTAACCGTGCCGGGCGCGGTGATTATCGCGGGGATAATGATGTTTGCAGGGGTAATGCATGGCCACTATGGAATCCTTTGGTTTAGTCTCCTTGTTTTGATGTGCAATGCCTTTACGCTGGTGTGGGTGCCGTTGATGGTGTATAGGCAGCGGCATGGGTGAGCGATGGTGTTGTGGCACCCCTCCAGGGTGCATGAAAGAGGGGTGAGGGGTATGCTTTCCGGGGGTATCGCTTCGCTCAACGCCCCGGCTACTATCGGACACCCCTGCGGGGTGTACGGCAACGCTGGGGGCGACTGGGAGGTCTGGGAGGACTGGGAAGACTGGGACCCTCCTACGCCAAGGCTTCGGAGGGCAGGGGGACTGGGACCCTCCTACGCCAAGGCTTCGGAGGGCACGGGGACTGGGACCCTCCTACGCCAAGGCTTCGGAGGGCACGGGGACTGGGACCCTCCTACGCCAAGGCTTCGG
>Ga0116156_10001365_pt1 | contig 24016 bp, 11 predicted proteins | sample AD_UKC045_MetaG_FD_89891 | JGI IMG/M metagenome (GOLD analysis project Ga0116156, IMG submission 89891) | Active sludge microbial communities of municipal wastewater-treating anaerobic digesters from USA - AD_UKC045_MetaG | ecosystem: Engineered > Bioreactor > Anaerobic > Digestate | place: USA... | reverse complement strand
CATGGATTTCGATGAATCCTTCACACGCTTTTTCGATGATACACCGATTCCCATAACCGAAGGCGAGCGGGGTAATGGCCATTTTGGGCATTGGACCACGGATACCGAAGGAAATCCCGCCTATTATTATGATCCTGCGCCAGAACGGAAGGGCGACCATTGGCACTTAGTAGGGAACGATCGTGTTATTGCCACGGCGCATAGCGGCGGATATGTACAATTTTACGATTGGTCGCGCGGGTGCAAACTCATCAATCGCTGGAACCCGATCCGCAAGGAATACGCAGGCGGGTTTAAAATTATTCATGTAGATGGCGTGACTTTTCCCACCCTCCCGGAATACCTCCCTTCTTCCGCAAAACAACACCGTCTTTTCGGCATGGGCTATTTTGAAAAAACCACAGACTTCTCAGACCTTCAAATAGTCGAACGAATCAGCGCCCCGGACGGAGACGCCCCCGTAGTATTGTCCAATACAAAAATTAAAAATCTCCGCAAAGAGTCCGTAACTCTGTCTATAGTCGAATATTGGACCGCCAACCTCCTGCAAATCACCGGCGGCCCCATCATCACCCATAACCTCGACCGCCTTTGGAATTGGCAACGTGAACAATGGAACCGCCGATTTCACATCAGCACAGACTGGCATCAACCGTCAACTACACTGTCCGCGGTCTTAACGCATGTAAAACCGGAAACCATCTTGTCCCCAGAAGACCCCGCCTTCTATGATCATTTTCCAAAACCGGTGTTTCTGAGCGCACTGGATCCTTTGCCCGCCTATTACCATGAATATGCCACCGATGGCTCACTTTTCTGGGGCGATTCAGACATACAGCACCTTCCAGGCACGCTACATGCAGCCGATGGTTCGATAGTTCCCCAACGAAAAGCCTACCGGTCCGGAATCATCCTTGCCATGCGCAGAAAACTCACCATCGCACCTGATGAAGAAATTTCTGCATGCTATCTCTACGGTTGCGAAGAACAACCACGGATTCCATCTCTTGTAGCTCGATATAAAGAAATACAAGAATCAAAACCATGGCGCACGATGGAATTTGCCGCACCGGAAGCCCCTTGGCTAAGCCGTGAACTAAAATGGCATTCTTACTATCTTCAAGCTGGCTCTATTTACCAGGACTTCTATCAGGCGCACGTAGTAGATCAAGGTTCCGCTTATAGCTACGGCCATGGTGCGGCAGGCGCTCCGCGGGACTTTGTTCTGGCGGCCTTGCCCCTAATTTATCTGCGCCCCGATCTGGCGAAAGACTCCCTGCGCTTCATTATGCGCTCCCAAAATGCCAAAACAGGCGCGATTCCCTATGCGTTCATTGACCATGGCCAAACCACCGGAATCTTAGTGCATAGCAAGAGCAGTGACCTGGACATTTTCTTCTTATGGGCGCTGGGTGAATATCTGGGCATGACCCGTGACTACGATTTCCTCAACGAATCCCTACCCTATTACCCCCCCGCAAAAAAATGCAATGGCACCGTCATCGAACATGCATGGACCGCTTTCAAACACCTCACCGAGAAAATAGGTGTAGGGCCGCACGGCGTGATTCGCTGCCTTACGGGTGATTGGAACGACGTCCTCTTTGCCTTTTCCAATTTTTCCCCCTTTACCCTGGTGCGCGGGGAATCCTCGCTCAACGCCGGCCTGGCCACGTTGGCGCTGCCCCCGCTTGCGGATGCCTTAGAAACCATAGACACCGATTTTGCGCACGCTTTGCGGCAATTCAGCGGCGAACAGGCAAATGCATTGCGCCAATTTTGGACGGGGGAATGGGTCGCGCGCGGTTATCTCGGACGCGGCGACAAAATGCTCGGAACGGACCGGCTGTTCCTGGACACACAATCTTTCGGCGTGATCGGCGGCGTATGGAATGAAGAACAACGCAACCGCATGTTTGAAAACATCCGGACCCTCTGCGCAGAACCGCAAAAAGCCGGGGCGCGGTGTTTGTGGCCACCCCGGAAGGGATTGGCCCTCGAACCCGGTTCCGACACCAACGGCGGCACCTGGGCGGCAATCGATGCATGGACTTCCTGGGCATGGTCCCTCCACGACGCCCGCGCGGGCTGGGACTTTTTCCTCTCCACCACACTCGCCACGCGTGCGGAAATGTACCCCGGCACCTGGTATGGCATTTGGTCCGGCCCCGATTCCTTCAACGCCCATTATCATCCCCGTCCCGGCGAAACCTTCGACGTCAATGTCACCGCCATGACCAAATTCCCCGTCATGAACATGAACCGCCACAGCGGACCACTGTTGGACGCCATAAAGTTGGCAGGCATCGGCACACAAAAAAATCAGATCGTGATTAAGCCTCTGCTGCCCTTTGATACCTTCATCCTGCGCCTGCCCCTCATCGGCATTGCGTACCGCGAAAAACAATGCCGCGGCTACTACCGCCCGGTGGTTTCCAGCAACTTTTCATTTGCGATTCGCCCCCCTGCGAATGGGACCGCCCTCCGCCTCAATGTGAATGGAGCCGACCATCCATTTACAAATACCAGCGACGGTCTGATATGCTTTGAAGTGCACGGCGAACCCGGACAGACAATACAATGGGAGATCGATGAACAATGAGTTGTTTGACCCTGTTACTTTCATGCACCGCCATCCTCATGGCGGCGAGTCCTGATGGGAGCACAGCTATGCCGAAGGATTACACAGTCGTATCGTTTTATTTCCCCAATTATCACCCCGACGCGCGCAATCAGGCTCGGCATGGCCAAGGCTGGACGGAATGGGAACTGGTCAAAAAAGCCCGGCCCAAGTTTCCCGGGCACAAACAGCCCAAAGTGCCGCTATGGGGGTATACGGACGAGTCCGATCCCGATGTAATGGCCAAAAAGATCGACGCTGCTGCAGATCACGGCGTGGATGTCTTCATGTTCGATTGGTACTACTACAACGACGGACTCTTTCTCGAACGCGGTGTCGAACAGGGCTTCATGAAAGCGCCCAACGCTGCGCGCATGAAATTCGCCCTCATGTGGGCCAATCACGACTGGCAAGATATCCATCCCGCCACCGTAAAGCATCCAGGAGAACTCTTGTACCCCGGCACGGTCACTCCAGAAACCTTCGACAAAATGACCACCTATGTCATCGAGACCTATTTCAAGCATCCCTCCCATTGGGAAATAGACGGATGTCCCGTGTTTTCCATATACGAAATGCACACGCTGATGAAAAGCTTTGGCGGCGTGGACGCCACGGCCGCCGCATTGCAACATTTCCGCGACAAAGTAAAAGCCGCCGGATTCCCAAACCTCCACCTGAATGCCATCTCCTGGGGCATCCAGATCCTCCCCAATGAAAAGACCGTTAAAAATATTGAGGAACTAGTTAAACGGTTGGCCTTCGACAGCGTCACGTCCTATGTCTGGGTCCATGATATGCCCCTGCCGGATGCCCCCACAACCGAATACAAGACCCTCATGGAAAAGGCGGTCGAGGTATGGAATCAAAAGGTTAAGCAATTCACCATGCCCTATTTCCCGAACGTGACCATGGGCTGGGATTCCAGTCCGCGATGCACCCAGACCGATCCCTGGGGCAATACAGGATACCCCTTCACCAACTGTATCAGCGGCAACACCCCCGAAGCCTTCCAGGAAGCCCTGCAAAAGGTCAAAACCTTCCTCGACACCCATCCAGAATGTCACAACACCTTCACCATCAACTGCTGGAACGAATGGACCGAAGGCAGCTACCTTGAACCCGACACCGAACACGGCCTGGCCTATCTCGAAGCCATCCAAAAGGCATTTGGATCGAAATAGTGGGCTGTCTTGAAGTTAAAATTCCACACGGAAGGCAGCCGTGTCTTTCTCCGGAGTGAATCGGAAGCCTTCTTTTACCAAATCTATCCTTTTGGTGGATGCGTTGGAGACAGTGACCTGTTGAATTGTGTTCCCTTCGGGATGGCGTAACCGGATCACAATTGAGTTCGGTTTCTCGCGCGTCGGCACTTCAACCGTTACCTCCATATATCCTTGCGCGATATGGGATGTGATTTCATAGCTCACCGGCCCGAAAAATGTCGGCGCATTATGAACGGCAACCCGCATCCCGTCCTTCAGCCAATTATTCGTCACAAAAGGCGCCAGCCAGAGTTCGTTGCCGCGTTCCTGCACCAGCATCATTCGCGTTTGTGCCAGGAAATAGCCGGTCTCATGCGTCTTGTTCCATCCGCCCATATTGTGAAAATGCTCCCAGAATGATAGATTTTCCAGGCTCAACAACGTCGGAATAGTATTGAAATACGAACGGATAAACGGCTTCATATCATCCCGCAGCGCATAGATCTCCGCGTTGCGGCAATAATAGGGCTGCACCTTGGCAAACCCGCCCAGACTAAACCAATCCGCCTTGTTTTTCTCTTCCGGATAATCCCCCATGCCGTTATGCAGAAACCAAAAGTCTTCCATGTGATCCATGATGCGCGTGGCCTCCGGAGAATCGGCATTCATCAGCCCCTGCGCAATCAGATGATGTGCGCCGAGTTCCACATCATACGCCCAACTGCGGTTGCCGTCCTCGCCGGGAATAATATCCTCAATGCGGCCATAGCAATACAGCATCCCCGGATACCCCGGCGCCCACGTGCCATTGGAAAGTTGCAGCACCGGTGTGCGTTTCTGACTCCACAGGAACGAACGCAACAGATCAGAATGAAATGTCTCCCCATTTTGTTGAAGCGCATCCGCACCCGGCTGCTGGACATCCGCCAAGGCATTCGTTGCCGTTTGGAGTCCAAGACAATAGTGTCCTTGAACAGCAAACCGGTAGGCATACCGGTTCCAATCCGCACCCACGCCCGGCGGAACCAATCCCGACTCCGGCATTTTCCATTCAGCGGTATCCAGCGCACGCGTCTTCTCGCATTGCTTCGCAACCCATTGACACACCCGCGCCACTTCCGGCGCAACCGACTGCAGCCACGCTTTATCCTGCGTTAGCCGAAAATGCTCCGCCAAGGTCCACAAATGCCAACCCGTACCCATCAAGGTATACCCGGTGGTTAAAAATCCTTCCGGACTGTACCGGTGAATGAAAAAGTCATGGGAACGGCGAGCGAATTCCGCATTGCCCAAGAGATCCATGCCGCGAATGACCGAATTGGCTTCGCTCTCCAAGGGGCCATAGCGGTCGGAGGAAATGTATGCTGAAATACGCTTGCCGCGCTCCTCGTTGCGCGCTGCGAGCAGACAATGCACTTGCGAAGCCAGAATAATGCGGTTCAACAAATCATCAGGCGTCTCCACATTCATATTATGGGCCGGGAGTTGCGCCCAATACTTGCTAAAGCGTTCGTACAATCCTGCCACATCTTCCAGTGCCGCGAGTTCTTGTGGTTGAACATTCCATGCAGGAATCAACACCACGCAATGCGCTTCTTTCCCCGCGGCAAGCGTTTTCTTAAAAATCAGGGCGTTGTTTTCAGCACTGATCGCTGCATCCGTACCCGGCACATACGCCGCCAAGCGTTCTCCGGCAACAAAACCATATCCCTTATCCTCTTGCTTTATTTCGGCTTTGTCGAGCGCCAAGGTAATATTGGCCTCTTTTTTATTCGACCCCGTATTCTTCATTCCAAACTCAGCCACACATACAGCCTGATCATACAGCCAACCATTGGACTCCGGCAGAGCTTCTTTTCCGAATGCCGCGACAAAGGTGCGCTGAGAATACAACACTCCATCTTCTTCAATTTCAATAACCGGCGCAGGCAGCCATTCCCCGTTAAGATGACGTTTAAGAGTAGCCTCTTTCCCCGAACCCATCGTTGGAATCAATTTGAATTCCTTCGGAATATCTTTCACCGGCTGCTCCACGCTGTCATACGGATCAAAAATGATCGTACCATTCCGTTCCGCCACAAATTTCCGGTTGTCACAGGCCAGCGAGATCATCATCGGCCCCAAATCCTGCACGGGGTTGTGCACATGCTCCAGTGCCTGCGCGAAGGTCTGATCCGGCATCTCGCGAACCCGCTCCAGGATCGTTTTCTCTCCCGCTATCTTCTTCTTATACTCCACCAGCGGCATGGACGATGAACCGCCCGAAACATATACACCGAAACTGGGCACATACACCGCGCCATTTGCCAGAACATCATCCACCGCCACGCTCACACCCGAATCCTTAGCCCTTCCCCCTTCACCGGCCCTGCTAAAACGAAGCACCGTCCGGTCTGTTTTCCAAGGTCCGGGCAAGGCGTATTTCACACCAAACGATGCTGTTTCCGCCACACTGCCTTCCCGAACATACCTTGCCGGGCCCTCTGTAAATTCACCATTGTAACTTTCGATTTGAAACTTTGTATCGCCGGGAAGATTCTCCCATTCCACGCGTAATGCCGTCTGCTGTACGGCTGATCGCGAATACGCAGATAGCGCATGCACGCGGACAGTCTTATCGTGCTTGGGGAATACCCAGCGGATCTTTTCCGAACCCGTTTTGACTCCCTTGTTCTTCGCACCACTCCAGGAAACCGTCCATTTTAAACCGTCCACCATTATATCGCTTTCAAGCCGCTTCCATTCCCCTTGCCATGGCGATTCACCTTCCCAATATTCCAACCGTGACTCCTTCACCGGAGGCACGGACGCCTTGTCAGCAAATTCAACCGACGCCATCCGCAAAAACCGCCGCTCCATCCATTCCAATCCTATGCACCCAAGCCCATTTTCCAACACCGGCACTGTATATATAGCGTCCTCTTCCCGTTTGGATTGTGTATCGGGTGTCAGATCGCTTATCCCATCGGGAAGCAGATCCTTCCCAAGAAATACATCCGCCGCCGGGAATTCTTCCGTGCGCTTGGCCAATGTGCCCGTCATGCGGTTCGGGTCCCAACTTCTGACATACGCAAACGGCCCAATATCCATCCCTGTATTCTCCGTGAGTTTCGGCGCATCCGGGTCAGGAATCAGCCGCGCCAGCGCCCAGTTGGCGCAATCGCACGTGATCCCATCCCCCGCATTTTTCGTCACCAACCGCAGCGCGGCCGCGCCTTTCGTGTCAATGTGTATCGGTTTCGGAGCATCTGTCTCCTTCATTATCCCGGAATCAAACAGTTGCTTTTCGTCCACGAATACTTGGAAAATCACACTGCCCACATTCGGCCCCTGCCACTGCACCCCGACCTCCGCCTCAAACGCCAAAAACTGCCCCTCCAACTCAATGTATGTTTCACTGTTGGCATGCATCCCTATCCCCTGCTCATACGTCTTGTCATTGATGCGCATTGGATTGGGTGTCTTGTCCGGCGCATGCGTGCAGGTATCAATCCCCATTTCCCCCCACGCCTGCGTATGATACACCACCCGATCCAGAATGAGTTGCGTCGGCCCTGCTCCCTCTGTGGCAACTCCGCTTAACAAGCACATCATGAAATGAATCAACATGTTTCTCTTCCTTTCCCATATCCAAAATATGAGTTACTTTATCATACGTGACACAATTCACCATAACCCCGGCTGGATTTCTAATAGGGGAATGCGGAATGGTCAAATGCAGAGTACGGAATGCAAAGATGGGGGACAGAGCAGAAAGAGAACTGCGGACTTGGCTTCGTTCCGCGAAGTACGGAACTTCATCGCGGCAAGTTGTGGATCCTCCTCCGTTGCGGTCATGAAATTACTTCAAGTGTTCGCTTACAGACTGTATATCCTTCCCGGTAACACACACTGAACACATCACAGAAGCTTTGGCGTTTGATCGTCATTTCGAGCAAGCAGGATTTCACACACTACTTGCACAATAACACGAAACCACTTTCTTCTCTAAGCGGCCAAGAAGACTATGATCGAGCTATGGATTCTTGATTGGACCTGACGAAAACGCTTGTTTCGTGTTTATGTTCTTGGGATTTGGTGGAGGAATTCATACCGTTTTGCGAGGTGGGCCATGGCGCGTGCAGCGTGGGTGGGGCTGGAGAGCACACAGAGGCCAAGTTGTTCGAGTTCAGCGACGGCTTTGTTGGGGATGCCGACATAAGCAAGGAGGGATGTGTCCGAGGCGACAATGAGAGGCTTATCGTATTTTGGGACGCATCCAGCGATCTGCCTGAGACAGTCGACTTCGATGTGGCTTCCCATTTCGGCGAGTTTGTCGAGACCAACTTGTTGGGCGCGTTCAGAAGTGGCAAAGCGATTCAGGCTACTGGCGATATAGCCGACGCCAAGAAGGATAACTGCATCGACGTCAGGGCATTTCATGATGGCTTCGACGGCCTTGGGCAACACGAAAAGGTCATTCCCGGCGACAGAGTCGACAGGATTGCCGCGATTCCACCATGCGGGCATGAAGGTGTCGAGTTCCTGGAGGGTTTCGGAGGACAATTCGGGGACGATGAGTCCCGCATCGACGCAGGCGTCGGCGGCAATGACGCCCCATCCGCCGCCCTGGGATACGATGCCTATGCGGCGTCCTTTGGGGAGAGGCTGGTGCAAAAAGGCGGCGGCCACTTCCATGGCCTCGTAAGTCTCCGGAACAACGTTCACACCGGCCTGATGGCAGACGGAAAGAAAGATGTTGGATTCGCTTGCGAGAGAACCGGTGTGGGAATAAGCGGCGCGCTGGCCCGCTTGGCTGCGGCCGCCTTTGATCAAAACGACAGGTTTCTGGCGGACGGTCCGGCAAAGGGTGTCGTAGAAGCGGCGGCCGTCACGGGCGCCTTCAACGTAGGTAATGATGGATTCAGTACGTTCATCGCCGCAGAAGAAGTCCAGATAGTCTTCAGTACGGATGACGGCTTCGTTGCCGCTGCTGATGAAACGCCCGACGCCGACTTGGTGCAGTTGGGACCAGGTAAGGATAGTGCTGCCGACATTGCCGCTCTGGGATACGATGGAGAGGCCACCAGGGCCGGGATAGCGGGCAATCATGCCGCAAAACAAGCTATAGGGAACGGGACTGGCTACGCCCGCGCAATTGGGTCCCGCAAGGAGCAGGCCATGTTCGCGGGCTATGCGGACGATTTCTTCCTGGAGGGCTCTGCCTTCCGCTTCTTCGAGTTCGCCGAAGCCGGCGGTAATCACCACAACGGCTTGGATACCTTTAGCGGCGCATGCACGCACTGCATCAGGAACTCCTGGCGGCGGAATCACAATCAGGGCGAGGTCTGGGGTTTCAGGCAGAGATTCGATATCCGGAAAGCAGAGCACACCGAGTAATTCGGTATGCTTGGGGTTCACGGCATACATTCGTCCGTTATATCCCCCTTCAAGGGTATTAAAGAGGATTCGGAAACCCCATTTCGCTGGGGTTTCGGAGGCCCCGACAATAACAATGCTTTGAGGTTCAAAGAGAGCACGAAAGGCAGATTCGGAAAGAGAGGCGGGGTTGCCCGCATCTCCGCTTCGCTCTGCTTGCGCCAGAACCTTTTTTTCGCTAAGGGAGATGAGGGCATCAACGGCCACGGGGCGGCCTTGTTCGATAATTAGCGGATTGACGTCCACATGGGAAATTTCAGGGTGATCGAGCAAAAGCTGTCCCACCGCCTGAACCGCCTGGGTCAATAAATCCATATCCACGGGCGGTTCGCCGCGAAATTGCTCTAGTAGACGTTTTCCGTGCAATTCGAGGGCCATTTCGCGCACGTCTCGGGGACTTACCGGAGCAATGCGGAAGGAAACATCGCTTAAAGCTTCGACAGTGATACCGCCGATACCGAGCATTACACAGGGCCCGAATACGGCATCACGGAGTCCTCCGAGGATAATCTCACGTTTGCCTTGGGCCATGCGCTGCACGAGTAAATCGCCGGAAAACTTTTTGGAAAGTTCATTCAAGGCCACTTCGATGTCCGACGCATTGTGCAAAGCAAGACGCACCAGCCCGCGATCGCTTTTATGGGCGAGATCCGTACCACAGGCTTTTACTACGACAGGAAATCCCAATGTCTTTGCGGCGGAGAGGGCTTCCGAAACATTTTGGACCAATTGCTCCTCTACAACCGAAACGCCGTATGCAGTTAATACTTGTTTCGAGGCGTGCTCAGAGAGACTCCGCGCGCCCTTAGCCTGCGCCTGGCTTATCAAATCATTTACAATTCCATTACCATGCATATCGTTTTCCAAAAACCATACCGTGGAGCAATCCTTTATTCAAGGGCAAATAACGCCTCCGTAGCGGCGGCCAGATCGATCAGGATGGAATGATCCCACTGATAGCGGAGGGCGCTAAACGCGGACCGGTGATACCAGAGTGTGCCTTCCTTGCCGCCGTTGAACCGATCCCAGATTTTGCTTCCTACCAGCCGGTAGCTCAGTGCCAAGGAACGCGTATTATGCAATTTGTCCGCGGCGAGAATAAGTTTGAGTTCGGGCGGTGCATTTCTCATCACCTCAAGGTGTTTTTCCTTGCGCTCGCGCCAGGGGGGCTTGGGCTGGGTATGCGAATCACTGCAACCCCATACCCAATCCGCCACGAGATCGCCGAAATGCTCGCGAATGCGGCCGAGGGTTTCTTTCCCGCCACTGTCCTCAACGGAATCGTGGAGCAGGGCCGCAATAAACTGGTTTTCGTCTCCCCCATGCTCTCCGACCAATGCCGCCACGGCGAAAAGATGTGTCATATACGGGATATCCGTACTTTTTCGGCGCTGTTCCCCATGCCACTCATATGCCAGTTCCACCGCCTTGATAATACGGCGTGAATACACCATTACTTTCGTTCCTGTAAGAATTTGATCAATGCCTCAGGGTGATCGGTTTGAATACCGTCCAATCCCCATCCCAGTACTTTTTCCCAACATTCCGGCCCATCGTCGTCCATAATGACAATGGCGCCGGCCTGATGGCAGGATTTAATGAAGGATTCGGACATGTTCCCCCAGGAGGAGGCCACCACGCGCGGCTTGAAACGCTCAAGCAACTTGCCCAACATTTTTTCCGGTCCCGGATCCGGCATCGGGATGCACTCAGGGCACAGATCCCGCACTTGTTTCTGCTCTCCCAGCCCGGCATACCAAATGATCTGCCGTTCCATCCCCCGCGCCTTAATAAAAGGGATCAGTTTCTCTACAGGCGCGTTTTTCAGATCGAGGTAGATGCCGATTTTTCCTTTGCAGAGATCCAGAATGTCTTCAAAAAGCGGGATGCGCTCCTCTTTCCATTGCGGTCCCACGCGGCTTCCGATATCGAGCGCACGAAGCTCCGCCAAGGTGAAATCCTTTACCGGGCCCTTGGCCTCCTTCGTATAACCGTCCACAGTGGAATTATGGATGCTGACGAACCGTCCGTCTTTTGTTTCACGCACATCAATCTCCACGTAGTCAGCGCCAAGTTCGATGGCCTTTCGGTAGGCCGCAAGGGTGTTTTCGGGAATGCCCTCATGTGCGCCGCGATGTGCAACTACATACACGCTTCCATGTCTGGGAGGAGGCAGTATGGAGGCAACCTGTTCCGCAATGACAGCGCCTGTTGCAATCAGAAAGAGAAACAAAAGCATACACTTCCGCATGGACGTTCCTTTCATGTCCGGTATCAAAACAATCAGGGGCGGCCCCATGACCGCCCCTGGCATTTACTACATCTATTCAGCAGACACGATTACGCCAAGTGCGCCATCCAAACAACAATAATATGATCAAGGAGAATGCCATCACGGCCAGATCGCCAATCCAGCCGCCGGGCATAGTGCTGGGAGCGCATCCAAACCAGGCAAAGATTTTGCCAAATTGCGTCCCTGTGCCGCGCACCTGCACCTCCACGGGCGCATATTCCCCGTTGGTGAGGGTAAGGATGGCTACATAGTCACCCACAGCTTTTGGCGAAAAGACGATACCGATGTCCGTGGTCATATTGCGGCTGAGACTGTAACTCGTGGTTCCGGCAAGGCTGAACACGCCGTTCGGATCCTCAAGCGCGACGGATCCTTCCACCACACCATTTCCGATATTTTTAACGGTAATGGTATTCGAGACAAATCCGGCCACTTCCACTATACCAACGACAAAGGGATATTCCGCGCTGGGGATGGTCTTAATAGTTGGCCCGAGCGGCGGCGTTTCAAGGGGGACAAAGGTGGAGAGGGAGGTCACATCTGCCATCAGGGTGTGCCCGATCAATTCCACGTTGTCCATGGCGGCATTGCTCCAGACACCCCGCTCCACTTCCAAGAAGAGTCCGTTGATCGGATTGCTGTTAACTGCTGTGGGATGAGAGAAAAATGCGGCGTCAAAACCATCCCGGAATCCAAGCCTATTCATAACAAGGTGGATCGGCATGGTTTCTAACAATACATTGTCCAACTCCGCGAATGTGGCGCCATTGTTGTTGCTGACAAGGATGCTCACCTCGAACGGCACACCGCCCGGCACCACCAAGTCGGGCAAATCCGCCAATTGCGCTGCTTGCGTCTCTCCCAAAAGGCTCGGAAAATCACATGCCACTGCGGCAATCAAAATGCCTTCTTCATTTTCCGCAATCAGGGCTCTGGGCACGGTGACCGTCAACACTTGGTTCGGGTCTTCCGCAAGCGGCACCGCCATGATCACATTGCCCGCGCCGCGCCGCCATGCCATCATCGAGACGGTTCTGGCACATTCCTCGCCCTGCACAACGGCAGTCCATTGGTCTCCATCATCGTTCAAACTGCCGAATGGATTGTCCAAAAGACCATTGAGATCGTTATCCTGGCCGATGCGTACGCTGAATGGCCGTGTGCCGGCCGCAGCACTGCCGGAATCGGGCACTTCCGCGACGACTTCCAGCATATAATCGCCAGGAATCAACTGGGTGATACCGGGGAAGTTTTGTTCTTGGTTCTCCGATACCGCGACAACCACGCCATCGATGGCGTAGCTCACCACAACCCTGGCGCCCATGCATATCGCGGGATTCACAAAAGCAACTTGGGATGTGAAGGAAATGAGCGCATTCGCGCCGATGGGAATCACCACATCACCTGTGGGCGAGGTAATTGTCACACTCTGGAGCAGGCAGTCCGGCACAACCTCGCCTTCGCCTTCCCCTTCACCGCCGCCTTCGCCTTCACCTTCGCCCTCTCCGCCGCCTTCGCCTTCACCTTCGCCCTCTCCGCCGCCTTCGCCTTCAATTTCACATGCGGGACCTTCCACCGTTACGACTCGGGTAACTTGTTCAGCCGCGTTCTCGGCGTTGTCAACGACATCATAGGTGATGGTGAATTGGCCAGCTTGAGAAGTATCCACCAGATCGCCCACAACTGTGATCTGCGCGGTCAAATCGCCGTCACAGTTGTCTGTGGCGGTGGCGCCTTCGTCCGAATAGACGGTGCCGCAGTCTATGGATATTTCATGATCGCCCAGGAGGGTAATAATGGGGGGCGTAACATCCTCCACGTACACCGTCCGGGTCACCGTGGGGGCGGCATTCCCGGATGCATCCTGGACATTGTACGTAATCATATAGGTTCCCGAAACATCCGGATCCACAACATCGCCTCCGGCCACAATTTCATCGGTCAGGAAACCATCGCAGGTATCCGTTGCCGTGGCGCCGGGATCGATGAAGCTGCCGCCACACAAGAGCGACATCACAGGACTGCCTGTCAGCAGGATGATCGGGGCGGACGTATCCACGACGTTCACGGTACGGGTGACGGTATCAGCGGCGTTGTGCGAACTGTCCGAAACATTATAGGTGACATGATAGACACCGGGCACGCCCGTATTCACGGGATTCACTGTTTGTATCGAAGCGGTCAGGTCGCCATTACATGCATCGTTGGCGGTCGCACCGGCATCAGTGTAGTTCGCACCGCATTGCACCGTCACCACCGGCTCGCCCACCAACGTGATAACCGGATTCGTCACGTCCGTGACAATCACGGTACGAGTCTTGGTTTGCGCGCTATTCCCCGCCGAATCCTTTATATTGTACGTCAGGGTATAGGTTCCGGCCGCCTGGGTATTTACAGTCCCCGTTCCCTTGATGGGGGCAGGAAACACATCCACGTTGTCCGTAACCACCGCGCCGGGGTCGGTAAAGGTATTGCCGCATTCGACATACATCGTGGCCGACCCGATGAGTGCAATTTGGGGTGGCGTCAAATCTCTAACATGGACCGTCCGAGTGGCGGTGCCGGTATTTCCGGAATCATCGGTTGCAGAATACGTCAACTGATACGTTCCCAACAAATTTGTGTTTACGGAACCGGTGGTGGACGCTGTTGGACTAAGATCACAAGCATCATTCACGATCACACCCGGATCCGTGAAGGAGCCCTGATATGCAACAACCATCACGGCGTCTCCGTTGAGGGTAACCGTTGGCGCCGTGGTATCCACCACATTCACTGTGCGTATCACGGGTGCGGCGGCATTCCCCGCCAGGTCACTAACGCTATACGTTACCGTATACTCGCCGGGCTGACCGGCATTCACCAGGTTTTCAATACTTAGAGCTGTGGTCAAGTCGCCCGCACAGGCATCGGAGGCCATGGCGCCGGCATCTTCATAGCCACTGCCGCATTGAATTGTCACAGGCGTTGACCCAAGCAAGGTGATCGCCGGCGCCGTCGTATCTATCACTTGTATCGTCCGGACTACTTCCTCGGCGGCATGGCCGGCACTATCCCGCACATTGTACTGGAGGGTATACATACCCGGCGTCAAGATATCTAATTCACCCGTTACCACGACGCTCAACTCACCATCACATTGATCGAGGGCAGTAGCGCCTGGCTCGGTAAACGCGGTTCCGCACTCCAACTGAATCAATGCCTCGCCCTGCAAGGTGATCACGGGCGGCAATGTATCTTGTACCGTCACTGTCCGTGTCTTTTGTTCCGCAGCGAGGCCCTCGGAATCGGTTACGTCATACGTAATTGTATACGTGTTTGGACTATGTGCATCCACCGGATTGACCGTCGTGATATTCGCGGAGATATCGCCATCAAGGTCGTCTATGGCGGTTGCACCGGCATCGTTGTACTCCGCTCCGCATTCCAGCGTGATAGGATCTTCGCCTTCTACCGTGATTTCCGGAGCAAAATTCTGCCGGCAAAGGGTATTGACAACCGTAAACGTGGAGACTTCCGCGCCGGTGGTGGCAAATTTCCCCACGCCTGAGATGGTCTGGTAGCCGGTTTCGTCCGCGGGAACCCCTACAGTAAACGTAAAGGTATACGGGAACACCGGAAACGTGGTCCAACTAAAAAGAAGGGTGCCCGTTGCCCCTGGGGCGGGCTGGGTATCACCACCAGTGGCGGAAACGAAGGTCCATCCGTCAGGAACGGTTTCTTCCAGGCGCAATGTTGTGAGCGGCTCGACGCAATCATTGGTCAAGGTAACTTCAATGGTTACCTCCTCTCCCCGCACATAACATTCCGGGGTATTATGGCTCAGCCCCAGGCACGACAATTCCATCAGGCAATTCTGGACTGTATTGGAAAGTTGTTCGGGACCATCCAGGCGGAACCGGCTCACGCCGTCGAAACAGGCCTCTCCTGATGCGAGGAGGGATGGCATAAGGGAAAACGTAAAGGAAGCTGGAAAGGCGGGGATGGTAAACCATGCAAAGGATAAAAGGCCAATGTTTTCCGAGACGGTTTGCGGAGGATTGACTCCGCCCACGCTCCCGGGCATGAGGAACCAGCCGGCGGGCAGTGTCTCTTCAAATCCGACTGCGAGAATTTCATTGTCGGGGCCTGTTTTTTCCATCGTGATCGTCACATCAATGGCATTCCCCACGAGGTAGTAATTGCCTTCCGGGCCGACCGTTTCTGACAGATCCTGAGTCACCTGAATTTGTGTAGGTTCCTGTTGAATGACAGTGTCGACAGGATCGGATTGCAGTTCCGGATCATCTATGCGATACAGTATTTGCCCCGTTACCGTTTTCGGCCCTAATTCATCCGGGGGAATGCTTACCGAATACGAACATACGACAGGATAGGAAGCGGGGGGGCTAAACCATACAAACGCCAACGCGCCCGTGTCACCCGCATCAGGTTTAAGATCCGCCCCCTCTGAACTCGTAACCAGCCAATTGGTGGGAATGGTCTCCTCGATGGATATCGCCGTAATCCCCTCAGGGTTGCCATTCCAGTTCATGGTTAGAGTGAATGTGAGGGATGTTGACACCGTGCCTCCGGGAATGAACCACCCGTTCGAATCCACGCCTTCACCCGACACCTCGCGTGTCAAGGTCATGGTTTGCGCGGATGCGCCTATTGAAAAGCCCGCCATCACCACCGCCACAAAAAACACCCATACTCCCAACGATCGCGAACTCGTGATCATGTCCCTGTCTCCGCTTTCCACCCCAACTCAGGTGTCTTGCTGTACCTCCAGAAAAACGCTGTCCAACCGCTTTCCTTTGTGGCCGCAAGGCTCAGCATACACTCCAGGTATACACCACTGCCTTTCGGCCCATCCGCGTCACGAATGACGTCTTCTGTCCAATTCCACCGTCACACGGAACGCGCTACTCCACCAGACGGGTCACTTCCCGCCCTAATTTACCCTACACATTACCACATCACCTATGTTCAACGCTACCAAATTGTTAGCCCCCGGAGATTTTGGCTGCCCCCCTTACCCTCCCTTCCCCCCCCTCCCATCCAGAAAATTGTCATATCACCAAGATCTGATGTCAAAATACGGTACATACTGGAATTTCGTTGTACATATAAAAACGGTTGAACTCTAGTAAATGTGGTATTCTCATGGAAGAAAACCGAAGGATATTAATCATGGAATCATTGGATAGAATCACATTCAACCCGGATATTATGGGGGGAAAACCATGTATCCGTGGCCTTCGTGTTACAGTAGGAACAATTGTTGGCCTTATCGCATCGGGTCATGATCGGAAAGACGTACTGGAACGTTATCCTTACCTCGAGGCTGAAGATATTGACCAAGCGTTGGCCTATGCTGCCTGGCGCGCAGAAGAAATTGACGTTCCTTTAGTCCACTCATGAAAATCTTGATTGACATGAACCTCTCGCCGGCCTGAGCGGAGAGTTTTATATATAATCAGTATTACACATCTTATGGGATAAAATTCGCGTTCTTGGGGAGAGAGCCTACCCATTCCGCGATGAGTCTGGAGGCATTTTCCACATCTTTGAGAGAAACCAGTTCCACCGGGGTGTGCATATAGCGATTGGGGATGCCCACCAGTGCTGTGGCCACCCCACCCCGGCTGAGTTGCATGGCGTTGGCGTCCGTGCCGGTACCTCTGGGCGCGGCCATATGTTGCACGCGAATGCGCTGTTTCTTGGCAGCGGCGAGTAATCCTTTATACACAACAGGGTTGATATTGGGACCGCGATCCAGGATGGGACCTGCACCAATACTCACCTGACCATACCGTTCTCCATCCCCTTTGGGATGATCTGTGGCCCAGCCGACATCCACGGCAACCCCTGCATGCGGATTGCAGCCGTAAGAACTCGTGGTGGCGCCGCGCAGGCCGATTTCTTCCTGCACCGTCGTGACGCAGTACACCGCAACGTTCAAAGAGCGCCTGGTAATGAGCCGCATCACTTCCAAACAAACAAAGGCCCCAATGCGGTCATCAAAGGCGCGCGCCACAACCTTTCCATCCCGCAATTCCAGGTAACCGGCGTCAATCGTAATGGGATCGCCAATCGCCACCACCTTTTGGGCGTCTTTTTTGTTTTTAGCGCCAATATCCACCCACATCTGGTGCATTTCGAGCGCTTTGTGCCGGTCACTCTCAGGGGTGAGATGAATCGCTTTCCGGCCTATCACGCCCGCTACCTGCCCGTGTTCTCCGTGGATAAACACCCGCTGGCCGCCCAGCACCGCGGAATCCACCCCGCCAATCGGCACAAACCCTATAAAACCCTTGTCATCGATCGTGTTCACCATGAGCCCGATTTCATCAATATGACCTGCCAGCATCACGCGGATCGGCGCGGTCTTGTTGCGAACGTGATATTGATTGCCGTGAACATCCTTGTAGATTTCGTCCACAAAGGGCTTGGCATAGGTCTTGCAGATTTTTTGGATTTCCGATTCATATCCCGAAGGACTCGGCGTGGCCAATAACCTTTTTAAGAAATCCAAGGACTCTTTGCGCATTGTTCTACTTCCTTTGTATTTTGTTCACTAAAACACCCGTTACCTGGCCAAGGTGATCCTGAGAACATAGGCATGGTCACAGGGTTTATTCTCTGGCAAGCGCACTTCCAGAGAATCTTTCTTCACCTTCCATTTTAGGGATTCATTGCATCCGAGCAGGCTGACCGCCGTGATTTTCATTTCCGGGGACGACTTGGCGCCGAGCGAGGTGATCTTAAAGGCTTTTTTCGGCCAGTCCATCACCAGGGCATATACGACATCGCCCTTTATGGTAAACCGGATGTCTTTTTCGGTGAGCGGAGCTTCTTTATGGTCGGAAAAGGAGCCCGATTTGGTCTGGGTGGGGCCTTCGCCGGAAATGCGCCAGGGACGGGTTCCATAGATGGCTTCGCCATTGATTTCAAGCCAACGGCCCATACCGAGCAGTACATCGCATGCTTCCTCGGGAATCGTTCCATCCGGCCGGGGGCCGATGTTAAGCAACAGACAGCCGTTTTTGCTGACGATGTCAATCAACTCATGAACCAGCGAGGTAACGGAGCGGAATTTGTCATTTTCGATGTAGCCCCAAGACTTAATGCTCACCGAGGTGTCCGTCTGCCAAAAATTTTGCCGGGTTTGGTCGAGTTTGCCTCGTTCGATATCCAACACCGCCGCCTCATCCGGAAAAGACTTGTTTTTGTAATTGAGCGCTACCCCTTTGTTCCATTCAAGCCCCCGGTTATAGTAATAGGCGGCAAACTGTTGGCGATATGGCTCAAAAACGGGCTGCTCAATCCACCAGTCAAACCAGAACACCTGCGGATGATACTTATCGACAAGTTCCTGGCAGCGCGCCAGCCAGTCATCAAGAAAAGCCTTATCCGGAGTCGATTCTTTTTCTGGTTTCGCGGGGCCGTAAAGCGCATCCCACGTTCCGCTTTTAATATCAGAATCGAACTTCTTGCCGCCATCGAAAAACCACCAGTGTTCCGCACGGTGCGAAGAGACGCCGAACACCATTCCTTCATCGCGCACCGCCTTGGCGAGTTCCCCTACGATATCCCGTTTCGGCCCCATCTTGGCGGCGTTATATTCACCGATTTTACTGTCGTACATCTGGAAACCGTCATGATGTTCCGCAACGGGCACCACGTATTTTGCACCAGCGGCTTTGAAGAGTGCCGCCCACTCCTTCGCATCGAATTTCTCCGCTTTGAACTGCGGAATGAAATCCTTGTAGCCGAACTGCGCTTGATTCCCATATTTTTCAACATGGTGCTTGAATTCGGGAGATCCCTGCTGATACATGTTACGCGGATACCACTCGTTCTTGAAAGCTGGCACGGAATATACACCCCAGTGAATGAATATTCCGAACTTTGCGTCCAGGTACCATTCGGGAACCTTGTAGTTCTTCAGCGATTCCCAAGTGGGCTCAAAGTTTTCCTGGGCGAATGCTGAAGGCTCCCCGCCAAGGACCGCCGCAGCGAACACCATGGACAAAACTGTTTTGCATCCCGTGACCATGTTCATGATACGCGTCCTCCTTAAGGAACTATTTCCGGACTTCGTCGCGAAGCGCCAGCAGGTCTTTCATGACATTCGCCAGATTGGCATTATAGGTCTTGGTGCCGAAGGCGTCATGAAGCTGCTTGTACAACGGGAACAACCGCTGATACAACGCCACATTCTTGGAATTGGGCACATATTTCTTTGACTGGATGCCGGTCATGGCCTTGGTGGCGTCCGCGAAGCTCTTGTGTGCGCCCGATATAACCGCGCCACACATGGCCGAACCCAGCGCGCACGTCTGCGTGCTGCGGGCAATTTCCATGGTGCGGTTGAATACATCCGCCAGAATCTGCATCACGAGCGGATTCTTCATCGCGATCCCGCCGCAATTGATAACCCTCTCCACCTTCACGCCGTATTCCTCGAAGCGCTCCATGATCACGCGCGCGCCAAAAGCGGTCGCTTCGATGAGCGCACGGTATATTTCGGACGGGGTGGTGTGCAATGACATGCCAAGGACCAATCCGCTGAGGCGCGGGTCCACCAACACGGTGCGGTTGCCATTATGCCAGTCGAGGGCCAGTAGACCGCTTGCACCGGGTTGTAATACCTCCGCGCCTTCGGTCAACGCCTCGTGAGAGCCTTTTTGCAGTCCGCCCGGCTGCATATAATTCACAAACCAATTGTAGATGTCGCCAAAGGCCGACTGGCCTGCTTCGAGCCCGAAATAGTCCGGCAGGATGGATTCCGGAACAATCCCGCATAATCCCGGAATATCGGGAAGATCACTGCTCATCGGGGCCACCATCATGTCGCAGGTGGACGTGCCGACGATCTTCGTGAGCACGCCCGGCGTAATCCCGCAGCCCACCGCGCCCAGATGCGCATCGAAGGCGCCGACGGCAATCGGAATGCCCGCAGGCACACCCAGTTTCTTCGCCCACATCTCCGTGAGATTTCCGGCAATGTCTTTTACGGAATACAAGGCACTCGGCAAGGTCTTGCGAATGCGGCCAAGGTCTTCATCCAATGCCACAAGAAATGCGCCATCAGGATATCCGCCCCAGCAGGGATTCGCCATGGCCTTATGCCCTGCCGCGCAGATGCAGCGCTTCACTTCGTTCGGCTTCGATGTGCCGGTTAATACGCCGGGAATCCAATCTGCGCATTCCACCCACGTATACGCCGCATCGAAGACTTTCGGCGCGGTGCGTTTGCAGTGCAGCAGCTTGGACCAGAACCATTCCGAGGAATACGTCCCGCCGCACTTCGCGAGATAATTTTCCCGCATTTGTTTCGCCAGCATGGTGATCTCGGCAGCTTCTTCATGCGAGGTGTGATCTTTCCACAGCCACGCCATGGCCGCAGGCTCGTTCTTGAATTCCTCCCGGGACGCCAGCGGCTCGCCGTTTTCGTCCACGGGCAACGGCGTGCTGCCGGTCGTATCCACGCCAATCCCGGCCACGGCCTCCGGCGTGAATCCGTCTTTCCCCGCAGCATCCTTCAGCGCGCCGCGCACCGAGGCCACCGCGCCCTCGATATAGTCCGCGGGATGCTGCCGCGCCAGGTTGGGATCTTTCGTATCAAGGATAATCCCCGCTTCGCCATGCGGGTAGTCAAACACATGCGTCCCCACTTCCTCGCCCGTCTCCACATTGACTATCAGCGCGCGCACCGAGTTCGTGCCGTAATCCAGACCAATCGTGTATTTCCCTGCCATGGTTCCGTTCTCCTCTTCCGCGGGGGTTCCGGGTTTCATTTCCAAAATCATAGCAAAACGGAACCGGCGAGGGAAACGCTTGGAATAAGGGCCTAAGATTTACTACAATTCACGCAGCCTATCCTACGGAATTTTCCACACCGAATGTAACAAGCGTTCGGCTGGGAAATAGAATTGGGAGGGCGAGGCTCCTGCCGAGCCGTAAGAACAAACTAAAGGAATCGGGAAGCGCATGGACAACCAACATTACGCAGCGTTGCTGGAGAAATTTAAAACCATACGGGTGATGGCCGTCGGCGACATCTACCTCGACGAATATGTGTTTGGCGTGGTGACGGAAATCAGCCTTGAGGCGCCAATTCCCGTCTTTGAGGTGCAGCAGCGCCGTTACAACCCCGGCGCCTGCGGCAATGCCGCCTGTAACGCCGCCGCCCTCGGGGGAAAGATATTCATGGTGGGCGTCGTCGGCACGGACGGCAATGCGGACATCGTACGGCGCGAATTCAATGTGCGTGGCGTGGATACTACGTATCTTGTGGCGGATCCCAACCACCCGACGAATACCTATGGCAAATGGCGCGCGGGTGGCCATAACATCCCCACACAGGAAATGCTGCGCACGGATACGCCCAAGCCCGCTCCCATCAGCGGCGAAACCGAACAACGCGTCATTGAGAATATCAAGAAACTGGCCCCGCAGGTGGATGCCATTTTGATTGGTGATCAGGCTTCCTCGTGCATTACCCAGCCAGTGCTGGACGCCATCGTTGAATGCGCCAAGAAGCACAAACTCGTAACGCTGGCGGACTCGCGCAAACGCGCAGGCATGTTCAACGGAATCGATATTGTCGCCCCGAACGATGCAGAAGCAGGCCTCGCGGCAGGCATCAAGGTCGTGGATGACGAAACTTTACACCAAGCAGGTAAATTTCTCCTGACATCGGCGAAGAACGCCCTGGTAACACGCGGCCCGCAGGGCATTACCATCTTCGCCAAAGACGGGACCGTTAAAGACGTACCCATCACGCGGCCTGTGCGCGCCATTGATGTCACCGGTGCAGGTGACACGGTGGATGCCGCCATTATCCTCACGGTGGCGGCGGGCGGTTCGCTCGAAGACGCGGCCTTCCTCGGTAATCTCACGGCCGGGATCGCCGTAGTCCAGGAAGGCGTGGTCACCGTGTCCAACGAAGAAGCACTCGCTGCACTGACCAGTGAGGCAGGTCCCGCTAAACTCAAAACCCTTCCACAATTAAAACGCATTGTGGAAAAACTCAAGAACGACGGCAAAAAAGTGGTCTGGACAAACGGTTGCTTTGACATTCTCCATGCCGGGCACATCACCTACCTTATAAATGCCCGTCAAACCGGCGACATCCTCATCGTCGGATTGAACAGCGACAAATCCGTCCAGGAAAACAAAGGTCCGGGGCGGCCCGTGGTAAATGAACGGAACCGCGCGCTTGTGCTCTCCGCCTTGGAATGCGTGGATTACCTCATCATCTTCGACGACAAAACCCCCATGCCCTTGTTGGAAGCGCTCCATCCCGACGTCTACGCCAAAGGCGGTGATTACAACATCAACACCATCGTCCAAATCGAACGGCGGCTGGTAGAGAGCTATGGCGGCGAAATCGCCATCATCCCCGGCGTCGAAGGCCAATCCACCACCAACATCATCAACAAGGTGATGGAGAATTCGTAAGTATAGAATTTCTGATCTATTTCTTCGAATAAAACTCTATCGCTTTATCGATTTGATCATCTGCCTGCCTCAATTTAGACCGTAGATCAGCATTAGCGTCGCGTCCTGTACATATTTTGTCCCAATTCGGTTCTGTAATGGTAGAACGATATTCGTTCAATATCGCTTTGATTTTTTGCGCTGCCTGCAGGTTGATCCAACAAATTCTTTTAAATTCCCAAAGGCATTCCCTGATTAATGAATAATTTTGTGATTTGAGACATAGGCTCAATACATTAATCACATTATCTATCCCATATGCTTCCGGAGGTTTTTCGCCGGAGCGGATGCGTTCTTTCAGGTCTCTAATCACTATTAATCGTGCCAGTGATTCGACAAAACCAGCAGGCCCCGATTCTCCAGCTTCCGTTGCGTTTATCTTTCCAGCAAAGTATTCGACAGTTTGTTTGAAGTGTTCTTGCTCCACTTCCGTTGCATCAGCCGGAAATGGACTTGCTAACGCGTGATAGAAGCTTATCGGGTTAATACCTAGAGTACTATCAGAGCGTACCTCCGGCCAATAGAATTCCCAATTAGCGCATCGCCTTTTTCTTGTGCCCAATAGTTCTTCCAACAATATGTTATGCTCAGTTTCTGTTTTACTTGATTTTAAAAGACCTATAAGCTCCTTGCCGGTTTTAGTTTGGCTTTCTCGGTACCATGACATGGGTATTTGTTCATTTGTTTGATAAATTCTATCTTTCGTGTCGTCCTGTTCGAGGTCATAACACTGTTTACTCAAGGTTAAAAACTCTTCACGCCGTTCAATTACGTTTACAGAGATTCTAAAATATACTTCCGCCAGCCCCTTCTTCAGATTATCGTCTTTTTCCGTTCTTACGTGCTGAGAAGCGGTGTCCAAACGATTTTTCAAATGCTGTAAGAAGACGATAAGTTGCTCAAGACTATTATCCGGGACCAACGAATATCTGGGGTGCAGGACGCTCCACCCCGCAGTTACGATAAGTGATGCTTCATGGCCAACTG
>Ga0116156_10001362_pt1 | contig 24045 bp, 19 predicted proteins | sample AD_UKC045_MetaG_FD_89891 | JGI IMG/M metagenome (GOLD analysis project Ga0116156, IMG submission 89891) | Active sludge microbial communities of municipal wastewater-treating anaerobic digesters from USA - AD_UKC045_MetaG | ecosystem: Engineered > Bioreactor > Anaerobic > Digestate | place: USA... | reverse complement strand
ACGTGATAGCGCAGATAATATACACCGTGCGCCGTTTTGGTGACTTCCATCTGTGAAGCATACCGCCTCCGGGCTCATTCATCCACGGGTAAACCCGTGGTCTTCTGTCTACGACCGAATAAAACATGCGGAATCAAAGGCACTTAGTAATTTTTCATACGTTACCTTTGGTCAAAAAAGCATTTTTTTCTTGACTTTGTCCACATTTTTACGATAGAAAAGCTAATATAAATAAGCGGTTAGAAGGTCCTACTCATAAACGGCACGATCTTTGGCAGTCTAAGTTATCGGAAAATATGATGTTTTTCCTGAGTTAGCGTTCCGGTAGCAAAGTGTTAGTAAACCCTTGACTTCCAGGTTCAGGGGCGTTATAGGAAGCAATAGCTTTTTACCATCGAAGGAAAAATCCATCCGAGCCGGGGCGAGAGCTCTATGCAACGGATATTTCTAAACTGTCGGCTCTTTGAAAAATCATACCGAAAGGAGGCTTTCGAGTAGAACGTTTTCTGAAGAAGTCGCAATGCTCCTTCATGAAAAATCATCTGAGAGTCGAACAGGTTGGAAGGAGAACCGGTTTACCAGGTTTGCCAGCAAACAATTGAAGAATCAGAAATCAGATAACCCTAAGGAGGATTTCACATGAAACGTAACCTTATGATCCTCGCGCTCGTTGTGGCGATGATGGCGATTTCGGCTCCGCTGTTCGCCGCCGACGAAGCGGTGAAGGTCGGCGTCGGCTCGTTGAAGATCGGCGGCGTTTTCCAGGCCGGCTTCAACTATTACGTCGGCGACGAGACCCTGGTTCAGAACGCGGACGGCTCCTATAGCGCCGCGGACCGCCCGGAAGACATGGAATTCATCGTGAAACGCGCCCGCTTGTTGTTCATGGGCGACGTGATCGAAGACCGCATCACCTACTTGGCTCAGTTGGAATTCGCGCAGGACAGCGCCGTGGGCATGGGCGACATCCTGTTGGACATGAAGATGGGCTTCCACTACATTCCGTACACCGGCATTTACGTCGGCCGTTTCCTGCCCAACTTCACGATCTTCGGCCCCAAGAGCACCGCTAAGTTGATGCTCATTGACTATCCGTTGGTCAACGCGATCGCTCCGGCCGCCCGCCAGACCGGTTTGGACTTCGGCGTGGTGACTCCGTACTTGGATGCCGACCTGGGCGTGTTCAACGGCCGCGCTTTCTTCCCGCCGATCGTTGCTCCGAACGCCAATGCGCCGATGGGCAACCAGAACTGGCAGGATGAGAACACCGCGAAAGACATCTATTTCAACCTGATCGGCAAGCCGCCGGTTGAAGGCCTGACCATCCACGCCGGTCTGTGGTATGGCATGCCGCTGGACAACTTCGAAAACGACGAAGGCGAACTGATCGCCCACAACGCGTCGGTGATGATGATCGACGCGGGCGTGCAGTACCTGGCTCCGTTCGGCCTGACGTTCATCGGCGAGTTGATGTACGCCACCTACGATTGGGACAGCGCCGATCCGACCACCAACTTCGAAGACGATCGTGACGACGACAGCTATTCGGTCACCTCGATGGCTTACTACGTCATGGCCGGCTACAACTTCGGCCCGATGTTCGAAGTGCCGGTCGAGCTGTTGGTTCGCTATGACGCGCTGAACCCGGACACCGAAGACGACGAGGAAACTCCGTATCACGCCATGAGCGAGCAGGACGGCCTGAGCAACATCACCGTCGGCGTGAACTACTACATCAAGAAGCAGTACGCGATGCTGAGCCTCAACTACATCAACCGCGGCGAAGAGCTGGAAGATGTGGGCAACAAGGCCGGCGACGACACGCAGGACGGCTACAGCAACGATGAAGTGAAACTGCAGGCGCAGATCTCCTTCTAAGACGTCTCGCGAAGAAACGACAAAACCCCGCGGAGCCCAGGCTCCGCGGGGTTTTTATTTAAGCGCTCAACGTAGTTGCACCCCCTCTCCGCCTTGACAGGCGCAACGTCAGGCGCTAGGAATAACCCCTTGAATTTCCGCTTGCTGGAGACAGGAGACATCGCGATGACCGGCAATGAAATCCGCCAGGCGTTTCTCGATTACTTTGCGAAAAACGGGCACAAGGTGCTGCCCAGTTCGCCGCTGGTGCCGCAGAAGGATCCCACGTTGTTGTTCACCAACGCCGGGATGGTGCAGTTTAAGAGCGTCTTTCTGGGCGAACAGGACATCGGCGCCCGCCGCGCCGCCACCAGCCAGAAGTGCCTGCGCGTGTCGGGCAAACACAACGACTTCGAGAACGTCGGACGCACCGCGCGCCATCACACGTTTTTTGAAATGCTGGGCAATTTCAGCTTCGGCGACTACTTCAAACGCGACGCCATCCGCTTCGGCTGGCAGTTGTTGACCGAAGTCTACAAGCTCGACCCGGCCAAGCTGTGGGTCACCGTGTTCCGCGACGACGACGAAGCCGCGGCGCTGTGGCGCTCGGAAGTGGGCGTGGCGGCCGACCGGATCGTCCGCCTCGGCGAAAAGGACAACTTCTGGTCGATGGGCGACACCGGTCCCTGCGGTCCGTGCAGCGAAATTCTGTACGATCAAGGGCCGCGGTTCGCGGGAACGATCGACGACGGCGACCGCTACCTCGAGTTGTGGAACCTCGTGTTCATGCAGTTCAACCGCGACGCGGCCGGCGTGATGACCCCGCTGCCGCGGCCGTCGATCGACACCGGCGCCGGGCTCGAACGGCTTACGGCGGTGTTGCAGGGCAAGGACACGAACTACGATTCCGATCTGTTTGCAGCCATTCACCGCGAAACCGAGCGCCTGTCGGGCCTCGCATACGGCAAAGACCCGGAGACGACCGTGAGCATGCGGGTCGTCGCCGATCATATCCGCGCGATCACCTTCCTCATCGGCGACGGCGTGCTGCCCTCCAACGAGGGCCGCGGCTACGTCCTGCGGCGCATCATGCGGCGCGCGGCGCGCCACGGCGTGCTGATCGGCCTGAAGGAGCCTTTCCTGTACCGGGTCAGCGGCGCGGTGATTGAAACGATGAAACACGCCTACCCCGAACTGGTCGATCGCGCGGCGTACATCGCCAAGATCGTCAAGAACGAAGAAACGCGTTTCCTGCGCACGCTGGAAAACGGCTTGAAAATGCTCAACGCGGAGCTGGCCCGCGGCGCCGGCACGCTCGACGGCGAAGTGGCTTTCAAGCTGTACGACACGTACGGCTTCCCGTTGGATCTGACCGAGGACATCTGCCGCGATCGCGACGTGACGGTCGATCAGGAAGGGTTTGCCAAAGCGATGGAGCGACAGCGGTCGCAAAGCCGCGCCGCCTGGGACGGTTCGGGCGCCGCGGAACTGAGCCCCGGTCACCGCGAGCTGTTGACCAGGGGTTTGACCACCGAGTTCGTCGGTTACGATCAGAGCAAGGTCGAGGCGGAGATCGTCGGCCTGCTCAAGGACGGCGCGTCGGTCGACAAGCTGGCCGCCGGCGAAACCGGCGAGCTGGTCGTGGACGTCACGCCCTTCTATGCCGAAATGGGCGGGCAGTTGGGCGACCGGGGCAAGGTGCTGGCCGGCGACGCGCTGGTCGAGGTCGCCGACGCCAAATACATCGGCGAGGCGCTGGTCGGCCATCAGGTGAAGGTCGCCAAGGGCGCGCTGGTCGTCGGCCAACGCGTGACGATGGCGGTCGATCCGATCCGCCGGCGGCGCATCGAGCGCAACCACACCGCCACGCATCTGCTGCACAAAGCGCTGCGCGAGGTGCTGGGCGCCGACGCCAAGCAGGCCGGTTCGCTGGTCGCGCCCGAGCGGCTGCGCTTCGACTTCACGCACTACGCGGCGGTCACGCCCGACGAGCTGACCGCGATCGAAACACGCGTCAACGAGCTGGTCATGGCCGACGAGCCGGTCGGCGCGAACCAGATGGCCTACGACGACGCCATCGCCGCCGGGGCGATCGCGCTGTTCGGCGAAAAATACGCGGCCGACGTGCGCATGATCGCCATCGGCGAAGAAACCAGCAAAGAGCTGTGCGGCGGCACGCACCTGACGCGCACCGGGCAGATCGGTCCGTTCATCATCGTCGCGGAAGGCTCGGTCGCGGCCGGCGTGCGGCGCATCGAGGCGCTGACCGGCGACGGCGCGGTGGCGCATCTGCAGACCGAACGCGAGCGGCTGCTCTCGACCGCCGAGTTGCTCAAGACGGCGCCGGCCGACCTCGTCGATCGCGCCGAAAAGTTGCTGAGCCAGCTCAAACACGCGGAAAAGGAAATCGAGAAGCTCAAAGACCGGCTGGCCGGGCAGGCGGGCGATTCGATCCTCAGCCAGGTCGTCGAGATCGACGGTACGAAGGTGTTGGCAGCGCAGGTGACGCTGGAAAATCCGAAGGAACTGCGCTCGATGGCCGTCACGTTGCGCGACAAACTCGGCTCGGGCGTCGTTGTGTTGGGCACGGCGGCGGGCGGCAAGGCGATGCTGATCGTGCTGGTCAGCGACGACCTGACCAAGCGCTACCATGCGGGCCAGATCGTCGGTCCGGCGGCGCAGGCGGTCGGCGGCGGCGGCGGGGGCAAGCCCGACATGGCGCAAGCCGGCGGCTCCGATCCGAGCAAGCTCGATCAGGCCTTGACCACGGCTTTGGAGACGATCAGGCGGATGTAGCGACGCCGTCCCCGGCGCTCTGGTTGATGGCTTTGGCCAGATGCTCCTCGTCGGCGCGCAGTTCTTCGAACTTGGCCGACAGCACTTCGCGCGGCAGCAGAATGCCCTTTTCGTCCAACCACGCGACGTCCTCGGAGGCGTAGAACGAATCGAGCGTCACCGGCGGCTCTTCCTTCATCGATCCGTAACCGAGCATGAAAGCCAATTGGTTGGCGTAATACAGCGCGGTCGCCAGTTTGCTGGGCGTGTTCCACGGCGTGTGGTGTTCGCGCACGGCGGTCACCTGATCGGCCGGCAGCTTCCAGCGTTCCAGCAACAACCCGCCGATGTCGGCGTGGGTCATCGTGAGCAGATCGCGTTCGGCCGTGCAGGCGCTGACGTTGTGCTGGCGGATCGCGTCGACGATCATGAAGAATTCGCGCATGAAGTACTGGTCGAGCACCACCTTGCCGATGTCGTGCAGCAAACCGCACGTAAAATAACTCGCCTGCGAGCGCGGCTCGGGGAACTGCTTGTATAGATCGCGCGTGATGTAGCCGACCAGGTAGGAATGCGCCCAGAACACCGGACGGTCGAAGGTGCCGCGCCGTCCGGCCACTTCCAGCGTCGAAAAAACGCTCGCCGACAGCGCGATGTTGCGCACTTCCTGAAAGCCCAATAACACCACCGCCTGGCGAATCGATTCGATGCGCTTGGATACGCCGTACACCGGGCTGTTGGCCACCTTGAGCAGGTTGGCCGTCAGCGACTGGTCGGCGCTCATTTCGTCGATGATATCCTGCGCGCTGGCGTCGTTGCCCGAGGTCATTTCGATGATTTTCTGCAGCACCGTCGGCAGGGTCGGAAGATCGTCGATCCGTTTCAGTTTATTTTTAAACGATTCGGCCAGATTCAACAGGGGCCCCCTTCCTCGCGGTTAACAATCGTCGCGCGTTCCCGTCAACGGAGGCTCGACGTCATCGGGAAGTACAGGATATACTCTCAGCGAATTTTGCCAATCCTTTTCTCTACTTTTTTTTCGTCTGAGGCGGCTTGAACGATGAGCGAAAAATTGACCGGTCAGATCCGCCGCATTGTTTTCCGCAACGAAAACAACGGCTACATCATCGCTTCGCTCAAGCCGGCCAAAGGCGGTCCGCCCGCGACTGTCGTGGGCCGGCTGCCCGGCGTGGCCGTCGGCGAGACAATCGAGTGCGCCGGCCGCTGGGAAACCGACCTGCACCACGGCCGCCAGTTCCGCGTCGATTCGTTCACCGCCCGCCAGCCGACCGACGCGGACACCATCCGCCGCTACCTGGGCTCGGGATTGATCAAGGGCATCGGCCCCAAACTCGCCGGCGAACTGGTCGACCGCTTCGGCGTTAAAACGCTGGAGATCATCGAGCGCCAGCCCAAGCGCCTGCGCGAAGTGCCGGGCATCGGCCGGGCGCGCGCGCAACAGATCACCGACGCCTGGCGCGAAAGCCGCGACATCCGCGAGATCGGCCTGCTGCTGGAAAAGGCCGGCGCGCCGCGCCACCTGGTGCTGCGCGTGCGTCAGCGTTTCGGCGAACAGGCCGCCGACGTCGTGCGGCACGATCCGTACCGGCTGGTCGCCGAGGTGCGCGGCATCGGCTTTCTCACCGCCGACCGCATCGCCCGCGGGCTGGGCGTCGCCGAGGACGATCCGGCGCGGCTGCGCGCGGGGTTGCTGCACACGCTGAACCTAGCCGCCGAGGATGGGCACACGGCGCTGCCGCTGGAAACGTTGACGGACGAGGCGGCGCAATTGCTGCACGCGCCGCCGGAAAAGCTGGATCCCGAAATCGAACGGCTCGTCGCCGCCGGGCACGCGCGCCGCGAGACGCTCGCCGGGCGGATCGTGCTCGCGCCGACCGGCCTGGCGCTGGCCGAGCGACGGCTGGCCGCGGCGATCGTCGGCATTCAGCGCGCCGCCGACCGCTTCCGGGCGATCAACCGCGACAAGGCCGTCGCCTGGGTGCAACAGCGCCTGAAAATCGAACTGACCGAGCGTCAACGCGAGGCCGCCGTCGACGCGATCGAGCAACCGCTGTTGATCGTCACCGGCGGGCCGGGCACCGGCAAGACAACCATCGTGCGTTCAATCTGCGAGATGGTCGAGGCGATGAAGCGCACCGTCGCGCTGTGCGCGCCCACCGGCCGCGCCGCCAAGCGGCTGGCCGAAACGACCGGCCGCGAGGCCAAGACGGTGCACCGCCTGCTGGAGATCAACCCGGCGAAAAACGAATTCACTTACCGCGCCGACAATCCGCTGGCCTGTGACTTGGTCGTTTGCGACGAGGCCAGCATGCTCGACGCCCCGCTGGCCGCGCACCTGGCCGAGGCCATCCCGCCCGGCGCGCACCTGGTGTTGGTCGGCGACGTCGACCAGTTGCCCAGCATCGGTCCGGGCAACGTGCTGGCCGACCTGATCGCCTCGGGCCGCGTGCACGTCGTGCGGCTGGACAAGATCTTCCGCCAGGCCGCGCAAAGCCGCATCGTGCTCAGCGCGCACGACATCCGCCAGGGTTTGATGCCCGAGCTGGCCCCGACCAAGGACGGCGATTTCTTTTTCATCGAGCAGGACGATCCGGTCGCGCTGCGCGAACTGGTGGTCGATCTGGCCGCTCGCCGGCTGCCGCAAACGTACAACCTCGATCCGCTGAGCGAGATCATGGTGCTCGCGCCGATGCACAAGGGCGAAGCCGGCGTCGCCGCGCTCAACGAGGCCTTGCGCGCGCGGTTGAATCCGACAGGCGCGGAGTTGATCTTCGGCGAGCGTTCGTACCGTCTGGGCGACAAGGTGATGCAGACGGCCAACGATTACGACCGCGAAATTTACAACGGCGACATCGGGCGCATCGCGCGCGTCGACGAGGCGCACAAAGAAATTGTCGTCGATTTCGACGGCCGGCTGGTGAGCGCGCGCGAAGGCGAGTTGGCCGACCTGGTGCATGCCTACGCGGTTTCCATCCACAAATCGCAGGGCAGCGAGTACCCGTGCGTGATCGTGCCGCTGCACACGCAGCACTTCATTTTGCTGGCGCGCAACCTGCTGTACACGGCGATCACCCGCGGGAAAAAGTTGGTCGTGGCCTGCGGTTCGCGCCGGGCGCTGGCGCGGGCGGTGGAGAACGACGCCGCGCGCCATCGCACGACCTTGCTCATCAATTACCTCGAATCGGCCAAACCCAACCGCTTGTTGTAGAAATTCTCGACAGCGATTTCGCTTAAAAATCATTTATTTAGCAAAATCCTTTTAAAAATCTTGACAATCCGTTCCCGGTTTTATAGAAGGAAATGTCTACATATAGTGGTCGTTATTTCCTTGAGTATCAACATGTGGAACAAAGCTACAATAGTTATTGCCGTTTGCTGTATTGCGTTGCTGGGCACGAGCGTTTCGGCCTTCGCGCTGGGCGTGGGCGGGCTTTCGTATAACATCGGGCCGTCGTTTTCGCTGGGCGCCGGGGTGAGTTTCACGCAACGCGACATGTACACGATCGAAAACGACAACCTCGACGACGAAATGATTTCCAGCCGTTTTCTGGTCAAGGGCGACGTGGCGCCGATCCGTTACCTGGACGTCTACGGCCTGATCGGCATGGGCGATCTGCAGCTCGACGACGGCGAATTCGAGGGCACGCTGGGCACGATGTGGGGCGCGGGCATCAAGCCGCAGTTGTTCCCCCTGACCTGGCAGAGCCCGTTGAACATCACGCTGGACGCACAGTACGCCGAGTTGCTCACGCGCGACGACGACATCGACGCCCGGATGCAGGAAGTGCAGGTGGCCCTGGCGTTCGCCTACGTCATGCGCAGCCTGACCCCTTACGGCGGCGTGAAGTACGATCATCTGCTGGTGCACTTCGACGGCATCGACAACGACATGATCACCGACATGCAGTGGGGCGCGTTCATCGGCTGCGACTACTATGTGACGCCCAACGTGTTTTTCAACCTGGAGCTGTCGATCTTCGCCGAAACGGCCTTCTTCATTTCCACCGGGTACAAATACTAGGAGCGAAAGAGTGAAACTCTTTTTGGATACCGCCGACCTCGACGAACTGAAACAGGGCGTGGCCATGGGTCTGGTCGACGGCGTGACCACCAACCCCTCGTTGATCGCCAAAACCGGCATGACCTTCGAGGAGCTGGCGCCGAAGATTACGCAGCTCGTTTCCGGACCGATCAGCCTCGAGGTGATCAGCGACGACGCCGAGGGCATGATCGCCGAGGCGCGCGAGTTGGCGAAGATCGCCGACAACGTCGTGGTGAAAATCCCGATGACCGAGCAGGGCTTGATCGCCGTGCGCTCCCTGGCCGACGAGGACATCGCCTGCAACGTCACGCTGATTTTCTCGGCGACGCAAGCGCTGCTGGCGGCCAAGGCCGGCGCGGCGTACGTCAGCCCGTTCGTCGGGCGGTTGGACGATATCAGTACCGAGGGCATGGACTTGATCGATCAGATCAAGACCATTCTCGATAACTACGGCTACGATACGGAAATTATCGTGGCCAGCGTGCGGCATCCGCTGCACGTGCTCGACGCGGCGTTAATCGGTGCGGACATTGCGACAGTGCCCTTCAAGGTGCTCAAACAATTGTTTTCTCACCCCCTCACCAGTAGCGGAATCGATCGTTTCAAACAAGATTACGAGAAAATTCCGAAACGGTGACGGGTACGCCTGACCATCATCCTTTTTGCGGGCCGTGATCCTTCCCCCCCAAAACCCCATCACGGCCCCTTTTTTTGCCCTTTTTCGAGCCTTTCACCGGCGCTTACGCACCGGACGACGGCTCCCTCGCCCCCAAACAGGGCTGATGGTCGCCTCGCCGCGCATTTATCCCGCCTCGGCGCTGGATTTTGCCGGCGGCGCGACTTATAATGAACATCATCGAAAAATAATCGTCAAAAGCAAGGGAGACCGTGCATGACCGACGCCGAGCGGGAAGACCGCCGTCCCTGGGGCGGCTATCGCGTGCTGCTGGATGAGGCCGACCACAAGGTCAAGCAGATTTACGTGCTGCCCGGCACGCGCCTGAGCCTGCAATACCACCGCCGCCGCCTCGAACACTGGTACATCGTGCGCGGCACGGGCGTGGCGACGCGCGGCGAGGAACAAATCGCCGTCGCGCCCGGCGACGCGGTGGACATTCCCACCGGCGCGGCGCACCGCATGCACAACACCGGAGACGAAACGCTGGTTTTCATCGAAGTGCAGCGCGGCGACTATTTCGGCGAAGACGACATCGTCCGGCTCGAAGACGACTACGGGCGCGACCGCTAGCCCTTGACACAAGCCTTATCTTACCGATGGAGGAACCGACATGAAAGCTGCGCTTTTCGCGTTCAACGGCGAGCCGATGTGCTTCGTGCACGTGCTGCTCAACGCCTTCGACCTACGCGACAAGGGCTGGGAAGCGACGATCGTCATCGAAGGTTCGGCGACCAAACTGGTCAAAGAATTTCACGAGCATCCGGACGCGCCCTTCGCCCCGTTGTACCGCATGGCGAAGGAGGCGAACCTGATCGGCGCGGTCTGTCAGGCCTGCGCGAACAAGATGGGCTCGCTGGACAGCGCGAAGGAACAGGGCCTGCCGCTGGGCAACGACATGGCGGGCCACCCGAGCATGAGCGCGTACCTTGACCGCGGCTGGCAAGTGTTTACTTTTTAGCAAACAAGCAACATCGTCGCCGACGTACACAGGAGAGGCCCCATGGATCTGCCGGGATTTTCGTTCGATCTGTCCGCCACCTTGTCGCAAGCGACCCCGCCCGACCCGGGCACGGAGTACGACCTGCTGGTTGTCGGCGGCGGTCCGGCGGCGATGACCGCCGTGGTTTACGCCGCGCGCAAAACCTTGCGCGTGGCCATGCTGGCCAAGGATGTCGGCGGCCAGATGGGTTGGACCTCGGAAATCGAAAACTACATGGGCTTCCAGACGATCACCGGCCAGGAACTGACGCAGAAGTTCCGCGAGCAGGTCGAGCAGTTCGACGTGCCGATCGCGCTGGACCAAAACGTGACGAAGATCGAGAAACGCGGCGAGTCGTTCGTCGCCACGCTCGAAGACGGTCAAAGTTTTCGCGGCCGCACGCTGATCATCGCCACCGGCAAGCGCGACCGCCCGCTGAACGTGCCCGGCGAAAAGGAGTTCGTCGGCAAGGGCGTGGCCTACTGCGCCACCTGCGACGCGCCGTTCTACAAAGAGAAAACGGTGGTCGTCGCCGGCGGCGGCAACAGCGCCTTCACCGCCGCGCTGGACTTGCTCAAGGTCGGCGCCGCGGTGACGCTGGTCAACTTCGCGCCGGGCTGGCAGGCCGACGAGGTGATGCGCCGGTCGCTGGACCGCTTCGGCGACAAGGCGACGCTCCTCGACGAACACCAGGTCGTCGCCGTCGAGGGCGAGGCGCGGGTGAACGCCGTGCGCGTGAGAAACCGCAAGACGGGCGAGGAGCGGCGCCTGGCGGTCGACGGCATCTTCGTCGAGATCGGCCTGCTGCCCAACAGCGAACCGCTGGGCGAACTGGCCGAGCTCAACGCGCACAACGAACTGATCGTCGATTGCCATTGCCGCACCAGCGTGCCCGGCCTGTTCGGAGCCGGCGACGTGACCACGGTGCCGTTCAAACAGATCGTCATTTCGGCGGGCGAGGGCGCCAAGGCGGCGCTGTCGGCCTACGATTACCTGACCCAACATGGACACTTGTAAGGAGGATCGGTGATGGGACTGCTGAAAGAAAAAGACGCCAAACAACTGCGGGACGCGTTCGCGCAACTGCCCCACGAGGTGAAGCTGTTGTTTTTCACCCAGGAGTTCGAGTGCCAACATTGCCAAATCACGCGCGAGCTGGTTACCGAACTGGCCGGATTGTCGGATAAGATCACCTTGGAAACCTACAACTTCGTCACCGACAAGCAGGTCGTCGAGCGGTACAACATCGACAAGATCCCGGCGATCGTGGTGCTGGGCGAGCGCGATTACGGCATCCGCCTGTATGGCGTGCCGGCCGGGTACGAATTCGCCACGCTGGTCGAGGACATCATCGACGTGGGCCGCCGCGATCCGGGTCTGCCCGCCGAAATCGTCGCCGCACTGCAAAAAATCGACAAGCCCGTGCGCCTGCAGGTGATGGTGTCGCCGACCTGTCCCTACTGTCCGCGCGCCGTGCGCACCGCGCACAAGTTCGCCATGATCAACGACAACATCGTCGGCGACATGGTCGAAATCAGCGAGTTTCCGTTCCTCGCGCAAAAGTACGACGTGCAGGGCGTGCCCAAAACCATCATCAACGAAAAGTGGGACGTGGTCGGCGCGGCGCCCGAGCAGCAGTTCCTGGCGAAAATCCAGGAAGCGCTCGCCGGCTGATCCGGCTTTTGAAATCAAGCGGGCGCGGATGGTATAACATTCGCGTCCGTTTCGTTTAAGGAGGCCGCGATGGATTCGATCACCCTGACGCCGATCGGCATCGTTCATTCGCCACATAAGCAACCACAGGGAACGCCGATTCAGCCGTGTTTCGCCAAAGGATTCGAGGGCGAAATCGAAATCTTTCCCGCCTACGCCGCCGGCCTCAAGGATGTCGACGGGTTCTCGCACCTGCACGTCATTTTCTATTTTCATCGCGCCCGGGGTTACGAGCTGACCGCGACGCCCTACGCGGACGCCGTGCCGCGCGGTCTGTTTTCCATCCGCTCGCCGCGCCGCCCCAACCCACTGGGGTTGTCGATCGTGCGCGTGCGCGGCGTCGAGGGCAATCGGTTGCTGGTCGCGGAAATCGACATGCTCGACGGCACGCCGGTGCTTGATCTCAAGCCGTTCAACCCCGCCGTCGACAACCGCGACGACTGCCGCATCGGTTGGATGCAAAACAAATTGCGCGCCGATCGACCGCTGACCGACGACGGCCGTTTTGCTAAAAAATAGGCGCGGCCTACCGTGGCGCGCGGCTCTGTGGTAAAAATCGCCTTCCAAGCAGCGATCAACGGAGAAGATCATGCGCATTCGCCACGAACTGGAAGCCCGCATATCCGCCGCATTCACCGCCCTGCTCGGTCGCGACGCGCCGGCGCTGGTGCGCGACGCCGATCCGCGCTTCGGCGACTACCAGGCCAACGGCGTGATGGGCCAGGCCAAACGCGACAAGAGCAATCCGCGCGAACTGGCCGCGAAACTGGTCGCCGCACTGGATCTCGCCGACCTGTGCGCGCCGCCGAAAATCGAAGGGCCGGGCTTCATCAACCTGACGTTGCGTGACGAATTTCTCGCCGCGCGCCTGGCCGCGATGGCCGCCGACGAAGCGCGTCTGGGCGTCGATCCGGTCGAGGCGCCGCAAACGATCATCGTGGATCTGTCCAGCCCGAACGTGGCCAAACCGCTGCACGTGGGCCATTTGCGCAGCACGATCCTGGGCGACGCGATCGTGCGCATCTTGCGCTTCCTCGGCCACCGCGTGATCGCCGACAACCACGTGGGCGACTGGGGCACGCAGTTCGGCATGCTGATCGTGGGTTTCCGCCGCTGGGGCGACGAAAGCAAGCTGGCGCACAATCCGACCGACGAACTCGAGCGCGTGTACCGCCTGGCCAACGACGCGGCCAAGCAGGACGCGGCGGTCGCCGAAGAGGCGCGCGCCGAATTGGTCAAGCTGCAGGCGGGCGACGCGGACAACCTGGCGCTGTGGAAGCGCTTCATCGCCGCGACGCGCGCCGAGCTGGACGTCATCTACGATCGGCTCGACGTGCATTTCGACGAGTGGCGCGGGGAAAGCGCGTACCACGAGGCGCTCGCGCCGCTGGTGGCCAAACTGCTGGCCGACGGCGTGGCGGTGATCGACGACGGCGCGACGGTGATTTTCTTTACCGAAGACGACAATCCGGAATTGATCGACAAGCCGTTTTTGATCCGCAAATCCGACGGCGCGTTTTTATACGCGACGACCGATCTGGCCACGCTGCAATACCGCCGCAACGCGCATCGCGCCGACGAGATCGTCTACGTCGTCGACAAGCGGCAGGGGCTGCACTTCAAGCAGTTATTCGCCGCCGCGCGCAAACTCGGCTGGCGCGTGCGGCTGGCGCACGTCGACTTCGGCGCGATCCTCGGGCCCGACGGGCGGCCGATCAAAACGCGCGAGGGCGGCTCGGTGCGCCTGGCCGATCTGCTGAGCGAAGCGGCCGCGCGCGCCGCGACGATCATCGAGGAGAAGAATCCCGAATTCGCCGACGACGAACGCGCCCGCGTGGCCGAGGCGGTGGGCATCGGCGCGGTCAAGTACGCCGACCTGTCGCAGAACCGCTCCAGCGACTACCGCTTCGATTGGGACAAGCTGCTGGCCTTCGACGGCAACACCGCGCCGTATCTGCAATACGTGCACGCGCGCATCCGGTCGATCTTCCGCAAGCTCGGCGACGAACAATGGCAGCCCCCCGCCGGTTGCGTACCGGAGCTGACGCACGCCAGCGAACGCGCGTTGACCTGCGCCCTGCTGCGTTTCGCCGACGTGGTGCACGATCTGCCGCAGGATTACCTGCTGCATCAACTGACCGACCATCTGTTCGCGCTGGCCCAGGCTTTCAACGCGTTTTACCGCGATTGTACGGTGCTCAACTCGACCGGCGCGACGCTGGACACGCGCTTGACGCTGTGCCTGGTCACCGCGCGCCAGATCGCCCTGGGGCTGAACCTGCTGGGCATCGCCGCGCCCGACCGCATGTAAAACCGCTGGCCGGATAACGCGGTTGTGCTATGATGCCCCGCGATGAAGAATTCCCTGTTCAAACCGATCTACGCGCAGCGCCGGCTTCTGTGGAGCCTGGTGCAGCTTGATCTGCGCAAGCGCTACGGCGGCAGTTTCGGCGGCTTTTTCTGGTCGATCGTCAATCCGCTGTTGCAGATCCTGATTTACACGGTCGTCTTCGGCTACATCCTGTCGATCAACGTGGGCGGCAACGCCGGCGCGACGAACTACGGCGTGTTCCTCTTCGCGGGCATGCTGCCGTGGATCGCCTTTTCCGAAGCGGTGCAGAAATCCAGCACGGTGATTCTGGAGAACAAGGAATTGGTCAAGCAGGTGCATTTCCCCTCGGTGCTGCTGCCGTTGCACGTGCTGATTTCCAGCTTCCTGCACGAGATGATCGCCTTGGTTATTTTTGTGGTCATCTTGATCGGCATCGACCAGGCGCCGCCGCTGCTGGCGATCGGCCTGATCGCGCTGTTTCCGCTGCAACTGTTTTTCACCCTCGGGCTGTCGCTGATCGTCTCGGCGTTTCACGTGATGTACAAGGACGTGGGTCAGCTCGTCAGCGCCGTGCTGCTGCTGTGGTTTTTCTGCACGCCGATCATCTACCCGCTGTCGGTCGTGCCCGACTGGATGCAGACCTTTTTCTTCGCCAATCCGCTCACGCCATTGATCAGCGCGTATCGCGCGGCGCTGCTGCACAACGAGGTGCCCAACCTGTGGTCGTTTCTGTACCTGTGCGGCCTGTCGCTGGTGCTGTTGCTGATCGGCGTCGGACTGTTCCGCCGCCTATCGCGCGATTTCGCCGACCAGCTCTGATTTTTTCCCGTTTTCCTCTATAATGTGGCGATGGTTGACTTGGCACGCGCCCTGAGTCGGGCCGAAGAATTGATCGCGCGGCGCTTCCCGGATCATCCGGGCGCGGCCGCCTTGCTGTCGCGCGCACGGGACGACGGCCGGCCCTCTCCGCAGCGCACCGCCGCGTTGCGCCTGTTGGGCGCGCTGGTCGGCGAACCGCTGGCCGGCCCGCAGATCGTGCACCTCGATATCGTCGGCGTCTGCAACGCCAACTGCGTCTACTGTCGCGATCACTCGCCCTACGTCAACGACCGCGAGCCCTGGCGCAATCGCGAAATGCCCTACGAACTGGCCGCGCGGTTGATCGACGAAGCCGTCGCCTTGGGCGCGGAGAAGATACCCATCGTCGGCGCGGGCGAAAACCTGCTGCACTCGCGCTTCGCCGACCTGGTCGGCCTGCTGAAACGGCAGCCCGTCGCTTGGGAGGTCTACACCAACGGCCTGCTGTGGGACGACGCGACGATCCACCGTTTCGCCGACGCGCACCGCGCGATGGTCACCTTTTCGCTGTCGGCCGCGACCGCGCCGACCTGGGCCGCCTTCCGCCCCGAAATGTCGCCGCACCTGTTCGACCGGATCGAGGAGTCGATCCGCAAGCTCGTCGAGCGCCGCGAGCCGGGGCTGAAGATCGGCCTCGTGCACGTGCTCAACAGGCGCAACGTGCGCGAGGTGCTGCCGATGATCCACCGGGCGATCGAGCTGGGCGTGGACGAAATCGAGTACAAACTGACGGAGCTCAACGACGCCGCGCGGCCGCTGGCGCCCGACGAAAACGAAATCGAGTCGATCCGCCAGGAACTGCGCAAAGCGCACGAACTGGCCGCGGCGGCGGGCGTGGACATTCACGACAACATCGAGTTTCAACTCGCGCACGTCGACCCGGAATCGGGGCTGTACACCAAGAACTTATACGACCGCATCCCCTGCCACGCGGGTTACGAGATGATCCGCGTGCGCCGCGACGGGGCGATCAGCTTCTGTTGCGGCCTCAAATTTTTCGGCAACGCGCACACGACGACCTTGCGCGAGCACTGGTGCGGCGCTACGATGCGCCGCTGTCGGGAAGCGGCGATCCGCATGCCCGCCGGCGACAACGAACGGTTGCCCGACGGCGGCATGTTGCGCGACGGCCAATGCGACTTCTGCTACAATTACATTCTCAACTTCGCTTCCCGCCGCCTGGCCCGGGAGACCGGGGTGACGCCCTTATTGCCGGGGGATGAATGAAAGCGATCGCCGCGCGCAACCTGACGAAGATCTACAAGATCTATTCGCGCCGCGCGCAGAAATTCAAAGAGATGATGACGCTCAACCGGCGCGTGTATCACGACACCAAGCGCGCGCTGAGCGAGTTGAATTTCGACGTGGCGCAGGGCGAGTGCCTGGGCGTGATCGGCGACAACGGCTCGGGCAAATCGACGCTGCTCAAGATCCTGGCGCAGACTTCTTATCCGACCGCGGGCGAACTGGAGATCAACGGCAAGGTCAGTTACATCCTGGATCCGACGACCGGCTTCAACCCCGATTTTTCCGGCCGCGAAAACGTGCACATCAAATGCGCGCTGCTGGGCATGACCGCGACGGAGATCCACCGCCTGTTCGACGTGATCCACAATTTTTCGGGGTTGGGCGAGCGGATCGACCATCCGATCAAGACCTACAGCTTCGGCATGGTCGTGCGGCTCGGCTTTTCCGTGGCGATTCATGTGCCGTTCGACATCCTGCTTGTCGACGAAGTGCTCGCCGTCGGCGACTACTTGTTCCAACGCAAGTGCATCAACGCCATCCGCGCCTTCAAAGAACAAAACAAAACGATCGTCGTGGCCAGCCACAGCCTGTCGGACGTGTCGACGTTCTGCGATCGGCTGATTCTGCTGCAGGAGGGCCGCATGGCGATGATCGGCAAGACCGACGCGGTCGTGCAGCAGTACATCGAGGCGTGCGAAAAGCGCTACAGCAGCATCGAAGCGCCGATCATGCGCCTGCAAGACGAATCCATTTCCTGCTGCCTGGAACGCACCGGGCAGGCGCACCTGGTAGAAGTGCATCTGCTCGACGACGCCGGGCGCGAAACGACCACGGCGCACAGCGGCAAGCCGTTGACCGTGCGCGTGCGTTTTCGCGTCGAAGAACCGATCGGCAATCCGTGCCTGCGCGTCCAGTTCCGCCGCAACGACGGCTTGCTTCTCGCCGGTTCGAACACCTTCCGGCATCAGCTCGATTTCGGCGCGCTGGACAACGGCGTGTACGAAGCGTCCTGCGAGTTTACCGAGTTGAACCTGCTGACCGGCGATTACTACATCAACGTGGGCATCTGGCCGGACGAATACCAAAGCTACACGGCGAAAACGCCGTACGACATCCACGAGTTCCGCCACATCCTCTCCGTGGTCAGCGATCGACGCGACGGCGGCGGCCTGGTGCGCATGCCCAACCGCTGGAGACTGTCGCGGCTCGGGGATCTGACATGAGCGGCCCGGATCGCCGGCGCATCAACGCGGCGCTGCAGGCGCTGGAACGCGAAAAGGGTTTGACCGAACTGACTTGCCTGCCGGTGGAACTGCAAATCGAAGCGACCAACCGCTGCCGCCGCACTTGTCCGACCTGCGCGCGCAACTTTTACGATCGCGCGGCCAACGCGCCGGGCGATCTGTCGCCGGCTGCGCTCGAGGCACTCGCGCCGCTGCTGCCCTATGCGCAAAGGGTGCTCGTCGGCGGTTACGGCGAGCCGCTGCTGGCCGACATCACCGACGAGATTCTGCGCCGCGCGACCGCGGCGGGCTGCGCCACGACGGTCATCACCGGCGGCGGCGACCTCGACGACCGGCGCGCCGCGCGGCTGGTCGCGGCCGGGCTCGACGAAATCGTCCTGAGCGTCGACGCGGCCGACGAGGAGCGCATGCAACAACGCCGCGGCGTTTCGTTGCCCGCAGTGCTGGCCGACCTGCAACGTTTGCGCGAGCGCCGTCCCGCGCTGCACGCGGTTTTCAACGTCACGCTGCAGGTCGACAATCTCGACGAGCTGCCCGCGATCGTCGCCCTCGCCGGCGCGCACGACGTGCACGAGGTGCGCGTTTTCCATCAGAAGATCTACTCGCGCACGCAGGCCGACAGCAGCGTGTTGGGCGTCGCCGAGCACGCGCGGCTCGTGTTTGCCGAGGCTGAACGGGCCGCGCGCAAACACGCTGTCGCGCTGTCGCTGCCGCCGCTGGCGGGCACGGCGCGGTGCGAGCAGCCGTATCGTCTGCTGGCCGTGCGTCATGACGGCGTGGTGCAGGGGTGTTGTTCGGCGCTGTTCGAGGCGCAAGTGCCCCGCCCGGTGCTCGGCCGGCTGCCCGACGACGACCCGCTCGCCTTGTGGAACCACCCGGCGATGCTCGCCGCGCGGTCCTGGACGCTGGGCGCGGGACCGGTCGATTTCGCCTGCGCCGCCTGCGCGTTCCGCGTGTACACCGTCGCCGCGCACCGGCGCTGCCTGGAGGCGGACGATGACTGAGGTGCGCCTGTTCGCCGACGGCGCGGCCGATCACGATCCGCTGTCCCCGGAGCTGTCCTTTGCCGCCGCGGCCGCGCGCATCCGCAACGGTGCAGCGACGACGATCGTGCCCGGACCCGCGTCGCTCTGGCGCCTGGGACGCACCGCGCGTTACGCTCTGGCGCTGCGCGGACAGTCGCTCGACCTGCCCGACTTTCGCCCGCAGGACCATCACCAGTTGCGCGAGCCTTTCGCGCGGCACCTGGCCGAACTGCGCGCCCGCCTGGCCGACACGCCGGTGCGCCTCGACGAACCGTCGCCCGCGCTGCGCGAATTGCTGGACAAATACGACGCCGCGCTGGACGCGGACAATCGCGCGAACCTGCTGCGGCTGTTGGGCGCGCTGACCGACGGTTGTTTCATCGGCCCGCAGACGTTCCACCTGGACGTGTCGAACCTGTGCAACACGAATTGCCTTTTCTGCGGCCTGCACTCGCCGCTGCTGATCGAGCCGCAAAAACCCATGCGCGGGCGGCGCTTCACCGAGGGCTGGAAAACGCGACGCATCGACTGGGAGATTTTCGAGACGCTGGTCGACGATCTGGCGGCGATCGGCACGCGCGAGGACATCCTGTTTTCCGGCGAGGGCGAGCCGCTGACGCACCCGCGCATCGGCGAGATGATCCGCAAGGTGCGCGGCCGGGGACAGCGGTTGACGGTCTTCTCCAACGGCTTGTTGGTCGACGAGAAAATCGCCGACCTGTTCGTCGAGGTCGACCTGGATATTTTCTACTGGTCGCTGTCGGCGGCGTCGCCGGCGACCTTCGCCAAGCAGCAGCCGGCGCACGGCGCGGAAAAGTTCGCGCCGATGGTGCGCGCGATCAAGGAACTGGCGCGCAAGAAGAACGCGAAGAACCGCAAGCCGTACATCATCCTCGCGCACGTGATCAACCGCCTCAACGCGCACGAGGTGGAAGGCGCGATGGACATGGCGCTGGAGGTCGGCGTCGACGCGGTCCGCTACCAGATCATGCATTCGTGCGGCGCGAGCTTCGACGACCTGCTGATCACCAAAGAACAGCACGCGGCGGTCGAGGCGCAACTGCAACGCGCGCGGCGCAAGGCCGAAGCGGCGGGCGTAGAGATCGTCGCCAACATCGAGTTTCAGCTGCCGCAAGCGGGCAAGACCTTCGACCTGCCGCCCGACGTGCCGCCGTTTCACTGGAGCCGCGATTTGTACAGCCAGACCGGCTGCCTGGCGGGCTGGTTTTTCGGCCGCGCGTTTTCCGACGGGCGGCTCAGCTTCTGCTGCCACGATAAAATCGTCGGCTCGCTGTACCGCGGTCGCTTTGCCGACATCTGGTTTTCCGAGCGTTACCGCAAGCTGCGCCAGGCGGCCAAGGCCTTCGATCTGTCGGTCAATCCGGAACTGATCGAGGAAAACTGCGGCGGGCCGCTGCTCGGGCCCGACTGCGATTACTGCGGCAATTACGAGTTCATCAACCAGGCGCTTCGCGATCTCGACGACCTGCAGTTGCGCCCTCTGCTACGGAAGGATCCGCCCACATGGCCGTGACGTTGTTCGGAAACGACGCGCCGTTGCACGACCGCCTCGCCGGCGAGGCCGGCTCGTTCGCCGCGGCGCTCGCGCAACTGGCCGCCGCCGAGGAAGTCCACGTGCCGGTGCGCCGGGCCAATGCCTTTCATCTGGCTGCGATCATCGATCTGGCCTGCCGCCGACGCGGCGTCGACTACGCCATCGAACCGTTCGATCCGCATCCGGCGACCACGCTGGCGCAGCGCTTCGCCGACCATCTGGTCTGGCTGCGCAACCAGGGACGCCGCTGTCGCGTCAAGCTGATCGAAGACGATCTGCTGCTCATGCCGCTGCTCGAACACATCAGCGAACGCGCCGCCGCCGGCAACGAAACCGACCTGCTGCGGCTGCTGGGCGTGCTGTGCGACACCGCGCTGATCGGACCGCACTGGTTCGTCTTCGAAGTGATCAACCGATGCAACGCGCGCTGCCATTACTGCAACATCCACGCGCCCTGCCGCCAACCGGGCCGCGACTTTCTGGACACCGTGCTGCCCTTCAAGCAGTTCACCGCGACCGTCGACGAGCTGGCCCGCCTGGGCGCCGACGGCGTGACCGTGCTGGCCAACGGCGAACCGATGCTGCACCCGGATTTCGTGCGGATGATCGTCTACGCGCGAAAAAAGGGATTGCGCGTCAACTTTTTCACCAACGGCCTGCTGCTCGACGAGGAAGCGGCGCAGGCGATCGTCGTCGCCGGCCCCGAGGAGATGTTCTGCACCGTCAGCGCGGCGACGAGCGAAACCTACGCGCGGCTGCACCATGCCGTCGGCGAGATGGAGTGGCGCGAGTTGATGGACAACCTGCGGCGCTTCTTCGCCCTGCGCGAGGCGGCCGACACGCCGCATCCCGAAGCGTGGATGGTCAACGTCATCTGCCGCACCAACGCCTACGAACTGCTGGCGATGGCCGACCTCGCCGCCGAGCTCGGCTTCGACGGCCTGCGCCCGCAACTGCTGCGCGTCGACGAATACAACCGCGGCCTGGCGTTGACCGAACACGACGTCGCCTGGCTGCAAGCGAGCCTGCCCAACCTCATCCAACGCTGCCGCGACCTGGGGCTGAAGCTGTGGGACGCTTACCCGCACCAGGTGCAGCATTGCGACAATAATCCCGACGAATGGTCGGGCGACGAGTTCGTCGATCACGGGTGTTTCATCGGTTGGGCGCTGGGACTGGCCAAATCCAACGGCGATCTGTCATTCTGCTGCACGGTCAAACCGGTGGCGAATCTGAGCGAAGGGCCGTTCGGCCAACTTTGGACCGGCGGGTTGTATCACCAGGCGCGCCTGGCGGCGAAGGATCTGCGCCGCGCCGGTTTGCTGCCGATGCGCGACGGCCAACCGTTGTACACCGACTATTGCCACCACTGCGACAATCACGACATCAACCGCCGCTTGCACGAGCAGATGACGGCCTACGATCTGTGGCGTTATCTGGATTGATCAGCGCGGCAGGTTCGTCACCGCGAAAAAGATCTCTTCCCAGCGGCGGCCCATGCGCTCGTCGTTGAACTGTTCCTCGACGGCCCGCCGCGCCGCGCGCCCCATGGCAATCGCCCGCGTCGGATCGGCCAGCAGTTCGCGCAACGCCCGCGCCAGATCATTCGCGTCGCCGGGGATGTAAAACAATCCCGTTTCGCCGTCGCGCAGGTAATCGGTCAGACCGATGATCCGGCTGGCGACCACCGCCTTGCCCAGCGCCATCGACAGCAGCAGCGACAGCTGACCGAGGCTTTGCTCGCGCTCGGGCAGCGGCAGCAAGATCGCCCGCGCCTGGACGATGCGCGCGCGCAGTCGGTCGAGCGGCAGATAGTCGATCAGCTCGACGCCCGGCGGAATGGCGACGTTCTCGCGCTCGGCGGCGGGCAGATCGGCGCGGCCGACGATCTGCAACGGCGGCGCGTTCTCGAGCGCGGCGTAGGCGCGCAACAACGTCGCCCAATCGCGGAAGGCGCGCCCGTGCTTGCCCAGCGCCAGCAGCGGTCCACGGCGACCGGCGTCGCCGATCGGCGGCTGCGCGGGCACACCGATGCCCAAGGGCACGAACGTGCTTCGTTCGCGCAGAAACGGCAAATAGTCCTCGTAATAGGTTGCTTGCGCGCGCGCCGCATAAATCACGTGATCGATGCGCTTGGCGCCGAAGCGCACCAAACGCAGTTTCATTCCGCTTTTGGCGCGGCCGAACGACTCGACATCGAAGACGATCAGCTTGGTTTTCATCCAGAAACACAGGCGCAGCAGCGCGGCGAAGGGCAGGCCGCTTTGCGACGAAAAGGCGATCACCGCATCGTAAAACGGCGCGCGCAACAGGGCGAGCAGCGGTTGCAGCAGGTAAAAGCGCAACCGATTTTTTTCCCAGCGGGTGAAGGCGCCCAACGAAAACGTGCCGAAAAATCTGACGCGCGGCCGGCTGCGCCAATGCGTGAAAAACGCATAATCGCCGGTCGCGCGATGCGTGCGCGACCAGTTGGCGAGAAACAGAATGTCAGGCCTGCGCATTGTCCGGCGGCGCCTCCTGCTCGTCGTGAACGAGGTTGTAGATGATGACACTGAAGGCAAACGGTAGAATCGAAATATACGGCTCTTCCATAAAGTACTCGTGGAAGTACCAATAACCTGACATCGCCAGCAAAAAGATCGACACGCCGACCGACATGGTGCGGATGAACTCATCCTGGGAATGCTGGTAGGCATAGTTGAGATTGCGAAACGCAGTCAACAACAGAAACAGGAAAATCGGGATCGAAAACATACCTTGTTCGGCCAGCATGCGTCCGTATTCGTTGTGCACCGGCACGGCCTCGGGCATGTTGCGTTGTGCGGCGACATCCCACCGCACTTGTCGCCATGGCACTGGATATTTCTGCATGAATTCCCACGAGCGGTTTTCGTACGTGCCCACGCCGATGCCTAGAAACGGATTTTCGGTGAAGGCGCCCAGGGCATTCCATAAAAAGTACAGCCGGTCCCGGTAGACTTCGTCGTCCTCGTCCCCGAAACGTTGGCCCAGGGCGTATTTGACGTCGGCGGGGATGAGCAAGGCGACGACGCCCACGAGCATCGTCAGCACCAACAGGCCGGCGATGCTGGCCAACAACGCTTGTCGGCGGCGGGTGAAGAAATTGTAAAAGATCACGTAGACCAGGCTCAGCGCGATGGCGATGCGCGTCAGGCTGACGAAAATGCCGAAGACGAACGGCGTCAGCAACAGCAGCCAGGTGCGGCGGTGAAAGATCGTCCGCGAGAGGAAGCCGGTTACCACAATCGCCAAAGGCAGCATCAGGAACATCGCGTAGCGGGGGCCGATCTGAAACGTTCCCGACGCGCGCCGCACGCCGCCGACCGAATAGGCGTCGACGATCGGCAGGCCGAAGGTTTGGAAATGATACGCCGGGAAAAACTTGATGGAGACGAACGTCTGCAGCATGCCCAGGACGGATTGCGCGACGCCCCAGCCGATAAGGATCAACAGCAAAACGCGCAATTGTTCCTTGGTGCGCACGCTGACGATGAGCACCCAACCCATTGCGATGGCCAATAAAAAATATTTGGTGCCCAGGTAGGACAATTCCAAATCGCTGGAGTTGATCAGGCTCAGTGCGCAACTGACCAGATACAACCCGAAAGCCAGGTACACTCGATTGAAGCGCAACGGCTCGCGCGCCAGCAAGATCTTGACCGCATGGTAGACCACGGCGATCAGCGTGAGCATGGT
>Ga0116156_10001360_pt1 | contig 24061 bp, 19 predicted proteins | sample AD_UKC045_MetaG_FD_89891 | JGI IMG/M metagenome (GOLD analysis project Ga0116156, IMG submission 89891) | Active sludge microbial communities of municipal wastewater-treating anaerobic digesters from USA - AD_UKC045_MetaG | ecosystem: Engineered > Bioreactor > Anaerobic > Digestate | place: USA... | reverse complement strand
GGTCCCACACAGCCCCGTTTCGTGGCCGGTTCTATCGGCCCGACGAACCGTACGGCGTCCATGTCCACGGATGTCAATGACCCCGGCTCCCGGGCGGTCACCTTTGACCAGCTGGCGGCAGCGTACGCCGAACAGGTCCGCGGGCTCATGGAGGGAGGGGTGGATTTTCTTTTGATAGAGACGATATTTGACACGCTTAATAGCAAGGCGGCCCTTTATGCGATCGAGGGCGTTTTTGAAAGGGCGGGGCGCCGGCTTCCGGTTATGATTTCCGGGACGATTGCCGATGCCAGCGGCCGGATGTTCTCCGGGCAGACCCTGGAGGCGTTCTGGATTTCCGTGACGCATGCCAAGCCTTTGTCCGTGGGGCTCAATTGTTCCCTGGGCGCGGATAAATTGCGGCCCTATATCGCGGAATTGTCCCGGTTGGCGCCGTGTTACATCAGTTGTTATCCTAACGCGGGGTTGCCGGACGGGTTTGGCGGGTTTGACCAGGGGCCTTTGGAGATGGCCAAGCTGGTCGCTGATTTTGCGAAAGAAGGGTATGTGAACATCGTGGGCGGCTGCTGTGGAACCACCCCGGAATATATCCGGGCGATTCGCCAGGCCGTGTCTCCGTTTAAGCCGCGTGTCCTTCCTCATCTCCCGGTTCAAACCTGTTTCAGTGGATTGGAGGCGCTGGTCGTCCGCCCAGAGGCTAATTTTATCAATATCGGCGAGAGGACGAATGTCGCCGGTTCCCAGAAATTCGCGAATCTGATCAAAAGGGAGCAATATGAAGACGCGTTATCTGTGGCCCGCCAGCAGGTGGAGGCCGGAGCCCAGGTGATCGACGTGAATATGGATGAGGCCATGCTGGATTCGCAAAAAGCGATGGTGAGATTCCTTAATCTTGTCGCCAGTGAGCCGGACATCGCCCGGGTTCCTGTCATGATTGATTCGTCCCGTTGGCCGGTTATTGAAGCCGGGCTGAAATGTCTTCAGGGCAAATCGATCGTCAATTCCATATCCCTGAAAGAAGGCGAAGAGGTTTTTAAGAGACAGGCGGCGGTGTTGAAGAAATTCGGCGCGGCCGTGGTTGTGATGGCATTTGATGAGCGCGGGCAGGCGGACACGAAGGCCCGGAAAGTGGAGGTCTGCACGAGGGCGTACCGTATTTTAACGCAGGAGGTTGGGTTCCCCCCGCAGGATATTATTTTTGACCCCAATGTTTTTGCCGTTGCGACCGGCATGGAAGAGCATAATAATTACGCCTTGGATTTTATAGAGGCGACCCGTATCATTAAGAAGACTTTGCCGCATTGCCGGGTTTCCGGGGGCGTGAGCAATATTTCGTTTTCTTTCCGGGGGAATAACATTGTCCGGGAAGCGATGCACGCGGCGTTCTTGTATCACGCGATTCAGGCGGGGATGGACATGGGGATTGTGAATGCGGGCATGATTGCCGTTTATGACGCAATCCCTGGGGATTTGTTGGGGTATGTCGAGGATGTGCTTTTTAACAGAAGGCCGGACGCGACAGAGCGTCTCGTCACGTTTGCCGAACAGGTCAGAAGCCAGGGGGGGCGGGTTGTGACGGCCGACCGGGAATGGCGGAGCCTCCCGGTTGAAGAGCGGCTTGCTCACGCTATGGTGAAAGGGCTTGTGGAGCACATTGAGGAAGACACTGAGGAAGCGCGCCAGAGCGCCCTGCGGCCTTTGGATATTATTGAAGGCCCGCTTATGAAAGGGATGAGTGCCGTGGGGGAATTGTTCGGTTCCGGGAAAATGTTTTTGCCACAGGTCGTTAAAAGCGCCCGGGTGATGAAAAAATCCGTGGCGTATTTAACGCCGTTTATCGAAAAAGAAAAAAGAGGGCAAGCCGCGCACCGGCAGGGGAAAATTTTGCTGGCCACCGTGAAAGGCGATGTGCACGATATCGGGAAAAATATCGTCAGTGTGGTTTTGGCGTGCAATCATTTTGAAGTCTTGGACCTGGGCGTGATGGTCTCTGCTGAAAAGATCGTCGCGGCCGCGATACAGGAAAACGTGGACATGGTGGGGTTAAGCGGATTGATCACGCCGTCGTTGGAGGAAATGGTTCATGTCGCCCGGGAAATGGGGAAGGCCGGGTTAACGGTCCCGATTTTGATCGGCGGAGCGACGACCTCGCCGCAGCACACGGCCGTCAAGATCGCGCCCTGTTACAGCGGGCCGGTAATCCATATCAAAGACGCGTCCCGGTGCGTGCAGCTGAGCCGGCAACTTTTGAACGCGGATCAAAGAGCCGCCGTGACGGAGCAGATCAAGGCGGAACAGCGGGTGATCCGGGAAGAGTTCGACAGGCGCCGGAGTGAAACGAAGTTTTTAACTTTGGAAGAAGCCCGAGGGAGAGGACTCAAAACTGATTGGTCGCAGTTGCCCCTCACGCCGCCGGCGTTTTTAGGCACCCGCGTTTTTGATCATTTTGACCTCTCGGAGATCCGGGAAAAAATTGACTGGTCGCCTTTCTTTATGGCCTGGGAATTGAAAGGGCATTTCCCTAAGATCCTGGATGACCCCCAACAGGGGGCGGAGGCCCGCAGGCTTTACGCGGATGCACAGCGGCTGCTGGATGAAATCGTGTGTCAGAAGTCTTTGATGGCCAGGGCGGTGGTGGGGTTCTTCCCGGCAAACAGCGCCGGGGATGACATAGAGGTTTATAAAGATGAGAGGCGTGAGGAGGTCTTAACGGTCTTTCACGCTTTGCGGCAGCAGGTTGTGAAATATGATAACCGCCCGTATTACGCCCTTTCGGACTTTATCGCTCCCCGGGCGACGGGGCGAAAAGATTATTTGGGCGGGTTCGCGGTGAGCGCGGGGTTTGGCACGGCCGATCTCGCGGAAAAGTATGAGAAGGATCACGATTCCTATCACGGGATTTTGGTTAAAGCGTTGTCCGATCGCCTGGCGGAAGCCTTTGCCGAGCGTATGCATGAGCTGGTCCGGAAAAAATACTGGGGGTATGATGCCAGGGAGACCCTGACAAACGATGAATTGTTTCAGTGCCGTTATCGAGGCATTCGTCCCGCCCCCGGGTACCCTGCTTGCCCGGATCACACGGAGAAAGCATTGTTGTTCGGCCTGTTAAATGCGGAGCAGGCCACCGGGATCCGGTTAACAGAAAATTTTGCCATGGTCCCCGCCTCCTCTGTCTGCGGGTTCTATTTTTCCCACCCGGAATCAAAATATTTCTGGCTTGGGAAAATAGCCCTTGACCAGGTCGAAGACCTTGCCAGAAGAAAAGGCATGCCGGTGCGTGAGCTGGAAAAGTGGTTGAGCCCTGTCCTTGGTTACGACGCGGCCCCATGACGCCGCAACCCCATTTGAAATGATCCGGCCAGAAATATCCTGGTCCGGGCCATTCACAGGCATATTTGACTATAAGCCATTTCAAAATTTCCATCAGATGGGTGCGACGGGGGAAGGCCGTTCGGCGGGACCCGTCACTCCAAGCGGTCTTGAAATGGTTTCTAAGACATTTAGTCGTTTTCCCCCGTATCTTATCGATTTTTATGGGGACAGGCTAACATTTCAATCAATTCCCTTGTTTTCACTTATAGAAATAGGTAAAATTATTTCATTATGAACGCGGAAACGAAAAGGGGAAGAATCCTGATTATCGATGATGACCAGGGCGTTTTAAAGCTTGTGGAAACGCTTTTGGGCGCGCAGGGATATAACGTTTCCTCCACGAATGACGCGGCCCGGGGGTTGGAGATGGCAATCAGAACCACGCCGGACCTCGTTGTTTTAGACGTGATGATGCCGATCATCAACGGTTTCAATATATGCCGCCTCCTGAAATCCCAGGAAATTGCCATGAGAATTCCGGTTATCCTTTTAACCTCGCGGACGTCCGAGGAAGATTTTGTCATCGGGCAGGAAGTCGGGGCGAACGCTTATTTACCCAAACCTATTGATACAAAGTTGTTTCTTGAGAAAGTCCGCGAGCTTTTGTCCGTGGCGGGATAGTGGGGATCCCTCGCCCTTGAGAAATTGTACTTTGATCCGAAGTAGAAATAATGACATGATAAAGCTTTTTGAAAAGATGGGGAGCCCGGTTGTTTACGGCATCAGGGTGTTCCTCGATTTTATGCACCTGAGCCTGCAAGCTTTTTTCTGGATCATCTTCGGCCCATTCAGGGATAAACCGCTCAAACATAAGACGGTATTTGAGCAGATGGTCTTTATGGGCATCCAGTCGGTCCTGATTGTGTTTTTTGTTATGTTTTTTACCGGGGTTGTCTTGGCGATGCAATCGGCCTATCAGCTGTCCAAGCTGGGCGGTACGATTTATGTCGCGAGCCTGACCGCGGTTTCGATCTGCCGGGAGCTGGGGCCGGTGTTGACCGCTTTAGTCGTGGCCGGCCGTATCGGCGCGGCGATCACCGCTGAAATCGGTTCCATGCAGGTCAATGAGCAGATCGAAGCCTTAGAGACAATGGCCATCAATCCGGTCCGTTTTTTAGTCGCCCCCAAATTGCTTTCCCTGTTTGTGATGCTGCCCTGTTTAACGATTTTGGGGGATGTGTCCGGGATTCTGGGAGGGTATGTGATCGGGGTTTATAACTTGGGTATTAATAAGCATCTGTATATTCAAACCACGTTTAAATATCTTATGCTTAAAGATGTTTACACCGGCTTATCGAAATCGTTTGTGTTTGCGATAATCATCGTCCTCGTGGGCGCGTATCAGGGCTTAAAAACCCGGGGTGGAGCGGTGGGGGTCGGGAAGCATACCACGATCAGCGTTGTGACGAGTTTTATCCTGATCATTGTGGCGGATTGCATCGTCACGGGTATTTATTATTTTCAAAACATGTGATCCTGGCCCCGCCGGTTGCGGGTCATAAAATATTTTTAAAGGAGCGCGGGGAGTCATGGCGGAGCGGCCGGTGGCTATATCGGTAAGAAATTTGGTCAAGACCTTTGACGGCAGGACGGTGTTGGACGGGGTTACCCTTGATATTTATCAGGGGGAAACGTTTGTCATTATGGGGGGCTCCGGGTGCGGGAAGAGCACGCTTTTGAGGCATATGACCGGGGCCATTAAGCCGGACGCGGGCCAGGTTTATTTTCAGGGGAAAGATTTAACCTTGATGACGGAAGAAGAAAAGGAACGGATCAAGCGGCGCTTTGGCATGAGCTTCCAGTCCGCGGCCCTGATTGATTACATGACGGTGGAAGAAAACGTCAGCCTGCCTTTGCGCGAGCACACGAAACTGGATCCCCAGATTATCAGCATTATCGTTAAAATGAAATTGAATCTGGTCGGGCTGCAGGGGTACGAACATTTGATGCCGAGCATGCTTTCCGGAGGGATGAAGAAGCGCGTCGGCTTGGCCAGGGCGATCGCGATGGACCCGGAAGTGGTTTTTTATGATGAGCCAACCGCGGGGCTGGACCCGATTGTATCGGCCGTGGTCGATAAACTGATCTTGGATTTAAACAAAAAATTGTTGCTCACGTCAGTGGTCGTCACGCATAACATGGAAAGTGTTTTCCGCATCGCGAATCGCGTGGCGATGCTCCATCAGGGACGGGTGCTGGAGGTCGGGACACCGAAGGAGATCAAAAATTCCGGGAACGCGATTGTCCAGCAGTTTCTTAAAGGTGAAATCGAAGGGCCCATCAATATCATGGAGAACGGCCATCAAGGGGCGCGGGTCGGCAAACCGTAGAGGGGGACTATATGAGGATCAACAATGAGACTAAAGTCGGCATCCTGATCGCTGTTGTGTTGTCGATGCTGGCCGTGTTAACCGTGAGGGCGGGAGATTTCCATTTTAAAGAGAGGGGTTATGACATTAAAGTCCATTTTGTCAATGTCGATGGCATAGAGTTGAACTCGCCCGTAACGCTCAACGGGCTTGAGATCGGCCGCGTCAAGGATATCCATATCGTTTACGGCCGGGTCCCGAAAGTGGAGTTGACTCTCTGGATCAAACAGGACATTAAAATTTTCAAGGGGGTCGAAGCGCATGTGAAAAATTTGGGATTTATGGGGGAAAAATATATCGGGCTTGTTATGACCAGTGAGGCCGGCGGCGGGCATCTCGCGCCCGGAGAGGTGATCACCGGGACCGAACAGGCCAGTTTTGAAAAAATACTTAAGCAGGGTGAAAATATCGCCGCCAATATCGAGGGGATATCCGCCAACCTCAATGAGCGGCTGAAAGTGAACGCGCAGGCGGTCGATGATGTCCTTGCGGATATGCGCGCCTCGATGAAGAATGTGCATACCATCTCGGATAATATCAATGAACGCTTCGCGGCGAATCAGCATCTTGTGGACGAGATGATGGGGCATGCTAACAGCACGACGAAGAATTTGGAAGAGTTAAGTTACGATCTCAAGGAAAACCCCTGGAAACTGCTTTATAAACCGAAGAAATAAGGCTTGAAGGCGCCAGGAGGGAAGGATGGAATATGTTTGCCCTGTCTGCGGGAAACCCGTCAGCGAGGACCTTCACCAATATGTTGACCATACGGAGAAGCACATCGTTGATATTATTAAAAAGAAACACCCTGAATGGATTGAACAGGACGGGTTGTGCCATAAGTGCTTGAAGTATTATAAAAAAGAGATGAAAGGTTAACGTCGAACCCATTCATCCTTAGGAGGGAATGATCCATGAAAAAGTTTTTTATGTTTATTGTCGTGATTTTAATTGTCCTGGTTGTGGGCGTGATCGTGGCCAAGAATATGGTCGTCAAAACGGGGATTGAGCAGGGGGTTAAGCTCGTGACCGGCCTGCCGATGAAGATTGCGAGCATGGATATCAGTTTCACGAAATCTTATGTCCATATCCAGGGGATGCAGCTTTATAACCCGGAAGGCTTCCCGGAAAAGCTTATGGTGGACATCCCGGAGGTCTATGTCAGACTGGATGTCCAGGCCTTGATGAAAAAGAATATCCATATCAAAGAAGTGCGTTTTTACCTGAAAGAGGTTGTTTTGGTGAAAAACACCGATGGTAAAATGAATCTCGATAAGCTGAAAGCTTTGCAGCAGAAAACGAGCGAGAAGCCGGCCCCGGGAACGGCCCCGGCCCAGAAGAAGGAAGAAATGCCGGAGATCCAGATTGATGTTTTGCAGCTGAAAGTGGATAAGGTGGTGTATAAAGATTATTCCAAAGGCGGCGACCCGGTCATAACGGAAAAGATGATCGGCCTGGATGAACGGATTGAAAACATCACCGATCCTAACAGTCTGGTGCAGATTATTGTTTTGAAAGCTTTGATGAAAACTCCCTTTGCTGATTTGCCGGAGTTGAAAATCGACGGGTTAAAATCCATGGTTTCCGGAACGGTTGATGTTGCCGGTGGCGTGACCAAGGGGGTTGTCGATACAACGGGAAAGATTATTAAAGGCACGACGGACACGATTACGAATGTCATTAAATTGCCGTTTAAATCGGAATAGGACTGGCTCTGATAGCCTGGTTTCTTGAGCCGCGCGGGGAGGGCGATGCAACTTCAAGGGAATGTGTTTGATTATTTTTTGGTGTTCGGGGCCGGGGTGGCCGTCAGTTTTACGCCGTGTGTTTACCCGGCGGTCCCGGTGGTGGCGAGTATCATTGCCGGCGTGAACACACGGGGCACCAAACTCATGGGCTTCGTGATTTCACTGGTGTATGTCCTTGGGGTGGCTATGACCTATTGCGGGCTGGGGGTGGCGGCCGCTTTAACCGGGAAAGTTTTCGGCCAGTTCCAGAATTCCCCGGTTGTGTTTTTGACCGTCGGGAATGTTTTGCTGGTTTTCGCGATGGTCATGCTGGATGTTATTCCTCTGCCGGGCCTGGCGCTTCACCGGCCCGCGGGCCTCAAACTCAGGAATCTTTGGTCAGTCTTTCTGCTGGGAGGGGTTGGTGGCCTGGTTGTCGGCCCCTGCACGGCCCCGGTCTTGGGCACGGTGCTGCTTTACGTGGCTTCCAAACAAAACCTTCTCCATGCGATCAGCCTGCTTTTTGTCTTTTCGTATGGCGTGGGCGCTTCGCTTATTCTTGTCGGGACGTTCAGCGGGTTATTGAGCCAGCTGCCGAAATCCGGGCCGTGGCTTAACCGGATAAAACAAGCGTGCGCGTTGGCGCTTATTATTTTGGCGGAATATTATTTTGTTAAAGCCGGACGTTTAATGTTTTGAACTCTTGACCGGATTTGATGGGGTGGAATGAAATCTCGAATCCAATTGTCCTTATTATGTTTGATCCTTCCTGTTTTTTGCCTGACTCTCTCCGGGGGTTGGTTTCTCACGAAAAAAGCTTATATTTCCGTGAAGATATTCGCACGGCGTGGTTTTGATTATGATCGGTTGCGCCGGGAGCAAGCCTTTGCCGGCGCGGCGCTGAAGGCGCGGGAGATCCTGCCTCCCGGCGCGGACGTGAGCATCCCTTTTAAAAGCAGAGGGTTCTCTTACGTTATTTGGCGGTATTTCCTTTTTCCCCACCGTATCGTGGAGAATTCTGATTTCCATTTAGACGGGAGGAACCGGAATCCGGGTGGGGCGGAGGCGTGGATCCAAGTCCCGCTCACGGACATGGTTTCTCTGTATGTCCGTCCTCATGTGACCGGGGCGCTGGTCCCCGTTTCTTCCGCCTCCCCCCCCTTGCCGATTGTCCTGATCGGAGCGCTCTTCTGCCTGGGGTATAACATTTTGATAGGCGTTTTTATGCTGCGGGCGATGGGTGTCGCATGGCAAGAATGGGGGCGCCTCTGGTATTACGCCACGGCGTATCTCCTGGGATTGCTGTTTTCCACCGCCGTTCTTTGGATCTTCATGATGCTCGGGGCCAATCTTTCCCGCGGTGTTGTTTTGGGGACATGGGCGGCGCTCGGGTTTTTGTTGATCGGGCTATCCCGCCGGCCGGGTTTTCCCGTGCCAGGAGGGCCGGGGGCCCCCATCGGTCAAAACCGGAGAGAGGGATGCGCCGCGCCGGTTTTAGGCGGCCTGGTTGTCGCGGCCGCGGCGGGAGTTTTTTTTATCACCGTTTCGACCGGCGTTTTTGACTGGGACGGGATGTCGCATTGGATATTAAAATCGAAAACGATGTATTATTATCAGCAGTGGAATTTTCAAGACACGCATTTGAATTCTTATCCGCTGTTATGGCCCCTTCATATCGCCTCCCAGTTCGCCTTGCTGGGCGGGATGCCTGATGAATTGGCGAAATGGACATCAGCCTTTTGTTTCCTCTCGTTTGTGATTCAGGTTTCAAAATCTTTACAAATTCTGGGGTTAAAACCGGCGTCGCGTTATTTCGTCCTTTTGTTTTACATCGTTTCCGCTTTTCATGATTTTACAAAGCCCTGGTGGTACGTACATTTTACTTTTGCCAATGCGGAAAACCTTTTTCTCGCGTTTTGGGGAGGCGTTTTAACCGTTATGCTGGCGTGGATGAATGATAAAACGCGGAAGAGTTACTTGTGGCTGGCGTTGATCTTGATGACAGGGTTGAATTTGAGCAAACTGGAAGGGATGGCCGCCACGGGCGTTCTCGGCGTGACGATGGTGGTGCTTTTTAGGAGGACCTTGATGTCAGAACGGGCTGGGGCCTGGTTATGGGCTGTTTTTTTGTCCATCGGATTGCCTTTAGGCTGGATGCGATGGGTCTCTGGTCAGGAGGGGGCGACGTTAACGCATTTGAAGGAAGGGGTTTCAGCCCTGAAGGCCCTGCAGCTTTTTTTGATTAACATTAAGAATTTTTGTTCAAACAATATGTCGGTCTATGCGCTGATTTTGGGTTTGTACATCTTTGTGTTTCGTAAAAGATCCCGGTGGCTTGAACCCGAAGTTTTTTTGGGGCTGGTATCGGCCGGGATGGTAATATTTGTTTGGGTGGCCCATCTGGGCACGCCTCTTGAAAGCTTATCGGATATCTCCCCGGAGGTTTTTCCCCGCCTTTTTCTGCACGCGACTCCGCCATTGCTGTTGTTGTTTGCCAGCCGTATCGCACAGCAGGGGTGTTTGTGCCGGGATCAGGACCAAGAGCCCTTTCAGGAAGGATGATTGCGGGCCCGATGTTTTTTCTGTATAATGGGCTCAATATAAAAAGGATTTTATGAACTTTTACGCGGACCTGCATATTCATTCTTATTATTCCCGGGCCACCAGCAAAGACCTGAACCTGGAGCATTTATACGTTTGGGCGCAGATGAAGGGCGTTCACGTGGTCAGCACCGGAGATTTCGTGCACCCGGGGTGGGCCAAAGAGTTGCGGGAAAAACTTGTCCCGGCGCAAGAGGGCTTGTACGCACTGCGTCCGGACCTCGCCCGGCCGATGTTATCCCGTGTGCCGGCGGCGTGCCAGGGCGAAGTCCGGTTTATCCTTTCGACGGAGATATCGAATATTTATAAACGCATGGATAAGGTCCGCAAGGTCCATAATGTGGTCTTTGCCCCCCATTTAAGTGCCGGAGAAAAAATTCAGAAACAGTTGGACGCTATCGGCAACATCCGTTCGGACGGACGGCCTATCCTGGGCCTGGATTCCCGGGACCTTCTTGAGATTGTCCTGGAGGCCGATCCGACCAGCTTTTTGGTTCCGGCGCACATATGGACGCCATGGTTCTCGGCTTTAGGCTCCAAAAGCGGTTTTGACCGGATGGAAGATTGTTTCGGTGACCTTTCCAAACATATTTTTGCCGTCGAAACCGGGCTTTCTTCCGACCCGCCGATGAACTGGCGCTTGAGCCAGTTGGACCCGTATGTCCTAGTGTCTTCTTCGGACGCGCATTCTCCGGCCAAGCTGGGCCGGGAATGCACGGTTTTTCAATCCGATTTTTCTTACCCCGGAATTTATAAAGCCCTGAAAGACTCTTTTCATGAAAATTTAGTTGGCACAGTCGAATTCTTCCCGGAAGAGGGGAAATATCATTTCGACGGGCACCGGCAGTGCCACGCGCGGTTGCATCCCAGGGAAACAGGACAGTATCAGGGGTTGTGTCCGGTGTGCGGGAAACCGGTGACCGTGGGGGTCATGGCCCGCGTGGAAGAGCTGGCCGATCATCCGGAAGGCCGGCGGTCCCCCAACGCCCGCGATTTTGTCAGGTTGATCCCTCTGCCGGAAATAGTCGCGGAAGCCCGCTCCCTGGGCGTGAACTCCAAGGCCGTGCAGGCCGCTTATCTGGATATGCTCTCAAAACTCGGAAATGAAATGGCGATTTTGCGGGATATCCCGGTCGCGGATATTCAGAAAGTCAGCGGGACGCTTATCGCGGAGGGCGTCCGCCGGGTCAGGGAGGGGCGGGTGCGGATCGCGGCCGGTTATGATGGGGAATATGGAACGGTGCATATTTTCTCCGATGATGAACGAGACACGATTGACCAGCAGATGACCCTCTTTAGGTGACCTGTATGGCGGACCTTGACCGACCCCATGACGTGAATCCCGCCCAATGGGCTGCGATAACCGAGCCCGGGGCGCGCCTCTTAATTGTGGCCGGGCCGGGGACCGGCAAGACGCACACCCTCACCTACAGGTTAATGTTCCGGTTACGGCAAACCAGCCCTAAGAAGAAATTTTGCGCGATCACATTCACCCAAAAAGCCGCTGAAGAAATAAAGATGCGCATCGCGCGTTCACCTGGGGCCGAGTCGCTCATGCCCAGGCTAGTGACGGGCACTTTTCACTCTGTCTGCCTGAATATCCTCAAGGACGCCGGGCCTTTGAGCGGGCTCCCGGAGGGATTTCGCTGCGTGGATCCGGATCAGGCCTTAGGCGTCAGCCGTTCGCTCTGGCCCGGGGAATCCGATAGGAAGCTCCGGGAGAGGATGGATGCGATGTCCCGTTGGAAGGCCATAGTTTTTTCCGGGCCGGTCCCCGATGACGTGGCGTTTTACAACGCTCAGCTTCGGCAGAGAGGTTTGCTGGATTTCGATGACCTGTTATGCGAAACGCTTTATTTTTTGAAGGAACATCCGGCTGTCCTTTCGGATCTGCGGGCGGATATCCCTGAAATCTTTGTGGATGAATATCAGGACGTGAATCCCGTCCAGCACGCTTTTTTAATGCTTTGGGTGGGGGAGAAGGGCGGCATTACCGCGATCGGGGACCCGAACCAGGCGATCTACGGGTTCCGGGGGTCGGATCAACGTTTTTTTAAGAGCTTCTCGGATGATTTCCCTGGCGCCCGACGGGTAACGCTTTGTGATAATTACCGCTCCGGCCAGACGATCTTGGCGGCTTCGGGGCAAGTGATGGCCCGCGATGCGGACGCGGTCGTCCCGGATTTAACCGCGCAGTTATACAGAGCAGGGAAGTTAACGGTTTTTGAGGCGGCGACGGATAAGGCGGAAGCGGAATATGTCGTCCACCAGATCGAGAAACTTGTCGGAGGGACGAGCATGTTTTCGCAGGATTCCGGCCGGGTGGGCGCGGAAACCGGCGCTGAACGGAGTTTCGGTGATATCGCGGTTCTTTACCGGCTGAAGGCGCAAGCAAGACTTTTGAAGCAGGCTTTGGACCGGATGGGGATCCCTTATTATGCCGCGGGAGAACGGAAAGACGGTGAAGACGGGCCGGAATCGGTGTGCCCTTCCCGGTACGAAGAATTTAGCGCCGCGGCGGAACGCGTGTCTTTGATGACGCTTCACGCGTCCAAAGGGCTGGAATTCCCTGTTGTGTTTATCGTGGGCTGTGAAGAAAACTTGCTGCCGCTTAACCTGGCGGGGCTTCAGGCCGAAGTCCGGGAAGAGCGCCGGTTGTTTTACGTCGGCATGACCCGGGCCCGCGAGCGACTATATCTTTTACGGGCTAAAAAACGTTTGTTGTTCGGACAGACATGCCATTCCCAGGTGTCTCCTTTCTTAAAGGACTTTGAGGACGGCCTCGCCGAATATGAACAGGCCGTTATGAAGAACAAGAAACGCGCGCCCGGGGATGAACAAATGAGCTTGTTTTAGAGATCCGTGAACCATGGAGCCGATGAATTTGTCAACAGCACTGCCAGATTTTCCCCGCCGGGGATTCGTCCACCTTCATCGGGACGCTTTTTATTTCGGGATTCCTGTATGCGTCTCTGCAGCCCTATTTTGGTGGGGCGCGCCAATTTCTCGGGGAGGCCGAACATGAAATATACTTTCCGAAATCGGTGCCGATGAGCGATGTCCAAAAGATCATTCAAAGCTGCTCTGAAAACGAAATTTTTAAACAGGACCATCCCTGGATCTTACTGTTAAAGGAAGAGGGGGGTAAATATGTTTTAAACATCCTTTGTGATGAGGGTGATTGGGATGATGAAGAATTTCAGCGGAACCTGCATCAGCTGAATAACACACTCGCTCACGTATTTTTTAAAAAATCGGTTCAACTGATGCTTTATGATGATTGGGCTGAACAGAAGAAACCGGTCCCGGCCCCGGCAGGGCTGATAATGGGTCCGCAGGAGACAGGGCCGTAATTTTTTCTCGGCCCCCGGGAGGGGAGGAGCCGCCGTGGGGCTGGGGAGGGGAGAAGAAAATGTTTTTTTCCGGGTTAAAGAAAAATAAAGAAACAATTTTGTATTTTATCGTTTCTGTCCTTCTGCTGGAGACGGTCCGCGTCCGATACAACCGCCTTACCCGGGAAGACCGGGAGGCGCCGGCGGATGTCCGGAAAAAAGGGCCCAGGGCCAGGATCCTTATTGTGAAAGCGGCTCTGGCGTACGCGGTGTTCTTGTTCTGGATTTTGTTTGATTATTTCACGACCCTTTCCGGTAAAATCACCGCGGTGTATCCGCAGGCGCAATATTTAAAGACGAACATGGCGCTGTTCCTGAATGGTTTTTTGTCGTACATGTTGACGGTATTTCTTTTGAGATTCCTGTTGGAATTGTATATCACCCGGATGAACGAAGCGCTCGGGTTTTGGAAAAAATTGGGCCGTTCGGCCCTGGATGGGACCAAGGCTTTTGTGAACATGCCGTTGCGGGCCGGGACCGCGGTGAAAGATAAGCTGGTGGACGGCGTACGCAGCGGATCGGGAAGGGTGAAGGATACGGCCGTGATCGGGGCTTATGCCGTCGGCCGTGTCCCGGGGAATATTAAAGAAGCGGCCCGTGACGCAGAGAACTGGAAATATGATGAACTGACCGCCAGGATTTCACAGTTGGGGATCCCGGCCCTTGTGCTTGTTGTGGCGGTGCAGATAAGCGGCGTGGCCGGAGCCGCGGCTGTTGTCGAAGGGCTGGCCTGGCTCGGCGGCCCATTGGGGTTGATCGGAGGGCTGGGGGTCCTGGGCCTTTTAGTCGTGATTTCGAAAGGCATCGGCCGTTACGGTTTTAAGGCGGTTTTTGAGGGTGTCCTGAAGAATCTTTACAAAAAAGGGCGTACGCAAGAAGAGATCCTCAAGAAGGTCGATGGTTATAAGATAACGCGAAGGATGAAAAATTCCCTACGGAAATATATTGAAGAGCTCAGCGCCCGGGATGGGGGGCGTCCGGCGGGGATGGCCCGCTGATATTTATCCGCGGACCGCGGTCAGGATGGCGTCCACCGGATGGAGTTTGTTTAGGGCGTAGAAGTGCAGGCCTGGCGCGCCATGATCCAGCAGATCCCGGCATTGCCGGACCGCGAAGTCAATCCCTTTTTCAAGAGAGCGTTCCGGATCATCCTTGACGGGGCGGAAAATGTCATGGATCTCTTGCGGGACCGTTGTGCCGCAGTTTTGGCAGAAACGGATTAAGTTGTCGTAATTCGTGATGGGGAGTATCCCCGGGATGACCCTCGCGTTGACCCCCAGCCTTCTTAATCTTTCAACGTAATCAAAATAATCTTGATTGTTGAAAAATAATTGTGAGGTCACAAAATCGGCGCCGCTGTCTATTTTGATTTTCAGGTAACGGGCGTCCTGCTCCCGGTCCGGGCAGAGGATATGCCCTTCGGGGAAGCCCGCGACGCCTATTGCGAAAAAGTCGCCATAATGGTGCCGGATAAATGCACACAGTTCGCAGGAATATTGAAAATTGTCCGGCCCTGGCTGCCAGTCCGGATTGTCGCGGGGCGGGTCGCCCCGCAAGGCGAGTACGTTACAGATGCCCCTCTCTTGCATGTTGTGGAGGATCGCCTTGATTTCGTCCCGGGTGTGGCAGACGCAGGTTAAATGTGCAACCCCCGGCAGGTGATATGTGTCCTGGATATGCTGGACGATATCGAAAGTCCGTTCCCGGCTGCCGCCGCCGGCCCCGTACGTGCAGGAAATATAGTCCGGGTTAAGGGTGGCGAGTTCGGCGATGGTGGCCAGGAGGTTTTGGTAGCCTTTTTCGGTTTTGGCCGGAAAGAGTTCGAAAGAAAACGTGCGTTCTTTGTCCGCGAAAATATCGGTTAGCTTTTTCATAAAATACGGCCTGTATTTCCTTTTAGGTTTTTTATATTGATGAGACGGGATATCCCGGTTCGGTCACGGAAACTATTTTAACATGGCCGGGGAAATCTGCCCAAAGTCTTTTGCAGGTTTTTTAGAGAATGATAAAATACAATTTCTGCGCCCGGCTGTTTTGTAATACAATAAAAACATTCTGACGGTGTTGAGCGCAAGCGCCAACGGGGCGACGCGCGCCAAAAGTATGCGGGTACGCCCGGATACCCAAAAATACAATGAGATTCCTGGATTCTTTAAAACTCCCTGAAGCGGCCTTGATCAATGATTTGGATGATCCCCAATCCACGCTGATTCATCGGCAAATCATCCGGAAGAAACCGTTTTTAAAGAAGCTGTATATGGATTTTTACCGGATGCTGGCCGGTGGCTTGCGGGGCGTCCCTCCGGGCGCGGTTGTGGAGCTGGGCAGCGGAGGGGGGCTGATCGAGGACGTCCTGCCTCGGGTCATCACCTCTGACATCCTTTTCCTGCCACATCTGCAGATATGTTTCCGGGTGGATCAGGCCCCGTTTAAAAACGGGTCGGTCAGCGCTTTTGTGATGTTGAATGTTTTTCACCATGTTAAAGACACCCAGGCTTTTTTTGAGGAGATGACGCGGTGTTTGCGTCCGGGAGGGAAAATCGTCATGATCGAACCGGCCAACTCGTTTTGGGGACGCTGGGTCTATCAGAATTTCCACCATGAGACGTTTGACCCTTCCGCCGGATGGGGGGTGGAGGGGGAGGGGGCTTTATCCTGCGGCAACGGCGCTTTGCCGTGGATTGTGTTCCAACGCGACTATGGCGTTTTTAGCCGGAGGTATCCCCGGCTGGTTTTGAAGCGCTTCCGGCCCTTCGGGCCTTTGGGCTATTTGTTGAGCGGAGGGGTGTCCTTCCGGCAGTTGCTGCCTACCTGGGGGTATCCTATGATCAAGGCGTTGGAATGGCTGTTGTCCCCGTTGAGCCCCTGGTTGAGCATGTTTTATTATATCGAACTCGAAAAAGAGGGAGAAAATTTTAAAAGCGTTCAGGGAGAATGAGGCATGGATGTTGTCTTGGTCACGGGATCGGCGGGGTTGATCGGCTCGGAAGCGGTGGAATTTTTTGCTTCCCGGGGATTTAAGCCAATCGGCATCGATAATGATATGAGGCAGACTTTCTTCGGGGCAGAGGCATCGACGCGATGGAACGCCGCTCGCTTGAAAGAAATAATCCCGGGTTACGACCACCGGTCTGCCGATGTCCGGGACAGGGATGCTTTAGAAAGGGTTTTCGCGGAATACGGGAAGGGCATTAAACTTGTGATTCATACGGCGGCCCAGCCTTCGCACGACTGGGCGGCCCGGGAGCCTTTGACGGATTTTGCCATCAACGCCAACGGGACATTAAACTTGCTGGAAATGACCCGGCGGTATTGCCCGGAAGCGGTTTTTATTTTTACCAGCACCAACAAAGTTTACGGGGACGCGCCTAACCGCCTTCCTTTAGAAGAGCGGGAAACCCGCTGGGACCTCGACGAACAGCACCCTTTTTATGACGGGATCGATGAAACCATGAGCGTCGACCAGAGTCAACATTCGTTGTTCGGCGCGTCTAAACTGGCGGCCGATATCCTGGTTCAGGAATACGGCCGTTATTTCGGGCTTAAGACCGGGTGTTTCCGGGGGGGGTGCCTCACCGGGCCCCGGCATTCCGGTACGGTCCTGCACGGATTTTTATCCTACCTGATGAAATGCTGCATGACCGGCACCCCGTACACTGTTTTGGGTTATAAAGGCAAACAGGTGCGAGATAATATCCACAGTTTTGACCTGATCCAGGCGTTTTATCATTTTTATCGCGATCCGAGGCCGGGGGAAGTTTATAATATGGGGGGAGGCCGGGCCAACAGTTGCTCTATCCTGGAAGGGATCCGGCTGTGTGAAGAGATTTCTGGCCGCGCGCTTCGCTGGGACTATAAAGAGGCACCCCGGGCGGGAGACCACGTCTGGTATATCAGCGGGTTGAAGAAATTCTCCGCGCATTACCCGCAATGGGAACAGATGTTTAATATCCGCGAAACCCTTTCTCAAATATGGGAATTGAACCAGGACCGATGGAAACAAGGAGACCCCACGCATGACGACCGCCCTTAATTCGATTGCTGAACATTATGACCATTTGGCTGACCGGCGCGACCGCTTCCTGGAGAAAAACCGTTATTATTATAAATTGCTTTATAAACAATACCGTTACCTGATCCCGGAGGGGAAGAAGGTCCTGGAAGTCGGCTGCTCGACCGGCGGCCTTTTGAACGAACTGAAACCGTCCGTCGGCGTTGGGATTGATGTCAGCGGCCGTTCGGTTGAAATCGCGGCGCGGAAATACCCGCAATTAAGATTCGAATGTTGTGCTTTAAAAGATTTTTCGTGTCCGGATAAATTTGATTTTATCGTGTTGTCGGGTTTGCTGGGGGAATTGGATGATATTCAGCTGTTTCTGGCTGACCTTAGGCCGTTCTGTCATGCGCACACGCGGATTATTGTCGAATATTACAGTTACCTCTGGCAGACCATCCTTCAATTTGGGGAAAAAGCCGGGTTAAAGATAAAGCAGAAAATTCAGAATTGGCTGACATACCACGACCTGTGCAATTTTCTAACCCTGACGGGGTACGAGCCGGTTAAAACCGAGAGGGCTATTTTGTTCCCGCTGCAGGTCTGGGGCTTGAGTTACGTCATCAACCGTTTTATAGCACCGTTGCCGGTTTTTAACGCGCTCACGTTAAACCATATCGTGATCGCCCGGCCGGTTTTTGAATTTGAAAGGGAGTTCTCCGTCACGGTCTTGGTTCCTTGCCGGAATGAGAAGGGGAACATTGAACAGGCGATTTTGCGTACCCCTGCCTTCGGGCTTCATCAGGAATTTATTTTTGTCGAAGGCGGATCCCAAGACGGCACTTATGAAGAGGTGGAGCGGGTTATTCAGCGATATCCAGAGAAGGACATAAAGCTTTTGAAGCAGACGGGAAAGGGGAAGGGCGATGCCGTGCGGCTGGGTTTCAGCCGGGCTTCCGGAGAGGTGCTGATGATCCTGGATGCGGATTTAACCGTTCCTCCGGAAGACCTGCCTAAATTTTATGATGCGATCCGCCATAACCGGGGGGAATTTATTAACGGATGCCGGCTGGTTTATCCCATGGAGAAGCAGGCCATGCGGTTCCTTAATCTTCTTGCCAATAAGTTTTTTGGGGTTTTCTTCAGCTGGCTTTTGGGCCAGCGTTTCAAAGACACCCTGTGCGGGACCAAAGTGCTGTTTAAGCGTGATTATGAGGAACTGGCCGTTAATCGGGGCTATTTCGGCCCGTTTGATCCTTTCGGCGATTTTGATCTTATCTTCGGAGCGGTCAAGCTGAACCTGAAAGTCCTGGAGTTACCGATCCGTTACAAGGAAAGAACGTATGGCACAACCCAGATTCAGCGTTTCCGCCACGGCTTATTGCTTTTTAAAATGTGTTTCTTTGCCATGAAGAAAATAAAATTCCGTTAGCCTTTGTGTCCCAATACTTTAGAATTTTATAATAATATAGCACCGTGAGCGTAATATATCAGGAATACCACTTGACAATAATTAATATTATTAATAATATGTTCAGGTCTTGAACACGTATAGATGAGGATCCCCTGTGATCAAAGATACCCTGAACACAAAAGAAGCCGAGCTCATCAATATCATTGGGGCGGAATGTGCCGCCAGCCAGAGGGACTTCTCCCGTCATTTGAACATATCTCTAGGGGCAACCCATATGCTCCTGCGCCGTCTTGTTGAGCAGGGGTATATTCATATTCGCCAAGTCACGAAAAGAAAAATTGAATACACGCTAACGCCGAAAGGCTTGTCCGAGCGGTTGGAGAAATCCAGGCATTGCACGCTGGAGACGATTCGGTCTATCAAGCGGTATAAGCAGACGATCCGGGACATTGTGCGCGGTTTTTACCGCAGCGGGGAACGGGATTTCTGGGCTTGCGGGGATGAGGAGGTGTCTTGGCTCGTTCAGTCGGTTTTTAAGGAAGAGGAATTTCAGGGCTGCCGGTTTCGGATTCTTTCTGACGAGGAGCGGGAAGACCTGGAGGACGGGGTGCTTTTTATCTGCCGTCCGCAAGCGGAACCTCCGGGATGGCTGGCCGGCAAGAGGGTCAATGTGTTCGAAACCCTGGCCCGGGAGATTCATTTATAGAAACGAGGTGTTAAGTGAAGAAGGTATTTGAAATACGTCCGGAGTATAAAATTTTTGTGGCCGGGCATAACGGCATGGTCGGTTCTGCCGTTGTGCGGCAGCTCAAAGGCAGGGGGTTCTCCAATTTTGTTTTAAGGTCCCGGGTGGAATTGGATTTGATGGATACGGAAGCGGTTAAAGAGTTTTTCTCCCGGGAGAAACCTGATATCGTGATCGACGCCGCAGCGCGGGTGGGAGGGATTAAAGCCAACAATGAACATAAGGCGGAGTTCCTTTATGAAAACCTGGTGATTCAAAATAATATTATTCATCAGGCTTATGTCCACGGTGCCCGGAAATTTTGTTTCTTGGGCAGTTCCTGCATTTTCCCGAGGGAGTGCCCGCAGCCCATGAAGGAGGACTATCTGTTGACCGGCGCTTTGGAGCCGACAAACGAAGGGTATGCTTTGGCCAAGATCGCGGGTTTGAAGATGGTGGAATATTATAACCGGCAATACGGGTTTCCCGGGATCAGCCTGATGCCGTGCAATCTCTACGGGACGAATGATTGCTTTGATTTGGATAAATCGCATGTCCTTTCCGCTTTGGTGAAAAAGACGGTTGACGCGGTGGATGAGGGCCGGGACGCGGTTCCCCTCTGGGGGACCGGGAGCGCCCTCCGGGAATTCCTGCACGTGGATGATGCGGCGGCCGCGATTGTGTATATGATGGAGCACTATGACTCTCCGGAATTTATTAATGTGGGAAGCGGGAAAGAGGTGACGATCCGTTCCCTGGCGGAATTGATCGCGCAGAAAGCGGGTTTCCGGGGCCGGCTGGCGTGGGACACAAGCAAGCCGGACGGCATGGCCCGGAAATGCATGGATATAAACCGGATGACCGCGTTGGGCTTTACGCCGCGCATTTCGCTTGCCGAAGGTGTGGAGCGGACGATCGCGGAGTACCGGGCACTCAAACGGAAATCTTCTATCGGATAACGCGTTATTTTATGAAGGAGTTCTCATGTTGAATCAAAAAGTGGTGCTGGTGACCGGCGGGACAGGGTCGTTCGGGAAGAAATTCACAGAAGTCCTTTTGAATAAATATCAGTTGAAGAAGCTTATTATTTTCAGCCGGGACGAGTTTAAACAGTTCGAGATGTCCCGGGTTTTCCCGGACCGGAAATACCCGGTCCGTTATTTTCTCGGAGACATCCGCGACCGCGACCGGCTTTACCGGGCTTTCGAAGGGGTCGATTACGTGGTTCATGCCGCGGCGCTCAAGCAGGTCCCGGCGTTGGAATATAATCCGACGGAAGCGGTGAAGACCAACGTCATCGGCGCCGACAATATCGTCAACGCGGCGATTGACGCCAGGGTCAAAAAAGTGGTCGCGCTGTCCACCGACAAGGCCGTGAACCCGGTCAACCTTTACGGAGCGACGAAGCTGGTCGCGGAGAAAATTTTCATCGCCGCCAACGCTTTCGCCGGCGGGAGGGTCAAGTTTTCCGCGGTCCGTTACGGGAACGTGATGGGGTCCCGGGGGAGCGTGATCCCGTTGTTCCTGAATTTGAAAAGCAAAAAATGCCGGGAGTTTCCTCTCACCGATGAAAGGATGACCCGCTTCTGGATCACGCTGGATCAGTGCGTCCAGCTTGTTATCAAGGCCCTGGATACTTCCGAAGGGGGGGAGGTCTTTATCCCCCGGGTTCCCTCCATGAAGATCGTTGATCTGGCCCGGGCCATCGAGCCGGACTGCACGTTTAAAATAATCGGCATCCGCCCGGGGGAGAAAGTCCATGAAACCTTGATTTCCGGGGATGAATCCCGTAACACGAAAATCGACGGGGACAATTATGTCATTCTTCCGCAGTTTTTTGACACACAGGAGGTTCACTGCCAGTATGATAAATTGTCGTCTGTCCCGGAGGGGTTCGCTTACACCAGCGACACGAACCAGCAGTGGCTCACGGTTGAACAATTAAAGCGGGTCATTGCCGGCCTTTGATCCTGCAGGAGAACCATGAATATCGCGTTTGTTTTTTCGTCCCAGAATGTGTTTTCTCCTGAAAAACCGCTTCAGTACCAGGAAGAAATGAATTTCGGGATTTCCTACATTTCGGCGCTGTTAAAGAAGCACGGGCACCGCACGACATTGTTTGTGTTGACGAAAGATACGCGGATGGACGCGTTCCGGGCTTTTATCAACGATTTTAAGCCGGCGGTCCTGTGTTTTTCCGCGGTCACGAGCGAATTCTTTTTTATCACCCGCTGGATAAAAAATATAAAGGCGGAATTCCCCCAGATTTTTCTTCTGGGGGGAGGGTGCCATCTTTCTTTGAACCCGGAAGACGGGCTGGGGACGGATCTGGACGCCGTTTGCCTGGGGGAAGGGGAATACCCGACCCTGGAACTGGTTGAGAGACTGGAGGGCGGCCGTTCACCGTCTGGAATTGAGAACTTTTGGTTTAACCGTAACGGCAAGGTTGAAAAGAACCGTTTGCGGCCGTTTTGGGAGAACCTTGATGAGCTCCCTTTCCCGGACCGGGAGATGTGGCGGCCCTGGACCCTGGATTTAGACAGCCGTCCGGCGGTCTTGTTGGGGCGTGGGTGCCCGTTTCAATGCACGTACTGTTCCAATCATGCCCTGAAGAAGCTCGCTTCAGGCGCGTATGTGCGTTGCCGTTCCGCCGGCAACATTATCGCCGAGCTTCAGGACATCACGGAACAGCAACCGTCTGTGCGGGAGGTGTATTTTGAAGTCGAGACGTTTAACGTGAATATGCCTTGGGCCCTGGATTTGTGCCGACAATTGGCGGCCTTTAACAGCCAACGGGCGGTGCCGCTGGATTTCGGGGTGAATATCCGGGTCACGCCGAACACGGATTTCGGCCCGCTGTTTGCCGCCATGAGGGGGAGCGGTTTTACGTTTATTAATGTGGGTGTGGAGTCGGGGAGCGAACGCATCCGCCGGGAAATTATGAAACGGCATTATTCGAATGACGATATCATCCGCACAGCGTCCTTGGCCCGGGAGAACAGGCTCAAAGTGCATTTTTTGAACATGATCGGCCTGCCCACGGAAACCGAGGAAGATGTCCGTCAGACGATCGCGGTCAACCGCGCCTGCCAGCCGGACATGTGGCCTTCGCATTCCATCTTTTTCCCGTATCCCGGCACTGAAATCCACCGGGTGTGCCGCGAGATGAAGCTTTTGCCCCAACGGCTCGATGTCGAGCGGGAACGTTCCCGGCCGGTCCTGAATTTAAAGGGATTGCCCCGGCGGAGATTGATGCATTATTTCGTGTGGTTTGATTATTATGTCTACAAAGGCCACCGCCCGCTCTGGAAATTGCTGGCCAGATGTTTTGTCTCCCGGCTGCATTGCTCTTACCGGTTGATGCGGGTTTACCGCGCGGTGACGGAATGGGGCGTCATTAAGAAATTTAAGGAGTATGTGAAGAAATAACCATGGTTAAGATGATGAGGAAACGCAAAATTTCTTACGGTCGGCAGACGATCACCAAGGACGACATCAAAGCGGTCACGGATGTGCTCCGTTCGGACTGGCTGTCCCAGGGGCCGAAGATCAGGGAGTTTGAAGAGGCCCTGTGCCGGTACACCGGCGCGAAATACGCGGTGGCCGTGTCGAACGGGACCGCGGCGCTTCACATGGCCTGCCTGGCCGCGGGGATCGCTCCGGGAGACGAAGTCATCACATCTCCGGTGACATTTTTGGCCTCGGCGAACTGTGTCGTGTACTGCGGAGGGACGCCGGTGTTCGCGGATATTGATGAGGAGACGGTGAATATAGATCCTGCGGCGATCGAAAAAAAGATCAGCGCCAGGACCAAGGCGCTGATCCCGGTGCATTTCGCCGGGCACCCCGCTGATATGGCGGCGATCCGGCGTATCGCCCGGAAGCGTAAGCTTCTGGTGATCGAAGACGCCTGTCATGCGCTGGGGGCGGAATACCGCGGGAAAAAAATCGGCGGCGGCGCGTATTCGGATATGACCGTGTTCAGTTTTCACCCGGTGAAGAACATCACGACCGGAGAAGGCGGGGCCATCCTGACGAACCGTAAAGACCTTTATGAGCGGCTGCAGATTTTCCGCACGCACGGGATGACGAAAACCCCGCGTTTATTAACCAGGAACGACGGGCCGTGGTATTACGAGATGCCGGTCCTGGGGTATAACTACCGGATCACCGATCTGCAGTGCGCGTTGGGGGTTTCCCAGTTGAGAAAACTGGACCGGTTTCTTGACCAGCGCAGAACGCACGTGGAGACGTATCATGCTTTGCTGGCGCAAGATTCGCGTTTTATTCTCCCGGTGGAAAAGAAAGACGTGAAGGCCGCATGGCATATTTTTGTGATCCAGTTTAAAGACGCGGCGTTAAGAGACAGGACGTTTCAGGCGTTGCTGCGGGAGGGGATTCTCCCGCAGGTCCATTATATACCGATTCACCTTCAGCCGTATTACCAGAAGCGGTTTGGTTACCGGCG
>Ga0116156_10001358_pt1 | contig 24069 bp, 18 predicted proteins | sample AD_UKC045_MetaG_FD_89891 | JGI IMG/M metagenome (GOLD analysis project Ga0116156, IMG submission 89891) | Active sludge microbial communities of municipal wastewater-treating anaerobic digesters from USA - AD_UKC045_MetaG | ecosystem: Engineered > Bioreactor > Anaerobic > Digestate | place: USA... | reverse complement strand
GAGCGATACTGACGCGAACGATACAATCGGAACAATGACAATAAGCGTATCTGATACGCAACTTGTGAAAGCGGTTATTGCAAACAACGGCTCATATCACAGAATAACATTCAGCGTATTGGCGGACACTTTTGGAGTAGATACCGTAACCGTTCGCGTAACAGATTCGAGTTCGGCTTATAACGAAAAACTGTTTGTTATAACAATATTGAATGTGAATGACACGCCTCATTTTATTTCTCAGATGGGTAGCGCGATTGCTTCGCGATCTACTTATTCATTTATTCAAACTGCCGACGATATTGACGATACGCAAGTAATAATAACGGCCAATACTGGATTGCCGCAAAATTGTCAAATAAATAAGTTAAGCGATACAATGGCGCAAATAGATTGGTCTCCGGCAAACGAAGGAGTTGAAACGGTAAGCATTCGCGTTACTGACGCGGCCGGCGCATATTCGATTATTAATTATATTGTTCATATTATTGACGGGCCTCGCAAGGTAACCAATATCGGAATCTCATATAATTCTGACAGCGGCGTTAAGTTGAGTTGGAACGCTCCTTTATTTAATAATGTAAGCGTCTATAATGTTAATATTACTGATAGTTTCGGCAATGCGGTATATACAGTCAGTTATGATAGTTCCGTAAAAGCATGCAATATACCTGCGTCCAATTTTATTCTTGGCAAAGATTATAAAATTTCGATTTCAGTAACAGACGCATTCGGAAATATATCTGCGGAAACGCCTACAAATACTATTTTTACTTATAAACCGGAATACCGCAAATCAACTGAATTTGCAAGCGATTTGAACGGCAAGAAGATTTTTATTGATAATGCGGCTCAAGAAAATTCTCTTTTAATGCCAATTTCATTGCCGTCAAATAAATCTGATATAGATTATCTTTATATTGAATATAAACCGGCAGGCGCGGCTAATTGGCAGATTGCAGATTTGCGCGATATTAATGACGATAAGATTCTATTGAGTTCAATTAAAGATGATATTACGGCCGGAATACTGGATTTGAATTCAAATTCAATAACTGCCGGATTGTATGATTTGAGATTGAGAACAGTTTATAAAAATGGAAATGTTGATACTTCAAGTTCAATTATGTTAGAATTTACAACATCTGAGAAAGACGCTGAAATAATTACAAAATATGACGATACCGCTAATACCTCTTTTGTTCAAATCAAGTCGGCAGTCGGCGCTGAAGATATTGTTCAGATATTGCCTGATGTGAAAACAGTTAATGGAAACGAGATAAGGAAAAATGTAATTGTAACAGTTCCGTTTGATATAATCGGTTCGGATTCGCGTCAGCAGATATACGGAGTAAACGGATTTGATACTTTAATAATCGAAAAGATTCCGCTTGAAGAAGCCGGCGATACGGTAACGCCTGACAGCAAACTCGCAAGTATGAATATCTGGGATTTTGAAGCTGCGGTTGTACGCGCTCGTTTAATCCGTTATAATTACAGCGAGACAACGCCGTTTGATAAACCTGTAACAATCGAGATACCGTATATAGACGAGGATAATGACGGAAGACTCGATAATTCAGTTTATGTAAGCGAGAATACATTGAAAGCATTTTACAAGCAGGACGCGAACGACACGGTCTGGAAAGCAGTGCCTGATACGGATGGCTGGAGCGTAACTTACGATTATGCAAATAATAAGGCAGTATTGAAAGTGAAACATTTTACTATATACGCATTGTTCGGAATTAAGAAAGTTCCGGCTGCGGCTGATTTGAATAATGTAGTTGTATTTCCGAATCCGTTCAGGCCGAACGACGGCAATCCGCAAACAGGAACAGAAGTATGGGGAACGCCTGATGTCAATAATGCGGGCGGCATACATATAAAGGGTTTAACAGCAGATTGCAGCATTGAAATATACGATATACTCGGCAGAAAAATATCATCGTTGACAAATTTAGGTAATTATGGAATGGCAATCTGGGACGCTCGCGACGATAGAGGCAGAAAAGTCGGCAGCGGAACATATTTTATAGTGATCAAAGGCGCGGGTCAGACTGTAGTTAAGAAAGCTGCGGTGATAAGGTGAGTGAAAGAGTGGAAGAGTAATTAGCGGATTGACGGATTAGCGAATTGACAGAGTACAGAGCGCAAAGAACAGAGCGCCGAGGAACGAAAAGAAAAACATAAAGACGATTAGCGACCCTGAAAGGGTCGAAATTCACATAACCGTAGATGAAATCTATGGAAACAAAATGAAATAACGATGATTCGGGAAACGACCCTGAAAGGGTCGAAATTCAAAGAATAAATTGCGTAAAAAAATATCGCGTGAAATTCAACCCTTTCAGGGTTGAGAACCGATGGTTGAAGCGTCTTTCCACAGGCTTGCGCCTGCGCTACGCGCAGGATGCAAGCGGTTATGTGAAATTCAACCGCATTCGCGGTTGTCGATTGAATGAAAACGAAAAAAACGCGAAATGGAAAAATGTGAAATCAAATAGCGGCCCTGAAAGGTTTGAAATTCACATAGCCGTAGGTGAACTGTGCAAAGCGCAGGAAAACCTACGGAACGAGAAGGGCAAAAAAAACGAACGACCCTGAAAGGGTCGAAATTCAAAGAATAAATTGCGTAAAAAAAATATCGTGTGAAATTCAATCCCGTCAGGGTTGAGAGCCGATAGTAAAAGCGTTTTTCCGCAGGTCTTATTTCTGCGCAACGCGTAGGATGCCTGCGGTTATGTGAAATTCAACCGCATTCGCGGTTGTCGATTAATTCGCGTTTATCCGCGTAAAATCGCGGGAAAAATTTTTATAAAGAGGTATGATGAAATGAATTTAAGAAAAATTTTAATGACATCAATTTGCGCATTATTTATTCTTGCCGGTAATGCATGGACAGACAAGACTACTATATCGGGATTATTTTTAGGCGTTCCGATAGGCGCGAAACCGACTGCGCTCGGCGGCGCATACACGGCGTTAGCCGAAGGCGTCTACGGATTATACTGGAATCCGGCAGGTATAGCCAAAACCGAGAAAACTGAAATATTGTTCGCTCACAATAATTATTTTCAGGATGTGAATCAGCAATATCTCGGCATAACGCATAAATTAAAAAACAAACACAACATTGGTCTTGCTGCGAACATTCTTGACAACGGGGATTTTGACGGAACATTAATCATTGACCCGACAAGCCATCAGAATACCGGAAGATTTAGCGCAAAAGATTACGCTATAAGTTTTAGTTACGCAGTTGAATGGAAGAAGAATGGCAGTTTCGGCGGCAGCTTAAAATATATAAAATCTCAAATCAAAGATTCAAAAGCGACTGCTGTTGCATTTGATATCGGTTGGCAGATGACGCAAGAAATTAAAGAAACTCCGATATTATTTGGGTTTACGGTTTCCAATATAGGTTCGAAAATGAAATTTGATAGAGAAAGAGAAGAATTGCCTTTGACCGGAAGATTCGGAATTAGTTCGAGGTTTGACGCCACCGAATATCTTTGCATAATTCCAACAATAGATAATGTGTTAATGACAAATGATAAATACAGATTAAATGCTGGCGTGGATTTGGAGTTTTTCAAAAATTATTCGCTTCGCGCTGGTTATAATGATTTCAATGAATTATCGTCCGGTATAACATTGGGTTTTGGCGCGACATTCTCAAAACTCACGGTCGATTATTCATATTCGGATTTCGGCGATTTAAAAAATTCGCATATATTCAGCGTATTGTATAAATTCTAAAAATTAAATTTTAAAAGCGGATTTCAGTAAGCTAAGCAATGTTCTTAGTTTCTAACTGGAGCAAGTCCTGTCGGAAAAAAAATTGGCAATTTACTCAATAAGTATATTCTGAATCAAAACCGAATAATGTTACGGATGAACTTGTCAATAAAAATTTTGAAAGTCAAAAAAAGATGAAAGTACAATGTTATCTTCGTCAAAAAACTTTAGCGGTTTTTGCATTTTTCCTTTGCTTTTTAATCCAAATTGTCCAGAGTTTAATAGCTATGTTATAAAGGCGGGGTTATTGTAAATAATTTAAAAATATCTTTTTGTTTTCTGGATACTTCGGTTACATATTTGGTTTTATTGTCATTCATAAAAATAATTTTATCTTTCTCAATTCAAACAATTATATAAAATCTATCAGAATAACTCGTTACTTCGCCAATATATTTTTGTTTTACGCGTTTATGTTCTATTGCGAATGTCATATTTATCAATAATAACTATGTTTTTGAATTTTCAAGCGTTTTTTTAGTTATTTGTTTTTTTTCTATAAAAGGGGAGTGTAGAACTTTTTAAAAGTGTTCCCGTTAAGTTACTTTTCCTCCAGAGTTTTATAAATATAATAGCTTCGTAAAACCCGGTTGACATATCCCCTCGTTTCTTTATATGGAATCGATTCCATAAACAAATCCACGTCGGAGTATTTATCGAATAAAATAGGTTTCCATCTTCTTACTGCGGTTTCGCCCGCATTATACGAAGCTATCGTAAAAGCGAGAGCCGCGGTTTTGTCTTTTAACATATTAAACCATTTATCGTATAAGCGTTTTAATTCGTAGACGCCGAATTGAATATTATAGGACGGCTCGTAAAGAAGGTCGGCTTTAAAATTTCTGACGTTGATTTTAGAGCTTATGTCTTTGCCTGTTTTCGGCATTATCTGCATTAACCCGATAGCTCCCGCGGAGGATACGACAGACGAAGAAAATCTGCTTTCTTCGCGCATTATGGCGAAAGGAAGCGGCGTTTCGATTTCATATATGCCGGAGTATTTTTCGATATAAGATTTATACGCTTCAGGATAAAGAAATTGAGCGAGTTCATTTTTTTCCTGATTTTTAAAATTTGAAACATACGATATCGATTCGTTAAACGATTTATTTAAATACAACATTAAAAGCTTTAATTTTTTATAATCGGGAGCGGCGGTTTGATTGTCTTCTAAAACGAGTTCGAGATTTTTAAAATCTTTTATTGAGGCGAGTATAGAAAACAAATCGTTATTATTAGCGATTGTTTCAAGCTCTTTAATTAAATTTTCTTCTGTCATCTGATAAACTGATTTTAAGGGAAATTTAAAACCGGTTTTAGAATTTATTCCGGTCAATTCAAGAATTCTCCAATAATGATAATTGTTATAATCTTCAGAGGCGGCTATTTTTTCAGCGTATTCAAGCGCGGTTTTCGTATTCGATAATTTTTCATTGATTTTATAAAGCCAAAAATAAGTTTTTAATAATTCGTCCTTGTCGTTTAACGGAATTTTTTCATTTAAGAGATTCATCAGTTCAAGAGCGTTCGGATAATTGAAATGTTTATAAGCGTAAAATGCGGACTGCCATAAGGATTTTATCAGATATTCGTTTTGTTTTTTTGAGTTGAAATACTCGAGCGCTTGAGAGAATAACGAGTTTATCGCGGGAATGTCGTTTTTTTCGGAATAGTATTCAATCAATTCCATAAATGCCGAGTAACTGTAATACGCATTGTCAAATTTATTTATGATTTCATACATAAACGCCAGTTTGGAGTCAATGTTGTCGGATTTTTGTTCGATTATTCCTCTGTAAAATAAAGATTGCGGCGCAAAATTTGAATTTGGAAAATATTTGTTTATCATTTCAAAATATTGATTGGCAAGACCGTATCCTTCTTTTGTTCTTAATTTGTAATAACACAACCCCAGAAGATAAACCGTTTCCTGAATCTGTTCTAAAGCGTTTTTTTGTATGTGCTCGTCGAATATTTCTTTGAATAAACTTGCCGCGCCTGAAAATTGACCTTTGTTCATTTTTATTTTGGCAATCTTGAACTTTAATGCCGCATTTATATTAGCCGAAAAAATCGAAGAATTGCGGTCGAGAATATTTACGGCGGCAAACGCCGCGTCAGAGGAAGAATACTTGTTTATAATTTCTTCAAGAACCGCAAATCCTTCCTCGAAATTTTTTTTTGAATATTTTATCCTGAATATTTCAAGCATAATATCAGGTTTGACGGGAATATTCAGAAAAACGTCTTTGTAATACGAATAATCGTTGACGTGTTTTTCCATTAATATTTTGTAATATTTCTCCGAAGAATTCCAGTCTTTCAAATGATTGAAGTTTTCCGATATTTTAAAAAGAGTTTCTTTTTCGAGTCTTGGAAATTTAGCCGCGCCGGAATTAAAAAGTTTTAACAGATAATCGTTTGATTCCGCGTATTTTTTTTGTTTCTTTTTTATATCTCCGAGATGAAATTGTATTAAAGGCTTGAGTAAAACGCTTGAGTCGAGAATTTCTTTAAAAACAGATTCGCTGTTCGCCAATTCGTTTATATTTTTTAAACTCATACCCAGCAGAAATTTTTCTTTTGGTTTTAAAGAATTATAATTCGCGTTGAGTATGGTTATCGCGTCTATATATTTTTTATTGTAATAACAGGAACTTGCGGAATTGAGAAAATTATTTTCTTCGGAACAGATTCCGGTTTTATTATTAACCGCCAAAAAGATTAAAAGTATATGAATAAATAACAAACGCCGCATTTTAAAATATGAAAAATTGAAATATAAAAATAAACAACAGGCGAGATAGATAACGCCGCTTTATCGAAAATATATTTAATCGAAATTAATAATTTGAAAAATATTGGCTTTTATACGAACGCGGATTAGTATTCGGAATCAGATTATCTTTTTTTCAATATCAGTGATACGGACTATTTCGGTAATGCGCACTCCGAATTTATCGTCGATAATTACCACTTCGCCTTTTGCTATTAATTCGCCGTCAACAAAAATATCCACCGATTCTCCGGCTTGTTTATTAAGTTCAATAACCTCGCTTATGTCAAGCTCCAGTATTTCCCGCAGGGTCATTTTGGTTTTTCCAAGCTCGACTACGATTTCTTTGGGCAAATCCACGTATATTCCGATATCCCTGTTGGTTAGTTCGATTGCCGTATCGCTTATAGGCGCAAATTCAACCGGGGTAACTAATTTTTTTTCATCTTCGTTTTTTAGTATAGTTACCATAACCCCTCCAATAAATTATAACGTTCCTCTCCGACAATCCGCGGAAACAATCCGCGGAAACAATCCGCGGATTGTTTTTTATCCCGGATAATGCATTAAATGTAAAGTGAAGTTTTTCAAAACCTAATATGCGCGCTTGTTAAAACTTCTAAAAACCTGAAAACTGCCAAGTAAAAAATTAATGCTTTTGAAAAAACGCGCAAAATCAATGTTTTTCCTTACTTCCGCCAATTTTTCAAAATTCTAATACAGGTTTCAGGTTAATAGTATAAGAATACCATCATAATGTCAAGTTTTTAATTTTTTTACAAAATTATATTTGACAAAAAAAAAAATAAATTATAATATTACAATAATTGAAAATCATGTTATCTTACGCATAAATATAATAAATGCAAAAGATTATACGTGATTTTTGTTTGAATATATATATTTTTACGGGAACAATTTATGCCAATTTCAAGGATTGGAACCGACGTGTATTACTATAATTTAGAGCCGGAAGGTTTTAATATAAATACATTGAAAATAATTATAAAAAAAATTTATTTGGACAAATTTATAGATAATCATATAAATATTTTTTGTCAAATATAAAATTTATTATTTCAATCCGATTTTTTGTTTTATAAACGCGCATAATTGCTTCCTTTAAAATATATTATTCCCAATATTTATTTTGTTTATTATAAAAATTTAAAGGAGGCATTGAAGGTGGATTTTGTTCAAGTTGCAATAGCCCTGATAGCCGGTTTTATACTGGGGGGCGGCATAGCTTATGTTATGCTAAAAAAAAATTTCCAGTCGGATAAAGAACGTTTATTAAATTCTATTGAAGAAACTAAAAAAGCGGTGGAAAAAGAAAAAGCCGCGTTAAAAAAATCAATGGAATTGGAATTGAAAGAGAAATTGATTTTTGAGAGGAACAAGTTAAACGAAGAGTTTAAAGAAGTTAGAAAGGAACAGACTGATTTTGAAAAGCATTTAAATCGAAAAGACGAGAAATTGACGCACAAAGAAGAAGAATTGAATCAGAAAAACAACGAGTTGAATCAGAAGGAAAAATCGGTTAAACAGAAGGAACAGCAGATAGAAGAAACTTTAAAAAAACAAATCGCGGAATTGCAGAAAATCGCAGGGTTGACTTCTGAAGAAGCAAAAAAGAATTTAATAGAAAAAATCGAAAAAGAAGCGAAAATCGAGGCGATGAAATTCGTCAAGAAATACGAAGACGAAGCAAACAAAGTCGCTGAAAAACAGGCGAGAAAAATTATTACGCTTGCTATTCAGAGATGCGCAGCCGAGGTAGTGGCGGAAAATTCCGTTTCAACCGTATCGCTTGCTTCCGACGATATGAAAGGAAGAATAATTGGACGCGAGGGCAGAAACATACGCGAATTCGAAAAATGCACCGGAGTGGATTTGATAATCGACGATACGCCTGAAGTCGTTATAATATCGTCGTTTGACAGCATAAGAAGGGAAGTGGCGCGACTTGCTCTTGAAAAACTTTTGATTGACGGCAGAATACATCCCACCCGCATTGAAGAAATCGTGGAAAAAACAAAAAAAGAATTAAGCAAGACTATTGTAGAAGCCGGCGACGACGCCGTTCTCGAAGTCGGAGTTCACGGTATTTCCAACGAATTGATTAAATATTTGGGGAAATTGAAATTCAGGACTTCATACGGACAAAATGTTTTACAACACTCGATAGAGGTTGCGGTTTTAGCCGGATTGATGGCGGCTGAGCTTGGCGCTAATGTTCAGCTTGCGAAAAAGATGGGTTTGCTTCACGATATTGGTAAAGCTCTCGATCAGGAAAACGAGGGAACTCACGCTTTGCTTGGAGCCGAACTTGCTAAAAAGTCAGGGGAACCGGAAGTAGTTGTTCACGCAATCGCGGCTCATCACGGAGAGGTTTCTTTTAAAACCGTCGAAGGCGTATTGGTTGCTGCCGCCGACGCTATATCAGCCGCGCGTCCTGGCGCGAGAAAAGAAAACATCGAATCTTATTTGAAACGTCTTGAACAGCTTGAACAAATAGCCGAAGAAAAACAGGGAGTTGAAAAAGCTTTTGCCATTCAGGCTGGTAGAGAAGTTAGGGTTATCGTAAAACCTGAACACATTAATGACGCTAATATGGAAGTAATGGCCCGCGAAATAGCTAAAGAGGTTGAAGAAAAACTCGAGTATCCCGGACAGATAAAAATAACTGTCATAAGGGAATCGCGAATTGTAAGTTACGCTAAATAGTTATTTATTATCGCGAATTTTTGTTAATATTCAGGGCTATTTATAAAAAAACCGTTAAAACGGTTAGTAAATAACGATTTGATTTTTATAAACCCCGCAATTAATTGCTTTCATAAACGGGGTTTATAAAAATAATACAAAAACTAAAACCGTTTTAACTGTTTAAAAAAATAACTGAATAGCAACAAATCTTTTGACAGCATTGATAGCATTTTTTATTTTGGCAGTTTTTCAAATCATTTTTCTGATTATTGTAAAACTGCAAGAACTCTAAAAATGCCTAATGCATTTTTAGAGTATTATCAATAAATTTCTTGCATTTACGGCAAGAATATTTTTTGAAACGCTTTGAAACCTATATAAATTATAGTGTCTTAGTGTTTTTTTTCAATCTTCAACTTTTAAAAAGTTGAGGAAATCGTGAAACTAATTTCGATTATTATATTAAGCCGTTAAAAACCGGCAAACAGAGTTAAAAAATTTATTGCTTCCGGTCTAAAAAATTTTTTTAGTCATATATTTTTTTGGAATTGTAATGAAATTATTTCAAACTAAGAATAGGCTGGTTGAATTTTTTTTAATAGTTTTTTTGTCCGCTTTTTTTGTAATATTATATTTTTATCCCCTTATAAAAAATATCAATTCTTCTTTGCTTAACGGAGTTAAGAATACCGAACAATTTATTTTTATATGGAATTTTTGGCATTTTGATCAGGCGGTTAAATCTGGAGATTCTATTTTTTATACTGATAAAATAATAGATTTGAAAAAACATAACTTGTATCTGCATACTTCCGCTTTATGGCAAACAATAACAACAGTTTTTTTAGGAAACAAGTATATTGCTCGTTTTAATTTTTCTTTTTTATTATCTCATTTTTTAACCATAATATTTTGTTTTTATTTTTTTCGAAAACTCGAATTTAATTTTTTATTTTCCGCGTTCGGCTCTCTGTTGTTTAATTTTTCAAGTTATCGCTTAGGTTTATATATTCATCTTAATATCGCAAACGTTGAATTTTTTCCTTTGTTTTTTTTATTGCTTTTCCATTTCCTCGATAATCCGAATATTTTAAATTCGGTCTGGATTTCTGTCGTAATGGTTATACAATATTTTTCCGAATATAACTATTTTGTGTTTATGCATTTTTCAATATTAATCTGTTTTGCGACATATTGGTTTTTCGATAAGAATAAAACCTTTGTATTTATGAAATATTTGTGCCTGATTTATTTTTTATGTATCGCCGCGGTTTTTCCTTTTTTAAAAAACGCTCTTATCGAAGCGTTCGATATGAAAAAATCTATTCATATATCTTTTATAAGAACTCTGGATTATTGTTTGGATTTATTTGCTCCCATAATACCTGATTGCCTAACCGGTTTGTTTTCAAAAAAAATTTACGGACATAGATTTAACGCTTATCTTGGAGTTCCGATTATATTTTCAATGTTGTATTTTCTAAAAAATCTTTTACAAAAAAAAATCAGAGACAAAAATTTAATTATTGTTTTTATCTTGTTCGCATTATTTTTTATATTATCTCTCGGCGGCTCGCTTCATATATTCGGAAGCAAAGCAATCAATACTAAATATGGAATACTTCTTCCTTATTTTATCTTAAACAAATTGCCTCTGTTAAATTCGGCTCAAGTAGCAAGTAGGTTTTTTATAATACCGCAATTATGCGCGGTTATTATTTTTATCTATGTTTTGAAAATATTTTATCAAAAAAAATTTTTTTATATTGTTTATTTTTTGGTTGTTGTTTGTTTTATGGAATTTGCTTTTTTAAAAAAATACACTTTATATAATCCGACTGTTCCTGAATACTATAATGTCATTAAGAATGATAAAAACAATTTTTCAATTTTAGAGATTCCGGTTCACAGGGATTATCTTGATTATCAATATTATCAGATTTTTCACGAAAAAAAAATTTTCGGAAGCGGACATTTAAGCAGAATAAATTATGAGAAACACACGGGATTTCTGGAGTTTATTCCGTATAATTCTATTAATCTCGAATATTATAAAGGGATTAAAAAATTAAAATTTAAAAAGGATTTTTTTGATTTTGAAATGATAAAATCAATTTACAATACTAAATACGTTATACTTCATAAGAATCAGAGCATTTCAATCGAGCAATATAATTATTTGAAAAATGAATTGTATAAAAGCGGTTATCCGGTATCTGTTTACTGCGACGATTTGATTATGAAATTAGGCGGGAAATAAATTTTTTAAGTTTATTTTTGTGAGTCTAAGACATTTTTTTCTTGTAGGCGAGACCGGATTCGGCGATTGCAAGACCGCCTTCCGAGGTTTCTTTATATATATCCGGCATATTATCCGCGACTTCTTTCATCGTTTGCACAACTTCGTCGAAAGGAATTGCGCTATTAATTCCGGCTAACGACATTTGAGCTGCGGCAAGGGCTTCAAGCGCTTTAAATCCGTTTCGTTTTACGCAAGGAACTTCAACAAGTCCGGCTACCGGATCGCAAGTTAGTCCGAGATTATTTTTTAAAGATAAAGTAGCGGCGTTGAAAATTTGTTCGGTTGATCCGCCGAATAAATACGCGACCGCGCCGGCGGTCATTGCGGACGCTGTTCCGCATTCCGCCATACATCCGCCTCTCGCTCCTGATATTGAAACTGTAGACGCTACTATTCGGCCTATTTCTCCGGCTATTAGAAGCGCTTTTATTAGAAGTCCGTCATCAAATTTGTATTTTTTAGAAACCGGAATTATTACGGCGGGTAGAATTCCGCAGGAACCGGCTGTCGGACAAGCCACTATTTTTCCCATACTGCAATTGTATTCGGAAACAGAAATTGCAGAATATAGTATTTCATATTCGAGAGCGTTGATTATCCTTAATTTATTTTTTAATAGTTTTTTAGCTTCATTGTCAAGACAAACCGATTCCATCCTTTTTTTTAAGCCGGCGTTTATAGAATCCCGCATTGTTTTTATGTAATTCTTAAGCTTTGCTTGAATTTGATTTTTATCGGCCCCGAATAATTTTGATTCGCGCTCAAGAATAAATTCCGGAAATGAAGCGTTATGTTTTTTTAAAATTTTTATCAGTTCGGACGCCGAATTGTAATCGTATCTGTTCATCTTATTGCCATTTCTCCTGAATTTTATGTATTATGCGAGTTCTCACTACGTCCTGAATGGAAGTTAAAATACTTCTCATACGCGGATTAATAAAATTATCGAACGTGATTATCGTCTTGATATCGTCTAACTTATTATGTCTTACCGAATTTATAGTAACTATGTTTAATTTGTATAATGATAAAACGTTAAGTATTTCAGACAAAATTCCTATTCTGTCTTTATGAGTGATTATTAAAGTTTCATTATCGCCTGTTATATTAACAGCGAATCCGTCTATTTCCTTAATCCGTATAAGCCCTCCGCCGATTGATTCTCCGATAACTTCGATATCCCATTTTTTTGAACTCATATTAATAACCGCGGTGTTTGGCGGATAATTGTTCGGTTTGTAGATTTTTTCAATTGAATACTTTATTTTTTTTAATTTGAATATTTGTTCCGCGTTTTTTATTCGTTTGTCCGCTTTTGAAAATCCCATCAGTCCGGCAAGCAGCGCTTTGCGCGTTCCGTGTCCGGAACCGGTTTCAGCAAATGAATTGTATAATCTGATTCTAACTGAAAGAAGTTTGTCGTTTAAAATGCTTTTGCATGCGAGACCGATTCTTACCGCTCCCGCCGTATGCGACGACGACGGGCCTATCATTTCAGGTCCTATTATATCAAGAATACTGTCGAATCTATAATTAGACATAATTTAAAAATAAAGATAAACATTTTGACGATATGCATCCGGCGTCCATAAGCGAACTCGATTTGTATAACGCGTTTATTAATATATCGTTGAAATTGCCTGTAATTACGTTTCCGGCGTATAAATCTTTTCTGTGAAAACAGGGAAACACATTTCCAAAAACGTCGACAACTATCGCCGAACTTCCCATAAAACAGCTTATATCTTGTATATCGTTTCCTTCGTAATAATCCTGAATTAATTGAACGTAACTGTAAGAATTGGTTTCAATCATCCAGTCCGATAATTGTTCTTTTATGATTTTCCAGTTTTTTTTATCCATTGAAGAAAGACAAAAATCCTTATATTTCGTATTGTGATTAGAATCAATATGCAAAGGTTGAATTATAAGAAATTTGTTTTCTGGTTTTCCTAATTTTTTGAAAACTTCGTATATTTTTGAAAAATTCTTTGCCGTCAACAGAAAAGTAGAGGCAACCGAACCGAAAACGGTTTTTACAATTTCAGATTTTTCAAAATAGAAATCAAGGATTTTAAGAAAATCAGGCGAAGAAGAATCGAGAAGTTTTGATAGCGAAATCGTAACGCCGCCGAGTCCCGAATTTTTCAGTTGTATCATCGTGTTTTCAGATATGAGTTCGGCGTTTGTAAGGAGAAGAATATTGAGATTATTTTTTTGAGCTTCTGAGACGATATCGTTTAAAAACGGAGAAAGCAAAGGCTCTCCGCCTGTCAATATAATATTTTCAATCGAGGCTTTTTTTATTTTGGGAATTAATTCAAGATACTGAGCCAAAGTCATTTCATTAGTCCGGCTATGAGAATTGGTTTTGTTGGCGTTATTTAAACAATAAAAGCAATTATTATTGCATTCGTTTGTAACGCTTAAAAATATATTGTTCAATTTAATTTCTTCTCCAGTTTAATCGTTTATTATTTTTTTATTGTATTCTATATTAGGCAATAAATAAAATCAATGGAAATGATTTTTTGTGAAAATTATCCGCCTAGCGGGGCGTAGTCACGAAAAGTAAAATTAATTTAATTTTTACTTAACATCAAATTATATTTCATATCAAAAACAATGAAAAGACAATTAGAGAATACGTTAAAAATCAAGGTCGTGAAGCGGAATATAAAGTAATCCATAACGAACAATTGATGTTTCCTTTGTTTTGAATTGATACCTCGCAGCTTGCTGCGAGGTAGTTCATTAAGTTCCAGCTTCTCAAAGATATTGCCGCTCAATAAGCGGAAATATCTTTGAGAAGACGTTGATGTTTTCGGTTTGACCTAAGCCGGTTTAACAATAAAACGCCGATTGCAGAATCAATCAATCATCTGCAAATAAACTTCCTTTCCAAAATAGGTCCGGTTTAATTTAGACGCATTATAGCAACCGTCGGCATAACTTTTATATTATAGTATTTATATTAAAGCTGAAGCCGCAACCGCCGAAATATTTCCTTGACATAATATAGCCTGGTCCGGATTATTTTGAAACGCGTTGCTTAAATTATTAATCATATCGGCAGTATCTTTTAAAATTACAGCGTCGCTTTTTGCCGATTTTTGATTTTCGCGCGAAATATTCAAAATCACGTCGCTAACTGATTTTTCATCCGTATATTGGATTTTCGGATATTTAACGCTGTAAATATCTTCGAATTGTAATTTGGCAGTTTCGCCTTGAAGATAAGATGTGGAAATATTCATTTTATTCACCTCCTTGATGATCGACTTAAATCCTTTTAAGTTTCGTTATATTTATCGGCAAAAAGCGGAAAAATCTTTAGCAAAAAAACAAAAAAACCATTAAGTCTTTTATTTTCAGTTTATAACTTGAAACATTTTATCTGATTTATTCGTTTTTTTCGTTTAATAATAAAAAAAAAAATACAGATTGATTTTTTTTTAACCCAATCTATAATAACTTGCATTTTAAAAATTAGGAGGTGAATAATTATGTTAAAAAAAGTTTTGACAATAATTATATTAGCAGCTTTAATGTCATACAGCGCCTTTGCTGAAGACGCGGCGCCTGCTTCGTCAAACGAAGCGGCCGTTTCATCTTCGGAAGGAGCGGCGACTACTTCGTCGTCTGAAGCCGCGACGGTTGAAAAAAAAGGTACTAAAGGATTTGTTGTTTCGCTTGACGAAAATAATATCGTTATAGTTGACGACAACAATCAAAACGTAACTTTTAAAATCGAAAAATCAACCAAATTTATCGATGCGCCGAACAATAACGCCGTAGTTACTGCGGCAGGTATTGTTGTTGACGATCGCGTTCGCGTTGACGTTAAAGAAGGCGATTCGGCTTATCAAGTTGTAAAACTTATTACCGAATTGTCAAGAAAGAAAGCTGCGGATTCGACAGAATCACAAGCCGCTCCGGCTGCGGAAACTGAAACCGCTCCGGCCGCAGAACAGAAAAAATAAAAGCGCGCAAAAACCGGTTTGCCGGTAAAAAACAATTAAAAAAGTTTGCTGCCGGATATAAATTCTCACAAAGATTTATATCCGGCAGTTTTTATTTTTTTTCAAAAGGGGTTTATAGGAAATGAGAGAATTGTTAATTTCGCAAGAAACATACGATAAATTAAAAAATGAATTAACCGAATTAATTGAAGAAAAACCTAAAGTTCAAGAGTTGATAGCCGAAGCGAGAGAACACGGCGATTTAAGCGAAAACGCCGAATATCACGCGGCAAGAGAAAGATACGCTTTTATAGAAGCCCGCATATCGCAGATAGGCACAAAACTTTCAAATTCAAAAATTGTAGATCCAAAAAAAATAAAGTCCAATAAAGTAGGATATGGAGTTACTGTAAAATTAGTTAATAAAGCCACGAAAAAAAACGACGAATTTACAGTTGTCGGAGATGGCGAAGCCGACCCTGACAAATCTGAAATATCAATGAATTCTCCGATTGGAAGAGCTATTTTAGATAAAAAAGAAGGCGACGACGTGGAAGTTTATCTACCGATGGGATTGGTAAAATATAAAATCAAACAGATTTATATTAAATAGATTTTTTTATTATTTCAAGCAATTCGTCGGGTTCAAACGGTTTGTTTAACCGGGCAATAATATTGTCGGAAATGGACGCGGAAAAAGCGTATTTCGGATTATCAAGAAATCCCGAAATAATTATGATTTTTATGTCTTTATTTTCAACATTCGCGCCGATTAACGAATAATTTCCGTCCCATTTAGGCATATCAAGATCCGTGATAAACAAATCAAAACCGGGTTCGTAATGCAGTTTTTCAATCGCTTCATTGGCGTTTGAAACCACGGCGACAGAATATCCGTTTGACGATAAAAATTTTTTATAGAATAGCCCGAGTTGAACATTGTCTTCAGCCACGAGTATTCTTTTTTTAGCGGCGGTATCCATCGGATGTTTCCGTATAATTATTAATTAAATTTTATTTTAAAATATAAAAAATAAATAAAAAAGTCAATAATTATATTGACATATACGTAAAAATATTTATTATTCAAATTCTGAAAATGAAAGACTTAACTCAACGCCCGAAAATTTAATTTTTTTTAAAATTGCGGAGCGGATTTTTACAAATTTTTTAAATAAAAAAAATTGCGTACTATTCATATCTATTCATAAAAAAACGGCTGAATAGTAACTTAACAAGCGTCATTTTATTTACATAAAATCAATAATTGCGCTATGCGTTTGTTTAACGCCGGAGGAATTTATAATTGAGCGTTTTTGATTATTTGAAAGAAGAAAAAAAATTAAACGAGATAATAGGCATAGTCGCCTGTTTTGCCGCAATAATCCTATTTTTAAGCATAATTTCATTCAGTCCGGACGATTATACTACCAAAACACAAAATGAAGATTACGTCTACGATAATTTTATTGGGGCGCTTGGCGCTGAAATCGATTACGCTATTTTTTATATTTTCGGAAGAAGCAGTTACTTGATCCCTTTTATTTTTCTAATTTGGGGAGTTTATGAATTCAGAGAAAAAAAAGTCAAAGAACACTTAATAGTAAAATTAACCGCCGTATTTTTAATAATAACGGCGTTTTGCGCCATATTCGAAATTTTTCAATTTGCCAATCCGCAAGAAATTCCGAGAGAACTTGTGTCCGGCGGCATAATTGGAAAATTATTTTTAATGATGAAATACTACATCGGAATCGGCGTTTATTTTTTAATTGTATTTTTTATTATTGTCGCGGTAATACTATTAACCACTTTATCGTTCAATCAATTCTTTTTGTATTTCTGGAAATGGACTGAAACGATAGTTAAAAATTTGTGCGAACTTTTAAAAAATGCAGCCGTTAAATTATTGAATTTAATGAAATCCGGATTTATTAAATGTATGGAAGGATTCGGATTAAAATGGAAAAATATGATGGATTCGGTAAAAGAATCCGTTGAACAAAAACGCATTGAATCCGAAAGAAAAAAAGTAGAAAATTTAAAAATTAAAATTCAGAACCAAAACGCGAAGAATAAACAAAATCAATTGTTTTCCGATAAACCTAAACCCGGAGTTCAAACTATTCAGGGATCCGTCATTCCAAAAGATGAAATTAAATCAAATGAAACCAATGGAAAAATATCGGAGCCGCAAATTGAGGTTTCAAACAAACCTCAAGTCAAATCGGTTGAACAAGTTCTTGCCGACGAAATACAAGAACGTGAAAATATGATAAAAAAAATATCAGTTCCCCAAAACGAAGAAACGCAAAATTCTATTAGCGAAGAATCTAATTCCGAATCTGAAAAAGACGGCTCTCCACAAAACGCGGAAGAAAACGGGTCAGCCGAAAAAATTGACGATTCTGATAATAAATCCGACGGAAATAAAGAAACCCCCGAGGAACAGCAAACGGAAGAAATCGAATCGGATATTGAGGAAGATCCATATGTCGAACAAAAAATAACTACTGCTAATACAAACGAAATAGAGGTGGAAGAAGCGATTCAGAAAAAACCCGTAGTGATAAAAGACGCTCCGCCTTATGAATTGCCGCCTATCGAATTGCTAAACCGTCCGGCGGTATCTACATACAGCGTTCCTGAAGAAGAAATCAGAGATGTCGTCAAAAAACTTGAAGAAACATTCGAATCTTTCAAAATAGACGCTAAAGTAATCGATTACAATATAGGCCCCACAGTTACAATGTATCAGGTATCCCCAGGCGCAGGCGTAGCGGTAAATAAAATAGCCAACCGTCAGGACGATATAAAACTTCAGCTTGCGGCAAAATCCATTCGCATAGTCGCTCCAATACCCGGAAAATCCGCCGTCGGCATTGAACTCCCAAATAAAAAACCGGCTATGGTAACTTTGAGAGAATTAATTGAAGCTGAAGAATTCGAGAAAAGCGACGCGCCTTTAAAAATGGCTATCGGCAAGGATATTCTTGGCAAAACAATAGTTGCGAATCTTGCAAAAATGCCGCATTTGCTTGTAGCCGGAGCTACCGGTTCCGGAAAAAGCGTTTGCGTCAACACTATAATTATAAGTCTATTGATGAAAATGTCGCCTGACGATTTGAAGCTCATATTGATAGATCCGAAAATGGTGGAATTTAAAGTATATCAGAATCTGCCTCATTTAATGGCTCCGGTAGTTACTGATATGAAAAAAGCCGCCCGCGCCCTTCAATGGGCTTTGAAAGAAATGACCGACAGATACACTAAATTATCAGCGGTAGGCGCAAGAGATATTATTCGTTACAACAGTATGGGCAATGAGAAACTTCCATATCTTGTTATCATAGTCGACGAACTTGCGGATTTGATGGCGTTAGCAAGAAAAGAATGCGAGGCTGCAATTTCCAGACTCGCCGCAATGGCCCGCGCCGTCGGCATCCACGTCATACTTGCGACTCAAAGACCTTCGGTTGATGTTGTTACAGGTTTAATCAAAGCGAATTTCCCTTCAAGAATAGCTTTTCAGGTTTCCTCAAGTTTTGACGCGCGAACTATTCTTGACCAAAACGGAGCGGAATATCTTTTAGGAAACGGCGATATGCTTTATAAACCGCAATCTCTCCCAAGACCGGTAAGAGTTCAAGGCGCTTATGTGAGCGATGAAGAAATTGAAAGAATGCTCGATTTCATAACAAGCCAGAGAGCTTTCGATCCCTCGGAAGATATGTTCAGCGTTCCTATCGAAGGCGAAGAAAATGAAGAAAACGAAAACGGCGAATCGGGACCTTCGGACGATGAGATGATAGCCGAAGCGGAACGTCTTGTAGTCTTGAGCAGACAGGGTTCGGTAGCTTTGCTTCAAAGAAAACTTAAGGTCGGTCATAACCGCGCCGTCAAACTTATGAATATGCTTGAAAAGAAAGGCGTCGTAGGACCTTCGTTAGGACCGCAACCCCGTCAGATACTGATTGAAAAAGACGCTTATATAAAAATGAAAGGATTTGACCCCGAATCTGAACAAGCGAAAGTTTTTTAACCCGAAAACTTTTGGGTATTTTTATGAGATTTTGAGAAATTGCTTAGATGAAGTATTATAATGTTTTCACAATTTTCCAAAATCCTAACGCAGTTTTCGGGATTAATCCTCTTCGAGTTCTTTTAATTCTTCGCTTATGTTTTCGTCGTCATATCTATCCGGCTGTTTTGAATAAACCAATCCGTTTCCGAAATTTTTCAAAAACTCGTCAAGACTCATTTCTTTTGTATATCCATTATTAATCGCGTAGGTTATAACGGATGTTATTACGTTAAAATTAATGATTTTGCCCGTATTTTCATTCACTTTAAACATACAATTCTGCGGCGGAAATTTTTTCAACTGTTCGATATAAAAATCATTTTCATACGATAAGCAGCACAATAAACGCCCGCATATTCCCGATATTTTGGACGGCGTTAAATTCAGATTCTGATTTTTAGCCATTTTTATTGTTACGCTTGTGAAATCATATAAGAAAGTCGAACAGCACACGGCTCTTCCGCAAACTCCTATGCCGCCGATTCTTTTGCTCTCATCTCTAACTCCTACTTGAAACAATTCAATACGGGTCTTAAAAATTTGAGCTAAATCTTTAACTAAATCGCGGAAATCTATTCTTCCGTTGGCGCTGAAATAAAAAGTCAGCCGCGATTTATCAAGGGTTAAATGAGAATCTAACAGAAACATAGGCAATTTATGATTCTTTATTTGCTCATAGCATTTTTGAACCGCTTCGCGAGAAAACTTTGAAGCTTCGTCTTTTTGTTTAATATCAGATTCGTCCGCATGCTTTAATATTAAAGGCATATCGTTTTGGTCTAATATTTTATTGGTATTTGAAATAGTTTCGCATTTGGGAATATATACGATTTTTCCAATATCTATCGTATTTCCTTTAAATTTGACCAACACCCAGTCGTTAAGTTTTATAACGTCGTTGTTTCCCTGATATATTCCGAAATTAGTTTTATCTCTGTAATAACATCTAAATCCAAATTTTTTCAATATTTTTCACCTTAACAAATTTTTTTATATTTTAAATATTAAATTAAAAAAAACAATTGAAATATTTACGATTAAAAAAACGATAAATAATTTCACTATCGGCAGTTCGTTCCATTTTGTCGTATAGGCTTTTGATTTTTTTTCCCGTTTCATTTCCCATAACCGGTTTGTTCCGGCGGCGCTTATTTTTAAATGATTTCCGCCAGACTTATTATTTATGAAATCGATAATTCCCATTAATTTTCTTTTTTTATCGGAATAAAAAGAGTTTTCATTAAACAGGTTTTGCTGAAGGCAGGAATCGTCCGTCAAATCAAGCAGATATACTCCTGCCTTTTTGTATATAAATCCTTTTTTAAAAATCCTTTCAAGATTAATCAACGCCGTTTTTATCAAATCAGGCGAATACGCAGTCGGACTTTCAAGATTAATTATGGATGAATTGTAATATTTTTTATCCGGTTCGGCGAATCTGTTTGTCGTTATAAAAACTCCGACTGCCGAAGCCGCCGAATTTTGAGCTCTCATTTTTTCAGCCGCGGTTTCAGCGTAACAAATCACCGCTTGTTTAAGTTCGCCGTATTCGGTTACGGGTTTTCCGAAAGACCTTGAACTGACAATATTTTTTTTGGGAGCAATGTTGTCTTCAAGCGAAATACAAGATTCGCCGTTCAATTCCAATACCGTTCTTAATCCCTGTATATGCAGAATTTTCTTTATAAGTCTGCGGTCCGCTGTTTTCAACTGAAACGCGTTTGATATTCCTCTTTTTTCCAGAGCCGCCGAAAGTTTCAGACCTATTCCCCAAATATCCGAGACTGGAGCGTTTTTCAACAACTCATTTTTTTCATCGTCTGAAATAGAATCGATGTCGAAAACTCCGGAATATATTGCGTTTTTCTTAGCTCTTGAATTTGCAAATTTCGCGAGCGTTTTTGTCGAGCCTATACCGACAGACACCGGAACGCCTACGCATTTATATACTTTTTTTTTTAGTTCGGCCATATACCCGGCTATTTTATTTTTCGGAAAATCTGTCAAATCAAGAAAACATTCGTCAATAGAATAAATTTCGTAATCCGGAACGGATTCCGTAATTACGGACATCACCCTGTTAGACATATCCGCGTAAAGAGAATAATTCGAGGAAAGGACCGCGACCTTATGTCGCATAATCAAATCTCCGAATTTAAACAAAGGCGCGCCCATAGGAATTCCAATTTTTTTCGCTTCATCCGATCTTGACACAATGCATCCGTCGTTATTTGATAATATTACGACTGGTTTGTTTTTTAAAGACGGGTCAAAGGCGCGTTCGCAGGAAGCGTAAAAATTATTGCAGTCAATAAGAGCGAAATTTTTTTTATTCATAATTTATGAATTACGCTTGTGGCTACTCCCCATATTTCAAATTCCATTGAATCGGTTATGTCTATGACCGGAAAATTTTTATTTGCCGGAATCAGCGAGATTTTGGTTTTACTTTTTTTTACCCGTTTTACTGTGAATTCGCCGTTTATAACCGCGATAACAACGCCGCCGTTTTGCGCTTCGAGAGATTTATCCACAATTAGTATGTCGCCTGAATATATGCCGGCGTCAATCATTGATTCCCCTTCCACTCTCACAAAAAAAGTCGAAGCCGGATGTTTAACGAGATATTCGTTTAAATCAAGTTTTGCTTCGACGTAATCTTCGGCAGGCGACGGAAATCCGGCTTTTACCGGAGCCGTAAACAGGGGAAGTTTTATTTTTATTTTTTTTTCAAATCCGAAAATCTCTGTTATCTTCATAACTATTTATACCAATGGAAACCTCTATTTCGATTTTTTAATATTATATAATTTTCAAAAAAAGAAACAATGTTAAAAAAATTATATATAACATAACGTCTTTAAAAAGGTGAGGATAGAAAAAAGCTCTATGACACTGTATTTTATATCAAGGCGTTTCAAAAAAATATTCTTGCCGTAAATGTAAAAAATTTATTGTTAAGATACTAAGCGTATTTGTAGCATTTAAGACATTTTATATTATTTCTATTGCATTTTTTGGATTAAATCCATATAATTTGAAATATAAATCTGAAAATTGCAATGCGTTTTAATTCGCTCAATTTTCAAAAAAAGGAAAAACCTATGCAAGTTTTTTTTGAGACTATGTCGTCGTATGAAAAAGTGTTGTGGGGGTTGACCATTCCTTTCACCTTAATATTTATCATACAATTATTTTTAAATTTTTTCGGTATTGGAGGAGGCGGCGACGACGGAGAATTTTTTGCCGATTCTGACGGAGTCGATTCCGGACACGGTCATCCGATTTTTACTTTCCGCAATTTTATTATTTTTTTCACGGTGTTTGGATGGGCGGGATTAACCTGTCATAAATTCGGTCTTTCCATTCATTCCGGATTGATTATTTCTACAGTTTTCGCTTTAATAATTCTGGCTGCGGTAATGAGTTCGTTTATAATGATGAACCGGTTAGCGGAAAGCGGAAATTTCAATATAAAAAATTGCGCGGGTCTCGACGCTCAGGTTTATCTTGAAATTCCCCCTTCAAGAAACGGTATGGGAAAAATTCAACTTAACGTTCAGGGAGCTTTCAGGGAAATTGACGCGGTTACAGACGGGAATGAATCTATAAAAACAGGCTCTCTGGTTTCAGTATCGGATACTGTAGGCAGCAATATTGCCGTTGTAAAAAAAAAATAATAACATTTTTCGTATTAAATCGTTAGGCGAAATCTCTAAAAAAAGAAAAAGAAAAGAGAAAGGAAAACAGATGAGAGCGCCAAGAAAAGCTATTATAAGCAAGTTGGTCAATCCAACACTTGTAATGAATAGCCAGCAGCAAGGAACGAATCTACACGTATGAGGACGCAACAAATTATACGAGGCTGTAGAAAGGCTGTTTGTCAGCCACAACGAAGTAAAGGTGTTGAGTCCCGAAATAATTCATACTGGAGCCACTTCAATTCCCATCGGGATTTTATTAAAAACAAACTAATATCGAGAATGTTCAAAGATTGAAAATAACCTTCATATTTAGTAGCCAGTTTTTCAATCTGATTATTAAGCGATTCCACGGGATTAGTATCTTATCAATAGATAATAGATTTCTTGCATTTACGGCAAGAATATTTTTTGAAGCGCTTTAATCTAAATGCATTATTTGGGTTTGAAACCTATATAAATTACAGTGTCTTATTAAGGCGCTTTTTGTTAATCCCAAAAACTGCGTTAGGATTTTGAAAAATTGGGAAAACCTTATAGAATACTTGCTCTCGACAATTTTTCAAAATCTTAAAAACATACCAAATAGTTTTCGGGTTTTTAGAAGTTTTTATATAGTTCCAAGTAGTTTGAGAAAAATTTCCAAGTAGTTTGAGAAAAATTTTTTCATTATAGTTTAAAATTTATCAAACTTACCTAATCCCTTCTTTTCAATATTATTAAAAAAAAATAAT
>Ga0116156_10001355_pt1 | contig 24078 bp, 16 predicted proteins | sample AD_UKC045_MetaG_FD_89891 | JGI IMG/M metagenome (GOLD analysis project Ga0116156, IMG submission 89891) | Active sludge microbial communities of municipal wastewater-treating anaerobic digesters from USA - AD_UKC045_MetaG | ecosystem: Engineered > Bioreactor > Anaerobic > Digestate | place: USA... | reverse complement strand
AGGGTTATCACGGCGATGCGGCAATCACGGTGGCCTGCGGGCCGGTGGATGCGGAGCGTCAGCGGCTGATGCAGACAACGGATCTGGCGTTGACGCGCGCGATCCGATGCGCCCGGACGGGCAATTACTTGTCGGACATCAGCAAGGTGGTGGAGCGTACGTGCAAAAAGGAAAAGTTTGGCGTGGTTCGGGCCTTTGTTGGCCATGGCATAGGCACGGAGATGCATGAGGAGCCGCAAGTGCCGAATTTTGACACGGGTCATCGCGGGCCGGTGTTGAAGAGCGGGATGGTCCTGGCACTGGAGCCGATGGTGAACATGGGTACGCATCGAGTCAAGGTGCTGCAAGACGGTTGGACGGCGGTTACCGCGGACGGGAAGCCCAGCGCCCACTTTGAACACAGTGTGGTGGTGCGCGAAGAAGGCGGAGAGATACTTTCCGCAACGGGCAGACTGGTCTGGGGCCGCCGAGAAGATAAGCTATGAAAGAACAGGCGATAGAGGTTGAAGGCACCGTAGTGGAGCCATTGCCCAACGCGATGTTTCGTGTGGAGCTGAAAAATGGCCATATGGTGCTGGCGCACATATCGGGCAAGATGCGGATGAATTTTATCCGCATATTGCCAGGTGATCGCGTCAAGCTGGAGATGTCGCCGTACGACCTTACGCGCGGCCGCATCACGTATCGTTTTAAGTAGTGTGTAACTGGGAGCAGAACATGAAAGTGCGCAGTTCAGTGAAGAAGATTTGCGAGAAGTGCAAGATTATCCGGCGTCATGGAAACGTGCGGATAATCTGCGACAACCCGAAGCATAAACAGCGCCAAGGTTAAGGCAGGAGAACGAAGGCATGGCACGTATAGTTGGCGTAGATCTTCCGCGGGAAAAACGCGTGGAAGCCGGGTTGCAATCCTTGTTTGGTGTCGGGCCCACCCGCGCCAAGAAGTTGTGTGAATCCACGGGTGTGAATCCGGATACCCGTGTGCGCGACTTGACCGATGAACAGGTCAGCCGTTTGTCGACGGCGGTACAGGCGAGTTACAAGGTGGAAGGCGATCTGCGGCGGGAAGTGGCGGCGAATATTAAACGCCTCATGGATATTAACAGTTATCGCGGCCAGCGCCACAAGCGCAATCTTCCGGTGCGCGGCCAGCGGACGCATACGAATGCGCGCACCCGGAAAGGCCCCCGGCGCACCACCATTAAGAAGAAATAAGGAACGGCGGGAACGCCGCTTAGTCAGAGGAGACCCATATTCGTGGCCAAGGAAAAACGGAAAGCAAAGAGCAAGAAACGCCGTACGGCATTGGCCGTTGCTTCGGGTGTTGCGCACATCCAGGCAACGTTCAACAACACCATAGTGTCTATAACCGATACACAGGGCAATGTGGTGGCGTGGTCCAGCGCGGGCCAGGCGGGATTCGCCGGATCGCGGAAGAGCACGGCATTTGCAGCGCAGTTGGCGGCGGAACAAGCCAGCAAAAAGGCTATGGATGTCGGGATGAAGGAAGTCCGGGTCTATGTGAATGGCCCTGGCGCCGGGCGGGAATCAGCTATTCGTGCGATTCAGGCGGCCGGTTTGACGGTAACACTGATAAAGGATGTCACCCCGATTCCGCACAATGGGTGCCGTCCGCGCAAGCGGCGCCGCGTGTAATAGTCCGCATCCAGGTATGAGAAAGTCAGTCTGTTGTGGGGTAATGGCCGAAGGCGCATGCGCCGCGGTCCGAGACGCGAAAGGCGTGGATACATGATAGCAGAAGATTTTAAGATCCCAAAGTTCGTGAAGTTTGATTCGGTTTCGAATGATCGGTATGCCCGGATTTATGTGGAGCCGTTTGAGCGCGGTTATGGCACGACGATCGGCAATTCGTTGCGGCGTGTTCTGTTGGCGTCGTTGCGCGGCAGTGCGGTGACGGCCATCCGTATTGAAGGCATTAATCACGAGTTTTCCGCCATTCCGGGCGTTCAAGAGGATGTCACGGATGTGGTGTTGAACCTGAAGAAATGCCAGATTCGGTTGAACAAAAAGGAGCCGCTTATCTTTTCATTCTCCCACCGGGGGCAAGGCCCTGTTACGGCGGGAGAGATTTTTAAGGGTCAGGACATCGATGTGTTTGATCCGGATAAAGTGATGTTCAATGCCACGACCAAGAGCGCGAAGGTGGACATGGAGATCAAGGTGGCGAATGGCCGGGGCTACGTTACGGCGGAGCAGTTTGAACTGGAGCATGCGCCTCTGGGCACGGTATACCTGGACGCGAACTTCTCGCCGGTTGTCAAGGTGAATTTCCAGGTGGAAGATGCGCGCGTTGGTCAAATGACGGATTATGATCGTTTGATATTGGACATTTGGACCAATGGATCGATCACGCCGGAAAAGGCCTTGGAAGAGGCGTCGGCTCTTCTGATTGATCATTTGCGCATCTTTGTGAAGCAGGAGCGGGAAGACGGAGAATTGAATTCCCAGGCGGGCAGTGACAATCCCGAACTGATGCGGGTGCTTTCTCGCTCGGTCGATGAACTTGAGTTGAGCGTACGCGCGGCCAATTGTCTCAAGGCGGCCAATATCCGCACGATTGGCCAGTTGGTAATCCGCCAGGAAAGCGAAATGCTGCAATTTCACAACTTTGGCAAGAAATCGCTAGATGAGATCAAGTCGATTCTTGAGTCCATGGGGTTGTCATTGGGCATGCCAGTTCAGGGCCTTGTGGCGGCCGCTCCTCTTGAACCTGTCATAGAGGACGAGGAAGAGGACGAGGACGAAGAAGACGAGAGTGACGAAGAAGAAGAGGACGAATAACCATGCGGCATCTTAAGTCAGGAAGACGCCTGGGCCGGAACATGGCCCATCGAAAAGCTACCATGAAACATTTGGCGGTGGCGCTGTTCAAACATAATTCGATAGAAACCGGATTGATGAAGGCAAAGGAACTCCGCATGTTTGCGGAACCGCTTATTACGCTGGCCAAGAAAGACTCGGTGGCGAACCGCCGCCGTGCTTTTGCCAAGTTGCGTGACAGCGAGGCGGTGAAAAATCTATTTACGGTGATCGGCCCTTCGTTTGTGGAACGGCCCGGCGGGTATACGCGCATACTTCATCTTAAAGAACGTGTTGGGGATGCGTGCCCGATGGCGCGCATCGAATTGGTTGGCCTGGGCGAAGTCAAAGAAAAGTAATTTGTAAGACGGGCAATTTCTGCGGAGTGGCGCTTTTGGGCGCTGCTCCGTATGATTTTTCCAGGAGAGCCCGTGCGCCTGCAGCAGACGCCGCGGGCATTCGCGGTTGAGTCTATTTCTGTTTCTACTTCAGCGGCTGGCCGTTGAGTTCGCCGGTGAGGGCGTTTAAGAAGGCCGTGATGGAGGCGGCGTCCCCTTCGGAGAGGGTTTTTCCGGCTTGATATTTCGCCATTGTCTGGACAGCCTCTTGCAAGTTGGAGATGGTGGAATCATGAAAGTAGGGGAAAGTCAGGGCGATGTTGCGCAGGGTGGGCACTTTTAGTTTAAATTTGTCCGTATCTTTGTTGGTGACGTTGAATCGTCCGAAGTCGGGTTTCTGAGGGTTGCCGCGGTCCTTGAAGTAATCTTTATAAAGTCCCATGATCTCGAAGGATTGTCCGCCAAGGATTTTTCCGGCGTGGCAGGTGGCGCAGCGATGGGCCTTGAAAAGGTCATAGCCTTTTTTCTCTTCGGGGGAAAGTGCATCGGCCTGGCCGCGCAGGAATTTATCCAGTTTTGAGGGGGTGTCAAGGGTGCGCTCGAACGTGGCGATGGCTTCCGTAATGGTTTCTTTGCTGTATCCTTGGGGGTAGACCGCCTGGAAGGCCTGGGTAAGTTCGGCGTCCTGTTGGAGTTTGCCGATGGCTTCGGGCCAATTGGAAGCCATTTCAATGGGGTTGTTTACGGGGCCGTCGGCTTGTTCCTCGAGGGTTGCGGCGCGTCCGTCCCAGAATTGTTTGAATTGGAATCCTGCGTTGAAGACGGTTGGGGCGTTGATGTCGCCGAATTTCTGTCCAACGCCTTCGGAGAATTTCTTCTGATCCGTTCCGCCTTTTTGAAGGTCGTGGCATCCGGCACAGGCGAGTGAATTGTCTTTGGAGAGGCGTTTGTCATGGAACAGTTTATTTCCCAAGGCTACCTTCGCCGGGTCGAGAGCTGGCGTGTCCGGCAGCGGCTGAATGGCTTCATTCTTGAACGGTTCGGCCACTCCGCTGGTGGCGTAGTGTTTGGTGCGGGTGTCTTTGATCCAGGCGAGCACGCTGTCCCGTTCCGCGGCGGTGAATCCGCCGTTCCAGTGCAACGCGAGGTAGCGCATGGGAGGCATGGATTTATCCATTAGCACGAACTCGGTTTTTGCCAGGAGAGGTTCGGTGACGGGGCCGCCGTTCTGCGGGAATAATTCTTCGAGATAATTGATGAATCGCGTACCTTGGCGGATATCGGTTTCTATGATTTGTTTTGCCACAGGGAACTTGGCGTAAAACGGCAGGGTGTATTCGGGGGTATGGCAGTTGACACACTTGGTTCCCAAGGCGCCAAGCGCCTTGGCGAACAAGGGATTGTCCGGTTTCGCTTTGGTGATGCTGTTTGCCGGCAGTCCCACCACAAGATTGGAAACCGGCAATGCCAACCCGAACAGGATCAACACGATGAGGATAATCACTAAGCGCTTCATACACTCGTCTCCTTACGGTTATCTGCCTAGGTTTATTCCTTATTCAGCGGATACTTAACGCGAGAACGCATTCTGGGGGATGTTTCTTCGAACAGTTGCATTACCTTTACTGCGAATTCCTGTATGAGGAAGGGTTTTTCCATGGAGGGGCGCTTGACGCGTTCCAGGAATTTCCGCGTTTCAAAATTCATGGTGTCGGCGGTGATAAACATGGTTCGTTTTGCCAAAGCGGGATGAGTGGCGGCGAGAAACTCGAAGAGTTGGGGTCCGCTTAAATCGCCGGGCAGCCGCACATCGAGTACAACGGCGTCATAATGATGTTTTTGGATGAGTTCAATGGCCTCCGCGCCGGTGCCTGTGGTATCCACGGTAAATCCGCGCATTTCCAGGACCATGGCCAGCATTTCCAGCAAGTCTGCTTCGTCATCTACAACGAGCAATCGCCGTTCCGCGGGCGGTTCCACGGTTTCAATCTCCGGCGCAACGGTTATTGCTGCTGGTTCATGGCTCAAGGGCAACTGAATATGAAACGAAGCGCCCTGATCGGTTTTGTCCAGGAACAATTGTCCCCCATACTCATTTATCACTGTCTGGGAGAGGCTGAGGCCGAGGCCGACGGCGCCTTCGCTCTTTCGTGTGGTAAAGAAGGGTTGGAAAATGGAGTTTTGTATTTCTTCGGGAATACCGAGTCCGTCGTCCCGCACCCAGATGGATACCTGTCCCGCCTCCTGTGCAATTTCAAATATAACTTGCTCCTGCGCAGCACGTAAGGCATTATCAAGGAGGCTCATAAACACTTGTGCCAATTGATTGGGTACGCATTCCACCGGCCCCGCAGATTCTGGCAAGCGCCATTCAATCCGCTTGTTTTGCGAGCGGGTAAACATGGGCTGTACGGTGTCGTGGACCAACTGAGTGAGTTCCGTGGGGACGCGTTCGCCCGGGAATCCCCGTCCGAATTCCAGGAGGTTTTCCACGATCTCTTTGCAGCGAATGCTGTTTCGGAGCATTTTATCCACGGCGCCGGGCACTTGTTCGGGGGGCAGGCCTCGTGCAAGGAGGTCGGCGAAGCCGATGAGAACGCCGAGCGGGTTGCGCAATTGATGGGCAACGGTGACGGCAATTTGGGAAGCCAGAGAGGTTTGCTGCCGTCCCAGGATTTCGTTTTCCAGACTGCGCAATGGGGTGACGTCACGTATAATGCACGCTACCTGTTCTATTTCCTCATCGGGACCGGACATTGGGACAAGAAGCGTTTGGAACCAGCGTGGAGCGCCGGCATCTTCCAGGATGGCCTCGCCCTGAACCACGGCATCGGTGTCAAAGACCTGTTCACACGCACAGGACCAGCGGGAATTGAGGCCTGGAAACCGCATGCGGCAGCATACGGGCTGATGTTTTGCGGCTTCATTTTCACATAGGGTGATGAGATGATCGTTGGCAAAGACCACCCGCCGGTTTCGGTCAAAGACCTGCAGTCCGAGCGGCACCAGATTCATGATGTTTTCAACCACGGCATTCAGATAATCCGTGCTGCTCTGAAGTTTTGTCCGTGGCATTTGTAAGGCCACCGCCACGCCATCTCTTAGTCCTTGGGCGTCAAACATGGGTTGAACGCTGATATTAAAAGGCAAAAAGCGTCCTTTAGGGGCGAGCAACTGTCCTTGGAATTCGACCGATTTCGCTGAACGGCGCTGCCGCAACACGCGTCTCAATTCCCCGGCTGTTTCGTCATCAAAGTAAACGGCCAGTTCTTGTCCGGAGAGACTTTCCAACGCTTTCCCCAATTCATGGGCGAGCGCCATATTCGCCAGGGTAATGATGCCGTTATTATCCAGGACGGCAAAAGGATGGGGCATTGCCTCGGCCATGGCGCGTTGACGGCGTCGTTCTGACGCTAAAGTTTCCCGCTCTATTTGTGAGAAGTATTCCGCTACATGGTGGGTGTACCGCGCTTCGAAATCCAATGCCATTTCGTAAAGGTCGCTATCCGTCAGCCCGGGGATTTTACCCAAACATGTTGAGACTAATACACGGCGGGCAATTTGTAACAATTCAATCGCGGTATCGAATCCTTTGCCTGTGGAACGCACCATTTCAGAAAAGATTACCGCCATTTCATTTGCGCGGTCAGGCCGTCCCTCCAACCCGTCAATTAACCGCTCGAACCACTCTCGAACCAATAAGCGGGCCTGTTCGGCGTATTCAGGAGGCAAGGCGGACAAAATAGCCGAACAACAATCGTCGGCCCGGGGGGCGAGATATCCAGTTAGAAACTGTGCCTTTTCGGTTATCATGGATATGAATCCTTTAGCCAAGTATATATAAAAGGATGGTATTTAATTGTATGTCAGCATCGATAATAACGCTAATATATGCTGCAACGTCAAATTATTATGAAGGGATGCTTCGCGGAAAGAAAACTCCGAATATTTTTAGGGGTATGAGCCCGGAATTGCCGCACGATTCATGTGATATGGCGAGCGTTTTCTTATTGCGATCATGAAACAGGAGTACACGCCGCTATGATGGAAAACAGGTGTATTGGGGAGCGGCAGGATGTCCTTACCGCGCGCGTCAGGCGCTGGAGGATATCGTCTGGATTGAAATGGCGCAGTTTGCATACTAGGCTAGAATGGTTTTGATCTGTGAAAGCCGTGTTGAAGTGAAAGAATGAATTCAAAGAAAGAGAGCGGATTATGAGATTGAGTATTATTACGATAAGCGCACTAGTGTGTTTGGCGGGATGCAGTGTTCAAGCGCCTACAGGAGGGCCTGCGCAAGGCGCCGTCACGATAGGGTTCATCGTGAAACAGCCGGAAGAACTCTGGTTTCAGCATGAATGGCAGTATGCGCAGCAATGCGCGGACCAGTATGGATTCAAACTGATCAAAATGGGTGCGCCTGACGGAGAAAAAGTTCTGTCGGCCATTGATTCACTGGCGGCGAACAAAGCACAGGGGTTTGTTATTTGCACGCCGGATGTGCGATTGGGGCCCGCGATTATGGCCAAAGCCAAAACCTATGGGATGAAAGTCTTCAGCGTGGATGATCAGTTTGTCGGGGCGGATGGGCAATTTATGGATGTGCCGTACATGGGCATTTCCGCTTCCCAGATAGGCCGTCAAGTGGGGGAATCGCTGTATGCGGAGTTTAAGAAGCGGAATTGGCCGGTGGAGGAAACCGCTGCCTGTGCGATCACATTTGATGAATTGAATACCGTAAAGGAGCGTACGGACGGCACCTTTGCGGCATTGACGGAGGCGGGTTTTCCGGCGGAGCGGATTTACCGGGGCGCGGAAAAAATCACGGATGTTCCGGCGGCTTTTGACGCGGCGAATATTGTGCTTACGCAACACCCGGAGGTGAAGCGGTGGATAGTCTTTTCCGTGAATGAAGAAGGCGTGCTCGGGGCCATTCGGGCCATGGAAGGGCGTGGTTTTACTTCAGAAAACGTTATTGCCATCGGTATTGGCGCGGGAATCGGATTTATGGAATTCGAAAAAACACAACCTACGGGATATTTCGCCACGGCGGTGATCAGCCCGAAGCGGCATGGCTTTGGAACGACGGAACTTCTGTATAAGTGGATCAAGGACAGCGTAGAGCCTCCCAAGGACACCCGTACCAAGGCGACGATTGCCACGCGGGAGAACTACAAACAAGTCAAGCAGGATCTTGGCATCGAGTGAGGCGATTCGCCCTTGGAAGAGAAAGGCGTATGTTCATGAAATCGATATTTTCTGTAGTGCTATTGGCAGTTCTGACCTCTGCGGGGTATACGGAAGAAACTGCGCCGAAACTCAAAGAGGTGGTCGTTGTCTTCAAAACCCATTACGATATTGGATATACCGATTTAGCCTCGAAGGTGATTGATTATTACCGCACCCGCATGATCGATAAAGCGCTCGATGTGTGTGATAAAAGCCAGGGGTTGCCTCCGGAACAGCGCTTTGTATGGACGATTCCGGGCTGGCCCATGGCGAAAATCCTCGCGGATCCGCAGATGCCGGCGCGGCGGGACCGGGTTATGAATGCTTTGAAGCAGGGATGGTTTGTTACGCATGCAATGCCGTATACGTTGCATACGGAATCACTGGAAGTGGAGGAGTTGGTGCGGGGCTTAGGATTTGCGTCGAATGTGGCGCGCGGCGCTGATCTCCCGTTGCCGCTGGATGCGAAAATGACGGATGTTCCCTCGCATTCGTGGGTAATTCCGACGCTGCTGAAACAGGCCGGGGTGAAATTCATGCATATTGGGTGTAATGGCGCCAGTGCGTCGCCTGAACTGCCCCGGTTGTTCTGGTGGGAGGGACCCGACGGTTCCCGTGTGCTTACGATGTATTCCGGGGAGTATGGATCGGGGTTGAATCCGCCCAAGGACTGGCCGTACGTCACGTGGCTTGCCTTGATTCACAGCGGGGACAATCAGGGGCCGCCCACGCCGGAAAGTGTGACAGATCTTCTAAAAAAAGCGCAGCAGGAACTTCCAGGAGTAAAGGTGCGCATGGGACGGTTACAGGACTTCGCGGATGCGGTGCTTGCAGAAGGAAAAGAGATACCCGTAGTGTGCGCGGATCTGCCGGATACCTGGATCCATGGGGTGATGTCCATGCCGGTGGAAAGCGGGATAGCGCGGAGGGTGCGGCCCACTATTGGAACGCTGGAAGTGCTCGACACGTTGCTGGGGCTTTGGGGTGCGGTGAAACCGGCTGAACCTCTACGGATGGCGGAAGCGTATGAACACAGCATGATGTTTGGCGAGCATACGTGGGGGTATGATGTGAAGCGTTTCGATCCGCGTGTGTATGGGAAGGAATGGGAACAACGGCGCGCCCAGGGCGATTATAAGCCCCTTGAACAATCCTGGGTGGAAAAAGGGGGCCATGTTTATGCGATGGAACAGTTGGTGATGCCTGCGCTGGAAGCGCGCATGGAAGCGCTTGCCCAAGCCGTCGATTTGGATAATCAACGGATTGTGGTGTTTAATCCGCTGCCCTGGCCTTGCGATGGAGTAGTAAAGGTATCCGGTATTCACAAGGTTAAGCGGAGTCTGAACGATCTGGCGCAGAATGGGCGTGTGGCGTTTGATCACGATGGGGATTCCGTATCATTCATTGCGCGGGATGTGCCGCCCACCGGATATCGGACGTATGCCTTTGAGAAAGCATGGAAGACGAAGAAAACTCCGGATCTTGCGGTGGACAAGGCAGCCCACAGGTTGTCCAATGAATTTTTTCAGGTAGAAGTGGATCCAAAGCGCGGATGCATCGCGTCGTTAGTGGAATTGAAAACGGGCCGCGAGTTGGTGGATTCGAATGGTGAATATGGGCTTGGTCAATACCTGTATGAACGGTTCAGCAAGCAGAATTCCGATGCGTATCTCCGGGACTACCCGAAAACGCAGGCCTCGTGGGTGGAGGGTGATTTTGGAAAACCGGGATTGCCGCCTGCTGATGAGGCGCCATACCGTGCGTTGACCCATGGCGACTGGACCGTGGATATGGAGTGTGGAAAGACTTCTGTCTGCGTGCGGATGCACGCCAAGGCATCGGAGGCGCTTCCTCAGGACATTACATTAACCATCACGCTCTATAGCGGCATGCCGTATCTGGATATCGAATGGACTATTCAAGACAAATCTGCTGATCCATGGCCGGAGGCGGGTTGGCTTTGCTTTCCGCTGGGAGTATCCAAACCCCGATTTGAATTGGGCCGTTTGGGCGGTATTGTGAATCCGGTCAAGGATATTGTGCGTGGCGCCAATCATGATATGTATTGTTTGAACAGCGGCATGGCGGTGTTTGGCGAAGGCGGAGAGGGTATCGGGCTGTGCCCGTTGGATTCACCGCTGGTGAGTCTGGGGCGTCCCGGCCTGTTCCGGTATTCAAAAGAGTATCTACCCTCGAACGCCACAGTGTTTGTTAATCTCTATAATAATCAATGGGGGACGAATTTCCAGCAATGGACCGGCGGCTCGTGGAATTCCCGGGTGCGGGTGTGGGCCATTTCGAAGAAAGAAACACCGGGATCGTGGGTTACGAAAGCATGGGAAGCGCGGATGCCCTTGTTAGCGGCGCATGCCCAGGACGGCAGGGGTCCCCTGCCATTCACTCAAGCAGGTGTTCAGCTTTCACGCAAAGGTATTTTGCTCACTTCGTTCGGACAAAATCCGGATGGGCCGGGAACCGTGTTGCGGCTATGGGAGCAATGCGGAGCGGATGGCCCATGCAAGGTCATTCTGCCTTCTGGCAGTATGTTATCCAATGTTCAACCTTGTTCTTTACGCGGAGAGGCAGCAGGGGCGCCCCTTCCTGTTGAAACGGGATCGTTTAGTGTAGAGATGCCGCATTATGCGCCTGTTAGTGTTCTGATTGACTCAACGTTATAAAAAGGCGTCTATAACTCAATCGCGGGATTGTGGAAGCGGTGGAGGACGGTGTGGTGGGTCAAATCGCGTTGCAGCGGCGTGATGCTGACCATGTTGTTTTCAATGGCTTCGAAATCCGTGCCCGATTCCGGGATATGCGTGGGTTCCGCGCCGCCGATCCAGTAATACGCGCCGCCGCGGGGGTCTTCCCGCTGAATGATTTCGTCGAGATAGTTGCGGCGGCCCATGCGTGTGATGGCGATGCCCTTGAGTTCTTCATAGGGAATGTCGGGAACGTTTACATTAAGCATGGTGTCTTCCGGCAAACCGTGTTCCAGAATGTATCGGCCCACCTTTATTGCGATGCGCGCCGCGGTCTCCAGATGCTTTGGACGCCGGTAGGTGCATGAAACGGAAAACGAAGGCACGCCAAGAAGCATCCCTTCAAAGGCGCCCGCCACGGTTCCCGAATAGGTTACGTCATCGCCCAGGTTCGCCCCGGAATTGATGCCTGAGACGACCAGGTTGGGCCGGCGCCCGATTAACTGGCGTACGGCCAGCATTAGGCAATCGGTGGGGGTGCCATCCACCATAAACCAATTGGGTTTTAGGCGGGTGACCCGCAGGGGCCGGTGCAACGATACGCCATGCCCCACGGCGCTTTGCTGGCGGTCCGGGGCATAGACATGCACCTCCCCCAGTTCCGTCATGGCCTCGTTCAAGGCCATTAGACCGGGCGCATTGATTCCATCGTCATTGGTAATAAGGATTAACGGCTGTGCCATATGTATCATTCATTTCCAAAGGTTGAGCGGGTGTTTATATCATACCGGTTGGGCAGAGTCCAATCTAGTTTTCCGGGTTGTCATTGGCGGAGGGCGTATTATTTATTGAAATACAGATGCCGCACGGCGTAGAACTCATTATCCGGGGAATGGGGCAGGACAACCCAAAACAGTTCTTTAATGGACCATGGGATGATGCGGATGGAGGTGCAGGTTTCGAGGCGCACTCCTTTGGGCAGGGCAAATGTATAGTCCAACAGGCCATGCAGGGTTTCATCCGCGGGTCCGAGGGTGGTTTTTCCCAGGATTTCCGTTTGTTTCATGAAGAGGACATCATATCGATCATCCGCGTCGAGTTGAAGGGTAAGACTTTTTCCTTCCATTGGTTTATCCAAGTCGATATCAAGCCCGTAGGATTCAATTTGAATTCTGTCCACCGATGTATTCAATTGATTCAAGGTAAGACGTTTCATGAGAGGAAAACGGTAGGCATCGGTATCGATTAGATGGTCGTATCGGCCCATGTTCATGGCGAGAATTGTTTTCCATCGTTCCAGACTCCAGAGGGGGCCGCGCGTGATGGCCCACAGGTGCTTGAGATATTCGTTCAGCCGGGGATTATCTAGTGCGCTTTCGGGGTTTTGGAGAATGCGGGCGTATCCCGGGGGAACGTATCGCAGGTAATGCCCCGGCCGTTGAAATGGAAAATACTGTGCGGGCAGGCGGGAAAGGAGAGGGTCTCCCAATCCCATATTGTCAATGACAAACATTTCAGGGCCGGCGAAAAAGCCGAGCATTCCCACGGCGCTCCCTTCCACGACCCGGTAGCCTTGCGCATACACTTCCCGGCCCGAATGAGCATTCTGATGGGTATTGGCAAAGGGCACTCCGCATAAGCGGGGGATAAGGCCGGTGTTTTGATAATAATAGCTTCGTTCATTGGCGATGCCGTGATCGTCGCAGTTTCCATTCAAGGACAGGGACAATTCTTTTTGGCCGCCGAGATACACGGTTGGATTTGGCATATAAGGGCTTAAGACGAGGAGAAGAGCGAATGCCCAGGCGACCGCTTTCGGCGAGGTCAGAAACTGCATTTGCACCAGCAAGGCCGCCGCACAGAACAAGGGGGTGGCAAAAAAGCGGCCACTCATAAAATCGCCGCCTACCCATAGTATGTAGGCGAGATAAACAAGGATGCCCAGGGCCAGACTGCGGTTTTTACTTGTTCCCCGGATTGCGGTGATTCCTATTACGATAAGGAGTGCCGGTAAAGTGACGTGATCCATGCGCAGGGAGTTTTTGAAATAGGCTGCGCCCTGCCCGAGTAGATCCAGGCGGCTCAGGCCGCCGCCGAGTTTGGCATAGGCGGTATTTGGGAAGGGAAATCCATAGTAGACGAGCGAGAACAGTTCCCAGGCGGCGAAGGGGGCCATTCCAATAATGACCGCCGCGGTGGCGCGCCAGGAACGCTGACGCCACCATGCCCACGCCAGTGCAGGCCCCACCAGCAGCAGCGTATCCATGCGGTTGACCAAACACAAGTGTGCCACAAAGGACATAGCCAACAGTGTTAGGGGACGTTCCGGCGCCCGGAACAGGAGGATGAAAAAGACGGCCAGCAACAGATGGGTCAACGGATTTTCCAACCCGGAGGTGGAATAGTCTATAAAGGCACGGGAAGCGAGGAAGATCATCAGGATGCTCAGCATGGACCATGCATTGCGGCGCAGACTGGCGGTTATGAGGAGTACGGCTGCCAGGCTGAATATCATGGCCATCAGAAGGGGGGTGTAATACATTTCCTTTGTGACGGCATAGACCCCCGTGACGAGGAGCATCCATAAGGGATTTGTGTAGCTTTGGACGCGTTCCGCGGTATTCCATCGTGCGCCGTGCCCATGCGCCAGGTTATCCGAAACCCGGAAGGTAATGAAGGCGTCATCGTTCAGCCATGCCGTACATAGTAACACCCCCAGGAAAATCGCCAGTGCGAGTAGAATTAATCCCCATGCCAATGGGATTTCTTTAGTTTTTACTTTGTCTAGTGTATATGGTTCCGCCATGGATGGTATTGCCTTCTCTTAAAACCTCAAAACTGCTTTCTTGTTTTGGAAGAAAGCAGTTTGCATAACCATAGCATAATTCCGCCTTTGTTCGCGATCCTTTGGCCCGATTTCTTGCGTGAGCGCCAGGCGCGGATTACTATTGAGACGTTTTGAACAACAAAGGGATATTTGTTGGCGTATGCGTGAAAAAGGGTCCTTACAGCGCCTTGGATACTGGGCCGGCCTCGCGGCTATCATGCTGATAGCCATTGCATTGCGATGTGGTGGTGTGGTGCGGGAGTCCGCTTGGTTTGATGAAGTGCTCAGTCTCCAGACACTGGACGCTTCTTCCCTTTCAGCGTTTTGGACCCGGCTATCCGAGGCGGATCCTCCGGCGATTCTTGCACCAGGATATTTTACGGTGGAGTATGGCTGGGCGAGTGTATTCGGACATTCTGTGATTTCTCTTCGCTGTTTTAGTCTTATCTTCGGAATCCTGTCCATACCCCTTCTCGCCTTGTTGGGCCGCCGTTTTGCAGGCGGGAGTGCCGGCCTGATCGCCGCGCTTTGTCTGGCCTGTTCGCTGCCCCATATTTATTATTCCCAGGAAATCCGGATGTACGCGCTGGTTCTTTTCCTGACCCTGCTATCGGTGGAGACCCTTTTGCGTGCCATGGAGGGGAAGGAGCAGTACTGGTGGTTAATCCATGGGTTTTCAAATGCATTATTGATATGGAGCAGCATTTTCACTTTAGGGATGGTGTTGGTGGAAGGTCTCTGCCTGCTGTGGGCGGATCGCGAGAAATGGCAAAGGAGTGTTAAGTGGGGGATTTTTCATGTGGCCCTTTTGGGGCTTTTCGCAGTTTGGTTTGCCACGCATTATGTAAACAGTGCGTTTTGGATGCCGGCGCCCACGTGGCGTGAAGGGGTGAACACCTATGTGGTTTTTGCCGGGGGGCGTTTTTCGAATGAGAATCCTTCGCCCTATTTGCCTGGAAATTTCTCGTTGGATGGGATGCTCATTGTTTTCTATTTCTTTTGTGTAATCTTTACCCTTTTACGGCGTGGACAATTATCCCGGTGTCTTATGTATTTGCTTCTTGGATGGCTGATTATTCCGCCGCTAGTGCTTTTCACGCTTGCAGTGGTTTGGAAGCCCTGCTTTTTGTACCGGTATGTGTTGTATGCGTCGTTTCCGCTATACCTGTTTGCAGGTTCCGCCTTTGTTGCTCTTTCCTCAAAATGGATACGGAGCGCATTTGTTGTGGCGATAGTGCTTTTGTATGGGTATCAGAATCTTGTTTGTATGCAAGGGCCATTCAGGCCGGATTACCGGACCGTATCGGATTTTATCGTGCATATGGATGATTTGCGGAATGCTTCATCCACGGTCCCTGTGCTCATCCTGAAAGATCCTCTTAACCGGTTACCGATGCAGTATCTGAATAGTATTCCCGGTGACCGGTTGTTTTCCGCACATGGCGCCGGCGATCTGGAATCGCAAACACTTGCTCTCTTGCGAAGCCATGGACAGATCTATGTGTTGTTTTGGCGGTGGGATCGATTGGATGAATATCAGACCTTTTTGGAACGGCGCCGGATTATAGTTCGGAAGTGGAGTTTCGGAGGCATGCCGCCCCTTTCTCTTTATATGCTTTCCGAGGCCACGGATGATATAATTGTAAAGAATGAAGACAAAAAAGGTATCCACTAACGTGAGGTGGAAAAGGCTTTTTGTCATATGAATTTCAGAGCGGGGTTGGTATGCGCGGCAAGTCGTTTTCTGTAGTGTTGAGTATTGGTTTTGGATTGCTGTTGGGGGCGGCGGATATCGCATGGGGGGGCGAAGCGGTCCATTGGTCCAGCAGTGCGATTCAGAACGGGATGTATATTACTTGCTCTTTCGAGGGTGTGGAGCAGTCACGTGTGCAGAAAGAAGGACAGGACTTCTTGAGGTTGAGTATGGCAGGGGTAGGAGTTTCCGGTGCTTTGGGGCAGCCGGAACTGCCCGCTTGGCGGCGTTGGGCGGAAGTGCCCGTAAATGCGGTGGATGTGCGCCTGGAGGTACTCAGTGAATCCCGCGCAGAGGTGAAGTTGGCAAGCGATGTGCAAGGATTGCCGGTATATCCGGTCCAGCCTCCGGTGGAAAAAGTTCCGAATGCCAAACCGCAGACGTTGGTCTGGGATCGCAATTATTACACCTCCTCGAAAGCTGCGGAACCGCCTGTTGCCACATTAGAATACTTTGGAATTCAGCGTGGCCGCCATCTGTATCTTTTGACGGTGTATCCCCTAGTATATGCCCCTTCCGCCAATACGCTTGTCTCCAGGAGCAATCTCTCATTGCAGATTACGTGGGATTGTGACGGACAAGCAGCTCAATACCGCGCGGCGCGGTATGCTGCGCCTTTGAGTGATGCGGCGATAAATTCCTTGTTGCTGAATCCGTCTGATCAAATTGTCAGTGGATTTCATAATCAACCTGCCGGTTACCTCATTATTGCGGCGCCGGCGTATGTGGCCAATACGGATCTTGTGAGCTTCGCGGCCTGGAAGCGGGAGCGGGGATTTTCCGTGACGCTGGTATCCACGGCGGATACCGGCTCCACGAATACTTCCATCCGGAACTATATTTTGAATGCCTACACCGGCTGGGCAATTCCCCCGCAGTTTGTACTTTTGGTGGGAGATACCGACACCATTCCCGGGTTTATAGGCAGTGGAGAAGGCAGCCCGTATACGGATCTTAACTACACGACATTGGAAGGTGCGGAATATTACACCCCGGACATTTGGCTTGGCCGGTTTTCAGTGACTTCGCCAACTGAATTGGGCAATGTGGTCGACAAGGCCCTGAGTTATGAACATGGAGAATGGGCTACTGCCGCCGGTTGGGAAAAGTATGCTTCCTTTATGGCCGGTGAGGATAATTATTATGTCACTGAGGGTACGCATAACGCCGTGATTACGGACCATTTCACTCCCGCGGGTTTCACCTCTCAAAAACTCTATGTGATCACCTACGGCGCCACTACGCAGCAGGTTGCCAACGCCTTGAATGCGGGGCGCTCCATGATGATTTATTCCGGGCATGGAGGAGTGGATTACTGGGCGGACGGCCCTGTTTTCGAACCGGAAAACGTGGATGCCTCCAGCAACGATGCATATCCTTTTGTTTGGGCGTTTGCCTGTGTAACCGGAACGTATACCGACAGTGAATGTTTTGGGGAAACCTGGTTGCGCGATGACCATGGCGGATTGGCCTACATCGGATCTTCCGTGAATTCTTATTGGGATGAAGATGATATACTGGAACGTGCCTTTGCGGACGCGTATTTTGTGGATGGATTGACGTGGATAGGCGGTTTCCTGAACGGTTCCAAAGCTCATTATTACGCTTATTATGGGAATACCAGCACCACCCGCCGCTATTTCGAAATGTACAATTTGCTGGGGGATCCCGGAGTTGATGTTTACTCTAATGTGATTCAAGATCTTGCCCCCGCCCATGCCTCAGTAATTCCTATGGCTGCGTCCTCGTTTGAGGTATCCAACCTTCCGGACAGTGCGGTGTGCGCCATTACCCGGGATGATGTGCTGTATGGCGTGGGGATTAGCAGCGGGGGAGTGGCCAGCATCTCCCTGGATCCCGTGTTGACGGACGGTGAGGGACTGCTGACGGTCACCTGTCACAATTACCGGCCCTACCAAGTTACGTTGCCTGTAGCTGCGGGTTCGGATGGGATGGTCAGTTTTGACCATGACGTTTACGGTTGCACCATGAGCGCTATGATCAATCTTACGGATTCTGATTTGACCGCCTTTAGCAATTACGGCGTCACCGTGACGAGCGCCAGCGGTGATTCGGAAACCGTGATCCTTACTTCGTCAGTGGAAGGAGCATTTTCCGGGACGATGGATTTTGCATGTACAACCGGCGGAGCAGAGCCGGAGGATGGTCTGCTGCAAACTGTTGATGGCGATGTGATTACAGTGTTGTATCATGACGAAGATACGGGTGGAGGGGAGCCAGCGGATAAGACGGACACTGCCACTATGGATGCGCAAGGTCCGGGCATCATAGATGTGGAAGTCTCGGATATCACGATGATAAGCGCCACCATCACTGTCACTACCGATGAGCCGGCCACGGTACAAGTGCTTTGTGGCCTGGCTTGTGGCGGGCCGTACAACTTCCTTGCTGACGATATGGTTCTTGCAACAACGCACGCCTTGTCTCTGAGCGGTCTTTCCCTAGACACGTTGTACTATTTCGAAGTGAATGTTTGGGATGCCGTACATAATGAGAGCAGCGGTTCCTGTTACAGTTTTCGCACCCTTGAACAGCGCGATTATTTTTCCGAAGCCTTTTCCAGCGATAATGATCTCAGTAATCATACGTTGACGTTCACGCCCGATGGTTCAATTAGCTACTATCGTGCGTGTATAGTGCCGGCCGCCGTTTTTCCGGTGGATCCCGCCACGGATGCGACAACGTATAACTTAAGCGATGATGGCAGCGTTCTGATTTCACTTTCCGGCGGAGAACAGGTGTCGTTGTATGGAACTTCCTATTCTTCGTTCTATGTGAATGCAAATGGCAACATTACTTTTGGACACTATGACGGCTCCTATACCGAAAGCTTAGGGATACATTTTTCCAAAGTAAGAATTTCGGGCGTTTTCGATGATATTGATCCTGAAAGCGGGGGAACAATTGGGGTGAAGTATCTGGAGGATCAGGTGGTGGTTACGTGGTTGGACGTGCCACTGATCCATTCGGCCTTGACCAATAGTTTTCAAATTCAAATGCATTATGACGGCGTTATAGAGATTACCTGGTTGGAAATTTCCTCGACAACCGGTGTTGCCGGGTTGTCTCAAGGCGCGGGCACCCCGGATGATTTTATAGAAAGTGATTTAACGGTATATGAGGATTGCAGCGCAATTGAAGGTGAAGAAGGGGAAGGCCAGGCCGAAGGTCAAGCCGAGGGTATGATAGAGGGCGAAGGTCAGGCCGAGGGCATCATAGAGGGCGAAGGCCAGGCCGAAGGCGTGATTGAGGGCGAAGGTCAGATCGAAGGCGAAGGTCAAGTCGAGGGTATGGTAGAAGGGGAAGGCCAAGCCGAAGGCGAGGGTATGATAGAAGGGGAAGGCCAAGTTGAAGGCGAGGGCATGATAGAAGGAGAAGGCCAAACCGAAGGTCAAGCCGAAGGCGTGATAGAGGGTGAAGGTCAGATCGAAGGCGAAGGTCAAGTCGAGGGTATGGTAGAAGGGGAAGGTCAAGCCGAAGGTGTGATTGAGGGCGAAGGTCAAATCGAAGGCGAAGGTCAAGCCGAAGGCGAGGGTATGATAGAAGGGGAAGGCCAAGCCGAAGGCGTGATTGAGGGCGAAGGTCAAATCGAAGGGGAAGGCATCGTCGAAGGCGAAGGCGAGAATGGCATTCACACGGCGGATCAGGATGGCGACCATCAAATCAGCCTGTCGGAATTGCTTCGAATTATTCAGTTCTTTAATTCAGGCGGCCTGTATTGTCAGGCGGGAACCGAGGATGGTTTTGCGCCTGGAGCTATTGGCGACCATAGTTGTGCACCTCATGCAAGCGATTATGTGCCACAAGATTGGGTGATCAGTCTGTCGGAATTGCTTCGAATCATTCAGTTTTTCAATTCCGGCGGGTATCATGCGTGTCCAGGCGAAGTAACGGAAGATGGATATTGCCCTGGTTTGTATTAATCATTTATCGTGATACCACTTAATTGCCGGGCGCTGTCAGGGCATCCGGCGGTTATCTAATGTTTCTAATTTGTTTCTGACAGGGAAGAAGCGCCAGGTGCATGGGATGGGGGCGGTTATATTCGGTGAAACATCCCTATGCGCCCGTGGTAATATGAGGGGAATCAAATAACAGGGCGAGGAGATGAGTCAGCGCTACGAACATTCTTTGGCGGCGTTCGCCATTCGCCGTCCGGTCACGGTTTTCATGGTGGTGATTTCCATGTTGGCCGTGGGCGTTATTTCCTGGCCAATGATTCCGGTTGATTTCACCATCCGGATGGATTTCCCATGGCTGTCTGTTTGGGTCCCTTATCCGAACAGCACCCCGGAACAGGTGGAGAAACAGATTGCGATCCCCGCCGAGGGAGAACTGCGCACCCTGCCGAAGTTGAGGCGAATCACGTCAAACTCTGATGCAAATGGATGTTGGGTGGGCCTCGATTTTGAGACCGACACGAATATGAAGCTGGCGTATCGGGAACTCCAGGATGCGGTGGAGCGGTTGCGGCTGAAACTTCCTCAGGATGTGGAACACATTATCACTCACCGGGGCAGCATGGATCGGTTGAACATCCTTCGGTTCGTATTGTTCCGGTCGGAACGTCAAGATGATCTCGCCGTGTTCGCGCGAACACACATGAGCCGCCGTCTTTTGCGGGTTCCTGGAGTGGCCGAAGTGGAAATAGGCGGCAGTGCGGAAGAATCCATTTATGTGGATTTTAATCAGGATGCCCTGCGCAGCCTCGGCCTGGATCTGTACCAGGTGATACAATCCCTGTATGCCAGCAGTGCCAGCTTGGGCGCGGGGCAGCTTGAAGAAGGCCAGACCCGGTATGTGGTGCGCACCCAGGGTGAGTTTTGTTCCCCGGATGAATTGGCGAATACAGTCATTTCCCCGCTGGGTATACGATTGAAGGAGGTGGCGAAGGTTTCCGTCCGAGGGCCGCAAGGCGCGCAAAATTTCAGCATTGACGGCAAGCGGGGCGTGTTTGTGGGCGTGATCAAGGAACCCGGCGCCAATGTGGTCGCGACCTGCGATGCGGTGAAACTGGAATTGGAAAAGCTAAAGCAACTGCCTGAGTTCCAGGGCGCGGAAATGCTGATTCTCCAGGATCTGGGTGAAATCATCCGGTTTGCACTCGATGGGCTGGTTAATGCGGGCATTACCGGCGCGATTTTGACCACTTTCGTCCTTTGGTTGTTTCTGCGCCGCTTGCGTCCCACGCTTGTGATGGTGTTTTCGATCCCCTCTTCTTTTCTAGTGGGCGTGTTGTATATCTTTTTTTCCGGGGGCGCCTTAAATGTGGTGACGATAGGCGCATTGGTTACTTCCGTGGGCATGTTGGTGGATAATGCGATCGTTGTAATGGAAAACATTCACCGGCTGAACGGTCTTGGAGGAGAAAGGCGGGAGAATGCGATCCGGGGCGCAACCGAGGTGGGGATAGCCGTAACCGCCTCCACCATCACTACATTAGTTGTATTTGTTCCTGTGTTTTATATGGATGCCGGGGAGTTGTCCATCGTCATGCGGCAATTCGCGGGACCCTTGGCCGTCACGCTTACGGCCAGTCTTGTGTTCGCGTTGACGGTTATCCCTATCACGGAAGTATATATCAGGAAGAGAAAGCCCCGGCAATTGGTGCATGTTTTTAAAACGTATATCAGGGAGAAGACAGGGGGCGCTTCCGAACATTGGAGCCGGTTTGGGCATCCGTTTGAACTCTTTCGGAAAACGACCAATCGTCTAATGGGCCCTGCCTTGCGCCATCGTGTCCTGATATTGACTTTTCTTGCGCTGCTGGTGCTCATGACGTACCTGTACCCCTACCAAACTCTGGGATTCCGCGGGGAACCGGATATTGACATTCCCCGCGTGCGGATCCGGTTGAATGTGGCTCCCAATTATGGCTATGAGCGCGCCAAGGAAACCATGAATATGTTGGTGCGCCAGGTGGAGCCTTACCGTGAAGCCTTGGGCATTGATCATCTGTATTTGGATTATGGGGGGTGGGGCGGGGTGATGGATCTCTATCTTGCCGGGGCCAAACAGGGGCTTCGCGCCAATGACTCCCTGCCACAAAACGCCGAAAATGTCCGTGCGTTCATTGCCAAAATTCTGCCTTCGGAAATACCCGGCGGGACCATGGATTTCGGCATCGGTGGAATCCGAAATGAAAACGGACGCCGTGTTGGCGTATTGGTCCGGGGTGATGATACGCAGACGGTGAATCGGTTGGCGGATGATTTCTTGCGCATTATGCAAACCTTGCCGGATATTCGAAATGTGGATTCGGATCGCCCCAAACCTTCCGATGAAATACAATTGCATGTGCATAACCAGCGCGCCGCCGAGGCAGGCATTACCCCTTACATTGTGGCCCGGTCCGTGGATTTTGCCCTGCGCGGCGCCTATTTGCCCTTTATTAAATTTGATGGAAAGGAATACCCGGTTCGCGGGCAATTCGATTGGACCGAAGGCGGAAATGTGGGTGATCTTCAGACCCTTTCCGTCCATGGCCCTAGTGGCCGGCTCGTGCCGCTGAGTGAGCTGGTCGACATGAAACACGGCGAAACTCCTCCAAGGATTTCGCGTGTTGACGCCAAAAGCTCCGTCCGGCTTTTCGGCAATACCACGGAAGAGAATCTCCTGAAGGTTCGTGACGCGCTGCAAAAACGCATCGCCCAATTTGTACTGCCGGAAGGGTATTCCATCGAATTGGACGAGGAACTTCAAAGCATTAACAAATCCATGGTGAATTACAGTAAAGCCCTTGCCATGGCGATGGTTTTAATCTATCTGGTTATGGCGGCGCTTTTCGAGTCTTGGCTGCTCCCCCTGACTGTGATGATGACAATACCCCTTGCCTTTGTCGGAGTCTATTGGACACTCTTCCTTACCAACACGCCCACCGATTTATTGTCGATGGTAGCCTCCCTGTTATTATGCGGGGTTATTGTCAACAACGGCATCGTGATCGTGGATCATATCAACCAGTTGCGGCGGAGCGGGCTTTCCAGAACGGAAGCCGTGCTGCAGGGAAACTATGATCGCATGCGTCCTGTTTTTATGACTGCGCTGACCACTACTGTGGGCGTTTTTCCCATGGCGCTCGGCGGGGGAGAAGCAGGAGATGCCCTTGTGGCACTTGGCCGTGCACTGGTGGGCGGTTTAATTACCGGAACCCTCCTGACCCTCTTTGTCGTGCCACTCGTCTATACGTTGCTCGATGATCTAAGTGCCTGGGCAAGCGATTTTACCGCCAATCTCCGAGAAATGACACTACGAACCACTCCGCGTGCCAGCCTTCCCCGAAACAGGTCCTTTCATGACTAATTTTTTCTCGGAAAAGGTTTGCACTTGAAACTCAAATCGGGTACACTTTGGGTATAACGAACGGTAGGTAGACCAGGAGGACGGATGAATACGGATGACCAGAACCTCAAGACGCTGAACCCGGCCGAGGAAAAGCTGCTCGCCAGCGCCCTGAAGCTCTTTTCGGAAAAAGGCTATGAGGGTACTAGTATCCGGGAGATTATTGAAGGCGCCGGTGTTACGCGGCCTGTGCTCTATTATTATTTTGAAAACAAAGAAGCCCTGTTCTGCCGGGTGGTGGAACAGACATTTCGAGACTTCACCTCTGAGATATCCGATATTCGCGCACGTATTCCAGGATGCAAGGAGCGACTAAAGGCCATTATTGTGACAGGATTTGAATTGACCGAACGGAATCCTGAAGGAGTGCGCTTGATTCTTCAGGTGCTCTTTTCTCCGCCACAGCAAGGTCCGAAAGTCGATCAGTCGTATCTTCAAAAAAAGCGGTTTCGTTTGATCGAGGAAGTGATGACGGAAGGGCTGGCGAACAATGAAATTTGTGGAGGAGACGCCCAGAGCCTGGCATTGGCTTTTCTTGGGCTTATGGATATGTATATAATGGCGAAGAACCAACGGCCCAGCGCCAAACTGAGCAAGGAACTTGGCGAAGGGTTGGTGGATCTTCTTTTTTATGGTGCGGTCTATAGAGAATCCCCACCGACGGCGTTGAACAGCCCATACGCGGTTTGAACGTTCAGTTCTGCCTATGTTTGGGCCTCAATGCCCGGAGGACAACATAGGGTTCATTGAGCAGTGAAACATATTATATCAGTGATGTGTTGCGTTTTGATCATCGCAGCGGGTGCAGTGGTGATCTATGGCGCCTTTCTTCTTTCGCCGGCGGATTCCAAAGCGGATCCAGCCATCCCGGACAATAAAGCGGTTAATGTCCGTGTGCAGGTGCTGCAGCCCACGGTAGTGGAAGATGTCATCCCCCTTACCGGACGGATCGAACCCTGGGAACAGGTCATGCTCAGCGCAGAAACCGGCGGAAAAGTGGAATGGCGGGAAGTGGAAGAAAATCAGGCGGTCAGCCAAGGGGATATGTTGT